>Ga0114922_10002758_pt1 | contig 16378 bp, 15 predicted proteins | sample AartaG_FD_100975 | JGI IMG/M metagenome (GOLD analysis project Ga0114922, IMG submission 100975) | Deep subsurface microbial communities from Aarhus Bay to uncover new lineages of life (NeLLi) - Aarhus_00045 metaG | ecosystem: Environmental > Aquatic > Marine > Oceanic > Sediment | place...
GCAGCCGCCATGCCTTCGCGCATTTTACGAATCATATAAGCGATATCGTTCCCGACCGGGCAGACCATGGAGCAGCGCCCGCACAGCGTACAGCTGTCATAGACCAGCGTTTCCCAATCGGCGAGATCCTGGTCGGTGAGCGGCCTGGAAATCCCCACTGCCTTGCCGAGTTTGCCCCAGAAGGTGTATTCCTGCCTCCAGACCTTGCGCAAAGGTTCGAGTTTGTGAATGGGTGTGTACTTCGGGTCCCGTGTTTCGGTAAAGAACAGGCAGGCTTCAGCACACATGCCGCAATGCACGCAACTGCTGAAAAAGGCCGCGGTGGGCGCATCGATCTCTTCCTTGAGTGCGTTGTATCCGCGTTCAAAGGATGGGCCGCTCATGATTGCACCCCTTTATAGCCGGCAATGGCCCCGTTGTACCAGCGTGCCATCCACAGGGTAAAGGCGTGTGAGAGCTTGGTGAACGGGAACAGCACCATGAGCAATTCGACGCTGAGAATGTGCAGGCCGATCAGCATGGGTGCCGACAAAGCAACGCGGTGAAATGCCAGATAGCCGGTGAGCAAGGGCAGGAAGGTCACAAACCAAACCAGGTAATCGTTGAATTCCGACAGCATGCGCATCACCGGGTCTTTGATGCGGTGGATCAGAACGCCCACCAGGGCAATCATGGTTACCACGTTGGTGGCATCGATTATGTTTGACGGCAGGCCCGGCCAGCTCAGCCCAGAGACCGCTTCAAACACCAGGATGTGGGGCACGAAGAGAAATATGACAATGAACAGCCCGATGTGGAAAATGTAGCCTGACACGATAGTGAATCCGGAGCGCTGAAAGCTTCCCGCATCGGGGATGAATCGTATCAACATGGTGCGGAAACCGCCCGCAGCGGCAGAGCCGCGCGCTTCAGCCAGTTCGGCCTTTCGCCCCAACAAAAATATTTCCAGAAAACGGATCACCAGGCCCGCACACATGATAAACGTGGCAGCACTAAAGGCTGGACCACGCACCCATAGCAGAAATTCAGTATCCGTCATGCTCAGGACTCCTCATCAAGATCATCGATGGTGACACGCTCGTGATTTTTCACCGCGGATTGTTTGCGTGCACGCAATGAGGCGCCTAATGCTGCACCGGCAATCAGGCCTGCGGTCCCTGCATAGACAGCCGTTTTGCCGATGTCTTCGGTCGGTATAGACAGGGCCTTGTAGAAACCGCCCGCATCCCAGAAATCGGGTTCGGAGCACCCCAGGCAGGGGTGGCCGGCTTCAATGGGGAAACTTGTGCCGTCATTCCACTTGGTCGTCGCACAGGCGTTATAGGTGGTGGGGCCTTTGCAGCCAAGCTTGAACAGACACCAGCCCTTTTTGGCACCTTCATCGTCAAAGCTGTTGGCGAACAGGCCCTTGTCATAGAACGGGCGCCGGTAGCAGCGATCGTGAATACTGTTGCCATAGAATGCCGCGGGTCGTCCCAGCTGATCCAGTTCCGGCAGGCCAAAGGTCAGGAACTGTACCAGCACGCCGGTGATGACGGCGGGAATCGGCGGGCAGCCCGGGACATTGACAATAGGTTTGTCCTTGATCAGGTCGGACACCGACACCGCTCCTGTCGGGTTGGGATCGGCGTGGGGAAGGCCGCCGAATGCTGCGCAACTGCCGACGGCGACAATGGCTGCCGCACCGGCTGCCACCTCCAGTAACATATCCTTGTTGCTGATACCGGCAATGGTCGAATAACCGTTATTTTCGCCCGGAATTGAGCCATCAACGACAAGAATGTAGTTGCCGTAGTTTTCCTGCATGGCCTCTTCGCGGGCCTGCTCCGCGGCTGAACCCGACGCTGCCTGCAGGGTATGGTGATAATCCAGCGAAATGGTGTTGAATATCAGGTCTTCGATGGTTGCCGAATGACTGCGGGTGAGCGATTCCGTGCAGCCGGTGCATTCCTGGAATGACAGCCAGATCACCGAAGGCCGTCGCAGCTTCTCCAGCGTCGCCGCAATGACGGGGATCATGGCGGGCGGTAACGCCATCATGGACGCCGTTGTGGCGCAGAATTTAAGGAAACTGCGCCGTGAGACGCCACGTTCCTGGAGTGTCTCGCCCAGGGTTTTGTCTTTGCTCATGCCGTTGTCTCCGCGTTCGAGAGCTGATCCTTGAGGCGCTCCAGTCCCGCCCGGATATCATCAGCCTGTGATGTCAGGATGCCGGGGACTTCGCAGACCTCGATGAACCTGCCCATGATACTCTCGTTTTCGTCGTAGTGAGTGACCAGCCAGACACCGGGATAGCGGGTTTCGATGATATCACTGGGCCCCTGAATCGAGAGTCGGGCAGTGACCTCGCCCTCACCGAGTTGTTCCAGCAGTCTGTCTTCTTCGCCCGGTGCGAGCGGGATGCTGCGTAAATCAATGACGCGTTTTTCCCCCTGTTCCAGCCAGCGCGTCAGGGCATGGCGGATCTCGTGCATCAGCGGTACAAGGTTGCCGGTTGCGGGCGCGCAGGGAGCAGAAGCCGCAAAGCCGGGCGCCGGCATCCCGTTGGCAGTCATTATTCGCTCGCCTCACCACAGTGCGCCGCAGCCCACACCATCAGCGGGCAGTTGGCGTGGCGGACGACATCCGCGGTCACCGATTCTTCGAGCGCATGCCGCAGTTCGGGCTTGGTATGCGTTGCCATCACCACCAGATCGACATTCAGATAATCGATTTTATCGAGAATCTCCCGTATCGAATGGCGAAAGGAGGTCGAGTCGACACTGACTTTCAGGCCCGCGTTAGCGAGCTTCACACTTTGCTCTTCCATCATGGTGCGGATGCGGGTAAGTTCTGCGCCCCGCTCATCATCCGTTGTTTCGGTGCCTTCCGGTGAGTCGTGGAACAACACCACTTCAGCGTCGTGCGCCTTGGCGAATGTCTGTACGCAGGGCAGAATTGCTGCAGACTCTTCGCTACCATCCAGTGGAACCAGCAGTCGTTGGAAAAGATTCTCGGAGCGCCGGTCCTGCGGCTCATGCCGCAGACTGTGCAGCACAAACACCGGGCAGATGGAATCACGCAAAACACCTTCGGTAACGCTGCCTTCGCGGATTCTTTCCAGGCCGGAGCGGCCGTGGGTTGACATCACAATCAGCGATGCCGAAATTTCCTTAGCCGTTGTTGTGATCGCCTTGACGGGATTACCATGCCGCACCATGCTGTCGACATGCCAGCCTTTGGCGCTCAACAGATCCGCGAGTGGCTTCAGGCACGGGTGCATCTCCGCCTCTTCGGAGCCGACATCGGCGTCTTCCGGCAGCACGTGAAGCAATGTTACGCCGACTTCCGGCCGCGACGATGCGATGCTGTGTGTGTAGTACAACACTGCATGGATCGATTCGGAGCCGTCGAGCGGGATCAGTATTCGTGTCGACATGCGGTGCTCCTCCTTAGTGCTATGTCTGTACGGGGGTGAAATCCATGGCACATATCATCGGCCATCTTTGCGCGACCACTTCATGGCAGGGCGTTATCCACGCGGGGCAGGGTCAATACATTACCCACCAGCGGGTGCGGGTTTTGAAGCTCGATCGAAATGGCTTCGAACTTGTGCATGTTGCTCTCCGCAGCAGATGGTACGTTCTTCTTCGATGCTAGAGCCGAAAGAATATTAGCTTGCACTTAAGTATCGTCCAATGACTGCCACTTGTAAAGCAGGTCCAGGACCTGCCTGGCCGCCTCAGGAATGACCCGGGATACAAGGTCGCTGGGCGTTTCACCCCAGCCGAATTCAGCCGGCTGAATACCCAGCAATGCACGATTTCGGGGCAAACGGTCCTGCAGTCGCGCGATAGTCATTAAATCGACCAGACCTACCTCGTGTACACTGCGTTTTCCATGGCCCACAAACTGGTCCATTTCAGCGCCAATGAGCAATTTTACCGTTCCCGGCGCTTCATTAAATTGAGCTGCGTCAAGTACAATCAGGTTTTCACAATCTTCGATGTCCGGCGCCAGCGTAAAACTCAAGGTGCCGCCGTCAAGGTAGGTGACGCCCGGCGGGACAGCGTGGTGCTCGCGGAGATAGTCGAGTAAATGGATCCCCAGGCCTTCGTCTGTGAGTAAAGTATTACCGATACCTAGTACGAGCGTTTGTTGCATAAGCCTGCGACTGTACGGTTTGCAAGGAAAAGCGTAAGCTTGGGACAAGGTGGTTGCCGAGATACTAACAGTTTGCAACAGGTCCCGGGAGAAAAAACATGTGTCTTGGCATTCCGATGCAAATTCAGGAAATTAATGGCTATATGGCCCGCTGTGAAGCGAAAGGTGTGGAGCGCGACGTCAGTCTGTTCATGCTGCAGGATGAAATGCCGGAAGCCGGTGATCATGTCGTCGTTCATGTCGGATATGCCATTCAGAAAGTCACCCCCCAGGAAGCACGAACAGCGTGGGAGCTTTACGATCAGATGCTGGCCGGGAGTGAGTAATTGACATGCACGAATTATCGATCTGCCAGGCATTGATCGATCAGGTGGAGGCGCTGGCGCGCGAGCAGCGGGCGAAACGCGTACTTTCACTGGTGGTCGGTGTTGGCCCGCTATCGGGTGTGGAAGCCCGCTTGCTCAAACAGGCCTATCCTGTCGCTGCGGCAGGCACGGTTGCAGAAGGTTCCGAGCTGGATATCGAAGATCGCCCGATACGTGTACATTGCACGTCTTGTGGTGAGGATTCTGATGCCACAGCCAATCGCCTGGTCTGTGCGTTTTGTGAAGACTGGCGAACCGATTTAATCAGCGGTGACGAACTGGTTCTTACCCGGGTCGAATTTGTAAGGGAGCAAGCGTATGTGTGATACCTGTGGCTGCAATATAACGCACGGCAATCAACACCTGATTGCACCAGGTGGCAAACTGCACAAAACAGAGCAGGGGAGCGAAGCGCTTAGCGTGCTGAAAAATCTGCTGTCCGAAAATGATCATATGGCGGCACACAACCGTGAGCATTTTGACCGGCACGGTGTATTCGCCGTCAATCTGATGTCGTCACCCGGCGCCGGCAAGACATCACTGCTCGAAGCCAGTGTGGATGCCCTGAGTGACCGCTACAGAATAGCGGTGATCGAGGGTGACCTGGAGACCGAAAACGATGCACAGCGCATCCGCTCACGGGGAGTGGAAGCCGTGCAGATCACCACCGGCAGCGCCTGTCACCTGGATGCACACATGGTGCACGATGCCTTGCATCAACTGAAACTTGAAGATATCGATATTCTTTTTATCGAAAATGTCGGCAACCTGGTGTGCCCGGCCAGCTTTGATCTCGGTCAGCATCGCAACGTGACACTGTTGTCTGTGCCGGAAGGCGACGACAAACCTTCCAAGTATCCGGTTATATTCCGCGCTGCCGATCTGGTGGCGCTGACCAAGGTGGATCTGTTGCCGGTGCTCGATGATTTCAGCACGCAGCGTGCCTGTGACAATGTGCGCGCCCTGGCGAATGCCGCGCCGGTCCTCGAGCTGAGTGTCAAACAAAGCGAAAGCATGGAGCCGTGGCTGGACTGGCTGGATCAGGAAGTGGAACACCATCGACAAGGTTGTCAGCGGGGCGAGACAATGCGGCCGAGGATACAGCCTGAAGGCGCCAGGCTTCACGCGCTGGCGACCTGAAAGCGCCGATATGTCCCGCACTGCCAGACAATGGCTGGATGAAATTCGCTCGTTAGACTTGCCGGATCGAGTCAGGATTATGAATGTTTGTGGTGGACACGAGCGTTCCATCACCATGGCAGGCCTTCGCGGGGCATTACCTTCCTCTATTGAGCTTATTCCGGGCCCCGGTTGCCCGGTGTGTATTTGCCCGGAAGAGGATGTGTATGAAGCGATTCAACTGGCGCTGAACGAAGATATTACGCTGCTGGCATTTGGTGACATGCTGCGTGTGCCGGTGAATGTAGCGAAAAAAGACGTTCGCTCGCTCGAACAGGCCAAGGCCGCGGGTGCGGATATACGGCCGATCGCTTCACCCATGGAAGCGGTAACACTCGCCCGGGAACAGCCGGATAAGAAGGTCGTTTTCTTCGCGGCAGGTTTCGAGACGACGACGGCACCGGTCGCTTCCATGGTCGTTGAAGGTGTAGCGGACAATCTGCTGTTGCTGCTGTCCGGGCGGTTGACCTGGCCGGCGGTCGCCATGTTGCTGGATTCCGCCACACCCGGATTCGATGCCCTCATCGCACCCGGTCATGTGGCCACGGTAATGGGTTCGCGGGAATGGCACTTTGTTGCCGAAAAACACGGGATTCCGTCTGCCATAGCCGGTTTCAGCCCGGAAAGTCTGCTGGCTGCCATCTATTCAACGCTACGGCAGCTGATCGAGGGTCGGGCGTTCCTGGATAACTGCTACCCGGAACTGGTGCGTGGTGAGGGTAATCCCACAGCCAGGCGACAGCTGCAGCAGGCGATGGAGGTCGTGGATGCAAACTGGCGTGGTGTGGGTGTCATACCGGCGTCGGGTTTTTCCCTGAGACCCGGCTATCAGGCGCTGGATGCGCGTCGCCAGTTTCCGGACTATGCCGATGACGCCCGTAAACGGGCCGGCCAGATGCCGCCCGGTTGCGACTGTGCCCGGGTCGTGCTGGGCAGGTGTTATCCCGATGAGTGTCGTTTGTACGGTAGCGCTTGTACGCCCAGACATCCCATTGGACCCTGTATGGTTTCTGACGAAGGCGCCTGCCGCATCTGGTGGGCCGGCGGCGTGCGCGAAAGCAAACACAATGGAAAAACACAGGGTCGTGTTGCAACGCATGTATGAATCTATTGGGAGCATCCAGCCAGAGGTCTGACCGGAAGCGGAAGGTGGCTCACCTGCCGGCATTCCGGTGGCTGGTATCGGGTGTCGTACAGGGTGTCGGGTACCGTCCATTTGTCTACCGCTTGGCACGCGAGCACCGCCTGAAAGGCTGGGTCAGGAACTGCCTCGGACAGGTTGAGATCGTTGCCACTGGAACAGCGGATCAACTGCAGGCCTTTGAACGGGGCCTTGTGCAACGAGCCCCCGCGATAGCGCACCCTGAAATCAGTCACAGTGAGCCACTGGATGGTGTGACGCTGAAAGACTTCCGGATTCTCGCCAGTGAAACAGCTCAGGCGGGTGATATTCATGTGCCCCCCGACTATTTTGTCTGTGAAGATTGTCTCGCTGAACTCGATGACCCTCACAATCGCCGCTATCGTTATCCCTTCATTAACTGTACCCAGTGCGGTCCTCGCTATACGCTGATCGAGGCTTTACCCTATGACCGGGCGAACACGTCAATGGCGCGATTCGATCTGTGTCCGGATTGTGTGCAGGAATATAACGATGTATCAAACCGGCGCTTTCACGCCGAGCCGGTGGCCTGCGGACGGTGCGGCCCACAGTTGTTTTTCAGACAGGTTGACCATGAAATTGCCGACGGCGAAGCCGCGCTGGCGGCCTGTATCAGTGCGTTGCGCGAAGGACGGGTTGTTGCAGTAAAGGGGGTGGGCGGCTACCACCTGATGTGTAATGCGGCCGACCGGGCAGCGGTACAGCGTTTACGCGAGAAAAAGTCTCGACCGCACAAGCCACTGGCTTTGATGTTCCCGGTCAGCGATGGTCTGGCTCAATTAACCCGTGTGGTGACCCTCAGCGCAGAGGAAACGGCGTTGCTTTGCACGCCGGCACGACCGATAGTGCTGGTCACCCGACAAGCGGGAAACGGTACGCGTGTACTGCCGGGCATTGCGCCCGGTTTGAATGAAATCGGCGTGATGTTGCCCTACAGCCCCCTGCATCATTTGCTGCTGAATGATTTCGGCGGGCCGCTGGTGGCGACCTCGGCGAATATCAGCGGTGAGCCGGTGTTGACTGAAAATACGCTGGTAGAACAGAGATTGGGCGGTGTGGCCGAAGCCTTTCTGCATCACAACCGGCCTATTGTGCGCCCGGCGGATGACTCAGTGTACCGCAGCCTGCTGGGAAAACCGCGGCCGATGCGTTTAGGCCGGGGGCATGCGCCCGCTGAACTCAAGCTGCCGGGTGAGTTGAAGCGACCGGTGCTCGCGGTTGGCGGGCATACCAAAAACACCGTTTGTCTTGCCTGGGGAGAGCGGGCGGTGGTGTCGCCGCATGTCGGTGATATGGGCAGCGCGCGCAGTCTCGAGGTATTCGAGCAGCTGATTGCCGATGTGCAACGCCTGTACAAGGTCCAGGCGGAAGTCATTATTTGCGATGCTCATCCGGCCTACGTGACTTCACGTTGGGCCGGCAGACAGGGGCTGCCGGTGATCGAGGTGCAACATCATGCCGCACATGCCTCGGCCCTGCTTGGCGAACAGGCTGCGCAGCTGCAGGGCAGTCATCTGGTGTTTGCCTGGGACGGGGTCGGCTATGGTGACGACCGAACCCTGTGGGGTGGCGAAGCCCTCTATGGTGTGCCCGGACGATGGCGGCGCGTAGCCAGTATGCGACCGTTCCAGCTGCCCGGCGGTGAAAAGGCGGGTCGTGAACCCTGGCGCAGCGCGCTGTCTCTGGCCTGGGAAACCGGCGCAGACAGTCTGGCGATGAAGCTGATGGATTCCCTTGGATCGAAATCAATTGCGTCCTCGTCTTACGGATTACTGCGCCAGGCCTGGCAGAAAAAGCTGAATACACCGACCAGTACAGCGGTAGGCCGTTTGTTCGATGCGGCCGCCGCATTGACCGGTCAGTGTTTGACGGCCAGCTTTGAAGGTCAGGGGCCGATGTGGCTGGAAGCTGTTGCCGGTGAGGCGGCGGAGCCCATCAGCCTGCCCTTGCTTGAACAGAGTGACGGCCTGCTGCGCACCGACTGGCAGCCGCTGCTGGCATGTCTGGGCGACGAGCAGATCCCGGTCAGCGAACGAGCCGCTGTTTTCCACTCCTCGATGGCTGAAGCGCTGGTCAATCAGGCGCTGCGAGTACGTGAAGGGCATGCCGTGCAGGCAGTCGGTTTGTGCGGTGGCGTGTTTCAGAATCGCCGCTTGACGGAAGAGTGTGTCAGCAGACTGGAGCAAGAAGGGTTCGAAGTAGTGCTCGGCGAACGTTTACCGGTCAATGACGCAGGTTTGAGTTTTGGGCAGGTTGTAGAATACGTTTCCCGTTGTTAATGTGGCAGAAAGCCACCCGGCATGGCCTTGCAAGACACGCTGTGAATACTTCCCTGTACGCTCGACGGCAGCATCCCTGCTGCCGACGGTCTCGCAAGGCCATGCCGGGTGGCTCTACATCGTGTTAACAGGCCCTAGAGAGATCCGATGCAGGATAAACATATTTCGTTAGCCCACGGAAACGGCGGGCGCTACATGCGTGAACTGATCGAGCGTGTGTTTGCCCGTCATCTCGCTAATCCCGGGCTGGATACCCGGGCGGATGCCGTGCCGTTGGCATTGACGGACGGTGATGTGATGTTTACCACCGATGGTTTTACGGTTCAGCCGCTGGAGTTTCCTGGCGGTAATATCGGCGCCCTGGCGGTTCATGGGACCACCAATGACCTGGCGGTGGCTGGTGCGGAGCCGCTGTATTTGAGCTTGAATGCTTTTATCGAAGAAGGCATGCAGATAGCACTGCTCGAGCGGATTGTAGCAACACTGGCAGAGACAGCGAACGCCGTCGGTGTGCGCGTTGTGGCCGGTGATACCAAGGTGTTACGTCGCGGGGAAGGCGGTGGTCTGTATCTTGCGACTACCGGGGTTGGTATACGAACAGCGGGGGTTCGCATCGGTCTTGACTGCATTCAGGCAGGGGACCGGATACTGGTCAGTGGGCCGGTCGGTGATCACGGTATTGCCGTGTTACTGGCACGTGAACAGTTCGGCCTGCGCGGTGATTTGAAGTCGGACGCCGGCAGCGTTCTGCCGCTGACGCGGGCGGCGTTGAAGTTTGAGGGTCTGCACTTCATGCGCGATCCGACCCGCGGCGGCCTGGCGACGGTCTGTCATGAAATCAGTCAGGCAACCCAGCTGGGTGTTCGGCTGCAGCAGACGGAGATACCGATCCGGGACTCGGTGCAGTCGGTGTGCGAAATGCTCGGTTACGATCCTCTTTATCTTGCCTGTGAGGGTAGGGTGGTTGCGGTCGTGGCTGAAGCACACGCTGAGGACGTGCTCGCGCACTGGCGCTGTTTGCCGGAAGGCGCTGAAGCCGCCCTGATCGGCCGGGTTGAAGAACAGCCGGCGAAGGTGCTGCTGGTCACCGAACTGGGTGGTGAACGCCTGCTCGATGAACTGGAAGATGACCCGTTACCGAGGATCTGTTGATGCGAGACCCATGGTCGAGGGTGCCGAAAGCCCGCCTGTTGCTCCCGTTGGTAGTGCTGCTTGGTTTTTCTGCTGCAGCGTTGGCGGTTACCGAGGGTGTTCCGCAGGCGCACAGTGACCCCATTGCGCCCGTCATCCTGGGCGTTACCGGTTTGCTGTTTGTGGCGTTGATGGGCCGCTTCAGCGCGCGCAAACTGGGGCTGCCTTCTGTGCTGGGCGAACTGACGATAGGTATCATCGCTGGCAATCTGGCCTATCAGTTTGGTTTTGATCTGATACTGTTGTTGCGGGAAGGCCCGCACGTCTTTGACACCATCCAGCATTTCCTGCACGACGCCACACTGGGAAACGAAGTCTGTGACACACTGGTCGACGCCCAGGAGCGTCGTATATTGAGCGTCCTCGGTGGGCCCAGCGGAAACGAGTATTTGCAGATAGCGCACACCGTGGACGTTTTTTCCCGCTATGGTGTTATTTTCCTGTTGTTCCTGGTGGGGCTGGACACCAATCTCAATGAGATGCGTCAGGTTGGCGCCGATTCCACAAGGGTGGCGCTTATCGGTGTCGTACTGCCGTTTATACTGGGGGTCGCTGCCACTTTCCTGCTCGCCTCACAGTTGTCGTTTCATACGGCGCTGTTTCTGGGCGCCGCATTGGGCGCTACCAGCGTCGGTATTACGGTCAGGGTACTCGAAGATCTGCACCAGGGTCAGTCCCGGCTGGCGCACATAATTCTTGGTGCGGCGGTATTCGACGATATTCTCGGCCTGCTGATGCTGGCTGCTGTCACCGGCATCGTCGTTTCCGGTGGCATCGAGATTGGCCATATAACAAAAGTTGTTTTTCTGGCAGTTATATTTCTTGGCGGCGCCGTTTTCCTCGGCCCCTACATCCTGCGTCTTATCATCAGACTGATGCGCCACCTCGACTTGATCGAGGCGAAAATGTTCGTTTCCTACCTGTTTGTCATGGTCCTGGCCTGGCTCGCCAACCTGTCCGGGTTGGCGACCATTATCGGGGCCTTTACCGCAGGAGTGATATTGAAAGATGCCTATTTCGTGCACTGGGGTCCGCATGAGAAACACGACTACAGCATCAGGGATCTTATCATGCCACTGGAAGTTATCCTGGTACCGATATTTTTTGTGCTGATGGGTATACAGGTAAAACTGGAAACTTTCCTCGACTGGCAGGTCGTGATATTGGCGGCGGGGCTACTGGTCGCGGCTATCGCCGGAAAGCTGGCCTGTGGTCTGGGCGCCTCGAAGCAGATGAATCGCTGGGCCATTGGTGTGGGTATGCTGCCGCGTGGCGAAGTCGGGCTTGTATTTGCAGCCATTGGCAAGGGGCTCGGCGTAGTCGATGACGCGATGTTTTCATCACTGGTACTGGTGGTGATTATTACCACCCTGTTGTCGCCACCGTTGTTGAAAATCAGCCTGAAGGGCAAAACCTGAGTTTGCATCGATGGATGGCGATTCAAATATGCAGCAGGCCGGGCGGCTGATCGAGGCGCTCACCAGGGCGGATGCCTACAAGCATCCGACCCGTGGCATCCATGTCGTGGAAACCCACTGTGCCTGGGTGCTGTTAACCGGTGAGTACGCCTACAAGGTCAAAAAGCCTGTCAATTTCGGTTTTCTGAATTTCGCCACACTGGAAAAACGGCAGTTTTACTGTGCAGAAGAGGTCCGCCTGAACCGGCGTTTCGCACCCGCCATCTACCTGGACGTTGTCGCCATCACCGGTCAGCCCGATCGGCCGCGGATGGCCGGATCAGGAACAGTGCTTGAGTACGCAGTGCGCATGCGTCAGTTTGCGGATGACGGGCTGCTCAGCCAGCTTGCCGAACGGAAAGAACTGGATGCTGCACACATCGACCAGCTCGTTGATCAGGTCGCTGATTTTCATCAATCGACGCAGCGTGCGTCGCCCGATGCGCCTTACGGTGAAGCGGAACAGATCCATCACTGGATGAGCGAAAACTTTAAACACATTCGAAAGTCGTTAAAGACCGCAGGGCGAATCGCGCAGCTGGACGGTATTCAGCGAGGGGTTGAAGCCGAGCGCAAAAGTATCGAAACATTGTTGGCGCGCAGAAAGCAGGACGGCTACATCCGCGAATGCCACGGTGATCTTCACCTGGGTAACATCACCTTAATCGAGGGAAAGGTGACACTGTTCGACTGTATCGAATTCAATCCCGAACTGCGCTGGATCGATGTGTTCAGTGATGTCGCTTTTCTGGTCATGGATCTCGACGACCGGCATTACCGGAACTTTGCCTTCCATTTCCTGAATGCATACCTGCATCGCAGCGGAGATTACCAGGGGCTCGGTGTATTGCGCTATTACATGGTCTATCGGGCACTGGTGCGAGCCAAGGTCGCAATGCTTCGCAGGCAGCAGGCCGCCCCGCATTCTGAAACCTTCGAGGCGGCGGATGCCGAGTACAGCCAGTATATACAGCTCGCTGAGAGTTATCTTGCGCCCGACCGGCCGGCGTTGCTGATTACCTGCGGCTTGTCCGGCTCCGGCAAGTCAACGGTCGCCAGGCAGTTGTGTGAAGCCGCCGGCATGATCCAGATACGTTCCGACATCGAACGAAAACGAATGTCCGGTCTTGACGCAAGGGACAAAAGTCACTCGGGCCTGGACGAGGCCCTGTATTCCGCCAGTCAGACAGAAAAAACCTATCAGCACCTTGCTGAACTGGCCACACGGGTTCTGCAAGCAGGTTATTCTGTCATCGTGGATGCGACCTTCCTGCAACGCAAGTATCGCGATGTATTCCGAAGCCTGGCGGAAGTACACAAAGTGCCTTTTACTATTGTTCAGTGTGTGGCGACGGATAAGGAGCTTGAGCTACGTATCCAGGCCCGCGAGCTGGAGGGCAGGGACCCTTCGGAGGCGACCCTGGATGTATTGAATGCTCAGCGCAAAAATCAGCAGCCCCCTGATTCGGATGAGAAATCACATGTTATACGGCTGGACAGCAAGGCTATCAACGATCCGACCGCAGCCTGGAGGCGGGGGCTATGAAATCAGATGGGCAGGGAAACAGGGGCTGCTCCTATTCGTGCACCCAGAACACAATCATCCTCGACCAGCCGTCAACGATCAGGCTGACGCCGACTAACAGGCTGATCAATTCAAACGTAATGGCTTCACCTTGATACAGGATGAAAAAGCCAAACAGGAGTCCGAGCAGGCCGCTGGCTACGACCCAGGACCAACTGTTGACCGGTCGAATATCAATCCCCTTGCCCATACGAAGCACCCCGCCAATCCAGAATACCACAGCAAGCATCATGTAAAGGGATGTGAATTTGGCGACCGGGGAAAACACTAACAAGACACCGGCGAAGAAAAACAGCACCGAACTCATCCAGCTGAGCATATAGCCGCGTTTTGAACGTAGCAGCATGGCGTGCCAGGCATCCGCAGCACCGGCGAGTATAAGCACCAGCCCGACGATGACCTCCACCGGATAGTCCGTATTCATGGGCGATACAATGGCTGCTACGCCAAGCACGATGTTGAATAGCCCCAGGACCAGGAAACGGCCACGTACGGCGGCTGCGTCCTTTACGGTAAACGCTGTCTGATGGATTGATGGATCAATTGGCATTTTCGTTTCCCTGTTTTAACTCAACTGGTTAAGACGCTAGCATTGTAGCTGATCAGGTTCATTGAGCAAGGTCAATATCGGACTGCTCCTGCTACCTGACGTTTACTGCATGGCAATGGCTTACTCGGTCGCTCAATTCGCTACCTATTCGACCAGTTGAGCTGATTCCGGCACAAAGGCACGCCTTGCGGCGACACAGCGTAATGGCAAGGTCAGCATGGTAAGCGTTACGGAAGTCAGTGCTCCGAACAGTAGCGAAATGGCCATGCCCTGGAATATGGGGTCGAACAGAATAGCGGCCGCACCCGCCATCATGGTGAGATCCGTCACCCAGATCGGACGCATGCGGATTTGACCCGCCTGGACGACCGCCTCCCTGATATCCATTCCCTCGTGGACCTTATTCTTGGCAAAATCCGCAAACAGAATCGAGTTTCGCACCTCGATCCCGGCCAGGGCTATAAAACCGATCATTGAGGTCGCGGTGAACTCGGCGCCAAGCAGCCAGTGCCCGGGGACAATCCCTATGATGGTCAGGGGGATAGGTAGCATGACGGTGACCGGGATAAGAAAATTGCGGAATTCGATGACCAGCAGGATATAGATCAGCACCAGGGCGGCAGCGAAAGCCAGCCCCATATCGCGAAACGTTTCATAAGTGACCACCCATTCGCCGCTCCATTCGAAACCGGAAGTATTGTCACTGTGCGGCGCGCCGGTGAGGGTACCGGATATCTTTACACCGTCAGGCGCCAGGTAGCTGTCAAGCAGTTCCTCCACAGCGAGCATGCCATAGATGGGTGCGCCGAGTCGGCCCGTCATTTCGCCAACCACATATTCCATCGGCCGCAAATCCTTGCGGTAAATAACGGGATCCTCGGGTGTCATGGAAAAACGTCCCAGTTCGCCAAGCGGCACCATCTGACCGTCCGAGGCTTTGATGGGCAGATCCCAGATATCCTTAGCCATTGCCCGGACCCGCAAAGGCAGCTGCATCACAATGTAGGTAGGTTCCAGCCCACGGCCGTATTTCACGTCGCCGAGCTGGTAATCACCCATCGCCATCGCGATATTGCGATTAATGGTCTCCACCGATATGCCGCGCCGCGTCGCCTTCTCGGTGTCTACTTCGAAACGCCAGACATCGTGTGGCTCTGTCATATAGTTGTCGACATCGACAATGCCCGGCACTTCCTCGAACAGGGCGGTGAGATCCGCGGCAACCTGACGCCGGGTTACTTCATCGGGACCATAGACCTCAGCTACGACGGTCTGCAGGACCGGCGGGCCAGGCGGCATTTCCACCACGGCAATGCGTGCCCCGAGTTGTTGCGCGAGAGGAGTCAGTCGTTCGCGCGCGGTATTGGCGATATCGTGACTGCTGCGTTCGCGCTGGTGCTTGTCGAGCAGCATCACCTGGATGTCAGCCTCCCAGGGTTTGCCACGCAAGTAATAGTGGCGCACCATACCGTTAAAATTATACGGTGACACCGTGCCCACATAGTCCTGCAAGGCGGTGATTTCGGGTATCGTCCGCAGCGACTCGGTAAGCCGCTGCGCCACGTTCGCGGTTACGGCGAGTGGCGTTCCTTCCGGCATATTAATCAGTACGTTGAATTCGGGTTTGTTATCGAAAGGCAGCATCTTCACCGCTACGGCCTTGGTGTAGAACATCGAGCAGGCCAACAGGAAAGCCGTCACGACACACACAAATAGCAGCCACGCCAGAAAGCGGCTGTGTATAAACGGTGTAACAATCGGACGATAGATTCGGCCGATCATGTCCTGGATCTTGCTTTCCCTGCGTTCCGCCCGTCTTAGATCCTGCAGTATGGGCCTCAGCTTGTAGGAGCACCAGGGGGTGAACACAAAGGCCGCAAACATGGAAAAACTGATCGCGACTGCCCCGAGCGCGGGGATGGGTTCCATATAGGGGCCCATCATACCGCTGACGAATCCCATCGGCAGCAGTGCGGCCAGTATAGTTAGCGTTGCAATGATGGTGGGATTTCCGACCTCACGCACCGCGTCGACCGCCGTCTCAATACTGGTGTTGCCTTCCTGAAGCCAGCGGCGGAAGATATTCTCCACCACCACAGTTGCATCATCGACCAGTATCCCGATGGAGAATACCAGGGCAAACAGGCTCACCCGATCGATGGTAAAATTGAGCGCCCACGCTGACCAGATGGTAATGAGTATGATCAGGGGGATAACGATAATGACGACCAGCGCTGGACGCATACCGATGGCGATAAACGAGATAATACTCACCGCAAAACCTGCGTGGAAAAGCGCAAGCAGAAGCTCGTTAACCTTATCGTCTGCTGTTTTGCCGTAGTTGCGGGTGATACTGACCTTAACGCTGTCAGGTATGACATAACCTTTCAGCGAGTCGAGCTTTCCAAGGACCGCATTGGCGACCGTTACACCATTAGTACCTTTTTTCTTGCTGATAGCAATGGTA
>Ga0114922_10002759_pt1 | contig 16377 bp, 6 predicted proteins | sample AartaG_FD_100975 | JGI IMG/M metagenome (GOLD analysis project Ga0114922, IMG submission 100975) | Deep subsurface microbial communities from Aarhus Bay to uncover new lineages of life (NeLLi) - Aarhus_00045 metaG | ecosystem: Environmental > Aquatic > Marine > Oceanic > Sediment | place: Aarhus...
GATCTACTTATTGAAACTACCGGATGGGAAGAACCTGAAGATTCAGGTGGTGGAGGTATTTTTGGTTCGGTGATTTCTAATGAAAATTTTGGAAATAGTCTCTTAGAATATGAAAAATTACAGACGGCTGATGCTTCTATAAATCCTAATAGAATTCTCACAATTGAATTTGAAGAAGATTTAATGACTATAGAAGGCATTGAGAAAGTTAGCTCTGTTTTAGCAAAGCCTTATCAATTAACTCAAATTTATGCTGAAGAAAATAAAGAATTCAACGCTGAAATTGGAGATTATGCGGGATTATCCACACAAGATATAACATTAATTGGAATTGATGAAGAATATCCTTTCACAGTGAAAAGGGAGTATATTGAAATGACCTCCGGAAGTATAGACAATTCTTTTAATGAGCTATTTTATAATGTTCAAATCCGCACCTGCATTATTTCTGAAGCAATTGCTTTAATGATGAATTTATTGGTTGGTGATAATGTACGTATTGTTATTCATAGAGGAGATGAAAGGGAAGTATATCCATTTCTAATTGTTGGATCTGCTAAAAGCATGCCGGGATTTCCTCAAGAATTTTCGGGATCTAGTATGGGGGCAGAAAGAGGAGGTGTGTTAATCTCTCAAGAAACATACATTGAAATTATGGATATCCCTCCAATTCCTTATTTGGATTGTATATTTATTAAACTCCGAGAAGATAAGTTATCAGAATCTCATATAATTGAGGAATTGATAGATGAAGCTTACCAGACGGAATATAATTATGATATAACCAATCTAGCTAGAAGTGTAGCACAACAAGAATCTGCTTTCCTTGTATTAGATATATTATTTACTCTTATTACTCTTACTACTGTATTTATAAGTATTTTTGGATTACTCTCTTCATCATATTCGACTATAATTGAGAGAAAAAAAGAGATTGGCATAATAAGAACATTAGGTCTAAAAGGGAGAGAAATAAATAGATTATTTATACTGGAATCCTTAATAATTATGATTAGTAGTGGAACCATTGGCATTGCAGTAGGTTGGCTTACAAGTTGGCTGGTTACAAGCCAGTTAATGGGTACTTTAGCAGGAATGCCAACCGTGTTATTTGTACCTTGGTCTAATATACTCTTAGTTTATGCTCTATCTGTTGTAATGATATTTTTTGGAATGAAAGTGTTATTAAGAAAAGCTAGAAAGCAGAAGATAGTTGAAATTTATAGGGAGACAATTTAAGGGAGGTAAAAATATTGAAAAAAAATAAATTGATAATAATATGTGTTTTACTTTTCATGGTTTTTCTTACGCCCTTAAACTTTGTTTTAGAAAACAGCATTAGAAGTATAGATGTAAAAGAAGAGAATGTAATTGGATCAATTGATTATAATTTAAAAATTTCTGATGTTGCAGGCTCAGATCTTTATGCTGAAAAGATTAATGTATTTGTTGCCGGGAATAAATCAATAATAAAGCATTCACTCTTTACCAATGATACAAATATTCTTTCTCAATTTGATTCAAAAGATCCAGCTTTCCATAAATGTAATTTGATAATAAGTGCTTCAAATGGAATCAATCCTGAGATATTTCCACAAATTTTGACTGAGAATGAAATCCCTTCCCAGTATCTTGTAGGTTTTAATAATTTTGTTGGATTTCTTTTTTATGATGATATTTTGAATACTGAAGATGCTGAAATGAGAGCAGAGAGAGCTTTAGAGATAATTAGAAAAAAATTCAAGATTGATCTTATAATGATTAATGTGTCAGAACCTAATTTTTTTCCTTTTATTGGATCTTACCCAAATTGGGAATGTGTTTTTAATGAACTTACGACTAATTTTCCAATGGATGGATATTGGAAAGCATTGAATATAGATCGCTTAACTACCCAAGAATATACACAAAATTACCATATCTCCTCATCCTTTATGTTACTTAATTCATTAGACTTTTTTGAAGGAGACTATGATATATCAACAGATCAAGTAAACTTCAATTTAGAATCTCTGGATTTATCTTTCTTAGAAAATTTAGAATTACAGAATCTTGTTGATCAATTCGATGCTATATTAGAAAATTATGGAGATATATTTAATGCTACAATTTCTGAAGATGAATTAGAACTATTTATTGAAATCTTTAGCTCATTTATACTTTCAAACAATTCACACTATACAAGTATTTCAATTCAATATGAAGGATTGGATGAGGGAATACAAAAAGTTGGGAAAAATCAATATGAATTCAATTTATGGGATGCATTAGGGTATGATGGGGATCCATTATCTCCAAGTGAAAAAATTTATATAGCATTAACAGGTGCTTTCATGAGTGAAATCGAAATAAATATTTTATGCACAGAAATCACTGATGCAACTCCAAAGAATTTTAAATTTAGTGATTACCTTTTAGAACAGATAGGGTTACTTTTTTATCTTGCTGGGATTGATTTTAACACTCAAGATCTTAAAGATTATTCATTTGATTTATTTTGGGTTGATAATGATGGAATTAAACGTTCTTATATTAAACCAGTTAATCTACAGGACCCGTCTGATATTGTCAATTTTATGCAGCAATTTGGATTTCAAGGTTTTTCTTTTATTCCAACTGGAATTGTAAATCCAATTGAAGATTTTTCAGTAACTTATAATATTTCTAATTCTGAACCTAATTTATTGCTTAAAAAAGAATTGATTGGAGAAAATGCATCGTATGGGGCATTTCAAAATTTTTCATACTATATATCAACAGAAAATGTAGGTAATGTTACTGCGTGGGGCGTACCTACTCCAATTCCCCTTGAACTTAATGATTTTTTCCTTCTTCTTACATTAGGAAATCAACCACTGGCAGATCAATTTCAAGATGCTATATGGGAAATAGTTCGTATAGAATACCCAAATCAATATGATTCTTTAGAAGATTTTTTTAATTTTGATGAAGATCCAAGGATTTTTTATTTTGATTCATTTGGTACGGGAGTTTTCGATTCTTTTTATCCAGATTTACTTAATTTTACAAATTTAACACCTTATAATAAAGATATGGACCATGTTATCAATATTATTGCTAGTCCTGGAGGGTATCCTCAGTTAATTGCAGCTTTAGCAGCTTTAGGGATTACTACAACTGAACTTAAAGATTATTTTACAAATAATTATAGTATATGGAATGATAATAATTGGAAATTAAGCCCAGGAGAAATCTTGTCTTATAAAATTAATAATTATTCAATTACTAATTTAGATTCCTTTACTCCTTTTTATATTGATAATTTTACAATTCAATCAATACCAACTACCCCTGAAATTATTTCAGGTACACCTCTCAGTGGAACTACCCCCGAAATGGCTTTATCTACCGATGATGAGAGTTGGATAATTGGTTCTGTGGAAAAATTCTTAGAACAAAGAGTTGAAATAGATTTTATTTTTAGAAATGATACAAATATCGATTTTGCTAATAATACACTAGAGAGAGTCTCTTTTATATTAAGTATCAATGCTTCTATTAACTTAGAAGCATTCAACTTTGAAATTTTTGATTTTAATGTTGAAGAATTTAAAGATATGACTCCTTATTTAGACAATAATATAAATAATACTTGGAAGTTCTCGATAATTAATCAAAATAAAAATTTAGATTGGCTTTTTTATCCATTAGATCAACAAAACTATACTGTAATTTTTAAAATAAATAGTAGAAACTCAGAGCCGTTTAATATCTCAATCAATAATTTAGATATTGAGTTTTCTGTAAGGGACATCAATTTTAATGATGATTCAGGTTCTAGAGTAGTATATGGTTCTTCATCAGGTAATGTTCAATTTGAAAGATTCTCCAATTCGATACCCTTATGTACTTATGATGGAGCATCAATTATAGTTAATTCATATTTAAATAATTACAGCTCTAAACCGGGTGAATTAAATACATATCTCATAAATTTTAAGAATATTGGTTCCAAAATTGCTAAGAATATAACTATTTCTCTGCTAATTCCGGGTATTATTGATACAATTAACAATTTCACCCTTACAGATAGCAATTTATCATATTATTTAGCTGAACTAGCTCCTTCAGAAGAGAAAACAATAAACTTTTCATTTTATACTCCCAATTCAATATCTTTAAGTGAAATTTCAATATTCTATTACAATATAAAAAACATTGAGGGTGGAAATTCTTCTAAAATAGTTAGTTTTACAAATGAAGTTTTTATTTCAGCACCTATAAACTATGAAGATAGCTTCCCATTTATTAGGACTATTGAAATTAGCTACAATAATTTTGAATCAGAATTGATTAATAATGCTCCTGCTATAGGAGAATCTTTTAATCTTACTGTAAACATTAAAAATGTTGGCCCAGAAGGTTTTAGAATACCAGATCTTAACATATCAATGAATGATCAATTTGGTGATTTAAAGAGAGCAGATCATTATACACCATATTTTGAAGATATTGCCTTTAACGATTCAATCTCGTTTAACATTACTTTAAAAAAAGTCGGATGGAAAGGATATTATTATCCTCCTATTAATTTTATTGAGAGTTCAGAAAGTAGAACACTACAGATATCTGCTTCACCATTTAAGATATTAGGGAAAATTAATTTTACAATCATTAAATCTGTAAGTAAAAAACAAATCGAGATTGGAGATAAAACAATCGTAAGTATAGAAGTGGAAAATACAGGAACAATTAGTATTGAAGATATAAAAGTTAATGATATGATTAGCTTTTCTCAATTAGATTTCTCTCTAATAGAAGGAAATTTAATTATTTTGATAGATTCCTTAGATCCAGGCGAAAAAGTTGCTTTCAATTATACAATTAAAGGTAAAAGACAAACCCTTGTAAGTTTAAAACCAGCAAGTATTGAATTTTACTATTTATATGAAAATGAAGCAATTTCAAATATAGTTACTATAAAAATTATAACTCCAAAATCAAGACAATTTTTTTATATAGCTTTGCCAATATTAATAGGTCTTGTGATCTTGAGTACTTATTTCTGGCAAATTAAAAAATATAAAAAAAAGAGAAAGGCTTATGAAAGATCTGAAATGCATATTTTTGAACTTAGCTCAAGGGAATCAATACTCAAGATAGATCATACTTTAAGAGAAAAGTTAAATATCATTTTAAAACAATCTAAAGACCAAATCATCAATTCGGATAGAAATGAAGAAATTAATAAAATAATAAAAGACAATGAATAGAGGGATTTTTAAATGAAAAAAAAACAGATACAATCCATTATTCTATTGATTATTTTAATAATTTCATATACTAGTGTGTTTCATAGCTTCTCCAATTCATCCGATTACTCTACTGAAATCTCAGACACACCACAAAACAAAATTAATCCTTTAGTTTCAGGTTTTTATAATAAAAATATTATTGTTTCCTTTAAGAAACAATCATATAATAGTTCTGTTACTTCTCGTTTTGAATATTACGGAGGAACTATTAAAGAAGAATGGAACAATAAATTCACTTCAATTTCAGGATTTGCTGGTATAATGCCTTTAGAATCGAACAAAACTGCTTTTCAAAGTGATTTTCCAGATGCTATAATTGAAAATGACGAAATTTTAGAAGCTCAGATGAACTATGCCTCAATTCAGTCTGGTGCTGTTAACTCAACTTGGTATCTGAATGGGTTAAAAGGAGCTACAGACTCTTCTGTAGCAGTATTAGATACAGGTATCAATCCTAATCATAACTTCTTTCCAGAGGGGTATAGTCCATCGGATTTAAGTGGAGATATTGTAGGTTGGCAAAACTTTGTGGACACACAACCGATATCCGATGATAATGGACATGGCACTTTAATAGCTTCAATCATTTCTGGAACTGCTACAGATTCATATGATTCGAATATTCCTTCATTAATCAAAATCAAAGGTAACTATTCTCACACTGAATTATTTGAAGAATTCTCTACTCCAGGAAATTATTCGCTAAAAATATTCTCTTTTAATGCCTCAAAAGCGAGTTCAGATATTTTAATTAATTCTTCATGGAAATTGGAAACGCAAGGAATAGATAAATTTTGGTTTGAACTATATTATAATGATACGTTAGTTCAATATTCATATAATGAAATTCCTGATCTTTATTACATTATTAACCAAGCTCTCAATCAAGATAACTTAGGTGTTTATGATTTATATTTGAAATATCATAAATTGCTCCAAAGTAGACCCATTTTTTCTTTCAATAGTATAGTATCTTATTTCCCAGAATTTCCAATTGAAAATAGAAATCACTTCACAGGTATTGCGAATGCTACAAAAATAGTTGCCTATAAAATTTTAAATCAATCGGGCAAGGGATATACTTCGGATTTAATATCAGCACTCGCAAGTGTAATCGAAAATAGAGAGATTGACCATATCATTAGTGTTTGTTTAAGCATTGGCACTTTAGGAGAAGATGTGGCAACTGTAAATTCTGTAATAGATGATGTAGTGGAAAGTGGAATACTCGTCGTAATTGCAGCAGGAAATTCTGGTATAGAAGTTTCTGTTTCGTTAAATAAATTAGCAGAAAATAAAAATGCAATAGTAGTAGGTGCAATAAATGATAAAGATCAAGTTACTTCCTATAGTAGTATGGGAAAGAATATTGAAAATATTATTAAACCGGACATTGTTGCTCCTGGTGGTAGTAAAATATCAGGTCATCGTTCAATAATCGGTGCTAGTGATGAGATCGATAAAGCTGCTCCCTCTTATGGAACTTCAATTGCCACTGCAATTGTATCAGCAGCAGTTAACATATTAATAGAAGCAAGATGGAATACATGGAATCAATGGAATAATCTTGATTTAACAATGTGGGTCAAATATATTAAAGCAATTTTATTAATGACAGCTTCAGAAACTAATGTTGAAAGAGAGGATGATCCCTCTACATTGAGCGATGAAAGAGAACAATCACCATCTTTATCTGTTGCTCCAATGACAACTGGTTTAAAAGATATTCATGAAGGATATGGAAGATTAAATCTTCAGGCTGCTGTTGATGCTTTAATTAAAAATGTAGAAGAGAATAGTTTAGTGAATGGTCATTTAATAAGTTCTCAAGAAGATCCTCTCGGTACACATGTATTTGCTCGCCAAATTGAATTAAATGAAGATATTCAATATTCATTTACTTTATCAACAGATGACACAGATGCTGATTTCGATTTATTTTTATTTTCAAATGAATCTAATCAATATGGTGAACCAATTCTTCTACAATCATCTAGAAAATGGTATGGTGATTTTGATAATTTCTATTTTACTCCAAAAGATAATCAGACTAACTGTGTTATAATTATTAAAGCAATTGAGGGAAGTAGCGATTTTACTTTGAATATTTCAACTGTTAATAATCTTTTTAAACCAGAATTAGAAGTAGTTGAAATTAATTATATTGGTGGTTCCAAAAATACAACGGTTATGAGTCTTCAGGAATATATGGGAGGTGAACCGAAGAAAAATTATACAATTGATAGTTATAGGTTTTATATTGAATATTTCGATAATGATACGTCAAATGTCCCACCTCAAGAGGTTTATGTCTCCATTCTAGAATTATCAAAAAATTATACATTAACTCAACTTTATGCACCAGATAATACTTACACTGATGGGGCAATATTCGTAAGTGACTATATTCAATTTCCGAGATCTGGAATATTTCATTATTTTTTTGTGGCTAGTGACGGTGCTTTTAAAACAAGATATCCAAACACTAAACAACTTAATATTACAATTGAATTCCCAACAGATAGTATCCAATTCCCAAATTACCATAATTTTAATGATGGAATTGGTAATTGGACATATACTGGTACTGGTTGGGAGATAATGTCTCAAAATAATTATTATGATAATAGATCAAGAATATATCAAGATTATTGGTACTCCATGTATTTTGGCACATATCATAATAATCCAAAAAATTACTCTTATCAACCTATTAGAATAACTGAGGATCCATATCCAAATGGTTCTTTAATCAGTCCTTTATTCAATTTAACAAATATAGAGCAAAACCAAAGTCAACCTTATGCAAAATTTGGATTTAGAGTAAGCATCAATACAGGAGATTTTGTTTATTTACAAATTAATCTAAATTGGACCGGTTGGATAACTCTAAAAACTTATACTGATATAGAGCAGGACTGGTTTATGGAAGAAATTAATTTAACCCAATATATTGGAAATTTTGTTCAATTTCGATTCGATACTTCTCTAGACGATGATTTTGATTCGATAAATTATAAGGGATTTATTTTAGATTATTTTGCGATCATAAATTATACTAATGAAAATTCCCCTGTGATATATTTTAATTTAAATAATGATATTTCCTCAACCCAAGATTCGAAATACCAGAAATATAGGTTTTCTTTTGAATATTTTGATTTAGATAATAACTATCCTGAATTCGTCTACTTAGAAATGGATGGTACTAATTATACAATGTACAATATTTATGGTGATTGGAATGCTAGCTCAAATGGCATTGAAGATTGGGGGATTTATTTTACCAGATCTATACTATTAGAAGAAACCTCAAACCAATCATTCAGATATCATGTTTCAGATGGTCTACATATAAATTCAAGCCCGTGGTATAATAAAAACAATTCACTCTTTAAGTTTATCAACCCAACTCCTTTACAATTCAATGTTTTTAAAGATAATAAGTTCATTGGGTATGAATATTCAAATACAAACTTAGTTGATTACTATGTATCAGGAACTCCCCTCCCAAAAGAAGATACTGCTTGGTTTAGAGCAGACAATACATGGCATCCTATAAGCCGTCTTAACCAACCTTATATATATGGAGGAATAGGACAAGGTTATGGTGGTTTTGAGCAGGGTTATGGAATAAATTGGGATAGTAATTTAATTACTCGCCCATTACACCTTGGAAGTGAATATAAAGTGTATTTTGAATTTGATTATGAAATATCCTTACAAAATGAATACTATCAACCCGAAGATCAGTTAGATAAGTGCATAATTTCAATATCAAAAGATTTTGGTGAAACATGGATTATCCTTAAAGAATTTACATATGATAATGAGGACCTCTCTGGAAGTAAAAGATTTGATATTTCTCACTATTCTGGAGAAGATATAATGATAATGTTCACTTTACATTCAAACAATAATATAATTGGATTGGGATATGGATGGTTACTCTCTAATATTTATCTGGGTTATGATAAATCAACAGATTTTATAGCTCCAGAAATAAAAATATTAAGTCCCGAGCCTAACATAAGTATAAATTCAATAATTGCGATTGAAGTAAATATAACTGATAATATTGGATTGGATGAGTTAAGAATTTACATACTTCTGAATAATAATAGTGTTGATAGAAGTAAACTTACATATAATAGTAATACAAGTATATTAGAATTTAATTGGAATACCGCTAATTTTAATGATGGAACATATGAAATTAGAATAGTGGCTTTTGATAAAGAAGGAAATAAAGCAGAGTCATTCATATATGTTACAGTAAATAATGGGAGATGGTGGCTTCTATGGGGGCCATATATAATTTTGATAGGGACCATAGCTGCTGTAATGATATCATTATTTGTTATTGCTGAGAAGAAGGGAAAAATTTGGATTCAGAATATTAAAAATATTCGTGCTGAAAAAATTAGACTTAAAGATATTGATAAAGATCAAGTAATAAAACGAATAGAATTAATCGAACACGAAGAAGAACTTAAAAAACCTTTAACTTTATATTGTAAATCATGTAGATCCTGGTTTATATCTAACAAATTTGATATAATCTGTCCTATATGTGAGCATGATCAAATCTATACTGCATATAACTGCTCAAATTGTGGAAAGTGGTCTTTGAAAGACGAACCAAGAGAAAATTATTATTGTAAAAATAAAAGATGTGAAGGAGTTAGGTTAGTTAGAAAGGAAAAAGAAGAAATTGAAGAAATTTTGGCTGAGGAAGGTAAATTTCCAAGAGAGTTTAAGAGTAAAAAAAAGAAATTTAGCATTTTAGATGTGTAAAAAATAATTAAAAGGTGATGATAATAGATTTAAGAAATTTCTTGTATAAACTAAGAAGACGTATAAATCTACAAATTATCAAACATTCCTGGCTCGATCTCAAACGGGATAAAGCGAAAGCGATTTTTGGAATATGTGGTATCGCAGTTTCATTATTTTTATTAACAACTATTGGAATGTTAAATGATACAGTGAATTATAATTATCTTTTATACGTTACATCATCAACAGGAAAATCAGATATTATGATTACACGAACAATACAAACAGATTTAACCTATGATCCTTTCTATGATGAAGATATTATTGATAATGAATTAATGGATATTGAGGGGGTTCAAAAGTTATTTCCGCGTATTATGATGTTAGTAGAGACCTCTTCAGAAAATATTAACACGAGTGGTTCTTTACAATTATATGGTCTTGACTTTATAGAAGAAGCTACAAATGGTAATATAGGAGATTTAATAATAGTAGATGATGAAGGAAAAGAAACAAATGAGATCTATGATGATGAGCCTAATAATGGGGAATGTATTATATTATGGAACGTTGCACAACTCCTTAACGTAAGTAGAGGAGATAGTATAAATTTAAAATACCAAACTTATGAATTAAACTTAACTGTAGCTGAAATTTGTATTCAAGCCCTTAAATTCATGCAATTTGAAAATACATTAATCCTTGTTAATTTACAACAAGTCCAAAGTTTCCTAAAACGAGAAGGTTTAATAAATTTTATTGTAGGGACTATTAATGATCCTAGATCTGTTTATGATGCTAGTAATTTGGACTTAACAACTAGAAGGCTTCGAAAAATTGGTTCTAATATACAGGAAAGGTTGGATCTTAATGAATTCACTGTAAGCCTACCAAAATTAGAGGAACTTGAAGGAGGTGAATTTCTATTAATGACAGTGACAATAATGTTTTGGTTCATCACAATTCTCTCCACTCTTATAACGGGCATTTTAATAAACAGTATTTTATCTACTTCAGTTGAAGAAAGAATTAGAGAATTTGGTGTTGTTCGTGTTGTTGGAAGTAGAAAAGCTTATTGTATAAAAATGGTTCTATTTGAAGGGTTGATGTTAGGCTTAATTGGATCGATTATTGGAATGATACTTGGATTCACAATGATGAAACCAATTGCACAATCTTTTTTTCCTCTATATGAGTTTCAATTTGCGTTTACTGAAGTAGAATGGGTTATTCAACCTGATACGCTTATAATGACATTTTCAATAGGAACATTAGTATCATTAGCAGTATCCTTATTACCTGCTCTAAAAACAGCGAAGTTAGATATTATTAAATCAATTACTCCCTTTCAAACGAAGGAAGAAGGATGGGAAATTAAAAAAGAGGGTAGTATGAATGTTAAAAGTTTTCTTGCGGGTATTGCGATAGCTACCATTGGAATGATTGTATTTGTCTTGATGCCAAATATTTTTGTTACAGGTGATTTTATGTTAACTTCAGCACTTTTTATTGGCTTATTAGCTGCAATTGTAATCGGATTGGTCTTTGCATCCATAGGAATAATCCCTTTAATTCAAAAAATCTTTTTAGGCATAATTTCACCAGCTATTAGAAAATATAGTAGTATCATAAATATTTCGATAAAACGATATAGAAGACGTAATACAAGCACTGTGATTATGTTTGCAATTAGTTTTTCTTTTATTTTCTTTATTACAAGTGTAACTGAAATGGAATCTGAAAATATGAGCCTAAATTTAAGATTTCAATATGGTTCAGATTTAGTTTTAATGAATCAAAATTTCCATTCCCCCGAAAGTGCTTTAACACTTGAAATGGTTGAAGAATTAGAAAGCTTGCCGGGAGTAGATGAATTAGCCATTTCTCTCCATAATACATTTGACCTTCAAGCAACTCTAGCAACAATTTTTGAAATAAGTGAAGGTCAAGTGGGTTTTAGTAGTGATTCCACTGAACAAATGATGACTATGTTTCAATATTTTGGAGAGGCAGACGATTCAAAATTGAAAACAACAGCGGGAGACATGATGGATTTTGATGTTGTGGAAGCAGGATTTATAGGCATAAATGAAGATTTTGTTGATTTAATTGATAAAGCCTTATTAATTTGGAAAAGTGATGGTAGTAACACTGATTATTCCTTTAATGAATTATTCACTCATAATAATACGTGTATTATAGCTAAATCCATAGCAGATTATATAGGAGTTAAAGAAGTAGGGGAATATGTTCGTATGACATTTTATAGGCCAGAAGATTATGACAATGGACCATTGGCTCCTGGGAATGTCACACTATTTCGGGTTGTTGGAATTTCAGGTGGGATTCCTGGATTTTATAACTTTCGAAGTAATGAAATGTCTGCTAATGGGGGAGGTGTAATGGTTTCCTTAGAGAATTACATGCGTTTGATGAAAGTCGAAAACTCTGGAGAACCTAACATGATAGTAGATAAAATATTTTTAAACCTAGTTGATAAGACTGAAGAAAACATCAAAGAGACTAAAGACGATATTAACAATATGTACCAAGAAAAGGATATAATTATTGATGATGCCATTTCTAAAATTAACTTTTTTGAAGCGATGACTGAAAGACAATCCTTTCTGATGGAACTGATTTTGACGTTCACCGTAATTATTAGCATTTTTGGTCTTGTAAGTAGTATGTATGCAGTTATATTAGAGCGAAAATTTGAAATTGGGATACTTAGATCAATGGGGATGAAAACACGGAATGTACGTAATATGTTTTTAATTGAAAGTATGATTACTCTACTTTCTGCGGGTGTTATGGGCACAATTATTGGGACTTTCACTGCATTTATATTAGAATCTACAATGGCACTTATGACCGAGATGCCAATAATATTTACTATTCCGATGGAAACCTTATCAAGAGTGTTTATTTTATCAATCTCTTTTGCGTTTTTAGGAACATATGTGATTTTGATCAAATATTTTTATAAAAAGAGTATAATGGATATATTTCGTCAAACCTTTTAAAAATTAATTTTCTATCAATTAGGAAATATTAAATGGTATTCTCTTTTAGGAATTTTGTAAATTTCCTCCAAGCTTTTCCTCTATGAGAAATTTTATTCTTTTCATCTGTCGTTAATTCAGCAAAAGTACTATCGGGCATAACGTTAGGAAGAAAAATAGGATCAAACCCAAATCCACCTGAACCTCTTATAGTTTTTGATACTCTCCCATAAACATCTCCTTCAAATATTAAGTTTTTATCAAGAGGTTTAAAGTAGAGTGCGATAGATGAAGTGAAATGGGCTTGTGTCTTCTCAAAATCATCTATTAGTCTTAATATTCCTTTATTACCAAGAGTTTTCATAACATATGAGGAATATACTCCTGGAAAACCATTAAGAGGTGTATCCACGAAAAATCCAGCATCCTCTATGAAATAAGAGCCATTTACTTGTCCTTTTATACTTTCTAATTTGTATAGTGCTATTTCTTTAATAGATTCTGCTTGAACTTCGATTGTTTTGATATTTTTCTGCTTTAAAACATAATTGAGGTTTTCTTTATTGAAGAAAGCGGAAATCTCGTTATATTTATGTATATTTCCAGTTATAAAATAAATGATATTTTGATCCATGTTCATAATTACTATAAGAGCTTAAGATTTATTTAGATATTCGAGTTCAATGAAGATTGAACCATTTGTAATAATAAACATTCCAAAAGTTTATTTTGTATATTTCTTTATTTATTTTATATTAAATCTTATAAGAACTGCAACATAAGAGGAAGAACGTAAAAATGGCTCGGATGCATTCAAGAAAGTGTGGAAAATCAGGTAGTACTCGTCCAGCAAGACTAGAAAAACCTACATGGGTGGAACTCTCACCTGAAGAAGTCGAAAATGAAGTTGTTAAATTAGCGAGAAGAGGACAATCAAAATCAATGATAGGTACTATAATGAGAGATTCGCGAGGTGTACCATTAGTTAAATTAGTAACTGGTAAAAAAGTAACTCAAATCCTTGAAGAAAACGAGATTAAAACACCTCTACCTGAAGAACTCGCAAATTTAGTAAGAAAAGCCCTAAGTATCAGAAAACATCTTGAAACAAATCATAAAGATCTTGAAGCTAAAAAAGGTTTGAATAGAAATGAGAGTAAAATATATCGCTTAATAAAATATTATAAAAAGAAGAAAGTATTAGCACCTGATTTCAAATATGATCCCGAAAAAATAAGAACATTAGTAGCGAGATAAATGGAGGATTTAAATTGAGTTCAAAAGCAAGGAAAAAAAAACCGAAAATAAAAAAAGTTTCATTCAAAGATAAAAATTGGTACTCCGTGTTATCGAGTAAAAGCTTTGACTTTAAACCGATTGGAGAAGTTATCGGTTTAGAAGATAATTTACTTGGAAGAATACTGGAGACTTTACTATTTGATTTTACACATAAATACTCTGATATCAGTTTGAAATTAAAATTCCGAATCGTGGAAGTTAATAACGAAGCAAAAAAGTGTAATAGTATTTTTGTCGGACATCAATATACTAATGATTTTATAAGATCTTTAATTGGCAGGGGAAGTACAAAAATACAATCAATTATCAACTTAACTACAAAAGACAATTATATTTTTCGGGTCACGATGATCTGTACCACTATTAAAAGAGCAAGAAGTAGTCAACAAATCTTAATACGGAAAATAATAAGAGAAATATTAAGAGAGTTTGCTAAAAGTCTGAATCATGAAAAATTTATTGCAGGGATGATATATAGAGAATTTCAAAGCCAAATTCAACGAGTAGCTAAGACAATATATCCATTATCTAACGCTGTAATAATTAAGAGCAAGCTTATTTCTATACCTGAAGGAGGGGAAGACAAAGAAATTCCAGATGACCAATTTGAGATTGTAGAAGTTGATATAAAGAGATCCAGAAAATCAGAAATAAAAAGAACTGAAAGAATTAATGTAAAAAAGCTATCACGGTCCAAACCTAGAACTCGACCCGTTAAGAAAGAAGAACCCCTTCCCACAACAGAAAAAAAAGAAGTTACTAAAGAAGAGAGCCCTTCCATAGAGAAAGAAGAAAAGGAAGCATGAGAATAACTTAGACTAAAGAAAGTTTTAATAAGATTCAAGTTTTAAAAGCTAAGAACTTAAATAAATTTCTTATACTGATAGTTATTTTTAATAATCTGAAAAACTTCTTTTAATCTAATTAACTATTATAAATGGTAGTTATGTCTTCTCAAGAAGGAAATCAGAATAATCCATATAACTTTGATGATTTTTTATTTGTCAGGGATCATTTTAATTATTATAAAGATGATAAGTTTTTACAAGCTCTTATTAATAAGTATCTCCCTCAAGAAGAGTTTGAAAAAATAGATAAAGATCTCCGTGCTCTCTCTGATTATGTTTCTTTTAGATTTCGAGATCTTGCTGATAAAGCAAATGAACTTGAAAATAGGGTAAAAGTTACGAAAGTCAAACATTTTGATGCACATAATCATCGAATTGATCGTATAGAAAGATGTTTAGAGACAAAAATTTTAGAACGAGAAGTGTTTAGCCTTGGCCTTTTTGATCCTACTCGAAACTCTGCTTGGAGTAGATTTATCAAAATATTTTTACTCTATGAAAACGGAGAAGCAGGAGTAATGTGTCCCGTAGCGTGTTCTCATGGAGCTGTTGAACTTATGCAAAAATATGAAGGTACATTGAGCCCTGAAGCAAAAACAATCCTAAAATCCATAAGAGATGGTGAAAATGGAGAATATAAGCTTGGTGCTCAATTTGTAAGTGAGATTCAGGGAGGAAGTGATGTTCCGGCAAACTTAGTTGAGGCCGTATTTGAAAAAGAGGAAGGTAAAGACGGAATGTCGAATGTATGGAGGCTTTATGGTCAAAAATTTTTCTGCTCAGCTATTCAGGCAGATTATGCAATTGTTACAGCAAAGCCAAAAAATATGCCATCATCCACTAGAATTGCAGCTTTTGCAGTACCTTCGTGGTTACCTGGCAATAAAGAAAAAGAAATTAGAAATTCGTACACTATTGATAGATTAAAGCAAAAACTAGGAACTGCAGAATTACCAACAGCAGAGATTACTTATGATGGTACTGTAGCCTACCCCGTAGGCCCACTTGAAAAAGGATTAGCAGATATCGTAGGAATTGTTCTTTCGTTATCTAGACTTCATGTAGCCTTTGGAATGGCTGCTGGTGCTTTACGAGTTGTAAGAGAAGCGATATTATATTCCCAATTTAGAGCTGCTTTTGGTGTACCAATATCTTCATTTCCAATGATGA
>Ga0114922_10002760_pt1 | contig 16372 bp, 12 predicted proteins | sample AartaG_FD_100975 | JGI IMG/M metagenome (GOLD analysis project Ga0114922, IMG submission 100975) | Deep subsurface microbial communities from Aarhus Bay to uncover new lineages of life (NeLLi) - Aarhus_00045 metaG | ecosystem: Environmental > Aquatic > Marine > Oceanic > Sediment | place...
ACGCCGGCACTGACGGTTCCGCAGGTTCGCGCTCTGTTGTACTTGCTGTTGCGTCGAGCCTGCGACCGCAGGTATCCCGGCTGGGCAATACGTTTTGTAAAGCGCAAAAGCAAGCGGAGAGAGTTGGCTCGTTTTCATCATTATAAGCAACATAAGTTATTGGCTCCGCTAAGGGTTAAAGAACGAAAATGAAATTAGACAGTAAAAATAGTGCCTTTTGGTTTTTTGTGAGGAGAAAGTCCAAATGGCGTTCAATCAGCGAGATTTTTGTAAAGACAAGGCTAATGTGGTAAATGTGCGCACAAAATGCACAGTGAAATATTAACAATTTTTTAAGGGGTAGAAAAATGAAAACAACAGAAAAGTTAGCAATTTCGGTTTTGGTCTTGGGCGTAATGATCTGTCAGGCTAATGTCATCGAGGCGGCAACGCCCATGGGCACGGCGTTTACTTACCAGGAACGGCTTATAGATGCCGATCAACCACTGGACGGTTTCTATGACTTACAGTTCAAACTCTTTGATGATCCCGACGTCATCTTGGGTGTTCAGGTGGGAAGTACGATTGATATAGGTGAGCTTGTTATCGTGGATGGCCACATTGCGGTGGTGTTGGATTTCGGCAGCGGCGTATTCAATGGAGATGCCCGCTGGTTGGAGATTGGTGTGAGACCGGGCGTGATGGACGATCCCGAAGTATATAGGGCTCTTATGCCACGTATGGAGCTAAAGCCAGTACCATATACCCTGCATACGCGCGGGATATGTCTGGATGATGACTCGGGTAATGTTTTCGTTGGACAATACGCAGGCTACTCCAACACCGAAGGGTATTACAACACATTTGTAGGAGATGATGCAGGCATCCAGAACACTACAGGCCATGGCAACACATTCTTAGGAAGATCTGCAGGCTCCTCCAACACCGGCGGTGATTACAACACATTCTTAGGAAGTTGTGGAGGTCTCTCCAACACCACAGGCTCCTTCAACACATTTATAGGAACTGGTGCAGGCGGTTCCAACACCGACGGTTCGTACAACACATTCGTAGGAGACGATGCAGGCTTCCACAATAATGAAGGCAATGCCAACGCATTCGTAGGACGCTGGGCAGGCCTCTCCAACACCGAAGGTATGGGTAATACATTTATAGGAGTTAATGCAGGTGAGGATAACACCACAGGTGAATTCAACAGCTTCTTAGGACAATTTGCAGGACGGGGGAACACCACAGGCTGCAAAAACACATTCTTAGGAAGGTGGGCTGGCGGCTTTAACAAGACGGGCTCCGGTAATGTTTTTATCGGTTATGAGGCTGGTAGCAATGAGACCGGTTCAAACAAACTCTACATCGCTAATGGTCCATCTGATCCTAATGTTCTGATATACGGTGATTTTTCAACTGGCAGAGTTGGCATCGGCACAACGATACCAGCTTACGAATTGGACGTAGAAGGCGATGTGCAGGCGCGTGCATATCATACGGGGGATATATTCTTCCAAAAAGACGGTGAAAAGCTGTGGAGAATGTTCGAGGATCAAGATGGCTTGTACTTGGAGAACTTGAATACTCGTAAGGTGTACAGCTTTGTTCTACAAGAAACAGAGAACAGACCTGATGCAGAGGGAATTGTTAGCCTTGATCAGGCAATAAAAGACCTTAAAGCGGAAAATGCCGTGCTAAAGCAAAGACTCGCAGCTTTGGAGAAAATAGTACAGGAGCAGATTGTCGCTACAGCCAGACAAGCGCAAAAGTAACGCTGATGGGAAATTCTCTTATAGGCAACTGTGATAAATAAATGGCAGAGCAGTGTTTGAAATACACTGCCAATTGCTATTATTTGACCGAATCATCGGGTTGTAGTCCGAGTTGTTTATATAAACGTTGTCGGCCGGCTTTATCGCCTTCAATTATTTTGTGGGCGTATTCGGCTACTTCTTGAGCGTGTGCGCATGGGACCACGATGACGCTAGTGACGGGACGAAGAATCTTTTCCTGACGTAGAGCGGTATTCTTCTGTCTCGTGGAATTTAATCCGCCTTTTGTATCGATTAGCTTTGATTTTTTGGTCCGCGTCTTTCCAGCGTGTACGGATGTCGTCCTTGGGTTGCCATCGATGGAAAAACACAAAGTTTTCGTTGCGATCGACTTTGCCGTAATAGTGGCCGACAGTAACGAGTTTATCGGTGCAACGAACGAGCACGAGCAGTTTGGCAATGCCTGTTTGCTCTACGCTCTGAAATAAGGCTATCTCAGGTAATGCCACAGGTGAGCCGGGAATTGGAATTGATGGTATGCCCAGAATGTTGCTCTTGTATTCGGTTCCAAGTGCACCGGATGCAATCTCCACCACGCAGTCAGCTTGCTCGGCGCATTCCACAAGATGAGCCCCGATTTCAGCAAAACGGACTCTCATTGCAGCCTTGACGTATTCGACATCATAGCTTTTTAGATTGGTAAAATCTATGTAAGTCTTTTTATCAACCACTTCTGGAATGTTGAGTTCCTCAAGAGCATTATCGACAGCTCCGGAAAGTAAGAGCTGCTCAATGGCATTCCGGTCTGTGTTGGTAAAGCTTCTCGTAACACAGCCGGTCGAATAGAGTAGAACAAGACTTGTACAAATAATATGTTTCATTTTATTGCCTCCCTTTAAGAACCACCGAGACTCGAAAAGAAAACACATACGGTAACGAACTTTTGCAGAGCATGGAATCATTGGTTGCTGTTATTTGACTGAATCGTCGGGAGGTAGTCCGAGCTGTTTATATAAACGTTGTCGTCCGGCTTTATCGCCTTCGATTATTTTGTGGGCGTATTCGGCTACTTCTTTTGCATGTTTGCGTGGAACAACGATTACACCATCGCCGTCGGCTACGATGACATCGCCTGGCTCTACCAAAACTCCGCCGCAGACGATGGGGCGGTTAACGGATTCGATTTCGTTTCGACCCGGCCGAATACCCCTCCCCGGTTTTCTGAAATAAAGTGGTACCTTTTCGGTGGCTATTTCATCGGTATCGCGGGCCGTGGCATTGGTAACAACTCCGACACATCCTTTGACTTTCCAGCCCATGATGTTGTTCGAGCCGATTGAGCCTACGTCGGAATCCGGGGCATCGTCAATGACCAGTGCAGTACCCTTACGGATAAGCGGAACAAACGGCTCGCTCGAAAGTTTATTGTACCACTGGCCGACCCAGCGGTCGAACGCCCCGGTTTCCATACGCGGCGCCGGCGGTTTGTTCGTTGGAACGTACCGGACGGTTAGGGCGATGCCTATAAAACGGTGGGTGTAATGTATGGTGTCTTTCCAAAGGGCGTGGATTTCCGGCGACATCAGGCCGGTATTGGTCAGCCCGACTTTGTCCATTCCGTCGGAAACGTCGGCAACGCGGAGCCCATCGAAGAGCTTAAGGATTTGCTCATCGTCCTTGGCCTTGTAAACTTTGGTCGGAATGAAATTTTTTCCCGCCCTTAATTCATTGATGCTCGATGGGCTGTTCGGTTGTGCTTTAGCCGGCCCCGAATAAGTGACAATAACAAGCATTGAAAAAGCCAGCATACCTGTTAAAACCACTGCGGTTACTGCTGCGGCTGTCTTTGTTTTTCCAGTTTGCATTTTTTACCTCCTGAATTTTGAAAAATCTTTTAATACGTGTACACCAATACTATGAACTTTTTTGTTATTGTTCAAGCAAAAAGGAAACAGGAAATTGTTGATTATAATTTCGTATCTGATAGATTGAAGTTACTGACAAAACCAGCCGATTTAGAAGCAGAGATGAAATGGTAGAAATAACAGATAACATATCTATCCGGGATGACGAGCTTATTTTCAAGGCCTCGCGAAGCGCCGGGCCGGGTGGACAGAATGTCAATAAGGTTAACACGCGGATTACGCTGTTTTTTGATGTGGCAAACTGTAAGAGTTTTTCCGATATACAAAAAAGGCGAATACTCTCTCGTCTGGCAACGCGGGCCGACAAGAATGGGCTTCTAAGAGTTGTCTCGCAGAGGTTTCGAACTCAGAACGCAAATCGCAGGGCCGCGGTCGAGCGGTTGCAGCAGTTACTTGCTGATGCGCTGAAGACCAGAGCGGTACGGAAAAAGACCAGGATTCCGTATGCGGCCAAACAGCGGCGATTAGAGCAAAAGAAACGGCGAAGTCTGTTGAAGCGGCAGAGAGCGAAAAGAAATTTGGCCGGGGATTTCCCGGATTAAAGGCTTGAGAACAAAACGCAAATATCAGCGTTTTCGGCGGCGGACCATGACAACAAAGACCACGACCGCAGTAACAATCATGATTACCAGCACTTCCTTTGGACCTATCAATACAGCCGCCATGGTTCTTTTAGCTCCCGGTTTATTCTTTATTTTCGAAGATAGTTCTATTGGCAGAGATTTTCCTGTTTTTTTTACCAAAATGCAAGAAGATATTCTGCATTAAAGGGTCTTTCATGGCGTTTCGAAAAAAAATCTGGCAGAAAGGGATAATTTTTTATATTAAAACACTAAACGGAACGTCATATGTATAGCGAAGGTTGGCTATCAATTATATTGGGTCGGCTTTAGATGCTGGAAGATAAGCGTCTTATCTGGGAACTCAAACAAGGCAGCAAAGATGCCCTGCGCCAAATCTATATGGAGTATAAAGATACACTGCTTACAATAGCGGCTTCTTTGCTGCATGATACTTATGCTGCTGAGGATGTTTTGCATGACGTTTTTGTTTCTTTTGCCGCCGGAGCTGGAAAACTTGAGCTTAGGGTAAGTCTGCGTAGCTATCTGATAAGCAGCGTTGTTAATCGTGTGCGGGACAGGTTCCGTAAAAAGAAGCACCACATGGTTGAGCTTGACAAAGCAGGGCAAATCGGCTCGGATTCGAACAATCCTGAGCAGTCGGCTATATTCGCTGAGCATTTACAGCTAATGGCTGATGCATTATTCCAGATTCCGCTGGAACAGCGGGAGACAATAATCCTGCACCTCAACGGAGGGATGAAATTTAAGGAAATAGCTGAAGTGCAGCGTATCCCAATCAACACGGTTCAGGGCAGATACCGCTACGGTCTTGATAAACTACGGACAATTTTAAGTGGAGAGTCAAAAAAATGAATCTCGCAGACAATATAGAGCGAGCAGTCGAACAATTGCATATAACAACAAGAGCCGAGACGGACAAGAGTATTCTTGATGATGCTTTTGCCGCGCTCGATAAATCTGCGCAAAAACAATCATCCCACGTCGGACTCGGTGCTCGGCGAAGGGCTCTACGAATCAGGATAGCAGAGTTGGCCGCTGTTGCTGCTGTTATTCTTGTGATTTTTGCTTTATTCTTTGGCATATCGTCCGTAGATGTCGGATTCGGTGAGATTTATCAGGCCCTGGGGGCAGTTGAGAATATCTGTATAACAACGTTTGAGCCTGCTGCGAATGAGCCGATGCAAATCGAGTGGGTCTCACAAGCTTTGAATATAGACATGTTCAGGATTGGAGAGCAGCTTGTTTTGTGGGACATTTCAAACAATATTAAAATGACAAAGAATTTATCTTTTGATTCCGTAAAGACACAAATACTTTCCGGAGAAATGCTTGCCAAATTGAAACAAGCGGCTAATCAGAGATTCGGCCTGGTTCCATTTTCGAGTATAAGCGGGATTTCCGGTGCCCGGTGGACTCGTGTAGATGATTCGGAAGTAGAGACTGTTGTGTCGGGTACCAGGGCCTTTGATCTCACTTGGCCGGAAAAAAATAACGCCTCCGGTGCGATTAGTTTTAGAAAGTGGCGGATTTTCCTGGATAGGGATACTAACTTACCTAAAAGGACACAGTGGTATAGTAAGCTCAAACCGGAAGAGGAATATAAATTTGAAACGTTTTCTGTGATTACGTATCCCAGCGAAAGCCAAATACAGGCCCTCATTCGCAGCACATTCGGTCCGGCCGCACTCCAGCCGCGTGATCCGGGATATATAAGCACGCCACCGCCCAATTAAGGCAGAGCGGACGGAGAAAATTGTTCTTTCAATGATAATTGAAAACAATCGCTGATTGTGGTAAAAGATTACTAATAGAGTAACTTTCGAATCAGGGATTGTCCTTATGGCGGTTCAGTTTATTCTTGGCAGAAGCGGTACCGGTAAAACCAGCTATTGCATAAAATCTATCGTTAATGCACTGCTGGAGCCGGGGCAGCAGCAGTTGATTCTGCTGGTTCCCGAGCAGGCCACCTATCAGGCTGAGCGTGCAATTTTGGGCGATGAGAGAATATCCGGCTACAACAGACTAAATGTGCTTTCGTTCGACCGTTTGCAGTTTTTATTGTCAGGCAAAAATACCGCCAGGCCGGCCCTGTCGCGCATCGGCAGGCAGATGATAGTCCACCGGCTCCTGCGGGACAATAAAAGCAAATTGAAAATCTTCGACTCATCGGCATCCCTGCCCGGCCTGGCCCGGCAAATGGCACAAACTATTTCAGAGCTGCACCAGTATGCAAAGACTCCGGATGATATTAAACAATTGCTGAGTGAGCTGGCGAAAGACGAGCGTAATAATTTAGCAATCCTGAAGTTTTCCGATATAGGCCTCATTTTAGAAGAATACTTGAAGTTCATTGAAACAGATTATCTTGACCCCGATGCTCAACTGATTCGTGCCTGCAAGGAAGTTTCGTCGTCAGCTTTGCCGAGAGGTGCGAAGTTGTGGGTTGATGGTTTTGCGGGTTTTACCGGTGCCGAGCTTGAAGTCCTTACCGAGCTGCTGAAGGTTGTCGCAGATGCACACATTGCCTTTTGCCTGGATCCTTCGGAGATTGATTTAGCGAATCCTGCAGCGGAGGAAATTGACCCGGTTGGTTTGTTTTATCCGACCCAGCGTACTTACGCCGAGCTTGTCGGCAGGGTAAAAAAATGCAAGCTTAAATTGACCGGGCCGATAATTCTTGAACAGGCGCAAAGATTTTCCGCCAGTGACCAGCTTGCTCATATCGAGCGTAATATATTTGAAATTGAACCGTCCAGGCTTGACTCGACTGATAATATTCGCATTATATCGGCGCCGAACGAACGGGCCGAAGTCGGCTTCGTTGCAAGGCAGATACTCGAGCTGGTAAAAGAAAAAAACTATCGATATCGTGATATTGCCGTTATTGCGTCGGACATTGATAGTTATCAACATTATGTAAGGGCGTATTTTAACGATTATGGAATCCCGTATTTTATTGATAAACGAAAGCCCTTGAACCAGCATCCTGTTGTTCAGCTTATTTGCTCAGGCCTCCAGGCGGTCACGGGCGGCTTTTCCCATAGTGATATTTTCGCATGTCTTAAAACCGACCTTGTACCAATACCGCGGTATGATATCGACGTTTTGGAAAATTACTGTCTTGCCTTTGGCATAACCGGTGGCGACTGGCAGACTGATAAACAGTGGGGCTTTGCCGGCAGGGATAACGAAGACTTTGACGAAAAGCGGATAAACCAAATTCAGCTCAAAGCCATCGGGCCTTTACTAAAGCTCCGCGAAGGTCTGTGTCCTCTTGACAATCCGGCAAAGATGCTTACTTCCGAAGAGTTCACGCAATTCGTTTTTACTTTTCTTGATGAGCTCAAAGTCAAGGAAACGATTGGTGGTTGGATTGAGCAAGCCGACAAGAATGAAGAACGTGTCGCTGCCGATGAGCATCAGCAATTTTATAACAAGCTTGTGGATATTTTTAACGAGCTTGTCGAGGTATTTGCCGGTGGAACTATGCCGGCCGAGGATTTCTTTGCGATAATCAATTCTGCTTTTTCACAGTTGACCTTGGCCTTTATTCCGCCGACTTTGGACCAGGTTCTTGTCGGCTCTATCGAGCGAAGCCGGCATCCCGATTTAAAAGCTGTCTTTCTAATTGGCACTACACAAAGACAGTTTCCCGTTCCGCTGGTTACGGATATTATATTGACCGATGACGACCGCGGCTCAGCAGAGTCGGCGGGTTTTCAATTGGCCCCCGCCTTGAGTCAGACACTTGCCGACCGCCAGTATTTGGCCTATATTGCATTTACTCGTCCGTCCGAATTCCTGTGCATTACGTATCCTTCGGTTGACGATAAGGGCGGTGCCGTGCCTCGCTCTCAATTCATAGACAATCTCGAATCGCTTTTTGAAAATCTTAAGGAAGAACCGATTGCAGGCCAGGAAATGAATATTGAGAAAGTTCATAGTGAAACCGAGCTTGCGGATTTGCTGTGTACGCAGCTCGGAAAGGATACTTTCAGGTCTGAAACCGGCGATAATGAAAGTCCTGGTGAGTTATTAGAAGATATTTGCTTGGATGAGAAGTTTCCGGAATTAGGCTCGAATGTTCTTTCTGCGATAAATTATGACAATTGTGCACGGTTGGAAAGCGATGTTGTCGGAGAGCTGTTCGGCAAACGGATACAAAGCTCTGCGACCAGGCTGACTACTTTTGCCGCCTGTCCGTATCAATATTTTGCCCGGTACACTTTGCAGTTGGAGCAGCGAAAAGAATTTAAGTTTGAGCCTTTAGACCTGGGCGCCTTTTATCATAATGTTCTGGATGTTTTGTTAAAGACTCTAAATGAGCAAAAGAAGGATTTTGCGACGATTGAAAACGAAGAGCTGTTAATAATACTCAAAGAGCAAACAGAACTGGTTATTGAAGGCAATTCCTTTATATCGAACTTCAGGCGCCGATCGCCCCATAATGCTTATATTATCAGCTCCGCCGCTGATGTTCTTGGTGATTTTGTTTTAGCGGTGGGGCGGGTGGTGCGGGCCGGGAGTTTCAGGCCGAGTCTCTCGGAAGTTTCGTTTGGCCGGGCCGAAGATGCTCTTGACACGCTCGGTAAATATGAGCTTGTACTGCCGGATAGCCGCATAGTATCTTTAAATGGCAAAATCGACCGGCTTGATGTTGCGGATGTTGACGGTGAAAATATTGCTCTTGTTTTCGATTATAAACGCAGAGAGTACGGTGCAAAATTCAACTGGTCAGAATTTTGCTACGGTCTGGAGATACAATTGCCGCTCTATATGCTGGCTGTTCGCAATGCGGCCGGCTCGGAAATACAACAAGTTGCAGGTGCATTTTATATGCCGGTCGAGGTAGCCCCGGAAAAAACCACCCTTGATGAAATACCGAAGAAAATAGAAAAATTCGCTTATAAGGCACATGGGATATTCAACGGAAAATTTGCTCGGCAGATTGATGGCAAAGCTTCAAAAGATAGTAAATTTTATAATTTTTATATTACTAAAGACGGCCAACCGTATGGTCTTTATCATAATAGGGGTGTATTAAAACCTGTCGATTTTGAACAAGTGCTCAAATTTACCGAAAAAAAAATAATCGAATCGGCGGGACAAATACTGTCGGGCGGAATCGATGTCAGGCCATATCGTTTGAGCGGAAAATCACCTTGCAGTTATTGTAAATACAACTCTGTCTGTAGATTCGATTGGCAGATAAACGACTATAAACCTCTAATATCGCTTGGTAAGAGGCGAGTTCTTGAAATGATGGAAGTCGTTGATGGCTGAAAGAAAGATTAAGTGGACCGACCAGCAGAAACGGGCTATTAAGGCTCGCGGCGGTGACATTCTCGTGACCGCCTCCGCCGGTACAGGCAAGACCGCCGTTCTTTCAGGCCGGTGTGTTAATATCGTTTCCGACAAATCGATATGTCCGGATGTCCGCAGCATACTCGTACTGACATTCACCGAAGCCGCAGCGGAACAGATGCGCTCGCGAATCACCGGGCAGTTACAAGATGTATTTCTTGAAAGGCCGGACAATCACATTCGCCGCCAGCTTATGCTGCTCCAGGGCGCCGATATCAGTACGATACATTCGTTTTGCAAGCGGCTTATTACGGAGTATTTTTATAAGCTCGGCCTGGACCCGGCTTTCGGTGTCATTGACGGCGACGAGCAAAAACTGCTCAAAACAGAGGCCCTTGAAAAAACCATCGACTGGGCCTGGCAGCAAAGCAACCTCCGGACTGCTCTTGAGCGGCTTTTATATCGGCGGGACCTTCGCGCGAATGACGGTTTTCTTACGAAGATAATATACATCAGCGATTTTCTCGACGGTGTAGTCTCACGTGAAGACTTCTGCGAAAGAGCGGCACAGCTTGCCGAAGCCGCTAATCCGTTTGCAACTGATATCGGCGAAAAACAAAAACAAATTGTTGCAGATAAGATGCACGACATTCTTAATCAGCTTCAGCACGCCCGGCAGCTTGCCGGAAGCAGGACTGCCGCCGACCGGACCGAATGGCTACGTGATACTCATATAAGGCCGGTTGCGGAATGTATCGAATTGTTAAATTCCGGCCAATGGGATAAATGCACAGAGGCGATAAGGAATTTCGATAAGCCCAAAACATATAAACCCAAAGGTCTTTCCGGGCCGGTTGCAGAATTGCTGCAGAAAACAGCCGGAAAGGCTGTGGATGATTTCAAAGAGCTTTCACGCTTTGCGATGGTAAATCCCGATTACCTCGATAGTCTCAGTGGTTCGGTTGGTTTGCAGACGAGGGTGCTTGTCGAGCTTGTTAATAAATTTAACCTCTTATATAGTCAAACAAAGAAAATACTCAATTGTCTGGATTTTGCCGACCTTGAGCATTACGCATTGAAGCTTCTAACGGCCGAAGATACCTCACAAGACCGGATGAAACCATCCGAGACGGCTTTAATGCTTCGGGAAAAATACATGTATATATTTGTTGATGAATATCAGGATATCAATTCCGTCCAGCAGCGGATACTCGAGATGCTCAGTCCCGGCGGGAATGTCCTCGAAGTCGGAGATGTCAAACAAAGTATTTATGCCTTTCGCGGGGCGCAGCCGGATGTTTTCCTCGAACAGCTAAAGCTGGCTTCCAGCGGGACTGAGGAGGCGCCGGGTGGTTTTTGTGTTTACCTCAACCTTAATTTCCGCTCGGCCAAAGGAATCCTTGACTTTGTCAACAGGATATTTTCACGCATAATGACGGCCTCTTTTACAAAGATTGACTACGACGATTCAGCCCGGTTAAGGCCGGCGCTTGAGGATGAATCTATGGGCCGGCCGGTAAGTGACAGCAAACCTGTAGTTGAGTTTCACATACTTGACGAAATAGAAAAAGATTACGGTTCGGACGACCAAAAGAGCAATGGGTCAAATAGTCAGGAAAATCCCGGTCTGGTTACTTCCCGCCAGTCTCAGGCTGCGATGATTGCCCGGCGTATCAGGCGGATGGTCGGCGCCGATACCGGTAAGCCTGAGTTCCGGATATACGACAAACAGCAGGATGTCTTTCGCAATGTCCAATATCGTGACATTGTCGTGTTGATGCGTTCGCTGGCTAAAAAGGCCAATGATTACGTAGAAGTTTTCCGCCTTGCCGGAGTGCCTGTAAGTTGCCAGGCCACGGCAGGCTATTTCCAGGCGACCGAAATCAGTGATGTATTATGCCTGCTGAAAGTGCTGGACAATCCGCAGCGTGACATCGAGCTGGCCGCCGTATTGCGAAGCCCTTTTTTCAAAGTCAGTGACAGCGAGCTGGCCAGGATAAAAATACACGATAGAGCGGCTCAGCAGCATGGAAATTTTTATGATTGTATGCACCGGTACTGCAGCTCCGGTACGGATAAAGAACTTGCCGGCAAGCTCGAAGCTATAGATGAAAAGATAAAGCAGTGGCGGACTATCGCCCGGCGGGGTAATATCGCTGATGTTCTCTGGCAGGTCTATCGCCAAACAGGCTATTTGTCCTTTGTCTCGGCGCTGCCCAACGGTCAGGCGCGCAGGGCCAATCTTCTAAAACTCCATGACAGGGCAATTCAGTTCGAGGGCTTCGCCAGCAGTGCCGGCATTCCTTCGCTGACTCGTTTTGTCGAATTTATAGAAAAGCTTCAGGAGACAGGCCAGGATTGGGCCCCTGCCGAGCCGCAGGCCTCGGCGGGTAATTCGGTTCGTATTTTAAGCGTGCATAAAAGCAAGGGGCTTGAATTTCCGGTGGTCTTTTTAGCTGAGCTGGACAGCCCTTTCAACAAAAAAGATATCCACGCCGATATTCTCACTGATGCCCACTACACTCTTGGCCTGCAGGTAATCGACCAAAAATCGAAAAGCAAGCTGCGTTCGCTTGCACACGAAGTCATCGCCGAGCAAAAACTCTCAATCGCTTTGGCCGAGGAAATGCGCATCCTTTATGTTGCCACGACACGCGCAAGAGAACGGCTTATTTTAACCGCTTGCCAAAAACTTAAAAACTGCAACCGGATTATCTCGAACGGTTATTTCTTCGGCGGCGGGCCTGTTCCCGACTGGCAGCTTCGCTCGGCACCGAGCCCTCTGGAATGGGTACTCTATGCTCTTTCCGAGAGCAAAAGTTTACACGGCGTTTTTCAGACAGACCTGGCCGGCAGCGTAGTGGACGACGATTTATTTAGCTTAACACTTTACGAGCAGCGGCAGCTCAGACAGCTCTCCGACTTCGTTCTTAAGCTCAGGTCCGGCAAATTGACTCACTCGCCCGCTGCCTCGAAAAAAAAACACGCAAAACGAAAAGAATCGAAATTGTATACCCAGGTGAAAAAATCATTAGACTGGCGGTATCGTTTTGGTGAGGTTTATGACCTGCCCGCGAAAAATTCAGTAACGCAATTGACCCATAGCAATGATGAATACGTAAAATCAGATTATTCTCGGGCTTTAGACCGTCTGCCGAGGGCTCTTATAGAACAAGAGTCTGCTTTGACCGAACCTGTTGGACCGCGACTGCTCGGTACGGCCACACACCTTGTAATCTCTCAGCTTGATTTGGCCGGGGCGGTAACCGAAGAAGCTGTCGAAAAAACAAGGGACAAGCTTGTCACCGAAAATGCTATAACAGCTCCCGTTGCAGAGAATATCGATGTGGAATCGATTTTGGCCTTTTTCCATAGTGAACCGGGCAGGTTAGCGCTCGATGCTGAGAATATTGTTTTGCGCGAATGGCCCTTTACTTTTGCCCTGCCAGCCTCCGAATTGAAACATACTTACCTTCTACCCGATACGCAATCCTGCCCTGAGCGTAGTCGAAGGGACGCAATACGCGATACGATTATTGTTCAGGGCATTGTTGATATGCTGGTTCGAACGCCGAGGGGATTGGTTATTATAGATTTCAAAACGGACAGGATAACCGCCGGCCAGGTTGACGAACGCGCCGGGCTCTATCGCCGCCAGTTGGAGCTTTACGGCCGGGCCGCCTCTGCCATACTTAAGTCCGAATGTATCACAAAATGGCTCTATTTTTTGACACCATGTGTTTCTAAAGAGGTATAGAATATGATGAACCTTTCCATGTTCGGTCGGAAGATTTCTGCAGTTTCCGGCATCGGCCGGTTAATGGAGGACCTGGGCTTTGCACTTTCGCAGGGCCGCGATATGCTCATGCTCGGCGGAGGAAATCCCGCACATATCCCGGAGGTCCAGAAGTACCTTCGAGACAGCATGGAAAAGCTCCTGGGTAGCGGCGCTGAATTCGAGCGGGCTATAGGAAGTTATGACCCACCCGGCGGCAATAAGGAATTTATCGAGGTAATTTCCGAATTGTTGAGAAGTGAGCTTGGCTGGGACATACAACCGAAAAATATCGCACTTACCAACGGCAGCCAGACGGCGTTTTTTATTCTTTTCAATATTTTTGCCGGTGCTTTTGAAGGTGGAACTGTTAAGAAAATCCTGTTCCCGCTTGCTCCTGAATATATCGGTTATTGTGATGTCGGCCTGGTTGACGATTTGTTTGTGGCCAATAAACCTCGAATAGAGCATATAGATGACCACATCTTCAAGTATCATATCGATTTTGACCGGCTAAATATAACCGAGGAAATCGGAGCTGTTTGCGTATCCAGACCTACCAATCCTACAGGTAACGTTTTGACGGATTCTGAAATTGAAAAGCTAAGTGAGATTGCCCGCGCAAATGATGTTCCCTTGATTATCGATAATGCTTACGGCTCTCCCTTTCCGGAGATTGTCTTTACTCAGGCCAAAGCCGTTTGGAATGAGCAGACGATTTTTTGCATGAGCCTTTCCAAGCTCGGCCTGCCGGCAGTACGCACCGGGATTGTTATTGCAAGCGAAGAAATCGTCTCTCTGGTCTCGAAGGTCAATGCCGTTATGAGCCTTGCCCCCGGCAGCATGGGTGCGGTTATTGTAACAGAATTAGTCCGCTCCGGCCAAATCATAAACTTAAGCCACAACATCATCAGGCCCTTTTATCAGAAAAAGGCAAATGCGGCCTTGGAGCAGGTTTTCAGGGAATTGGACGGTGTCAATTTCCATGTGCATAAACCTGAAGGTGCTTTCTTTTTATGGCTCTGGTTTCCGGACCTGCCCATTACCAGCAGAGAGCTATATCTGCGGCTAAAGGAAAGAGGCGTCTTAATTGTCCCCGGCCACTATTTCTTCCCGGGACTTACCGAAGACTGGCGCCATAAAAACGAATGTATTCGTGTCAACTATTCCCAGGATGCAGAAACCGTTACATCCGGAATCAAAATAATCGCCCAGGAAGTCAAAAAAGCCTATGATTCTTCCCTTCGGTAGAAATCCTATATAACCGTCATCCTGAGCGGAGCAAAGCGTAGCCGAAGGATCTTTTCAAGTATATGCCCGAAGGACCTCCGCATTTTTACTATTTAAATTTTAATTTTTCATATTATTGCTTGTCCCATCCATGGTTATACGTGTGGATTCCATGAAGTAGAGCATCTGGGTTGTGCAAAAAAATAAATGCTAAGCTAATTTGTCAGAACTTTGACAGGCAGGTATTGAACGCCCCATTTCCTGGCCTCTTGGTGAGAGTCAAAGAAAACGTCCAGCCGGTTGCCACGGATGGCAAAGCCCCGATCTAACACTTTAACAGGCTCGGAATTGTTATAACCCGGCACAATAATTTCGGTTCCGAACGGAAACCTTTTGTCGGCCGCAACGAATTTGTCTCCTCGTTTTATCTTGTGCCCGCTGGCTGTTTTTCCGTCGCTGTTTTTACCACAGCATTTTTCGCAGGGACAATAGGCCGATACCCTCATTTCGTACTCTTGAATACGAACATTGGAATGCCCACCTCCTCGCCGGTCCCAGTGTACCTGAAATGAATTACCCTGGCACCCGAGAGAAAATAGGACTATTAAGACCAGTATTGTCCCCCCCAATGACCTCATATATAAAATATAACTTATCTTCATCGAGCGGCAAAATCGGGGGCAATATTGGTGATTAAGATATGGCTTATAAGCCCCTCTTTATTTAGAACAATGATATAGGACGTCCGCTTTGGTTTGAGTGATTTATAGTGTGCGGCTGGGATCAATGTAAGGAGCTGATGGCTTATTTCTCATTATTCACTTTATTGGAAATCTTTATTTATCTTTTGTACCCAGTTCCTGCCGTTTTTTCTAAATTCAACCTTGTCTTTATATATTTTGACAATTGTAGCGCCGTCAATCGTATCTCCCTTGTACATTACTTCATCGTCAATTATAGCAGATGGGTTGTCTTTGCTGTAACAAATACCGCCAACCAATCCGAATGTCTCCGGCTCGGATTTAGTTGTATTATCGTTAATTTTCTCTTTATACGCAAAAGGAACAGGATGAGGTTCATTGAAGTTTGTTGGATTTTCTCCGGCCTTGTCGGATACCTCGGCACTATTTGGCCGTTTTGTATCGGCCTGCCTAGGAACTGCCGCTTTGGTGCTGTCAATGTCAGAGGTAACTGACATAATAACCCAAATGCAGAGTATACAGACAAGTACCCCCAATTCAGCCTTCAAAAACCAGCGTGTTTTTGGTTTATCGGTGTCACTCATTTTGATTCTCCTTCAAGCAATTAAGATTGGTTCCTCCAGGCTACAGACAATATTCCCGCTTTCAATTTTTATATATCGGCCATTTCACAAGATAAGATAAGTTGATTAACTGTCACTTGCTTAACGAGAATGATTTGGCCATCTTCCTATAAAAACAAACATTATAGTTCGCTGAAGCTCAAATAACCCGAATAAGCCCGAAACAGGGCAAAAGAACCTCACTTGTATTGCCGATAAATAGATAGGAGGAATTTCCCAGTTTGCATTCTAACGGTCTTCGTGAGGAGGAACTAATGACAGAGAAAACGAAAATCACAATCAGGCAGATTACCAGCCGAATCTTTGATATGCTCACGGATATTGAAGAGGAAAAGGCTCAGTGTTATAAGAAACACCGAATTGACCGGAATAAACTAAGACATATATCTAATGGAATTAATTCATGCCTTGAATATAGTCCCGCTGAGCTCCGGCTGAAAAGTTTCTTAATGTCTCTCGAAGAAAAGCAG
>Ga0114922_10002761_pt1 | contig 16372 bp, 15 predicted proteins | sample AartaG_FD_100975 | JGI IMG/M metagenome (GOLD analysis project Ga0114922, IMG submission 100975) | Deep subsurface microbial communities from Aarhus Bay to uncover new lineages of life (NeLLi) - Aarhus_00045 metaG | ecosystem: Environmental > Aquatic > Marine > Oceanic > Sediment | place...
CAATATTCCAAGGATTGTGATGTTGTCATGATGATATCTAAAGTAGAGATTCGATCTGGGGCATATTACGACTCGGTCATCCTCATGCAATTGCAGCGAGAGCTCGCTGCTCTCCCGGATGTTATTGATGCTGGTGTGGTGATGGGGACAGAGGCGAATAAGAATATTCTCAGTCAAAACAACATGTTATCGCCTGAGGGTCAAGCTGCCGGACCGGAGGATTTGCTCATTGTCGTGCAAGCTAAAAGCGAGGAGATTGCGCTAGACGCGCTTGGCCAGGTGGACGAGCTGCTTACCCGCCGACGCCAAGTTGCAGATCATGAATTCCGACCGAAGAGCATCGAAACTGCTGCAGAGATGGCAGCGGACGCGCGCTGGGCACTCATCTCTGTGCCGGGTCGCTACGCCGCCGATGTAACCCGAACGGTACTTAACCTGGAGAAAAATGTCTTCCTCTACAGTGACAATGTCACTATCGAGGATGAAATTGCGATCAAGCAAGCAGCAAGGGAAAAGGGGTTAATGGTAATGGGCCCCGATTGCGGCACTGCAATTGTGAATGGCGTCGGACTGGGATTTGCTAACCAGGTGCGTCGAGGACCCATTGGATTAGTCGCTGCATCGGGGACAGGTCTGCAGGCAGTGAGCGCCCGCATCCACCAGCTGGGGAGCGGTATCACCCACGCCATTGGCACCGGTGGACGAGACCTATCCGATGCGGTGGGGGCGATCACAGCATATCAAGGGCTGGATCTTCTTCGCCGTGACCCCGATACGCAAGTCATCGTCTTAATTTCCAAACCGCCGTCTGCCACTGTGGCAGAAAAACTTGTGCAAGCTGCCCGGCATTCCGGTAAAGCGGTGGTTGTGGATTTCATCGGCTATGCAAGCCCGACCCGACGGGTGGAGAACGTTTTCTTCGCTACATCCTTCGATGAGACCGCGAAACTGGCCATTGAGCTGGCTTCCTCATCTTCCGAAATCTCGGTCTCTACAGAGGTGGATGCCAGCGCTTTTTCGCCCACCCAACGATACCTCCGAGGCCTCTTCTCGGGAGGCACATTAGCATATGAAACCCTGCTGATCCTGCAGGCGTATATCCCGGGTGTATATTCCAACGTTCCGCTAAAGACAGAGCTCCGTCTGCCCGACGCATTAATCAGCCAGGAGCACACCATCGTCGATCTTGGTGAGGATGAGTTCACCGTTGGACGCCTGCACCCGATGATGGACAACGATCTACGTATCCGCAGATTAGAGCAGGAAGCTTCCGATCCTGAAGTGGCTGTGCTCCTGCTCGACGTGGTCTTGGGCCACGGCGCACACCCCGACCCAGCCAGCGAGATCGCGCCGGCGATCCAGAGCGTTATCGCAAAAGCTCGCGAGGCAGGAAGGCAGCTTGAGGTCTACGCGGTCGTGATCGGAACCAACGAGGACCCTCAAGGTCTGGATGTGCAGATTTCACAACTCGAAGCAGCTGGCGCTAGAGTCTGGACCAGCAACGAAGCCGCAGCGCGGCATGTGGGTCGGTTGATTCAAACTCTCGCTCCGGAACCCGAAATCCATGAGGGCACGCCGGTAGATTTGAGCGTTTTGAAGGATTCACTGTCGGCTATTAATGTGGGTGTGGAATCATTTGCAGAAAGCCTGTCGGCTCAAGATGCTCCTGTGATCCATGTGGATTGGCGTCCACCAGCGGGTGGCAATCAGGAACTGATGTCCATTCTTGAGCGGATGAAAGGTAAATAAGCGGAGGCCGGTGATGAGGGATTTTGTTGCGGCGTGTGTCCAGATCGCTATTACTCCTAATGATATACAGGCCAACGTATCAAAGGGTGTTCGTTGGTTGAAGAAGGCTGTGAGCGAAAATGAAGCCGAGCTCGTCGTATTTCCAGAGACAGTGACGACCGGCTATGAAACCGGCTTGGATGCCGAAGGCCTCTGGGACCTGGTCGATGAAGCTCCGGGATTGATCACCCAGGGGATCCAGGATGTTGCCGATAAGCTTGGTGTTTATGTTGTCTGGCCATCATACCGTCGGGGACCTGTGCGAGGAGAAGTCTACAACTCGTCGATCTTGATCGGTCCGGGGGGAGAGATTCTGGGCATCTACGATAAGACCCATCCCGCACCGTGGGAACGCCGCGATCATGGCGGATGGGCGCTCGTTGGTGATCGCGCTGATGTATATGAAACCGAGCTTGGAACCCTGGGCATGATCATTTGCTACGACGGAGATTTCCCGGAGCTGTCGCGTATACTGGCAGTGAAGGGAGCCGAGATCATCATCCGCGTATCTGCCCTGCAGCGCAGCTTCGATATTTGGCATATGACAAATGCCGCGCGGGCCTATGACAACCATGTGTACATCATCGCCAGCAACCTGGTCGGACGGGATGCGAAGGATAACTACGGCTTTGGTCACAGTATGATCATTAACCCGATCGCCTGGCGATTGGCGCAAGCGCGCGGTACCGAAGAAATCATCGCCGCCCGTCTTGATCCCAATCCTCTGCGCTACATTACTTGGGGCAGCAAACATCCGCAAAATTTTGATCACCTGGAGGATCGCAACCTCGAACTTTATAAGGAGAGCCTTAAAGAGGCTCGATCTCGTTTCGAGATAGGGAAACGCTTTCAACCATCGGGGGTAGAAGAAGATAATTAAAGTAGATCATCATCATTAAGCAAGGGAGGACCCATGGACATCGATAAAGCTAATGCAGAAGCGTGCGAACGAATGATGGAGTCTCGTCCGGTTGTTGTGGGCTTGGGCAAAGCGCTGGAAGTGGTCCCGGACATGCGGGAGAACTTGTTACTGCACGCCGGACCTCCCATCACCTGGGAAAGGGCGTCTGGACCGATGCGCGGCGCCATTACAGGAGCCTTGATATTTGAAAGCAAAGCAAAAGACGAAAAAGAAGCCCAGGCTCTGGTAGAGTCGGGAGAGATCGCGCTTGAACCTTGCCATCATCATCAGGCTGTGGGACCGATGGCCGGCGTCATCTGCCCTTCTATGTCGGTCTATGTTCTTGAGGACACGACTCATGGGAATAAGTCCTTTTCTAACCTGAATGAGGGCTATGGCAAAGTACTGCGCTACGGTGCCTACAGCGAAGATGTATTAGAACGCCTGCGCTGGATAGAGGAGGAGATGGCTCCGGTCCTGGGTGATGCTATCCAGGCCAGCGGTGGGATCGACATCCGGGCGCTCCTGGCTGAAGCGTTGCATATGGGTGACGAAGGCCACAATCGTAACAAAGCCGGTTCGGTGCTTTTCACGAAGATCCTTGCCCCATTCATCGTTAAGGTGGCCAAAGACAAAGAAGTTGCCGCACAGATCATTCAAAATTTGGGTGATAACGCTTTAAGCGTACTCAACCCTGTTATGGCCGCCTGTAAAGCCATGGTTGATGCGGCTCACGGGATCAAAGGCAGCACAATCGTGAGCGTCATGGCCCGCAATGGCACGGATTTTGGGATTCGGATCAGCGGATTAGGTGACCGATGGTTTACGGCTCCGGTTGCTGTACCGAAGGGATTGTACTTCCCGGGCTTCACGGAAGAGGACGCAAGCGGGGATATTGGCGATAGCACGATCACCGAGACAGCAGGTATTGGTGGTTTTGCCATGGCTAGCGCACCAGCCATCGTCACATTTGTCAGCGGTACGCCAAGAGATGCGTTAAACGCCACGCTGGAAATGTATGAAATCTGCTTCACCGAGCACAAATACTTCACGATGCCCCCTCTTGATTTCCGGGGGACGCCGACCGGGATTGACATCCGCAAGGTCGTCGAGAAGGGCATCACACCCCGTGTGAATACGGGTATCGCACACAAAGACGCAGGAGTAGGGCAGGTTGGAGCCGGTCTGGTGCGTCCACCTATGGAGATGTTCGAAGAAGCGCTGGTGGCGTTCGCGGAAGAGTACAAAATTTAACAACCAAGAGAGATCATTCCCTCTTGAGAAAGCGTGAAAGTGAGGTCCGAATGGATCGCGATCGTTTTATCAAAACCATGACTGAAGCCAAACTTTATGACCTGACACAGGGGTGCAGCATCTTTACGCCTCCTTGGCCTGGGGAAAAATCGCTCGAAGTCCATTTTTTCAAACGAGTGACAGGCGCCTATGGTGGGGGGCAGGGCGCGAATGGACAGATACTCAATTGGAGTAACACCGTGGGCACGCATTTGGTCGGCGAGCGCGCCTTCCATTCTGCGGGTCGGGCCATCGCCGATATCGGATTGAAAGATCTTTGTGGTCCGGGAGTCGTGGTTGATATATCAGATGTTGTCTCTGACTACAGTCTATACACCCCCGAGATGATCGAGGAGCGGGTAGAGGTTAAAGAGGGAGACATCCTGATTGTCAACACCGGCTACCATAAATATTCTTGGGACCAACCGGATGTTTTCAATGAAGATGCGCAGGGCGGCGTCGAGTCGAAGGAATTTGGTTTCCTCGTTCGACATCCTGGTCCTTCGCCCGAGTTCTTTAAATGGGCGTTGGACAAGAAGCTGAAGGTGATCGGGGTGGATTGTGGCTGCGCTGAACACCCGATGAATACCCCTATTCGCCGGATGCATGAGCGGGAGTTCCAGAAAGCCGAGGAGAAATTACTCAAAGAGCACGGAAAATCGTGGGATGAGATGTTTCCGCAAGACGAATACTACAAGATGACCCATGCGACCATACCTAACGCCCACTTGCTCTTCGTTGAATCCATTGTGGGTGATATCGACAAGCTGAAAAACCAGCGTGCATGGATCATGATCATGCCTATCCCCTTCATGGAGGTCGAAACGGCATGGGCGCGAGTCTCTGCCCTAACGGCGCCGAAGGGCATGAAGGAAGAAGAGTTCATCAAGGTTATGAGTTCAGCAGAGATGCTGGATCTCACGATCCCTTTCAGCGTCCAAACCCCTCAATGGTTGAATTACATTCCGCTGAGCGTGACCTACACCAAGCGGGTTGGGGGCCAGTTCTTCGGCATGGGCAGGAACGGTTCGATCTGCAATGCCAGCATCCACCTGGCGAGCCACATGGATGGCGAGATACACTTCTACCCTGCGGGTCGCTCCATTGGAAAAGTCCCCTTGGAAGAATGGGTTGGGCCGGGGGTCATTGCCGATATTTCGCATCTCGTCAGCAATTCGAGCGTGTACACACCCAAGATGATTCAAGAAGTAGTGGACATCCGCAAGGGCGACATACTCATCATAAAGACGGGGTGGCATAAATACGGGTGGAACAGCCCTGAATCGGATGAATTCCGCTATATGGTGAATCATCCAGGTCCTTCCCCGGATTTCTCGGACTGGTGTGTGGACATGCAGATTAAGTGGATCGGGGTCGATGCGGTCAGCGCCGACCACCCTATGAACACCATCATGCGGATCTGGCACCCGAAGACCTTCGAGGGAGCCAACCGCAAGCTAATCACTGATTTCGGCAAGGACTGGGATGAGATGTACCCGCTGGATAAGTACTACCAGGACATGCATCTGAATCTCTTTCCGAAGCGTATTGTCCATGCCGAAAACCTGGGGCTCGATATCGAGAAGGCTGAAAGCGGCAGGTATTACATCGGCTGCTACGTCCAGAAAGCCATGGAGGCTGAATCGATGTGGGGCAGATTCGTGGCCTTCAAGGAGAGCAGCGAAGGTTAGGAGTATCTTGAATGATCCTCGTTACTGGAGCTGCTGGCAAGACCGGGCGGTATGTTATCCAGGAGTTGGCTGGAAGAGGGGCTCGTGTCCGAGCGCTTGTCCACCACAGGGAGCATATCCAACGGGTTGAAGAACTTGGCGCTATCGAGGTCATCCAAGGCGACATGGGCGGCCGGCGGACGATGGACCAGGCGGTCGAAGGAATTCGTGCGGTATATCACATACCGCCTAACGTCCACCCGGATGAGGTTGCGATCGGACAGACGGTGATCTCTGCCGCTCAATCTGCTGAGATCGAACGCTTTGTTTATCACTCCGTGGCGCATCCGCACATCGAAGCTATGCCGCACCATTGGCAGAAGATGCGTGTCGAAGAGCAGCTTTTTTCCTGCGGTCTGGCTTTTACGATTTTGCAGCCAATAGCATACATGCAGAATATCCTGGCTCAATGGGACACACTGATCGGGGAGGGCAGCTACCGAGTCCCTTATCCGCTTGAAACCCGTTTAAGCCTCGTCGATCTGAAAGACGTCGCTGAAGTTGCCCGGATGGTCCTCACCGAAGATGGCTACGCTGGGGCGACGTATGAGCTGACTGGAACCACACCGTTGTCCCAAAGTGACGTCGCCCAGAAGCTGAGCGATGGTTTGGGTCGAGAGGTGACCGCAGAGAGGACACCAATTGAGGTCTGGGAGCGAGGCGCTCGAGACGCCGGACTGGGAAAGTACGCGATCGAGACGCTCAGGCAGATGTTCCTTTACTATGAACACCATGACTTTGTTGGCAGCCCGCAAATCTTAGGCTGGTTGCTGAAGCGTCCGCCGACGACTCTAGCTGAGGTCATTGAGCGTGAGCGGCTGAAGCGCGAGAATGAGAACTGAAATGCTACCCAGAGGTAACAAAGGTTCCTTGAGGAGGGAAATTGACCTATGAAGCCTGCACCATTTGAATACATTGCACCAACCAGCGTAGAAGAGGCTTTGGGTCATCTAGCCGAATATGGCTATGACGCCAAAGTCCTGGCTGGCGGGCAGAGCCTGATCCCGATGATGAATTTCCGTCTGGCTCAGCCTTCGGTGCTGGTCGATCTGAATAAGCTCGCCGAGCTTTCATACATCCGCTCCGAGAAGGATGGTGAGCTGCGCATCGGTGCTATGACCCGCCATCATCAAGTTGAGCATGATGCCCTTGTGGCCGAACATGCACCGCTGATCCACGAGACGATGCCGAAAATCGCCACCCCGCAAATTCGTAGCCGGGGGACCTTCGGCGGAAGTATCGCCCATGCGGATCCAGCCGCAGAGCTAACCACGATCTGTGTCGCACTGGATGGGCGTTTCCGCTGCCGGAGTGCGCGCGGTGAGCGTTGGGTACCGGCGAAGGAGTTCTTCCTGGGTATGTTCACCTCGGCTCTGGAGCCCGATGAGATCCTGGTCGAGATAGCCATTCCACCGATGGCGCCGCGCACAGGCTGGGCGTTGGAGGAGGAGGCACGACGCGTGCACGACTTCGCGCTGGTAGGCGTAGGTGCAGTGCTGACACTAGACGCGCAGAACCGTTGTGAACGCGCACGGCTGGTATTCCTCAGCGTTGGTGATGGACCGGTGGAGGCGGAAAAAGCCGCGGAGATGCTTATAGGGAAGGAAGTTACCCCTGATTTAATCCGCACGGCAGCCGAAGCGGTGTCCGATGAACTGGAACCGAGCGCGGACCTTCACGCCTCGGTGGAGTACCGATTGCATTTGGCCAGAGTCTTGGCGAAACGAGCACTCGAGAGAGCGTTCGCCCGCGCCGTAGATCCCGGATCCCGAGCAGCGTGAGAGAGGCAAAATCATGAGCAATGTTATGGACATTACCGTCACCGTTAATGGGGAGGTTTTCCAACGGAGGATCGAACCCCGTCTTCTCCTCAGCGATTTCATCCGCCATGAGCTCAATCTCTCCGGGACGCATGTCGGCTGCGAACAGGGTGTGTGCGGGGCGTGTACGATTTTGTTCGATGGAATGCCCGTCCGCTCTTGTCTTATGTTCGCCGTCCAAGCTGATGGTCATGAAATCCGCACCGTCGAAGATCTCGGGACCATGGAGGATTTGCATCCACTCCAAGAGGCGTTCTGGGAAACCCACGCTCTACAATGCGGTTTCTGTACATCCGGCTTTCTGATGAGTATCCTCCCTGTCCTCGAGCAAAATTCGGGCTTGAGCGAAGATGATCTCCGACACGCGTTGGAAGGAAACCTCTGCCGCTGCACGGGATACCAACACATCGAGGACGCGGTCCGATTAGCCGCCGAAAAGATGTCCTCAGGGGGTGAATCATGACGGCCAAATTGATAGGGAAGCGTATTAAGCGGAATGAAGACCCTCGCCTGCTCACCGGTCAGGCGTTGTTCGTCGATGATGTTGAACTGCCGGGCATGCTTCACGCTGCCTTTCTGCGCAGCGAATACGCTCACGCCAGATTGAAGGGTGTCGATGTTTCGGCAGCGCTGGAGCGACCGGGAGTGGTTGCAGCATTCACGGCAGAGGACATGGGCGATGCCTGGTCCCCGGGCCCTCCGCTGGTGATCCCGCCGCCGACCATCGAGGAGGTGGAATTCTACACCCGCACACAGGTCCCACTGGTTAAAGATAAGGTTCGCCATGCTGGTGAGCCTCTCGCTATCGTCATTGCTGAAAGCCGCTATATCGCCGAAGACGCGTTGGACGATATTGTTGTCGACCTCGAACCACTTGATGTGGTGACGGATATCGAGCGCGCGCTGGATTCGGACTCACCGCTGGTTCATGATGATCTTGAACCCAATCTCGCCGCGCATCTCGTCCAGGAGAAGGGTGACTACGCGGCTGCGCGCGAGGAAGCCGACACGGTGATCAAACGGCGTATCACCATTGAACGCGGTATCGCCGGGGCAATGGAAAACCGCGGCATCGTCGCCTCTTGGGACAATAAGCAGCAGCAATTGACTGTCTGGGATACAACGCAGTCGCCCATTCCCATCCGTAACGGTTTGGCGAGTATGTTCGGATTATCCGAACATCAGGTCCGTGTGATCGCGCCCTTTGTCGGTGGCGGCTTCGGACCCAAGATCATGATGTTCTACCCGGAGGAGGTGCTGCTCACCTGGTCCACGCTCAAGATGGGCAAACCGATCAAATGGATCGAGGATCGTCGCGAGAACTTCTATGCCACAACTCAGGAGCGCGGTCAGGTACACGATGTTGAATTGGCGCTCACGAGCGATGGGCGGATCCTGGGATTACGCGACGATTTTCTTCATGACACCGGCGCGTATGACCCCTATGGGCTGACCATCCCGCTGAATACCCAGTGCCATGCATTGGGGCCCTACGACATACCCAACTTCAGCTCCGATTTGAAAGTCGTATTCACCAACAAGACACTCACCACGCCGGTCCGCGGGGCCGGGCGACCTCAGGGTGTCTATGTGATCGAACGGATGCTCGATATCGCCGCTAAGGAGTTGGGTATTGACAGGGTGGAGATTCGTAAAAGGAACTTCCTACCCAATGATGTATTCCCGTACGACAACATAATCATCGACCAGGCTTTTGCGTCCTTCGTCATCGACAGTGGGGATTATCTTCCAGCGATGGAAAAGGCGCTTGAGATGATTGGGTACGAAAAGTTTACCAAGGAGGAACAGCCCAAGCTGCGCGAGGAAGGTCGACGGGTTGGCATCGGAGTGGTCTCATTCATCGAGACGACGGGCGTCGGACCTTACGAGGGCGCCCGGGTGACGATCGAGTCGAGTGGGAAGATTAGTGCAGCGACGGGTGTCGGCACCCAGGGGCAGAGCCATTTCACAACCTTCGCACAGATCATCGCCGAACAATTAGGGGTGGATGTTCGCGATGTGCACCTGGTGACAGGAGATACAGCTCAGTTCCACTGGGGGACGGGTACATTTGCCAGTCGCGGCGCAGTTGTCGCCGCGAATGCGGTGAATGCTGCCGCTTCGATTGTACGTGGGAAAGTCCTGAAACTTGCCAGCGAGGTGCTCGAAACGCCCGAAGAGGAGTTGGAAATCGAGGATGGTGTCGTCCGTGTAGCAGATATCCCAACCCGATCCATAACCCTGGGTGATCTGGCCCAACGTTCCAATCCGCTGCGCGGCGCCGTCGAACCAGGCACCGAGCCAGGGCTCGAAGCGACAGCTTACTTCGGACCGAACTATGGAGCCACAGCCTTTGGTACCCACGCCATGATCGTCGAAGTCGATCCGGAGACGATGATGGTGGAGATCAAACGTTACATCGTCGTCGAAGACTGCGGCACGGTACTCAATCCGCTCATCGTAGAAGGACAGATCCATGGCGGTGTAGCACACGGCATTGGCAATTCCTTCTATGAGAAACTGGTGTTCGATGATAATGGACAACTCTTAAACGCCTCTTTTATGGATTACTTAATCCCCACGGCGGCAGAAGTTCCCAGGATCGAAGTCGCTCATCAGGAGACACCCTCACCGCTGAATCCGTTGGGCAGCAAAGGGGTTGGCGAGGCTGGAGCCATCCCGGTCCCGGCGCTCTTTGCCCAGGCGGTGGAGAATGCGCTTGGTGTAGATGGATTGGAGATTCTCGAATCGCCGCTCAGCCCGCAGAGGCTGTTTGAGTTATTTTACGAGGAGGAGAAAGACGCATGAAGATCGAAGGCGAGCACGTTTTTAACGGCTCTCGTGAGGAAGTTTGGGCGATGGTGCGTGACCCTGAAGTCCTAGCAACGATGCTTCCGGGAACAACGAAATTGAGTCAGCTCTCCGAAAACGAATACGAGGGTGCGATCAACCTGCGGATTGGGCCCATCTCTGGTGGTTTCTCGGGGCGCGTTGTCGTCGAAGACGAGATGCCCCCCGAGCACTGTAAGCTGGTGGCCGAAGGCGAAGGCAGGCCGGGCTTTTTCAAGGGTTCGGGCACGGTAGATTTGATCGAGGTCGACGCCGGTACGTTAATGAAGTACGAGGGCGAGATCCAGATCGGGGGTAAGCTGGCCAGCATAGGCCAACGTCTCATCGACATGACAAGTAAGACTATGATCCGCCAGGGGATGAAGGTCCTGGATGCTGCCTTAGATAAGCGCAAAGCACAAGCGGCGGACTGATAGAGGGGGGAATTTCCTTGGTGGTGCTCATGAATCGTTTGTGTGGGGTGCTTGCTTCCCCTTGAGTACAAAAGAGCTCTTTGGACTCAAGAGGAATGATAGTATGCTTGAGGATGATCAATATTCTATAGCTTCAATTAATATGAAACGGTCAGGTATGAGATCTTGAAGCGTTTTTTCAGGCCTCGCCCAATAGTCCTTGGCATAATTCTGGCGATCATTTTAATCTGTCTGGTTTTCACTGGCGGGCGCGCCTTGGACTATATGGAGGTCGTCGATACCTACTGGCATGTTCATGACGATGTCCTGCTTCCCACAGCAGTGGGGCGATACTATATTGACCTCTTTTGGCAGCACAACAACGAGCTTTGTTCTTTAGTATTGAGACACCCAAGGGTTAAGGATGACGGGCTTGTGATTATTCTCCAATTCGAACCCGGATTGCGGGCTCTTGTTAACGGAAAGGGCGACGAAGTCCGCATCACACAGGTCATGGTAGATCGCGTACAGGACTACCTGGACCTCCTTGTGGAAGTTGGAAGCCCCGAACTCCAGGCCGCGATACAGACCGAACGTGCTCGAACCCCGTTTGACGACTTCAGTGGGATGACTTTTGAGCAAGCCAGGATCCTTCTTGTCGGTTTACCACAAGAACCTGCGGCCACACCCTACAGCACAAGCCTGCCATAGTAGATTTTCTGGATAATCCGATATAAAACGACACCTGGACCGCACTCGGGGGCCATGCGCTGCGAGTATAATCCCGGTCCCGGCACTCTTCGCCCAGGCGGCGGTGTAGCCATCGGCCAATATTGAACCCCAGGATTGGGGTGGGGCGGGTAAGACTTCCCTTACAGGCAGCTTCGCGTTGCTTGACATGTGCACGACTATCGGTTATTGTTTGCACCGTTCTACTAATTAGCCAGCAGTCTTTGCCGCTGTTACTTTTGAGCACCGCTCGATTCCCCTGACATCCGCTTGACTTCTGAATAAGGATAATTGATTTTATGAACTTCAATCAGTTCAATCTTGATTCCCGTTTAAATGCTGGGATTAGCTATGCGGGTTATCACAAACCAACGCCGATCCAGTTATCGGCTATTCCTCTTGCCCTTGCCGGACACGACCTGATCGGTACTGCCCAAACGGGCACAGGCAAGACGGCGGCTTTTGTCCTGCCTATTCTACATAAACTGCTCACCGGTCCACGCAATCGAACGCGGGCATTGATCATCACACCAACCCGCGAGTTGGCTGAACAAATTCACCAGGCCATAGGCAGCCTGAGGGGCGGGACAAACATACGCAGCATTGCCATTTACGGTGGTGTTGGTGCAGCAGTCCAAATTGAGGCGCTGCACCGCGGCGTGGAAATTGTGGTGGCCTGCCCAGGGCGGCTGCTGGATCATATCCAAAACAAACATGCCAAACTGGGGCAGTTGGAAGTGTTAGTGTTAGATGAGGCCGACCGGATGCTTGATATGGGTTTCTTGCCTGATATTAAACGCATCCTCCAACATATACCCGTGCGGCGACAAACCATGTTATTTTCTGCTACTTTCCCCAAAGAGATCGAGCGACTTGCAGCCCAGACCCTGTACAGACCTAAAAGGGTCGCCATTGGGCTTGCCCGTCCAGTTCACACAGTAGCCCATACACTTTATCCGGTACCGCATCACCTGAAAAGGGGGTTGGTGATCAAATTACTCCAACAGACGGATACCAATTCGGTGTTGATCTTCACCCGTACGAAACACCGTGCCCAGCGGTTAGCAAAACAAATAGCGGGCACTGGCTTTAAGGCGACCAGTTTGCACAGTAACCGCACCCAGGGTCAGCGCCGTGCAGCCCTAAAAGGATTCAAACAAGGTCGGTACCAGATCATGGTGGCGACGGACATCGCCGCTCGCGGCCTGGATATTGATCGAATTTCACACGTGATCAATTACGATATGCCGGACACTGCCGATGCTTACATTCATAGGATCGGGCGCACTGGGAGGGCCAAGCGAACGGGGGAAGCCTTTACCTTGATCACCCCGGACGATCACGCACTGGTACAAAAAATTGAGAAGATTATGAAGCAAAAACTGCCGCAGAAAACGCTGCCAGATTTTAATTACGATGTACCTAAACCGGATTACCCGCAGACTACCCGGAAACCAAAGCTGCGTAGCAAGCAAGCATCGCCTTCTCGGCTAAAACAACGGGCACGCCTGGGCTGAACGATTGCTCTGACCAAATAACCAACCGGGTTATTATATTCGGCTGGTTTTCATTTATAAGCCAAGCGCAGACGACTGCAGAGAGATCAAAGAGACTAACGAATGAGAGGGTGATCAGATCGAAGAGAGAAATTTAATGAGTAGTCTATATTTAAGTAATCGGAACCTATTCTGGTCAACGCTAATACGCTTCACCCTCCTTTAATATCCATCTCTAGCTGCATTGCCCCTCCGACAATCGAACTTACATCTTGCAGCAAAAAGCCAAATAACATATAATCTAGACCCTATAAGTCCAATTTATGTCTTAGTGGCATTGTTATATATCGAACGTCTCGTAAATTGCGAGATTGTTCATAATGCGAAAGGGAGGTCCCTTATGTCAAGATTTTTGATTGAAGTTGCACATGAGAATAAGAAAGAAGCGTGTGAGAGAGCTATTCGAGTCTTTTTAGAATCGGGTTCACATTTCGTGACCAACGCGGACTGGGGTTGCCATGACGATGAGCATAAAGCCTGGTTTGTCGTGGATCTGGATAGTAAAGAGGATGCAAGGGCTATTCTACCCCCGCATTTCCGACAGGATGCTAAAATTATCACCTTGGAGAAATTCACCATGGACGATCTCGAGAGAACCATGGAGCAGCACGACGATTAGCTCTCCCGACGGCTGGCCCATGAGATGTAAAGAGCATCCTGAACCATAGGATTCATGTTCCGTGTCTGAAGTCCCCCTTCGTTTATTGGGGGTATCCGTCATCAACGCCTCACGGCTTGATACGCTGCTAGGGTGCGTTCCCGGGCATCTTTATGATCCACAATAGGAGACGGGTATCCCGACATTTCGACGAGTTTCTCCCAAGGCGCATGAATAACCGTTGAATCCAGGTGAGCTAGTTCGGTCACCCATTTTCTGATGTAAGTTCCGTCGGGGTCAAATTTCTTACTTTGCAGGAGAGGGTTGAAAATACGAAAATAAGGAGCGGCATCGGTACCTGTTCCAGCTGTCCATTGCCAACCACCGTTGTTGGCAGCTATGTCCCCATCCAGCAGGTTTTGCATAAACCAGCGCTCGCCCCAGCGCCAGTCAATGAGCAAATCCTTTACCAGAAAAGATGCCACGATCATGCGCGCCCGATTATGCATCCAGCCGGTAGATTGCAATTGTCGCATGGCTGCATCCACAACCGGATATCCTGTGTGACCCTCCTTCCAAGCCGCAAAATCATCAAGGTCATTTCGCCATCGTAATCGGTCATATTGCGGTCGGAAATTTCTCTTACGCACATGGGGAAGGTGATAAAGGGTATGGATATAAAATTCTCGCCAGATCAACTCACCAAGCCAGGTCTGTGCAGATTCACGGCTGCTATTGTCAGGCGCGTCCAAAATGGCTTGCTGGGCATGATGTACCGCGGTCCGCAGACCCAGGATCCCAAAATGGATATACGGCGAAAGCGCTGAAGTCCCTTCCAGATCTAGACGGTCTCGATTTTCTCCATATGTATAGACCCCTTCGACAACAAAAGACCGCAACCGGTTTAAAGCCTCGTTCTCCCCGGCCGGAAAAAGCGATTCGTGTGACCCGGAGGATATTTGATCCGATGCGATATTCGGGATCGTTGGCACTCGTTCAGGTATGGGCGGCAAACCGAGTTCTCGCGGCAACAAGGCTCTCCATGTTTTACTGAAGGGGGTATAAACTGCATATGGTCTTCCATTTGGTTTGTGAATCGCTAACGGATGGTGAACCAGTTGTCCCTGGATCAGTTTCAACGGCAAACCACTGGCAATGGCCTTATCCCGTTGACGAGCATAGGGAGTGAAATCTTCTTCAGCGACGATGACCTGGGCGCCACTTTCGATCAAGAGCTGCGGCAATATTTCAGTCGGTTTCCCATGGCGCACAACCAGGTAACTTCCCCGCGTGCGTAAATCGGCATCCAAAGAAAGCAGCCTGTTATAGAGAAAATTCTTTCGGCGAGGGGGCGATGCCGCCAGTAAAACGGGATCAAGGATAAAAACCGGCAGGATCGGTCTATATTTCAAGGCTTCTTCAAGCGTCAGATTATCCTGAAGACGCAAATCACGCCGAATCCACCAAACAGCTTTCATTGAATTTATTCTTCCGAATTCAGTGCTTGAAGCGTCATCAGAACATCCGCGTTTTCAGGAATATCGGACATCGAATGCCCGTAGTGCACAAACCGGACGGTACCGTGCTTGTCGATGATGACCATCGCCGGCATGCGGCCATATTTAAAAAGCTTGATCTCCTGACCGTACAATTTTAGGACGCCGTGCTTGGGGTCGGGCAGCCCGATGAAGGGCAGATCATTTTCCTGCCAATACTTTGAAAACGCTTTGGCGTTTTCAGGACCAACTACCAGGATCGCTGTGTTCTCGTTTTGAAACTTCTCGTAGTCTAGGCGCAACTGCGCCATATGCCGGCGGCAGAATGGTCAAAGAAAACCGCGGTTGAACACCAGCAAGACGTGTTTTTCACCACGAAAATCGGAGAGGCTGATAAATTGCCCATCAAAATCAGTCAAGTTGAAAACGGGGGCTGGGGCATTCAGTTGAACTTTTGGCATGGATTTTCATCCTTTGGCGCAGATCGTTTATTTCATCTACATTCCACGGGTCGATTGACGTTGGTTAAAGGATGTGTTTTCTAGACTTTCTCTTTTGCTTGCGCCTTCAGTGCTGCGCGTCGCTTGCGGTATTCAATGATGGGTATATCGCCCTGGATCAGTTTTTCCCCTGATTTCACGCTGCTCGGTTGGGGTTGGTGGGTGACAACAACTCGACGGTCTTGATGTGCAATATAGACATTGGATGGCATGGCAAGTAAGGTGATCAACTTTCCCAAAACTGGAAGCCGAAGAAAACGTTGATAGAAGCGTAAATATAGAATTGTGTTCTCGGTGTCCACGGGCGTAAATGCAGCCAATACGCGCACATTCTCACTAATAAAATTCTGCCAGAGGTTGGGTAAAATCAATTCCAGATGTACGCTGCTCGTACTCTCTGCACTGATCTCGGACGGTTTGCGTGCGGGGATTCCATCATCTTTACGGTTGAAAACATAGGTGTAAAGTTTCATATCACCTTCCCAACGTACCACCGGCCCATCCACAACCGTGGAATTTCCACGTCCAATGGTATTGTGATGAACAAAAGGCAGGTGAGCTACATCCAGTTGATTTTCGATGACTCGGGAATAGTGTGCCTTCCAGAAATCTGGGGTGGAACTGTAAATAAAGGAATCATCCAGGTTATCAAAAAAAATGGGTGGAGCCAAATTGTCGGGAGGCACGTCACCCCACCAAATCCAGATAAAATTATGAGC
>Ga0114922_10002762_pt1 | contig 16364 bp, 8 predicted proteins | sample AartaG_FD_100975 | JGI IMG/M metagenome (GOLD analysis project Ga0114922, IMG submission 100975) | Deep subsurface microbial communities from Aarhus Bay to uncover new lineages of life (NeLLi) - Aarhus_00045 metaG | ecosystem: Environmental > Aquatic > Marine > Oceanic > Sediment | place: Aarhus...
CCGTAATTAATCTACTTGCATCTAAATTTAGCTCATTGATAAAATCAATATCAAACATGCCATCTTGATCTATTTTCATAATATGAAATTTCATATCGGTAATGAAAACAGGTTTTTTATTTTTTAATTGAACGACTACTGTAATATATTTAATCTCTCTTCCCGAATATTCTTTTAAAGATATAGAAGGATTACGATTGTACAATTTCTCAAATTTTGAAGAAGGTATTATTTGCAAATCGTCTTTTTCTTCATCGTATATCAAATGTCTAATACTCAAGCCCATTATTTTTCCTTCAACTTGTAATTTTTATAGGTATTTTCATTTTCTATTATGCGCTAACAAGTTAGTATACAGTTTCTGGATAACAACCGTAATATATTTAATTTTGGTTCGATAGTCAATAAAAATATTGCATTTAGGTAAAGATTTTAATACATTTTTAATGTTATACAGAAGCTGTTTAACATCAATATATTAATATTATCCAACAGCTCTTTCGAGGATTACTATGCTTAAAATACCTGATAAAATCCGAGAACATTCATAGATCTTGTCGATGCCATACGTAATGAAGATTATCATGAGGTTCACGGCATCGTCATTGTGAAAGATGAAAAACTGGTTTTTGAAACATATTTCCCCGGGCACGATTTTGGATATACCGGAGAGAATTTTCATGGCACAACCGTTGATTTTAACCGCAATACACTGCATAATACGCATTCGGCGACAAAAAGTATTGCTTCAGCTTTAATCGGTATTGCTATCGACAATGGATTTATTTCGAATGTGGAGGAAAGAATCTTTGCGTATTTCGATGATTATTCACATTGCAACAATAGTGAAAAGGATAAAATCACGATTGAACATCTCTTGACAATGACATCCGGATTGGAATGGAATGAGTGGGATGTATCTGTTGCAGAATCAGATCATGATATCGTTCAATTCAATATATCCTCAGATCCGATCCGATATATACTGAGAAAGCCAATTGTCACTGAACCGGGCACGCGTTTTTATTACAACGGCGGCGGAGTTGATCTGCTGGGAGAAATGGTTACCAGAGCCTCGGGGACAAGAGTCGACCGTTTTGCAGATCAATATCTTTTTGAACCTCTGGGAATTACACGGTATCAATTTCAACAGTTACCCAATGGATTGATGTGCTGTCACGGAGATATTTATATCCGGCCACGGGACCTGGCAAAATTCGGATGTCTATTCCTCAACAACGGTGTCTGGAAGGGCAACCGCATTATTTCAGAGGAATGGGTAACAAAATCAACTGAAGAGTATATATCGCTTCAAAATTTTCATCTTTCCTGGGCGGATAGTTATGGGTATCTCTGGTGGCTGAAAACGTATCACTGCAATAATCAAACATATGACTCCTTTAAAGCATTGGGTTGGGGAGGGCAGGAAATCATCGTATTTCCGAGTACCCGTATGGTGATCGTCTTCACAGGGGCAAACTATGTGGTGGATCCACCATGTGATGAAATTCTAATTCGGTATATATTGCCGGCCGTATTATAAATAAATTTTTGTAAATTTATATTTCTTAATTCCCCGAAACAAAATAAAAAAACCCTCGTAATATCTTTTGTGTATTTGTTATAAAATTTATAACATAAAAAGTAATATGAAAAAAGTAAAACACAACTGCCCCGCTCTCGGAGAGAGAATCCTGAAATGGTTTTCTGCGGATCATGAAAGCGAGTCATTTATCGGTGATGTTGAGGAATGGTACTTCGAGTTGCTTGAAACAAGAGGGACGATCTATGCAAGATTGTGGTATTGGTTTCAGATAGTGAGATCAATGTGGACATATTTGCATGTTTCATTTTTTTGGAGGATTGTCATGTTCAAAAACTATTCAAAAATCGCGTTTAGGAACATTAAAAGACAAAAAGGATATTCTTTTATTAACATTGCAGGTCTTTCGTTAGGCTTGACTTGTTCTATTCTGATTCTTTTATGGATTAAGAGTGAACTGAGTTATGATAGATTTCATGAAAATTCCAATGAGATCTGCAGTGTTCTGATACAATATGATAATAAAGGTATATATCAAAAATTCGCACAGGGAGCTCTCCCTGCTGCTTTAAAAGAAGAAATTCCCGAGATACTTAATTCCACTAAATTGTCTCCTCTGTGGCCTCTTGATAAAAATCCAATAAAATATGAAGACAAAAGTTTTGTTATGACCGGGTGCGTTGCCGACCCATCTTTTTTTGATATATTCACATTCCCATTTGTTAAAGGCGATTCGCAGACTGCCCTGTCTGAGCCAGGGTCTATTATTATAACAGAGGAAACAGCAGCAAGACTTTTTGGCGATGAAGATCCTTTAAATAAATCTGTTCAGTTCGAGATATGGGGCGGATGGCGGAATGTAAAAATATCAGGTATTATAAAGGATTTTCCGCATAATTCAAGTATCAAGTTTGACTTTGTCATTTCATCTTCCTTAATGAAAAGGTTCAGGCAGACTTGGGATAGCTGGGATGATATCTGTTCTCCGGCTTTTGTGTTGCTTCAAAAGGGTTTTTCGTACAAGGCTGTAAATGAGAAAGTTAAAGATTTTATTTTTCAACATCGCCCGGAGTCCAAATTTACCGTACATCTGCAACCGCTTAAAAAGTTGCACCTTTATAAATATACCGGCGGGGGAGCGATTACCTACATTTATGTCTTTTCCACGATCGGCATATTGATTTTAGCTATAGCGGTTTTAAATTATATGAACCTTTCCACGGCACGTTCTGTAAAACGCGCTAAAGAGGTTGGCATTAGAAAAGTTGTGGGATCCGATCGTTCTCAGCTTATTAAACAGTTCCTGAGTGAATCCATTATCGTATCTGTTATCGCATTAATTCTATCAATGTTATTATTAAAATTGCTGATTCCTCCCGTTAACAATTTATTAAAAAGTCAGCTAAAACTTGATTATTCGGGGATTATTATATTCAGCTTAATTGGAATTACGATTTTCACGGGTGTTGTTTCCGGCAGTTATCCCGCTCTCTTTCTTTCAAATTTTAAACCAATAGATGTTTTAAAAAATAATCTAAAATCCGGTTCCAAAAGTATTGCGTTTAGAAAATTCCTTGTTTTAATACAATTTACAATTTCAGTTTTACTGATAGTTTGTGCCGCGATGGCTCATAAACAGTTAAGTTATATAAAAAATAAAAATTTAGGATTTAATGAAGAATATATAATAAATCTGGAAATGAGAGGAAATTTTCGTCAAAATTGGCCGGCTATTAAACAACAGCTACTTGAAAATTCAAACATTCTGTATGTTACTGCGGCGAATACTTCATTTATAGGCAGCGAAAAATCAACGGGTGGAGCAAGCTGGGAAGGAAAAAGCGATGATGAAGTGATTCCGATGGAAGTACATCCGGTTGACTACGATTACTTAACCACCTTCGATATGAAAATGGCCGAGGGTAGATTTTTTTCGGAAGCGTTTTCAACTGATGCGCAAGAGGGGATCGTATTAAATGAGGCGGCAATCAAAGCTATGGGAATAGAATCTCCGATAGGAAAACGATTCAACTGTTTCATCGGTAACGAGTCCCGGCAAGCTAAAATTATTGGAGTCGTTAAAGATTTTAATTTTCGCTCTCTACATAACGAAATCAAACCTGTAATCTTTGCTATAGCTCCGTGGTGGTATAATGAGATTTATATAAAATTGAGATCCGGTAATCCCGACATTTTTGGGACTATAAGTTTAATAGAAAGCAAGGTAAAGGAATTTGTTCCTGATTATCCATTTGAATATCGTTTTCTCAATGACGATATTGCCCACCTTTACATAACAGAGCAGCGCGTAAAGATCCTGGTTAAATATGGGGCACTCCTTGCAGTTATTATTGCTTGTCTCGGGCTCATCGGTTTGGCTTCGTATGACGCAGAGCTAAAAACAAAGGAAATTGGGATTAGAAAGGTTCATGGAGCATCTCTATCCGGTATTGTTTTTCTTTTGGCGAAAGGATATGTCAAATGGATATTTCTGGCAAATTTGATCGCCTGGCCAATAGCTTATTATGCAATTGGCAAATGGCTTCAGAACTTTGCATACCATACCAATACAAATTTATGGATATTTGTTATGTCCGGCATGATAGTACTTTTTATTGCTTTAATCTCAGTATGCTATCAGGTTATAAAAGCAGCTTTGGCTAATCCTGCAGATTCCTTGAAGTATGAGTAGGTTTTTATCATTCTATAACTACAGAAGTGGAAGGATAATCTATGATTCCATTGTCAAGAAGAGAAGAGCAGGTTTTATTGTCGATCTGGAATTTAAAAGACGGCGCTTATTTAATCTCCATTAAGAAACATTTATCTATCCTCACAGATACCGCATGGTCCCTGAGTGCGGTACAGAAACCGCTTCTACAGTTGGAACGAAAGGGGTACATCACGACCTATATGGGAGATGCCTCTGCCAGAAGAGGGGGGCGGCGGAAGAAGATGTGTCAGATTACAAAGCAGGGGGTGGAGGCGCTGAAAACGCTTAAAAGCGAGCAGGATGTTCTTTGGAAGACTTTCCTGAATATTGAATTAAATGGTGAGATATCCATCCGATAATGCACAAGGATGAATTCTATTGATAGATTTAGATACGGTAAGATACAATCTTCATAGCAGATGATGAATACAAAGCCCCCTTTTTCCGGAGGCTTTTTTATTAAGCTGTTTTTCTTCGTAACCTTTTTTACCAACATCAGTATACTATAACAAGAATACTAATAAACGAATTATTTAATAGGAGAGTGGATATGAAATTCTTATCCCGAATTGAAGAGATTTTACTGCTGGCCATCTGGAAACTGGAAGATAATGCTTACGGTATTTCCATCCGGGAGCAGGTGGAGAGAGACACGGGCGTGAGATGGCTTTCCGGTGCCATATACGCTCCGCTAAATCGATTGAAGAAAAACGGTTTTGTTATGACTGTCCAAGCCGAGGGTTCTGCCGAGTTAGGTGGACGACCGAGAATATACTACAGACTCACGCGGGTCGGTCAGGAGAAATTGGTCTCCCTTCAGGAGATGAACAAGGTGATGTGGTCAAGCGTGCCGGATCTGAAACAAGAATTTTAATGGAATTGGTATGAGTCAATATCGTCTCTTACGAATAGTGCGCCGGATCTTGTCCGGAATTATTGATGAAGAAATGTGCACATCAATTATCGAGGATATGGAAATCCGGTTTGTCCAGAGAAAAGAGGAGAAAGGTGCTTTCTCCGCCGTTGCCCATTTCATGGCCCAATGTCCGGTTATCATCATCCCTCTCTTGTTTGAAAACATATTGGGAGGTTTATCCATGTTGAAGAATTATATCAAAATTGCTCTAAGGAATATCCGGAAACATAAGGGGTATTCATTCATTAATATTTGCGGACTCGCCATGGGGACGGCATGCTTTATCCTCATACTGATATGGATTCAGGATGAGTTTAATTATGATCGTTTCAATAAAAATTTCGATCGGATTTACAGGGTTGTAAAATATTCCGATTATGGTGGTAATGAACTTCATGTCGCCTTGACCCCCGGTCCGCTTTCTCAGGCAATGAAAGAAGAACTACCCGAAGTACTGGAAGCGACATCTTTCGATTTTGCCGGGGGTAGGGCAGAATATGAGGGAAAGATATTCAATGATGTTGAAACCGCCTGCGTGGAGCCGGCGTTTTTTAACATGTTTTCCTATCCGTTGACTAAAGGAGATCCTGAATCAGCCCTATCTGATAAAAATTCGATTATTCTGACAGAGGAACTTGCAAAAAGGATTTTCGGTAATGAGGATCCGATAGGGAAGATCTTAACCTTTAATAAAATGTATGATTATCAAGTGACGGGAATAATGGAAAATATTCCCCGTCAGTCTCATCTTCAATTCGAATGTATCATTCCTTTTAAGAAGTTAGGGGAATTCGGCAGATCTATTAATGATTGGAGACCGAATGGTTTTTATACATACATCATGCTTAGAGAGGGGGTATCTGAAAAGGAATTTAATGACAAAATAAAAAATTTTAAACGTGACCATTACCCGGATTGCCGTGACTTTTTATATGTCCAGCCGCTAACCAAGATACATCTGTATTCCAATTTGGGCTATGATATTTCCGGGCATGGAGATATAAAATATGTGATCATTTTCTCCCTTATCGCGGGATTTGTACTCCTGATTGCCTGTATTAATTTTATGAATTTAACAACGGCCATTTCGGGTAAGAGGGCTAAAGAAGTCGGTCTTAGAAAAGTCGTCGGGGCAACCCGAAGAGCGCTGATTTCACAATTCTTCAGCGAATCTATTTTGATGTCATTTTTAGCAATAATGATTGCAGTGCTATTGGTTTCATTGATGCTTCCCTATTTTAATGAACTGTCCGGTAAAGAACTCTCTTTGTTTACACATGGGAATATTTCATTTATATGGTGTTTGCTATCAATCATATTGGTTACAGGTATTTTTTCGGGAAGTTATCCTGCTCTTTTGCTATCCTCTTTCCAGCCGGTAAAAGTTCTAAAGGGGACATTCAAAACGGGCGCGAAAGGTTCATATTTCAGAAAGATATTGGTTGTCGTACAATTTACACTATCCACTTTTCTTATTATCAGTACATTAGTCCTTTCGAGTCAACTTCACTATATCAAATCGAGGAAGCTGGGATTTGAAAAAGAACACCTTAGTTATGCCACAATCCCTTCTGAGTATGAAACAAAATATGGTTCTTTTAAAAATGAATTACTGAAAAGGAGTGATATTACACATGTGACCAGAATGCGGAGTTTTCCAACATCCGATCAGGTGAATTCCTATTCCAATCTGAACTGGGAAGGAAAAAACCCAGACGAGACAGTTCTGTTTTGTATCCATGATGTGGGTTACGACTTTTTTGAAACATTCGGCATGATCATGGCAGAAGGAAGGACATTTTCCAGAACCTTTCCAACACATTCAAATGCCTATATTCTGAATGAGAAGGCGGTGGATATCATGGGAATTCAGAATCCTGTAGCAAAGATGTTTTCTCAGGATGAAAGAATAGGAAAAATAATCGGTGTTGTGAAAAATTTTCATTTCAAATCTCTGAAGAACAAGATTGAACCATTGATCTTTCGTTTGCCCACTGGTCATGCCAGACGTATATTTATTAAAATATCATCTAATGATATTCAAAGAACCATGGAGAATATAGAACAGACGATGAAGATGTTTGTCCCAGATTATGAAGTTCAGTTTAACTTTCTCGATGATGCTTATGACAGACTTTATCGATCGGAAAATAGGACGGGGAAATTAATCGATTATTTTACATTATTAGCAATCATGATTACAGGGCTCGGACTGTTTGGCTTGGCTTCATTTACGGCTGAACAACGTAAAAAAGAAATCGGGATCAGAAAAGTACTCGGTGCATCTGTACCCAAAATAATAGTGCTCCTGTCAAACGAGTTTATTGTTTTGGTTGCATTGGCGAATGTAATTTCATGTCCTGTAGCCTATTTTGCTATGAAATATTGGCTTCAGAATTATGCGTATCACACAGACTTAACTTTTCAGGTATTCGTAAACTCTTTCTTTATTGCTGTTCTTATTACGATTCTTTCGGTGTGTTACCAGTCTGTTAAAGCGGCAATATCCAATCCTGTGGATTCGATACGGTATGAATAGATAAGGTAATCTGTGACCGGTTATCGGTAATCGGTAAAAGAATGGTGAACAGTGGACAAAAAAAAGGAGACCGGAGACCGGAGACGGGAAAATGGAGCAAGTACAAGATAAAAAAATGTTCGGTAACCAGTGGTCCGTCATTGCCGAATGTACGGTAATTTTATGGTAATCATCTTTTGTCATTAGTTAATTGATTCAAAGAAGGGATGAAATCATTTTGATTTAACAATCATGAGACCTTATCGTATTTCAAAATTGACGAAATGGATACTCTCTAAGCTCACAGATGAGGCGATGTGTGCGGCGATTGTGGAGGATATAGAATATCGGTGTGTCCGAGTAAAAAAGAAAGGTTCACTGGCGGTGTTTATCTGCTATTTGTTCCAATGCATAATCATCTTCACTCCACTTCTTATGGATAACATTTTTGGAGGTTTCGCGATGCTGAAGAATTATATGAAAATTGCGCTTAGAAATATTCGAAAGCAAAAAGTCAATTCGTTTATCAACATCTCAGGATTGGCAGTTGGTCTCACAGCCGTTATCCTGTTGATGTTATACATACAATATGAAATCGGTTATGATCGATTCCATGAGAAGGCGGACCGCATATACAGAGTTGCACTGGAAGAAAACGAGTCCGAACGATTAAGTATTGCCACGCCTGCTCCCCTGGCGCCTTTAATGAAAGCGGATTTCCCGGAAGTCGAAGATGCCGTACGATTCATGAAGAGAGACAATCGGTTGGTTTCTTATCGTGATCAGCATTTTCTCGAGAACAACTTCTTCTTTGTCGATCCGGAAATATTTGACCTGTTTTCATTAGAACTGTTAGAAGGGAATTCTGAAACCGTATTGTCCAATCCGAATTCAGTGGTTATCACTGAAACGATTGCCGAGAAATATTTTGGGAATGAAAATCCCATGGGTCAGATAATGAGGTTTGAAGATGTTTTTGATTTTCAGGTTACGGGAATATTAAGAGATCTTCCGGAGAATTCTCATTTCCAGGTTAATTTTTTGGCTCCTTTTTTAACACAAGAGCACATCTGGAAATGGATAGACCTTCCAGGATGGCGTTTCAAGATGTATCAAACGTACTTCACCGTGAAAGAAAATCTGTCACCCATAGGACTTGAACAAAAAATATTCTCGATTTATCAAGATCGTTATGGAGACGATTATGCCGGTAAGTATAAATTCCACCTGCAACCTTTACACAGTATTCATCTACATTCAAATGCCGCTCGTGAGATAGGCACAAATACAGACATACAAACGATCTATATTCTCTCACTGATCGCTCTACTCATTCTGGTCATTGCCTGTATTAATTATACGAATTTAACGACGGCCCAATCATCTCGACGCTTAAGAGAAATTGGTTTGAGAAAAGTGATCGGGGCCAATAAAAATCAGTTGATCAAGCAGTTTATCGGAGAATCTTTAATTGTGACCGCGTTTTCATTTATTATTGCTTTTTTCATAGCAGGGTTTGTGCTTCACGCATTTAATGCATTTGTGGGAAGAAACTTATCATTAAATCTCATTGCGAATAAAGAATTTCTTGTCTGGCTCTTTATACTGTTGGGAACGGTCGGCTTGTTCGCAGGGATTTATCCTGCTTTTTCCATTGCTGCCCTTTCTCCTAGTTCATTGCTAAAGAAAGAGTCCATAGGTTTCAAGAAATCTAAATTCCGAAACAGTCTTATCGTTGCCCAATTTGCATTCTCCATTATCCTGATCATTATCACATTGATCATAAAAGGACAAATGCATTTTGTGCAAACGACAAAAGTCGGATTTACAAAAGACAATATTGTTGTGGTTGACATGAATAATGAGAATATTGAGGAAAATATAGAAAATATCAAGACTGAATTGCTCCGGAATCCCAATATTATTTCTGCTGCCACTTCGTCATACCTTCCCAATAATACAGGGGGTAGTAATGTACCAAGCTGGCCCGGCAAACCGGATGATTTAGAGATCCAAATGTATTTTAATCCTATAGATTATGATTTCCTTGATTTATACGAACTAGAGCTGGTGGAAGGAAGGAATTTTTCCGGAGAATTTCCTTCGGATGCGAACGGCGCCGTTATACTGAATGAGACGGCATTAAAAACCATTGGATGGGAATCCGGTATTGGCAAAGATTTTATACATTCAGATTTTCGCGGTACACCCCATACGTTAAGAATTGCTGGCGTGGTCAAAGATTTTAATATGCTCTCCCTACATCATCCCATCGCGCCTTTTTATTTTACATGTGATCTTGTACATGCAGCTACCCATTTCTCTGTTAAAATTAGGGGTGAGAACCAATCAGAACCAATTCGGTATATTCAAGATATTTTCAAGCGTTTTGCACCAAACTATCCATTCAATTACGAGTTCTTTGAAGATACGTTCAACGCGACATATCAATCCGAACAGAAGCTCGGGAATATTTTCAGCCTCTTTTCCATGCTTGCTATCATCATTGCTTGTATGGGATTATTTGGTTTGACTTTATTCTCAACAGTCCAGAGGGCAAAGGAAATCGGAATTAGAAAAATCCTTGGTGCGTCTGTGTCGGGAGTCGTGTTGATTCTTTCCAAACAATTCATGAGATGGGTCTTGTTGGCAAATTTAATTGCATGGCCGATTGCCTATTATGCAACCAGTCGATGGCTGCAGCAGTTTGCCTTTCGTATCGATATCGGTCTTTGGGTATTTCTCGTGTCAGGCCTGTTCGCCTTTGTCATTGCTGTGCTCACCGTTTGTTATCAATCGATTAAAAGTGCATTGATGAATCCGGTGGAAAGTCTGCGGTATGAATAAAAAAGGAGACCGGAGACGGGAGACTGGAGAATGGTAAAAAAGGTAATCGGTGATCTGTGATCGGTAATCGGTGGAAAAAATGGTAAACGGTGAACGGTGAACGGTAAAAGAAGGGTAATCGGTTATCGGTAATCGGTAAACGGTGAACGGTGAACGGTAAACGGTAATTAGTGACAAAATGGTAAACGGTAAACAGTGAACAGTGAAAAAATAACGAGCGATGAGCTGATGATGAACCCTTATCGAATATTGAGATTCTCAAGGAGAATGATTTCCTGGCTTACGGATGAGATGATGTGCAGGACGATCATGGAGGATCTGGAATATCGGTTTGTCCGGTATAAGAAAGATAAAGGTCTTCTAACGGCAATTATCCACCATGTGTTTCAATGCATGTTAATCATCATTCCACTCCTGTTTGAAGTTGTTTTTGGAGGCTTGGCCATGTTGAAAAATTATTTAAAAATCGCCTTAAGAACCATTCTTCATCAAAAAGGATATTCACTTATTAATATCAGCAGTCTGGCCGCGGGTATTGCCTGCTGCATACTTATCTTTTTTTATGTTCAGGATGAAAATACCTACGACAAATTTCATTCAAAAATAGACCGTATTCATTATCTATACAGCTTCGTTGATATTGGCTTTGCCAAATTAGGGGATTCACCAAATTCATCATTGGCTCAAAAAATGGTCGATGACTTTCCGGAAGTTGAAAATGCAGTTCGGCTGAAAAAAGATGATCTCATTCTCAAAAAAGATAATCATTCCATAAAATTGTCTGGCATTTCAGCAGACCCATCATTCTTTGATATTTTTTCTTTCCCGTTAGTGCTTGGTAATTCGGAAGATGCCCTTAACAGTAAGTTCAATATTGTTCTCACATCAAAAACATCCCACTATTTTTTCGGTGAGGAAAATCCGGTTGGTGAAACAGTGGCTCTGAAAATCAAGGAAGAATTTGTTGATTTTATTGTGTCCGGTGTGACTCAGCAAATACCGTATAATTCAAGCTTGCAGTTTGATTTTTTAATCAATATTCATTCCGTCCATGCCAAAGCGCTTGAGGGTGAAGGAACATCCGTGCCGACCTTTATTCTTTTATCAGATAAAAAATATAAAAGTCGACTGCTTGATAAATTCCCTGAAACAATAGACAAGGATTTGGGTAAAGGATTCGAAAAATATAATCCTAAGGGTCAGTATCACCTTCATGCTTTGGCAGATTTTCATACGAGTCACGAAAGTGCTTCTGGAATTCTGTCCAACAGAGGCAATATTACATATACCTATATACTTTCAGGGATCGCATTACTCATTTTATTCATAGCATGCTTTAACTATACGAACCTCTCAGTTGCATGTATCTCAAACAGGATAAAAGAGGTAGGGCTGCGAAAAGTATTGGGTGCACAAAGGCGACAAATTGCAAAACAGTTTATGTTCGAATCGTTTGTCATATGTGTTTTTTCTATGGGATTCGGTTTATTGGTGGCTGTTGTAGGTATGCCTATTTTTAATTCCCTTGTTTATAAAAACCTGACTGTTAACCTATTTAATAATGGGTTACCGGTATTATTTTTACTGTTTTTAACCATATTTGTTGGATGCGTGGCGGGAAGTTATCCTTCGCTGGTGGTTTCACGGTTTTCATCAATCGAATTATTTCAAGGAAGAATAAAGATGTCCGGTAAGAATATTTTAAGCAGGGCATTGATCGTCATACAATTTTCTATATCCATATTTCTCATTATCGCTACGTTATTTATATATAAGCAAAACAACTTTATGATTGCCAAAGACCTCGGGTACGATTGTGATAAGGTCGTAAGGATACAATTGGAAAATATTTCAGAGGATGTTGATATCAATCGATCATTTTACGCAAATTATAAAAACAGCATTGTGAGATATAGCGCTATAAAATACATTAGCGGGGCAACGAACTCCCTTTCTTCAGATTGGTTTCATTTATTCGGATTCGAATTGAAGAAGACGAAGGAACAATTCGATTTTAACCAAAACCAAATTGATTATGATTATATCGATTTGCTCGGTATTTCAATAGTGGAAGGCCGAAATTTTTCTGCGGGATATCCATCCGATATAGAGAACGGAATTATCGTCAATGAAGAATTTGTAAAAGAATCAGGGATCAGCGAGCCCGTAGGGAGAACGTTTGGTGAATTTTTTACATCAACAAAATTTGATAATTACCAAATTATTGCTGTCGTAAAGGATTTTCATTATGAATCATTATCGGAAAAAATACTCCCAATCGTTTTAAAAATAAATAAAGATGAATTATATAAATATGTTTATGTGAAGTTTTCCGGTCGTATCAAGGAGACTCTTGAAATATTGAAAAAAGAATATAAAAACCTTGCACCCAATATACCGTTTGAATATTATTTCGTTTATGAACAGGTTGCGCTGCAATATCAGAAAGAGGAAAAATGGAGCAGAATAACTACAATCGCCTCTCTTTTCGCAATTACCATCGCATGTTCGGGATTGTTTGCCTTAACTCTGCTGGTCGTGAAAAAACGAACAAAAGAAATTGGGATTAGAAAAGTGCTTGGTGCTTCTGCACAGAACATTACAAAATTAATTATAAAAGAATTTATCTGGTTGATTGGAGTAGCGAATATAATAGCATGGCCTATAGTATATTATTGCATCAATCTGTACTTGCAAAACTATTCATATAGGGTATCGATTGAATTATGGATATTTGCGGCTGCCGGCTTATTAACAATGTGTATCGCTGTTTTAACAATTGGTGTTCAAGCATTGAAAGCAACTCTGGCAAATCCTATTCATTCTTTGCGATATGAATAAAAAAGGAGACCGGAGACGGGAGACCGGAGAATGGTAAAAAAGGTAATCGGTGATCTGTGATCGGTAATCGGTGAAAAAAATGGTAAACGGTGAATAGTGCACAGTAAAAAAATAACGAGCGATGAGTTGATGATGAACCATTATCGTATCTTGAGATTTTCAAAGTGGATAATTTCCAGGCTGACCGATGAGATGATGTGTAAAACGATCATGGAAGATCTGGAATATCGGTTTATCCAGGACAGAAATGAAGGTCGGTTTGTACGGGCTTGTATCCGCCATAGTATTCAATGTTTTGTTATCATCCTTCCTGTTTTTATTGATAATCTATATGGAGCGTTAGCCATGTTCAAAAATTACATTAAAATCGCACTCCGAAATTTACGAAGACACAAAACATTTTCTTTGATGAACATCTCGGGTCTGGCTTTAGGAATGGCATGTGCATTCCTTATCCTACTGTGGGTTGACAAGCAGTTGAGTTATGACAGCTCGCATCTGAACAAGGATCGTATCGTTCGCCTGGAAGAGGGGGATTGGGCACATCTCCAGACCGCTTACAGAAAAGTGTTCGATACTTTTCCGGAAATTGAAAAATTCGTACAGTTCAGCTCGTGGGAAACGCCCACGCTTCGCTGTGGTGGAAGGCTCTTCGATGCGCAAAATTTGGTCTTCGCCGATGACACGATCTTCGACGTTTTTACCTTTTCTTTCCTCAGCGGAAATCCCGAGACCGCCCTCCTGGATCCCTATTCTCTTGTACTCTCACAAAGTGAAGCCAAGAGGCTGTTCGGTCTTGAAGATCCAATGGGAAAAACCGTCATCTATGAGAACAGATTCAATTTTTCAGTAACAGGCATCGTTAAAGATCCTATCGATTTTCATCTCGAGTGGAGGGCTCTGGCCCCCTTCAGATCGCTTCCCGTCATCAAAGGCAGGCAAAGATTTCTCGACGCAAAGAACGATAACTTTCCCACGTATTTTCTCCTCAGGGAACATACTGATGTTCTTGACCTTGAAAAAAAATTAGGTGCCGCCATCAATGCGATCAGGGAAAGGCCGGCCCTGTTCCGTTTACGTCCGTTCAAGGATATTTACTTTGCCAGAGATATCAATCAGGAGAAGGGCATCAAGCATGGTAACATGTCCCTGGTCATCCTCTTTTCGGCCGTCGCTGTCCTGATCCTGCTCATTGCCTGTGTCAATTTTATCAATCTGGTTACAGCCAGATATGCTTCAAGAGCCAAAGAAATCAGTATCCGAAAGACGGCCGGAGCCCTTCGTAAAAATCTGATTGTTCAGTTTTTCGGGGAGAGCGCTCTCACCGTATTCACAGCCCTCGCCCTGGCAATTCTCCTCGCCATGCTTTTCCTGCCTTCAATCGCCCATTTGACTGGAGAACCTCTCAAGATCGACTGGACGAAGGGCAACTGGCTCTCCGGGATCATCTGCATCTTTCTTTTTACAACCTTTATCTCCGGATTTTTCCCGGCTGTTTATCTGTCCTCACTCAATCCAATTTCTCTATTGAAAGGAAAGGATCTCAAACAGACCGGCCAGGCAGTGTATCGGAAGATTTTGACCATCTTTCAATTCTCCATTGCCATATTCCTCATCATCGGGGCTCTCAGCGTCCTCAGGCAGTTGAATTACGTCAATAACATGAATCTGGGATTTAACCGTGATCAGATCCTCCTCGTTCCCTTAAAAGGAGAGTTGATTGAGACGCCTCAAGTCCTAAGCCAGAGGCTTCGAGATAACAAGTTGTTTGGAGAGAAAAAAGCCGTGTTCAAGCAGCGGCTCCTTTCAAGCCCGGATATCCGGGGGGTTACCTTCACGGGACAGGTTCCGGGTACGCTGACCATCACCAACACGTGGATCGTCCGGGGGGAGGAATCCAAACCGATGATCATCATGCAGACTGATCCCGATTTTCTTGATGTGATGGGACTCGAGCTCGTTGACGGGAGGAATCTGTCCTGGGATTTGGACTCTGATCTGGGTTTGAGCTACATGATTAATGAAGCATCCATTCCCTATCTCGGGCTGGATCCGCCTGTGGGAAAGATGGTGAGGGCGAATTTCGGCGAGAGCCGGATCATCGGTGTCATTAAGGACTTCCATTTTCGGTCCCTGCATCATAAAATCGGACCCATGGCCATCGTCTGGTTCGATGGCTGGACCAATACCGCCGTTATCAAGATGGCTGGCAGGAATATCGGCGGAACTATTGAACACATCAGGGCTGTCTGGTCTGAGATCTGTCCAAACGATCCCTTCAGTTATACTTTCATGAACGAAACCATCGGCCGACTCTACGAAGCTGAATCCCGTCTGAGTAGCATGATTAAATCCTTCGTTGCTATCGCAGTTTTCTTATCCTGCCTAGGACTGTTCGGTTTGTCCGCTTATGTTGCGAAGCAAAAGACGAAGGAAATCGGCATCCGTAAAGTTTTGGGAGCTCGGGATTCGGAGATCGTCGTTCTGCTGACGAAGGATTTTACCAAATGGGTACTCCTGGGCAATCTTTTTGCCTGGCCCGTGGCATACATTGTGGTGGAGAAATGGCTCCGGGGATTCGCTTACCGAATGCATTTATCGATCACGATTTTCATATTCGCTTCATTATTGATTTTATGCATTGCACTTTTCACCGTGAGCTTTAAGTCCATTAAGGCGGCGAAGACCAATCCGATGGATTCGCTCCGGCATGAGTGAATTAATGAAAGTAATGATTGGTGAGTAGTCAAAAGAAGGTAATCAGTAACCAGTTATCGGTAGTCGGTGAAAAAAAGTAAACGGTGAAAAGAAAGGGAGGGCGGAGGAAAAAAGTATTCGGTAATCGGTATAAAAGAAAAGAGGTTTATTCTATTACTCTGAAAAACTTTGTTTTTTTAACAAAATTATTGATCGATGTTATGGGGTGTTTGGGATGTGAACTTTAGGCACTTTAAGATCCTTCGCTCCGCTCAGGACAAGCTTTAGG
>Ga0114922_10002763_pt1 | contig 16360 bp, 10 predicted proteins | sample AartaG_FD_100975 | JGI IMG/M metagenome (GOLD analysis project Ga0114922, IMG submission 100975) | Deep subsurface microbial communities from Aarhus Bay to uncover new lineages of life (NeLLi) - Aarhus_00045 metaG | ecosystem: Environmental > Aquatic > Marine > Oceanic > Sediment | place...
ACGATTATTGGTAAGCGGCTGGTCTTTGCCAACAATTCAGAGAGGCTTAAAAACATCCTGCAGTATCGTTCACAAACGAATAAAGCGAGCTTAGCATCAAATCCCGCGTACAGGACCGCAAAACGAACTGTGAAAACTGATGCTATCGCTAAAGTCTTTGTAAATCTCAAACCCCTGATGGGTGTTCCACAAGTCGCTCAGATTTTCAAACAGCAGCACGAAAACCCTCTGGCGGCACTGGCTTTCGCGGGAATTTTAGAAGCAACACGCAATTCGAATTGGCTGGCATTGGGATTACACATTGAAGATAACACGTTGTTCTTTCGGGCATCCATTGACAGCAAGACAGTAGCTCCGAAAAGTCCCGCCGCCTTTGCCCTGCCCAAAAAGCCGGGCGGGGGTGTTTTTCCAAACCTGTCGGTGCCGCGTCGAATCGCCGCATTAAGTCTTTATCGTGACCTTCATCAATTCTACTCCGCCAAGGACGAACTCTTCCCCGAGCGTACATCAGGATTGATTTTCTTCGAGAACATGATGGGTATCTTCTTCAGCGGACGTGACCTCACCGAAGAAGTTCTGGCAGAAACCAAGCCTGAAATTCGCTTTGTCGTGGCCGAACAGGAGTATGACCCAGCGATTGGCACACCGCAGATTAAGCTTCCAGCCTTTGCTGCCATCCTGCGGCTTCAGAACCCGAAGCAGTTCAATGAAGTAGCTGAGGAAGCGTGGCAGAAGGCCCTGGGCCTCATAAACTTCACTCGCGGCCAGCAGGCAATGCAGGGGCTGATTATAGACCGCCCTGTCCACAAAGGAACAACGTACTCAATGGCTTATTTTTCCACATCCGGGATCGGCGACAAAAATAAATTGGACCAGCGATTTAATATTCGCCCTGCCCTGGCTATGCCGGGCGAATACCTGATTCTAAGTTCTACCGATGGTTTAACACGAGACCTTATCGATACCCTGAACCGAGAAATGCAGCATAAGGTCAAACCAATTGCCGAAACTCACAGCCTGGTGGAAATCGACACAGCCCAGCTCACATCGATACTCAAAGAAAACCGTGATACGCTGGTACGCAACGACATGGTCAAAAAGGGAAACACGCAAGAACAAGCCGAATCAGGGATCGATTTACTCATTACACTGGTAAAGTTAGTTGAACGCGCCAAGTTGGGCCTTGGCACACACGAAGGCCTAACAAAGGCGCGCCTGGAAATAAAGCTGAACTTATAGTACCCTCGGATATGTTTATAATCCAACCAAGGATTCAAGATGCATAGCATGTTGGTTGTCAGTATATAAAAGGAGTTACTCATGATTGAGCAAATTGAGAAACCACCTGACCAGCATCAATCAAAACAAGCCCGCTCGGCAATCGATGAAAAGCTGACCGATCCCGACTGGGCATGGGCTGTTTACGAGCCGAATGCTCAGCAGCCCTGGAATCTTACCCAGGCCGGACACCTGTTTCGACGCGCAGCATTCGGAGCCCGTTGGGATCAGCTTCAGCAGGCGCTGTCTGACGGGCCACAGCAAACTATTGATAAGCTCCTTAAACCACAAGCCGATACGACAGCCTTCAACAATACATACGATGGATATGACAATTCTGCCACCAGTTCCATTAAAAACCTTAGAGCATGGTGGCTTCGGCGGATTATTCAAACACCACATCCGTTACTTGAAAAGATGACACTATTCTGGCACAGCCATTTCGCCACCAACAGCGACGAGGTTAAAAATCCCAGGTTGATGCTGCAGCACATCCAGCTTCTTCGCAGTCATGCTCTGAGTTCATTTCATGACATGCTTCAAGCTATTTCACACGACCCGGCAGTACTTATATGGCTTGGAGCTGATTCAAACCGCAAAGCATTACCGAATGAGAACTTCGCTCGGACGCTCATGGAAACCTACACCATGGGAACCGGTAACTACAAAGAACAAGATATCAGGAAAGCTGCAAGGGCCTTTACAGGCTGGTTTGTGCTGAGGAGTCGGCTTCGCTATATATCTCGCGAACACGATGGAAATACAAAGGAAATCCTTGGTGAAAGTGGCAATTTCACAGGCGACGATGTTGTACGGATTGTGCTTAAACAACCAGCCACTTCGCAGATGCTGGTAAAAAAGCTGTACCGTTGGCTGATTTCTGAAACCGAGGAGCCCGATGCGTCTATGATTAGCCCTCTGGCTGAAACCTTCGCAAAAGACTACGATATAATGAAACTCACCGAGACGATGCTCCGTTCCAACTTGTTCTTTTCCCAGGCGGCATATCGCCGGCGGATAAAAAACCCGGTAGAGTTCGCAATGGGCATAATAAAAGCCCTGGAAGGGGTCGTATCCACAACGCAGCTTGCGCAAGACCTGGCTGGCCTTGGTCAGAATCTTTACAATCCACCTACGGTAAACGGCTGGGCCGGCGGACGCCATTGGATTGACAGCGCTACAATCGTGGGGCGAAGCAATCTTGCTTTGGAACTGCTGAAAGGCTCCGGACCATATGGCGACAAACTCAATCCCTGGCTCATCGCCAACAAGCTCGGGTACTCAACGCTCAAATCCGCTGCACTGCTCCTGCTGGATTTATTTCTGCAAAGTGACCTCGCTCCCGATGTTTATAAGACCGTATTTAAGACGCTGCAATCACCGTCCGGAATCGGTAGTGATGACAAAGAGGCAACACTGCGTCATTTTGCACATACAGTAATTACACTTCCTGAGTTTCACTTAGCATAAATTTGGGAGAAAATACTATGACCTATACACGACGTAATTTCCTTAAGGCCGCTTTAGGAAACTCGGCCTTGTTATCGCTCAGCCCCGCAGCACCGAACTTCCTGGTACGTTCAATGATGGCTGCCGCACACGGGCGTGATAAACGCGATACTGTTCTGGTAGTGGTCCAGCTCTCGGGCGGAAATGACGGCCTTAATACGGTCGTTCCATTCGAAGATGATGAATATTCCCGAAACCGCCCTACTTTGCGTTTGTCCCCCAACAAAATACACAAGATCAATTCGCGATTAGGCTTCCATCCGCGAATGGGAGCATTCATGCGTCTGTATGAGCAGGGACACCTAAGTATCATTCAGGGAGTAGGCTATCCGAACTCAGACCGCACACACGAAACTGCAATGCGGATATGGCATACCGCAGCTCCCGAGAAGCCCGGCTGCCAGACAGGATGGCTTGGCCGGACCGTTGATAGCATCCGGGAGCTGAACAGTATTAACACACCCGTCGTGTTCGTTGGATCGATCGCCCGGCCTTTCGGCTTGAACGCAAAGAATGTCGTCGTTCCATCTATCCGCTCACTTCAAAATCTAACAATACACGAAATACCCGGTCATCCCAAATACAAATCTCAACGGAAACACGCAGCCGAACTTCCCCGCCCTAATCAGAATAATTCACTAATGCATTTCCTGCAGCAGTGCACACTGAATGCCTACACCAACAGCGAGCGAATCGAGGCTGTAATGAAAAATACGGCCAACACCGCCGAATATCCACGGTTCGAACTTGCCAATAGTCTTCGTATGGTCGCTCAACTTATTCGGATTGATATTGGGATCCGGATTTTCTTTACTGAACTTGGTGGCGGCGGTATCGGAGGTTTTGATAACCACGCAAACCAATTAGGCAACCATTGCTCTCTGCTGCACCACCTATCTGAGTCAATCGCAGCATTTATCAACGATTTGAAGCGAGACAAGCTGTTGAATCGTGTTCTGCTGATGACCTTCTCGGAATTTGGCCGGACCGTTAAGGAAAATGGACGCCGCGGCACCGGACACGGTGCTGCCGCTCCGATCTTCCTGGCTGGTGGTAGGCTCAAAGGTGGTCTTGTCGGTCCACATCCCAGTCTGTCGGACCTGGATAACGGAGCCTTAAAGTTCCACACTGACTTTCGTAGTGTGTATGCAACCATGTTGGACAGATGGCTTGGCTTCGACAGATCGAAAGTACTTGACAAACAGTTCGAACCGCTCAATATCTTGAATGTTTAACTTGCATGACTAATTAATCCTGATTCTGCCAAGTAAGATTACAAAAGCGATGGCATAAGATACAAAACAGAAAAGTTATGGATAAACGTAACTTTCTTGATGATTGCAATTTACGATCGAATTTTCTTCAGTAACCATGCCATGTTCTGACCAAGAATTTGCATAGTCCGCAAACCTTCCTCGTCTTTCTCAACTTCACCTTTCTCAAGTCCGAAACTCATGTTCCAGTAGCATGAACCCGGTATTACCATACCGCTGATTAAGAAAAAATGATTCATTGAATCGAATGCGTGGATTGACCCTCCCCTGCGAACTGCCACTACAGCAGCTCCGACCTTTCTCGCAAACATTTCATTGTTGGCTTTGGCTACCAATCCGGCCCGGTCGATAAGCGCCTTGAGTTCTGCGCTTACATCGGAAAAGTATGTGGGAGAAGCCAAAATGATTCCATCAGCCTGCAGCATCTTTTCGATACAGTCATTGACTATATCTGTTTTAACACTGCACCTCTGGTCCTTGTTTTCAAAGCATTTATAGCAGGCGATGCAGCCCCGGATTTTCTGGCCTGAAAACTGTATCATTTCGGTTTCTATGCCTTCTTTTTCAAGCTCACCGAATACCTGTTTAATCATTATAGCGGTGTTACCGTCCTTTCGGGCACTGCCGTTAAAAGCTATAACTTTCATATTTACCTCTCAATTATTTCAATTTCCAATATTCCATTCGAACGAGTTTGTGATTGTAATTCAGCTTGGCAATTCTTGCAAGTAATTGATTTGTTTATCACTGTCCTAATGATTATGAATATCTTTGGGACAGCCATATCAGTAGTGATTTCTTGACAATAACAGTGTTTGTTGTTCTAATAACCAATAATTCGACTGCAGGAGATTAGTTTATGACGCAACAAAATCGCATCCATCGGTTCCCTGACAGCATTTTAAAAGTTATTCATCCGATGATTGTCATAGTGGGATTATTAGCTACCACTCAATCTATTATCGCCGCCGAGTCTGGGATATTTAGTATTAGAGATTACGGGGCAATAGGCGATGGTAAGACACTGGACACTATGGCGATACAAAAGGCAATCGATGCATGCTCGGCTGAAGGAGGCGGACAGGTACTGTTCCCACCAGGTAGATACATATCGGGCACGATACACTTCAAGAGCCACGTTACGCTCTTTCTCGAAGCCGGCGCCACACTGGTCGGGACCACTGAACTTGATAAATATCAGCAGCCGACAATCCCGGCCTTCATGCCCGAAGCCAAATGGGGCAAGTGGCACAGGGCCCTGATACTCGGTAATAGTGCCGAAGATATCGCGATTTGCGGTCATGGTGTTATTGACGGAAACAAAGTCTTCGATCCAACCGGTGAGGAACGAATGCGCGGTCCGCATACGTTTGTATTCGTTAATTGCCGTAATGTTAAGGTGCATGATGTTTCATTTCTGGACCCGGCTAATTACGCCATATTTTTCCAAATCAGTGACGATGTTGACATTCGCAATATCAAATTCACCGGCGGATGGGATGGCGTTCATTTCCGCGGAGCACCGGAGAGGCCATGTCGAAACGTGAGTATAGTCGGTTGTCAGTTCTTCACGGGTGATGATTCAATCGCAGGTCGGTATTGGGAAAATACGCTGATTTCCGATTGTATTATAAACTCCTCCTGCAATGGGATAAGGCTCATTGGCCCGGCCTCTGGCTTGATTGTTCACGACTGTTTGTTCTACGGTCCGGGTGTCCGTCCCCACCGCTCTTCGAACCGCTACAACATGCTTGCAGGCCTGAACCTGCAGCCAGGTGCATGGGACGCTACTAAAGGCAGTCTCGATAATGTTCTAATCTCTGATATTACTATGCACAACGTTTCGACGCCTTTTCACTTTTCACTCAAGCCGGGCAATACGGCAGAAAACATCTCCGTTAATCGAGTTTCAGCTACGGGTGTGTATCGGGCCGCGTCTTCTGTTGAAAGCTGGGCACAAACAGCATTCAAGAAGGTCGTTTTCCGGGATGTGACGATCGAATACAAGGGTGGCGGCGCCCGTAAACAGGCACTTATGAACGTGAAATCACCGGGTGTAGATGCCCGGCCGCTTCCGGCCTGGGGTTTCTATGCTCGGAATGTAAAGAACCTTATATTCGACAATGTCCGGCTGCGTTGCGAGAAAGAGGACTCGCGACCCGTGTTGATGTGTGAAGGTATCGAATGGCTAACACTGGAGGAATTCAAATATCCGCCCCCTGTCGAGATAAACGGAGCGTTCGCATTGGATGATGTCATGAATATCCAACTTAGTGGAATGAAATTTCTTACGTTCGAGCCTCGCTATATTGAATTGAAGCTAATCACTAACGACACCACACACAGACTCACGGTGGGCAAACCTTACTCAGCCATCGTCACAGTCGAAAACGTTAAACAGAAAAGGCTGATTGGCCTGCTAAAAATCGAACTTGTTGCGGCTGGGCAAAAGAAAAACCGATGGTTATGGCTACTATCTGGTGAAAAGAAAAAGGTTATATTCCAAGGATTGATAGCTCCTAAAGCCGGGACTTATGAAGTGAGGTGTGGTAATATAACAAAAAATCTGCACGTTGAACAATAAGCGTTGGATAAGGAAGAAATAAATGGATTCTATATATAAAGCGACGATACCACCGAACGCTGTCACGCGACGTGAATTTCTTTGCAGTGCAGCTATGACGACCGGGATAATCACTGCACCATGGATTATAACGGCGAAAGCACAGACCAGCCTTAAGCCTGACAAGCAACAACGGATAGAGGCAGCGATTCCTGCCAAAGCCTTCGCCCGGCCTCGCAGGCGCCGGAAGCTCCTGATTTTCGACCGCAATGTCGGATATGGAGGGCATGCATCTATTCCTGCAGCCAACACGGCATTCAAGCTAATGGGCGAAAAGACTGGAGCCTTTGAAACGGTGATTAGCAGAGAGCCGTCCGTCTTCAAACCTGAAAATCTGAAGCAGTTTGATGCCGTCTTTCTGAACAATACTGTGGGCAATCTCTTTGAAGATCCCGCCTTAAGACAAAGCCTTATCGAATTTGTTTATGGCGGCTGTGGACTTCTTGGCGTTCATGGAACAACGGTGGCCTTTACTCGCTGGCCCGGTGCTCATGAGGACTGGCCGGAGTTTGGCATAATGTTAGGTGCACGTGGCGCGAACCACAGGGACAGCGACGAACACATATTTATCAAGCTCGATGAACCCAATCATCCTGTTAATCAGACTTTCGGCGGTAAGGGCTTCGAATATAGGGACGAGTTCTTTCGTGTCCATGGGCCTTATTCGAGGCAGAGAGTCCGCGTACTTTTCAGCATCGATACCGATAAAACTATTTTCCAGGGACAACCGCGCGGCAATTGTTTCCGTGAAGACAATGATTACGCATTAGCCTGGGTACGACACTACGGCCGGGGACGCGTCTTCTACTGCACTATCGCGCACAATCCTTACGTATTCTGGGACTCGAAGATGTTACAATTCTATCTTGCGGCGGTGCAGTTCGCCATGGGTGACCTGCAGGCCCCGACCGTCCCCAGCGGCAGATTAACACCTGCTATCCGCTCTCAGGAAAAGCTCCGCTGGCGTCTCGGCATCGAGGCCTACACCTTCCATAAATACACGCTTTTCGAGGCTATCGACCGCACTGCCCGGCTCGGCCTGCCGTATATGGGCGGTTTGAGTTTCCAGAAAGTTAGTAAGGAGATTCCAAAGAACTTCGATAACCAACTAACAGATGATGAGTTCAAACAAATCCGGCTTAAACTGGACTCAGCCGGCATTCGTCTATTGACATATTACATCCACAATATACCCGGTGATAAAGCCGGATGCCGCAAGGTCTTCGAGTTCGGGAGAAAAATCGGTATTGAAACCTTCATGTCGGAGCCGCTTCCGGAAGCACTGGATACAATCGAGAAATTCTGCGACGATTATGACATTAACGTGGCTATTCACAACCACGACCGGAAGGCCTCGCCGCAGTATTGGCACCCGGAAGGTATTTTGGAGGTCTGTCGGGGACGCAGCAAAAGGATTGGGACTTGCGGTGATCTCGGCTACTGGATGCGATCCGGCATTGACCCTGTCAAGGCTGTAAACACGCTTAAGGACCGCTTGATTACCATCCAAATGCACGACCTGCATGAGCTAAGCCCGGAAGGTCACGATGTGCCATGGGGAACCGGTGTTGGAAGAACGGAGCGGTTTATTGAGGAAATCCACCGCCTGGGTATTAGGCCGACTATGTTCGGCCTTGAATACTCGTATAACTGGTTCGAGTCTATGCCTGAGATTGCAAGATGTATTGACTTCTTCAACAAAGTAAGCATGAAACTGGCAAAGTGAGGTATTTAATGACAAAAATGGAAAATGCCAAAAGAATCAACACTCTCCGGATTACTCGACGTAAATTCCTGTGTCGCACGGCTGCGCTTTCCGGGATATTCACAGTGCCACAAACCATTCCCTGCACGCTACGGGGTGCAAACGGGAATCTGCCACCGAGTGAGCGGATAACAGTCGGTTTGATCGGCAAAGGACTAATGGGGAGCGGCCATTTACGCCGGCTGGTTGGCGACCGGGAAGTTCAAGTGCTGGCCGTATGCGACGTAGATCGTCTTAGGCGCCAGGACGGCAAACGTCTTGTTGAGGAAACCTACGCTACCAAACGTTCCAGTGGAACCTATCACGGTTGCGCAGCTTATAATGACTATCGTGAACTGCTGTCTCGATCGGATATTGATGCCGTAGTAATCGTCACACCTGACCATTGGCACACGCTGCAGGCGATTGAAGCTGCCAAAGCGGGCAAGGACATCTATTGCGAGAAGCCGATATCGATAACGGTTCGCCAGGGACGCCGACTTGTAGATACTGTCCGCAGATATAACCGCGTTTTTCAGACCGGAACACAGTATCGTTCTATTCCGACAATTCGACAGGTCTGCAATTTTGTTCGCGCAGGCGGACTTGGCAAAGTCAAACAAGTTTTTACTCTGTGGACCAGGCTGGGTGGTTTCTTCGGAGCGCCCCGCTTCAAACCATACAGGCATTTGATGGATATCGAGAATACCGGCAAGTCCTACACACCCCTTGATATAATCCTCCCGGCCGAACCTGTGCCGGACGGATTAGACTGGGACCTATGGGTCGGACCGGCACTTTGGCACCCCTATAATCCTGCCTATCACTTGAATCCTTCGCCAGGCGTAGTGCCCTGGGCATTCTGCGAAGATTTCGGCGCAGCCTCATCAACCTGGCACCATTCTCACAGTGCAGACGTAATTCAATATGCGTTGGGTATGGAGGAAAGTGGGCCGGTGGATTTTATTCATCCCAGCAGCGGCCGGTATCCGACACTCACTTACAGATACGCCAACGGGACACTTCTTCACCTGGTCGATAACTGGTCAATGGTCAAAAATGTCTATAAAGCCGTTCCTGCAACCGCCCGGTTACAAGGAAACTTCGGAGGCATATTCGTAGGAGAAAAGGGCTGGATTACGTCAATGTCAACCGGCGGGGCTGTCGAGGGAGGCCCTGAGAATACCTTCAAAGATATGAAGTTAACAACTCGACAGGTAAACATCGGAGAAAACAACCATCACGCGAACTGGTTCGACTGCATTCGTACTCGACGCCGGCCAAGTTGTGATGCAGAACTCGGTCACCGTTCGGCGTCACTGGGACATCTTACGATTATCGCTCACAAATTGCAGCGGTCTTTGAAATGGGACCCGGTCAAGGAAGAGTTTCCCAGCGACGATGCGGCTAATCGCCTGCGCTTCCGCGCGATGCGCTCACCCTGGCGTATTTGATGCGCACAAATAACCGGCCTGTATAAAAAGTACTAAATCATGGCCACATCATATAAAATTCGGAGCCTGCTTGCTCTCTACTTTGGTACTGGAGTATCTTTCCATTTTATCATGGCCGGGCCCAACAGATAACCCAGAATGAATGTTATACCAGTCCCAATCACTATCAACCAGCTCCATGCAAGGTGGATAATTCCATTATGTGAGAGTATCATGAGCATAAGAGTAAATATGGTACTGACAATCATAGCGAAAACATTCCCCCAGTTTGATTTTCTTTTTGTTAGCAGTCCCAGCAGAAAAACCCCAAGAGTGGCTCCGCCGGTGATGGAGAAAATTTTAAAGGCAAACCAGAGGATATTCTCCACAGGAGCACAGGCCGACGCAATTCCCGCCAGAACCAGACCAAAACCGACCACTGCCGCTCGTGAGACGAGCAGATAGTGCTTTTCCGAGGCGCCCCTTCGAATCAGGGGACGGTATATGTCGGTAACAAACGAGGATGAAAGTGAACTCAGCGGCGAATCAATACTTGCCATAATTATTGCTGCCAGCAGCAGCCCTTTGAGACCCATCGGAAGTGAATACGCTACAAAGTGAGAAAGGACCTCTTTGGCTTTGGCAGGTTGGACCACATTAATATTCTGTTGATAGAACACATAGAGTAAAGTCCCAATTGCAAGATAAATACACATTATGGGAATAACCGTAATGATTGTGGAGATAAGAGTTCTCTGGCTGGTCTTACGCGTTTTCACAGTTAGCAGACGCTGCATCATTTCCTGGTCTGTGCCGAATGCCGCTAGGCCAATAAAAAACGCATTGGCTGTTCCCGCCCAAAAGGTAGTTGGGTCGTTAAAGTTTAGATCAAATTTAAAAAAGCTTAAACGTCCTGCTTCGTCGGCAATTCTCCAGGCCGTGGCCAATCCACCTTGAATTTGAAAGAAAAGATAGATTAGCAAAGCGGCGCCTGCCACGAAGAAGGTGAGCGCCTGATACGCACCTGCCCAGACGACGGCTTTGATACCGCCGAACGCAATGAAAATGATACTCACGATGGTGAACATCAAAAGGGTTTGCACCAAATTCCAGCCCATTATCAGAGAAACCCCTAGACACGCGGCATACAATCTTACGCCAGATGCAATTAATCTTGTTACAAAGAAGAACACCGAACCTGCATATTGGGTCTCGGTTCCGAATCGGTGCCTGAGAAACTCATAGATGCTCGTGCAGTTATACTTGTAGAAAACCGGAATAAACAAAAATGCCACCAAAATCCTTGCTGCCGCAGAACCAATAAAGAACTGGACGTATTCCCAGTTTTCACTATAAGCTGTTGCTGGAAAACCAACGATAGTCAGGGCACTGATTTCAGTGGCGACAAAAGAGAGGCAGGCGACAATAGGTGGAACACGACGACTTCCAAGAAAAAAGTCGTTAGTATCTTTCTCCTCGCGCCCGAAAATGTATGAAATAACGAACAGCAGTAAGGCTCCTACCCCTACGATTGCCCAGTCGAAGCCGTTGAGTGTATTTGTCTGAGCTATAACGAAATTCACGGAGACTCCTCAATTGCTTTTCGCAGAAACTGATCGCTTTCGTCAAGTATTTTCAAAGCACCAGACAAATCCGTCCGGCGAAAGTGCATAACAATAGCAGCTTTAACCTTCCCTTGTGCGTCTGAGAGAAGCCTTTTCGCACGCGGCCGGCTGAGATTGGTTATTTCCATTACAATCCGCAATGATCGATCGCGCAATTTATCATTTGTTGCCTTCAGGTCAACCATAAGATTGCCATAGACCTTGCCCAATCTGATCATTGCTCCCGTGGTTAGACTGTTGAGGACGAGTTTAGTAGCGGTACCCGCTTTCATCCGGGTTGAACCCGTAACAACTTCCGGGCCTACAATCGGATTGATGATAATTTCAGCAGGGATATGCTCAACAGCCTCGGGCGCACAGGTAATAAAAATAGTCGCCGCACCAATTTGCCGTGCCTGCTTAAGAGCACCAAGCACAAAAGGCGTCATACCGCACGCCGCTAAGCCAACCACGACGTCTTTTACCTGTACACGTTTGTTGTTAATTGATGCAGCCCCATCCTCCGGGAAATCTTCGGCGCCTTCAACCGCCCGGACCAGTGCTCGCCGCCCACCGGCTATGATGCCCTGAACAAGTGAACACGGCACACCAAAAGTGGGCGGACACTCTGAGGCATCTAATACACCCAGCCGACCGCTCGTACCGGCTCCAACATAAAATAACCTTCCACCCTTCTTAAAACGTTCTACAATCAAATCAATCGCTGCAGCAATTTGTTTGGACTGCCGCGCAACAGCAGCGGGAACAAGCGCATCTTCAGCGTTAATAAGATTAACAATCTGCTTTGTAGATAGCTTATCGATATTTTCGCTCGCGAGATTGCGCTTTTCAGTAGTTGGCAGAAGTCTAAGTTTTCTTGTCATGCCGGTATTATCTTTCCCAGAACAACAGGTCGTCCCGCTCCGGTAACTCCGGGCACGTTATTAGCTAATCCCTTTATAGTCGCCCATGCTAAAATTGCAAACGAAACCGCCTCCTTGGCATCGACACTAATACCAAAATCATCGGTAGAACAAATCTTAGCATCGAGAAGTTCGTTGTGCAACATTTCCACTAACGTATTATTACGAGAGCCGCCGCCGCACAATATAACCTCATCCGGTATAGCCGGCAGAAATTCATGGTATCCCCGAGCTATACTTTTGGCGGTAAATGCAGTTACGGTCGCTACTATATCGGTATCAGCTATGCCTTTTTCTGCGGCTTGTTTGTATATCTTGTTGGCAAAGGAAATCCCGAACTCTTCCCGGCCGGTTGATTTTGGCGGATGCCGTTTTAGAAAAGGATGCCGGAGCATTGCATCAAGAAATCTTTTATTGACCGTGCCCTGTGCCGCCATTTTTCCACCAGAATCAAAACGTCGGTTACTACCACTTATAAGTCGAATGATACCATCGATTACCATATTCCCCGGCCCTGTGTCAAAGGCGACAATAGCATCCTGCTTACAACGGATTGGAAGGAAAGTTACATTCGCAATACCGCCAATATTCTGAACGGCACGAGAAAACCTGTTACGGCCGAATAAAATATAATCGGCATAGGGCACCAAAGGGGCACCTTCACCTCCGGCAGCCATGTCGCGGGGCCTGAAATCCGCCACTGTAGTAATACCGGTACGGTGAGCTATTACAGATGGTTCTCCTATCTGAAGGGTCGAACGTATTGTCGTTTTGCTGTAGCGCCTGCCTCGAGGATTATGATATATCGTCTGGCCATGTGAACCCACCAGATCAATCGAATCCAAAGCAATGCCGCTTGTGCTACATAGCTTGACTATTGAATCGGCAAATACTTCGCCCAAGACGAAATTATAGTGGCATACATTATCCAATAGAGCTGTTTCGGGACGACACAGTTGAAGTATTTCCCTGCGTAAAGCATTAGGGTACGGAAATACACCAAAAGCTAACAAGCTAACCTTTTTCTTTATGATATCGACTATTGCAACATCAACACCGTCAACCGATGTACCTGACATTAGACCTGCAACCCGTATTTTGTCCTTAGCTGCAATCCTTCGAATATCAAAACTCACTACTTTCTCATCTCCGATTTATCAAATCAGATACTTTTTTATACATACCATAGCTAAACGAATTATATCCTCACAAACATTAAAGCACAACAAACACATTAAAAGAACCTATAATAACCAACCAAAACAAAATTTCATATACTATCCAATGACAGCTTTAGCTTGAACTCAGATAGTAAATTGTTATAATGGTAAACTGATTCTTTGAGGGAACTATGGCATCCCTGTGTAAGGGAAACAAACAATGAACAAGATAAGACTATTTTGCTTGATCTCGGTGTTGGTGTTTATCCCCTTAGGGTGTAAGAAGAAAGAACTTTCACTTCACGAAGCTGCAAAAATCGGTGACATTCGCCGAGTGCGATTGCTCATTTCAGAAGGTCACGATGTCAACACAATCCGGTCGAACCGCTTTACACCTTTGCATGATGCTGCCCGTTATGGACACAAGGATGTGGTCGAACTGCTCATTGCCAATGGTGCCAACGTGAATGCAGAGAGCCGGACAGGCGCAACGCCTTTGCACGAGGCTTCCCGTCATGGCTTCAGAGATGTGACAGAACTGCTCATTGCCAAAGGCGCCAATGTCGATGCAAAAAATCGGTCCGATACAACACCCCTGCACAAAGCAGCCTATGGAGGGCACATGGATGTGGCCGAGCTGCTTATTGCCAAGGGTGCTGACGTTAATGCAAAGGACAAGGACGGCACTACACCGCTGCACGGGGCAGTTTACCACGGACATTGGGAGACGGCTTTTCTTATTGCTAACGGGGCCGATGTGAAAGCAAAGGAAGCAGATGGTAATACACCACTACATTACGCGGCCCCAGCGGGGCATACCGATGTGGCAAAATTGTTGATCATCAAAGGAGCTGAAATCGCAGCAAAAACCACATCCGGTCAAAATCCACTGCACTATGCCGCGTGGAATGGCCACAAGGACACTACACAATTACTACTGGAAAGCGGCGCCGATGTCAATGCTAAAGACGACCAAGACCACACTCCTCTGTGGTATGCAAAAAATTACGGTCATATAGAAGTTTACGAACTTCTTCTCAATTTTGGGAGCAAGAAATGACGAAAGAATGCTTTGTAGAGATATATCTCTTGGCTCATATGTCCTCACCTGAATTCGTTGGAGCATAGTCAAATATAGAATTTTGCTGATATTTCAAAGAGACGTAATGTCGGATGCAATAAAAAGGACCGAAGAATTTTTAAGCAGGGAACGGGCGTTTCGTTTAGGTGAATTGCTAACGGAGTCTTTTCATCCTAAAACCATAGCTCTCTCGCAAACAGCTAAAGACGACCTGCCCGCCGCGATAAGGTTATTACAGTCGGTTGATGACGATATCCCTCCGGCCATGGAGAAGGTTCTCCAGCAGGATTCGTTCCAACAACTTATCGAAGCATTCTCTGTAGCCATGAGGAATGACAAGCGGATTTTCTTCACCGGCTGCGGAGCTACGGGACGTTTGAGCATACTTCTCGAAGCGGCCTGGCGGCGGTTTTGGCAAAACTCAAAGCAAATACTCTCTGAAAATGTTCCCGATTTGGAAAACCGAGTCTTCAGCGTGATGGCCGGGGGGGATTTTGCCTTAATTAAATCGGTCGAAGGATACGAAGATTTTCCCGACTTCGGGCGATACCAGATGAAAGAACACAATGTTCAGCCCGGCGACGTTGTTGTTGCCATCACTGAAGGCGGAGAAACTCCTTTTGTAATAGGCACTGCCTGGGAGGGGCTTGATTCAGGAGCACGAGTCTTCTTTGTCTATAACAATCCCACCGAAGCATTATGCCGTCATGTCAAACGCTCACGTGAAATAATCGAAGAATCGCGTATAACCAGGCTCGATTTGACAACCGGCCCGATGGCAATAACAGGCTCGACAAGAATGCAGGCCACAACAGCCGAATTGTTCGTTGTCGGCAGTGCACTTGAGACAGCTTTAATTCGTTTCCTGCGAAAGCACCTATCGCCTGCTCAAATGGAAAAATCAGGACTCAAGGAACACAAACCCAACGATTACCTCAGATTTTTATCTGAACTCATGGAGCAGCTTTCGAGTTCCCAAGTTGTTGATATGCTGGCTCGTGCGACAAAATTTGAAGAAGAAATCTATCGCAGTGGAGGCCTTGTAACCTATATGGCTGATTCATTGCTGCTGGATGTTTTGACGGATACGACAGAGCGCTCGCCGACTTTTATGTTACCCCCCTTCCGAAAATATGGAGATACTCTCTCTCCAAACTCATGGGCATTTGTAAAAGACCCATTTCGTTCTACTAAAAAGGCCTGGCATGCCCTGCTGCAGCGCGAACCGAGAGGTCTGAATTGGCAGCGCAGGATTTACGAGCAATTAAAATCACCACCCGGCCTGCAAGCCCAACCACCAAAACTCAACAATTCTGAAATATACAAATTCATGATTGGCAAAGAGCCCGACCCTTCTCGTACCAACGCACCCGACTCAGCATTGGTTGTGATAACCGCCGGATGTGAAACAGATATTCTAACACAAACAGCTTTGCAGAAATTCGGCCCTCAGTACAAGAAAACAGCCGCACTATTTGTAGGATTGATGGATGCCGCCCCCCCTGCCGGCGAAACATTCCAGTTCCCTTACAACCTCATCGATTCGCCTTTGCAGTTATGGCATCATCTCGCCGTTAAACTTATACTGAATACACTTTCTACCGCAACAATGGTTCGTATGGACAGGGTCATCGGTAATGCAATGGTATGGCTATCGCCAAGTAATAAAAAACTTATAGACCGCGGCTCGCGCTTGATTGCTCAACAAACAGAATGCAGCTACGAGCAGGC
>Ga0114922_10002764_pt1 | contig 16359 bp, 10 predicted proteins | sample AartaG_FD_100975 | JGI IMG/M metagenome (GOLD analysis project Ga0114922, IMG submission 100975) | Deep subsurface microbial communities from Aarhus Bay to uncover new lineages of life (NeLLi) - Aarhus_00045 metaG | ecosystem: Environmental > Aquatic > Marine > Oceanic > Sediment | place...
CCCTACAGGGCGCATGTTTTCTCTTACTCCGTGTACCCAAGGCTCACGCCTTGGGCTAACAATGTTTCATCCCCTTTGGGGATTCCTGCGAAGTCCATACAACGTCGGCTTCACACGCTAAACGCGTACCCCATTTGACGGGCGGCCTCTTCACATCATGAGCTGCGGTCAAGGCTGTTGTCAGCTCAGTCCCCTGCATTTCACGAGCAGGGTCTTCACTTCATAGGGGTGAAACCGGGTGGAGGCCCAGCCCTTTTCGACCTTTGCCTTGCCCTCCGTCGGATTCTCCAGGAAATTGACCTCTCTAGCGGAGGTGATGCCGTCGCCCAAGCTGAATCTCATCGTGCATCTCTTGCCTGCGGTCTCAAAAAACCTGATCTTCAGCCTCGAGGAATCATGCTCGGCCCGCCGGAGCGCGGTGCACACCACCGAATGCCGGCCCTTAATCGTCAGCCGTGGCTGAAGGGGCCGAGCCGGCTCGTCTGTGCGCGCACACACCAGCGGCCGGTTGAACGCCATCCCCGCGCGCAGCAGGGATGCGTTCTCGACTCCCGCTCGGTGAGGCTCGAACGCAAACCGCATCGTGTGAACGCCGTTGTCGCTCTCGGGGTCGGGGCCGTAGCTGTTTCTAAGCAGCGTTATCCTCATCCGGCCGCCGAGGGCGTCGCAGCCGTACTTCGAATCGTTGTAAAGGGCGAAACCGAAGTCATCGCCCGACAGATCCGCCCACTTCTGGGTCGAGTACTCTTGTCCGTCCGCCGGCAACTCCATAACCACAAAAGGCCCTTCGTAACGAGCCTTCGCGGCGGTCATCGCCGCAGCGAACGACACCTTCAACTGCGGCACGCCCACCTCCCGGCTGCCTTTCTCGCGCCAGTCGACCGTGGCATCGAAATCCACCCGGGGAAAGTTCTTGTAGAAGATCATATCCTCTCGGATCTTCGAAGAGCGGAAGTTGTGGACCACCCTCAGTCGCGCGAAGACCGGCCCCGTCTCCAGCAACTCCACCTCGGCGTTCCTCAGCAGGCTCTCCTGTTTCAGGTTGTCGTTTATGAGCCAGGCCGACATCGGGTTGGGGGCTTCGTCGATGATCTGGAAAACATTCAAGGCGAGTTCGGTACGTACGGCCGGCACGAAGGTCATGTGCTTTGGCACGCCGTAAGCCACGAGCTCTCTGCCCAGGGCCTTGTCGTAATACGATCCTATGGCCCCGGATTGCCTGTTCACGCGCGCAACGGCTGAAGACGTTTCGATTCTGTAGCAACCGTGGCGATCTTCAACCACGGGAATCTCGGACATATCGGCCCCGGCAGGAACTTCATCCGAGATCGTGTACATCTTGCTCGCGAACGCCGGCACCTTCTCAGCGATGAAAATGCATTCGTCGTCCTTGCGCTGGATAGGCACCGCCTTGCCGTCGGAGTCGATAAGGCACCTCGCGCTCTTCGGCAGCCTCACGTGCACAGGCTGGGTCCTTTCGAAGCCGAGCTGATTCAACACGGCCAGCGTACTGCCATTGCGCGTTGGCCTTGCCAGTAGCTTGACGGCTTCGCGCGTGGCTCGGCCGGCCTTTTTGAGGGCTGACTCGGACCTTTCGTAGGCGTTGATGTAGCTGTCGTGCACGGCGGCGCCGTCCATTATGTCGTGGAAGTGGTTGAAGAGGATGTCGGTCCACGCGTCGCGCAGCGTATCGTTCTTGTCGAGCCCGGCCAGGGCGCTGAGCGCTTCGGCCGTGAGCAGTGCGCCCTCGCACTGGCGGTTGTACTTCTTGATGCGGGAGTGCGTGGTGAAGCAGCCTTCGAAAAGGTTGTAAGTGAATCCCTTGTTTCGGGGCAGGTCGGGCTTTTCCTGCTCGACGGCCTCGAGGAGCTTCTTCATGGTGCTGAACACGAACGCAGGCATGACCGGTTTGTGCCGGTAGGCGTTTAGCATTTCGATCTGGTAGCGCGACAACGCCCCGCCGTGGTCGCCCATTCCCCACACATGCTGCATGTTTTTCAACCCGAAGCGGAGGGCTTCCAGCACGGTCGAGATGATGTTTTCCGGCAGAATGGTCGCATTGTAGTTCTGGGAAAACGCGATGATTGGGGTGCCGTCGACGCCCTCCCACACGCGGATCGGCCAGTTGCTCTCTGCACCGGGATTGCACCGCGAGTGGAAATAGCAATCGTGTTCGCCAAGCGCTGCCAGTTGCGGCATGTTTCCGGGATGGCCGAAAGTGTCGGGCTCCCACAGCACCTTTGCCTGCGTTGAGAGGTGCTTTGCACCCCAGTCGGCGGCGTAGAGCATGTGCCGGGCAATGGATTCACCATCGGCCATGTTGAGGTCGCCCTCGACCCATGTGCCGGCAGCGTTTTCCCACCGACCTTCGGCGACCAACTGCTTCACCTTCCTGAAAACACCGGGGTCTTTCTTCTTCACAACGTCATAAGTCGGGATCTGGCTGTGCGTGAACGTCAGGTCGGGGTAGTCGCACATCATGTCCGTCATCGACTTGAAATCGCGGCGGATGCAATGCTCCGTGTCGGGCCATGTCCACAGCCAGTCCATATCGATATGAGAATGCCCGATGAGGTGAAGCTTCAGTTGCCTGGCTCGAGGTTTCAGCCACGCGAGGTCGGCTTCCATCGCGGCGATGCCTTCGCTCACTCGCGCCCAGCGGTTCGCCTTTACCGCTTCCGGATCGATCAGCCGCGCGGCGTCGCTCACGGACTTTCTTTCCGCTGCGTTTTCGGCTAGAGCCTTCGCATAGCGCAACTGGAACGCGGCTGCGGAAAGTTCCAAGCCGGTCTCCACGCACTGTTTCAGGTTGAACCGGAAACTGATTGGGCTAAAGTGCTCCGGGAGTTCGGTAGGTTGCAGGCATGCGATCAGGTGATATTTTCGGCCCGGCCGGACGGTCTTAATCAAGGGATCCGCGATGGGTCCGGTGGCGTGCCACGCGTGGGTCTCTTTGAAGACCTCCTCTCCATCGAGCCACAGGGTAAACGGGCACCATCCGCCCATGAACAGCCAAGCCTCGGCGTTTTGCAGTTTGATGCCGCATTTCGTTTTCGGGAACTCGACCTCGCCGTAGAACCAGTTTTGCCGGTTCTTTTCCAGCGGCGATGGACCGCCCGATCCCCACTTCCGCCACGTGCTTTTTGGCACGGCCCTCAAGGGGTTCTTCGGGGCCCGTGCGGGATATCGCCACAGGACCTCCGGGCCGGTATTCAGTTCACGGACTTTTGCCATCAAGACGTCGGCAATGTCTTTGATCTCCATGGAATCCTTTCGCTGTTACGCTTCAGGCAGGCTTACAACCAGCTCGATGCTCATTATCTTTTTCGGCGGCACCGTCATTCTGATACGATTGCCTTCCCCGACTTCGATTCTCTCGATGCGATCTTCATTCAGATTCACGAGGTGTGCTTCGGCCACAGGCACCGACACAACGACCTCGCTTTCGATTTCTTGTTCGGTAGGATTGTAGACCCGGACGATCGCCGAGTCGCGGTCCTCCGCCTTCTTGAATGCGCTCAGAACCAGATTGTCGCCCTTCAATTGGAGGAAGCTCAGGCTGCAAGGCAGGGGGCCGTCCTGCTTGCCGATCTGGGCGACCCGAAGCGGCGTGCTGAAGGCGGCCGCAAGCCTGCCCGCCCCGGCCTCATCCCATGTGCCCTGGTGCACGACCAAGCCGTATCGGACCGTGTGCGTCCCGAGCGACTGGGCGCTGTCGTCGCCCGGATATTCCATCCACAGGCGGTTGTCGACCGGTATCCTCAGCGGCACGCCTCGCACTATGCTCAGGGCCACCACGCCGTTGTCCCTGTCCGGCACCTCGTAGTCTGTGAGGGTATCGTTCAGAATCGCGAGGCCGTTCTTCCCGTCGCTGAGGTCCATGAACATGTGCTGCTGGTGGCGGGTCAGTTCGTGCCCTCTCCACTGGCCGTCTTGCGATACCTCGGTCGTGAAGGTATTCACGTTGAACACGCCGCCGGCGCAGGCGTGGTCGGCTTGCAGGCCGGTGGGGAAGCAAACTCTCAGGAAATGGTCCTTGACCCTGTTGTCGACCGTGACGGCGATCTCCACCACGGGTGAGCCGCGCCTGAGGGTTACCTCGGCCTTGATCGAGACATCCGCATGTTCTTCCGAGCGCGTCCGGCTGGTCTTATCGAAGCGGCAAGGCAGGCTCATTACGGTCTCGACCTGGAATTTCGCCATGAGCGGGCTGTTTACGACGAGCGCAATCCCGGCCGGGGTTCCACGCGTGGTTATCACACGGTCGAGTTCGGGTGCTTGGTGAAAGTACAGGTTGCCCGCTTCCCCTCCATCCGTGAAGTAGTTGAGCCCGGCGTAGATCTTGCCGGTGGCCTTGTCGGTGATCTCCAGCGTGCCGTCGGCCGCGACCGTAAGCGTCACGAACTCGTTCTCGGCCGACCGCGGCCCGGTCGCGAGGGTCTCGAAGGGAATCCGTATCGGCTCGAAGTCCTCGTGAGGGTAAGGATACAGCCCGCGCTCCGCCCACTTGACCTTGAAGACTTTGTAGCCAACGGGCGGCAGGTCTCCGGCCTCGAACAGCACGCGGAAGCGGTTCACGTAAAAAGGCATGTTGCGGCTGCGCGGGTGGTAGATGCCCGCCCTGGTTTCTTCACGCTCGAGCAGGTACATCGGCATGACGTTGCCGTCGGGATCTTCGATGATGAGGTGATCGACGGATACGTCCCGCGGCACGTCGATGTAGGCCTCGGCAACCTCCGTCCGCTCGAACGCCGAGGCGTTGAACACCACGAGGAACAGGTCCGTGTCTTCGATGGCGGCTGTGTTGATCTTCGCAGCGATCGACTCAAACGATTTGACCGCGACGTTCTCCGCGATGCTCCTGGCCTGCAGCAGGCGGCTGCGGACGTCGGTGACCATGTCCGCCGGGCCTACCCCGTGCAGTGAATCGTGCGCCTGCGCCTTGAACAGATACATCAACGCCTTGCGTATGTGCGTGGCCGGGTAGGCATCTCCCCGGCTCCACGCGGCGGTCGCGAAAGGTTCGGCCAGGCGGAAGAGCAAGTTCTCGGCGAGGCTGTTGTCGCGCTTGATCTCGGGGTGCACCGAGCACACGTCGGCGTGAACCGACCCCACCGGTCCGTCCTTCATCGCGCCGGTGACCACGTCGATATCGCGCCCCTCCAGCAGCGGCCTGATTGCGTTGATGTAATCGGGCAGCGTGCTGTGCACGATCTGGTATTCGTCGCCGAACTCCTCGTTAGCGGCCTCGATAATCTCGGGGATCATCGGATGCGGCTCGGTGAAATCGGTCCCGTCGAAAAACAAGAGATGCTCAGGTACGGCGGTGTCGTCCAAAGTGGCGATGGTGCGTTCGATGCCCTCCCTGATTCTCTCGCGGTGGAAAGTCGTGTCGGGCTCGGTCACAAAATGGAAGCCCGCGTAGTTTGCACTCTCGCAAAGGTGGAAAGTCTTCCCGAGGTCGCCCCATTTGAACTGCCAGTCTTTGTGCCACGGATCAAGGTTGTATACGATGGGAATGTGGCCGGCGAAGAAGAAATTCCATCTCGCCTGGCTTCCGAGGCGCGTAGCCAGGGCCCGGGTGCCGTCGGGGGCCTGCCAGATGAACTCCTCGTATCGCGAACGCCGGCGATCCATGTTCTTGTAGAAGACGATGGTGTCGATCCCGAACCCGGCGTAAATCTGGGGCAGTTGGGCGATCTGGCCGAACGAGAAAACATTGTAGCCCAGTTCCATCGCTCCGCCGAAGTCGCGCGACTTCCGCAGTCCGACCATGAGGTTGCGGACAAGCGATTCGCCGTGGATCGAAGAGCTGTCGGGCAGAGAATACCACGGGCCCAACTGCAGCCGTCCCTCGGCCGCGAGCCGCCGGAGTTCGTCCTCCTTCTCCGGGCGAATCTCAAGGTAGTCGTCGACCAACCCGAATTGCCCGTCGAGCAGGAAGTACTTGAAGGCGGGTTTCGAGCGCATGATGGAAAGGAGATTATCCATCAGCCGGACGAACCACATCCGCGTCGTCTCGAAATCGAACCGAAACTCCCTGTCCCAGTGAGTGTACGAAACAATGTGAATCGTTGTCTTCTTTGCCGTTCTTTCGCTCTTCATATCGTTCGTCCTGATTGTTCTCAACGCCGATCTACAGCCATCGTTTGACCCACGACCTTATCCCACCCGAAGCCTTGACCATGACGAACGGCTTGGGGCATCTCTGAGCAACGATATCGGGCACGGACTGCCTCGCAACCTGATACACAAGCGGCTGGCGGGTGCAGCCCATCACTACCATGTCGTGCTCCTGGGCCTCTTCGAGAATCGCCTCCGCCACGTGCTGCGATTGGACCACCTTCGTGTGCACGCGTTCACGAGGCGCATACAGCCGCTCTTCATTCTCATCTATGAACCGATCGATATCAAACCGCGGCCCCTCGCCCGCGACCGTCATTGCCGTTATCAGGCCCTCGCTCTTGTCCGCCAGAATGCTCGCCACCTCCAGCGCAAACACTCCGTTTGGCCCACCTGCGACCGGTACGAGCACGCGTTTGAACTTGTGACTGCCGCAGCCCTTCAGGATCACCACGTTGCACGGGGCCAGCTCGATTACAGGATCAATTGTGCTGCCGAGCCTGAACGCGCGGGCCTGCGGCCGTCCCTGCCAACCAATGACCAGCATATTGATCTTCTTCTCGCGGACCGCACTCACGATACCCCGAGCAACATTGCGGCAGTAGCGGAGGGCCGTGCCGATCGGGAACTGCGGCGCCAGGTAGAGCATCGCCTCGACTATTCCCTCCTTGCCCTCCAGCATGTATTTGTCCGCGTCGCTCAGCGGCACCTGGTCGGGGACCTCCACCATGTGCAGGAGCTCAACTTTGGCGTTCTTCGCGCCGCACAGCTTGTGCGTATTGAGGACCAGCTCTACCGCGTTGCGCGGGTTCGCCACAGCCACCATGATTCGATACTCATCTCCCGCCGGTGCTTTTTCTTCTTCGAAGATGTGGATATCGTGTTCGGCGGGCGCCGCTCGCGATCTTGAGTAAGACCAATAAACGCCCACGCCCACGAGAATCCACGCCGGCGCCACGATCCACGCCAGCCAGCTCATGTGCACCAGCCACGCGGCGAGTATGCCCTGGCAGGCAATCGCCACCATCGGGAACACCGGAAACCAAGGCATCACAAAGCCGTATTCGAGCTCGTCGCCCATGTTGCGCCGTATCCGGATCACGCAAACGTTGACGAGGAAAAACAGGAACAGGAACATGATGCTGGCACTGGAGGCCACGTCCTTTGTTGGCAGAACAGTTGCCACAACAATGATAATTCCGCCTGTGAGTGCGAGGGCCACCCAGGGTGTCTTGCGTTTTCTGGAGATCGTCGCCAGTTTGGGCGGAAGCATGCGGTCGCGGCCCAGCGCATACGACGCTCGCGTGGCCGAGTAGATCGTCGCGTTGAGAGCAGACGTCGAAGCAAAGATCACCGCGAGCGTCAGGAGCAGGTTTCCCATCGGCATGAGGCGGGCGACCGCCTCGCCAAAGCCCGTGACCCCGTGCTCCCCCTGCTCCCCGATCCACTGCCACGGCACCGGTCCCACGCCTTGAACCCCTGCCTTTACAGAGACAACCGTCGCCACCGCCACAACCACGTAGATCAGCGTGGCAATGAGGACGGAATACAGCATCGCCTTGGGAAGGTTCCGCTTCGGGTCCACGGCCTCGTCGCCTGCTTGCGAGATCACCTCGAAGCCCTCGAAGGCCACGTATGTGAAGCCCATCGTGATCAGGAGCTTCCACCAGCCCTCCGGCATGAACGGTTCGAAGTTTTGCAGGCGGCTGGGGTCTTTGACGGCCACGAAAATACCCGCGACGCCGATCAGCGCGAGAAAGATGATCTGCCCCAGGGTAAAAAAGGCGCCCACGCGCCCGGTCTCGGAAGCGCCGCGGTAGTTTATGTAGAGGAAGAAAGCCGCCACCACCGCCGCCACGATCTTCACGCTGATCCAGTTTTCCGGCATCCAATCGAGCAGCCCCAGGTGCCGAAGGTAGCGAATCGTGTAGATGGCGAATGTGATGGCGTACATGCTGCCGGCAACGCTCGATGCAAACCACTCCATCCAGCCCGCTACAAAGCTCGTGCCCCGCCCGAAGCCGATACGGGCAAAATTGTACGCGCCCCCGGCTCGCGGAATGGCTGAGCTGAGCTCGGCGTAAGACATCGCCGTAAACAGAGCGATCACGCCGTTGAGCGCGAAGGTAAGGATCAGGCCGCCCGGGCCGACGATGCCGATTGAGTATCCGATCCCGAGAAACACACCGGCGCCGATCATCATCCCCAATCCCATCATCGTGATGTGAAAAAGGGAGAGATCGCGGGAGAATTCAGAAGAAAGCTGCGCCTCATCTATCACTTTGCATGTCTTTCTTGATCTCGCGCGCAGAACCGAAGCCGCGCCCGGCGATTCGATCGATCGTACGCCGGCTCCACAAAACGAGATACGTGATCAGACCCAACGCACCCGCGCCGACTATACATCCGATCAGCAAGTTGCTGTCCATGATTCATTCCTCCGAGCCGATAATCGCCCGCCGCGGCCGGAAGGCCGAGTGTATTCCGGTTCGCGGTATTATACCAATGTCCGTGCTCTTTTCCAGACCTTTCTTCTTGTCGTGGCGGGGCGGGTGCGTCGGCGAAATATGATTCTTGGTTGGTGCGCGAGATTCGTCGTCGTTAGAATCGTCGGAGTGCGAAGAACATTGTTGATCGAATCGGCGGCGTTGTTTCATATCGGCCAAAAATGCTCGCGGCGAGGTAGGGGCAGGCTGCCCCGCCGAATGGCGGATAGGCCCCGCCGCGGGGCCGTGGCATTGCCTGCCCTCTGCCGAGGGTGAGGAACCTGCCGTCACGCAGGCGCCCTTACGAACTCAGAGTGATTTCTCAAGCGACGCTAAACACATACGAACGTCTTCGTTCGTCGCGCCGTCTTCTCAGGCGGTCGTCATCGAATCGCTCTGCCGCCCCCTGCGGGGGCTCTGGGGTTATGGGGCCGATTTTTTCCACGGGCTTACGCCCGTGGCTACAGACTATCGCCCTTTGGGCTAAGAAGAATACAAACGCGGGAAACCCCAAACGCGGGAAACCCCGAACACGGAAGACCCCGAGCACGACCATTCTGGTGGGCCCGGCGGCTCCCTATCTGAAATGCAACAAAAGAAAAAAGCCGCCCTTCATATGAAAGACGGCCATCTCAAATAACCTGGTACGCCTGGCAGGACTCGAACCTGCACTTTCCGGCTCCGGATGCCGGCGCTTTATCCATTAAGCTACAGGCGCTCTTCAATCTTGCCCATAACTATTCTATCACCACGCGGCGTTCGATGCAATATAATAATCATGGGCACCAGCCCCCGGCAGGCAACTAATCTTCAGGTTCCTCGGTCTCGTTGTCTGGGATGTCTTCCACGGCTTTCAGGCGGAGGGAGATATTAATGAGAAAACTCCACTCCGGTGGCACGGGGCTCGTAGTGCCGTCACCTTTCGGGCTGATCTCGTGGCTTCGCTTCAGCTTCTGGTCCACAGAGATGAAGTACCCTGCCTCGGGAGCAAAGACGGCCTCGATCTCGGCGTCCAGACCTTCCGTCTTCCTTCCCCGCACGGTCCGCAGCTTGTAGGTTGTGTGGTAAGTCACTCGGTCTAGGCCGTCCACCGTCTCTCTTCCGAGGAGCGTGAAAGTCGCTTTGCCTTTCAGGGGTGGGTTTCCCATCTCCGGCAGGAGTTGGAGTACCATGCCTTGGCCCGTGGGCTTCTCAGGAGACAGCGGTCGCCGAGGCAACACAAAGAACGGCATGCCCGGGAATTCGTCCAGATCAGACCCCTCTTTGAGGCAGGTGCCGTCCGCTAGCAGCCGGTACGTGATCATCTCCTCAGTCGGGCCGGCCGTGGCCATAATGCCCAGTGGTGTCACCGTCCTGGTGAGGGTGAGGATCGTGCTGTCCTTGCCGCAGGCGATCACCAGCCGACCGGTGCTCTTCCCCACCGGCGAGGCGCCTTGGCCGGCTTCCTTGGCGTCATCGGACAAACTGAACGCCTGCTCATCGGCGTAGTCGTACACGTACTGCTTGCCCGGCACGAACTTCCACCTGATCCGGATGCCTTCTTCCTCGGACGCGGCGCCTTGCAACAGCGATGCGACCAGGGCGACTAATGCGAGCAACGTCGGCAATACGACTATTCTCATCAGCGACCTCCTTTCTGCGTTTACTGTATAAGATGGTACACAATAGCACCCGAAATTTCAACGATCGTTGTTCTGAATCGTCTTCACAACGCAACGGGCTCCCTTTAACCTGCCGCTTCCCATCGCCACCCTCGGGCTTCAGTTTGTCATTGGTCATTGGTCATTGAGAATTCCGAATTCGATTTTCCCTTTCCCATTTCCGCTTTGTTCGCTATCATTATGATATGAGCAGGATCAAGGTGGTGGAAATCGTGGAGGCGACGGCCGGCGGGATACGCGAACACCTGCGGCAGATTCTGACCCATCTCGATCGCGACCGTTTTGACCTGTCCGTGATCTGCTCGGTCCGGCGCGAGCACAACTTCGAGATGGAACTCGAGCAGTTCTGCGCCCAAGGTACCCCAGTGGTGCGCGTGGCGATGCCTCGGCTGATCAGGCCGCGGCAAGATTTCGGCTGTTATCGGCAAATCTACTGGAACCTGCGCACATGTCGTTACAACGTTGTCCACACCCACGGCTCGAAGGGCGGCATATTGGGACGGCTCGCGGCGCACCGAGTGGGTGGGTGCCGTGTCATCCACACGGGCCACACGTTTCCCCTCCAATGGGCCCGCGGTGCAAAGCAGACGTTTTACGCGGGCCTCGAACGACGCGCGGCCCGGTGGACCGACCGCATTGTCGCGCTCACGAATGCTCAGAAAGAACAACTGCTCGCCGCAAGGATTTGCCCGGCAGAGAAGATCGTGGTGCTGCCCAACGCAGCGGAGATTGCCCAGGTCCCCGGCCCCGACGAGCGGGGCGAGGCGAGGGAGAGCCTCGGCCTGCCTCCGAACGCACCGAGCGCGGTCATGGTTGGTCGCATCGTAGAGCAGAAGGATCCGCTGCTGTTTGTGCGCGTAGCGCGGGCAATCCATGAGCGCAATCCGGAAGCGCGGCTCGTGTGGATAGGCGACGGACCGCTTCGAAGCAAAATGGAAAACGCCGCGCGCGACGCGGGCCTGCTGGGGCGCGCGCTGATCGTCGCCGGCCACCGCGAAGATGCCCGCCGGCTCTACGCAGCGTTCGACGTTTTCCTCATGACCACCCGCTGGGAGGGGATGCCCTACGCCGCGCTCGAAGCGATGACGGCGGGCCTGCCCATAGTGGCCGTGAACGTGCCGGGGATGGACGAGATTGTCGACGACGGCACCACGGGGCGGCTGACCGAGCCGGATGAAAACGCACTTGCCGACGAAGTCCTCAAGCTCTTTGACGACCCGGACCTCAGAAAAGCCTACGGAGTGGCCGCCAAGCGCCGTATCGAGGAAAGGCACTCGGTGCGCGATTTCATAGTGGGGCTGGAGGAACTCTATGCGGCAGAAACTCGTGAGAGTGGACGAGGAAAGTGTGATTAGAGATCTTGGTCCAAGCCTTCGTCTCGACGCCTGTACTGGGGGAAACCTTTCTGAAGAAAGGTTCTCCCCCAGACCCCCTTCCAAAGACTTTTCACAGCAGTCCCGGCGGCCGGGCCGGCTTGCTTTAACAGCCTAAGGGCTTCTGAAGGTCCTCGCCCCCCCTCAACTCTTGGATTCTTACACAAGGCCGAGCCGGCTGCCGGCCCGGCCGTGAAAAGTTTCTGAGGGGGGGCGCCTTTCGGAAAAGGCGTTGGGGAAACTCTTTTCAAAGAGTTTCCCTCCCACCATCGTAGTTTGAAACCACAATACTTGATCGCACCCAGCGAGAGGACACTTGACGAGGTGATCAGTCTTCTGAGCCTGATCGGGGATAGCGGCACACGGCGCCCGCGCTATTCCTCCGGCTCAACGACGGGCACTTCGACCAATGGCGTCGGGGTTTTTTCGCTGGTAAGATAGATCGTCTTGCCGTCCGCTCCGTAGCAGATCGATTCTCCCTGCGCCCGCGCGGGCATTGTGATCCACCGGGGTTCGCGGGCGAAAGCATCGGCCCATTTTTCGTCGGGCTTGCGCGTGTATTCGCAAGCGTGGCCGTAGGTGAGGATGATCGCCCGCAGGCCGTCGGGCGAGATGTCCATCGCCGTGATAGTGGGGATCTTCAACGTGGCGACGGCTTTGGCCTGCACTGGCCGCGTGCTTGCCGATCTCGGCCACGGGATCGCGTAGACCTTGCATTCCTTGGCAACTTCCTTGCCGACCAGATAAATGACCTTGCCCGCGGGGTCGATGGCCACGGCTTCGCAGTCGCGGGGGCCGCCTTCATACTCGAACACGATTCTCTGCGCCGCTCGCACTTTTCCCTCGACGGACCGCTTCCTGGTATCTATCCGCGGCTCCGGCACAACATAAATGGTGCACTTGTTTCGCTTGCGACCGTTGTCGCCCACGTCGGCCAGCAGCAGATAGGCCTTGCGTCCGATCTTGAACGAGGCCATGTCTTCCCAATCGAGGGCGCTTGCTCCGGAAATCTTGTAGGTTGCGAGATTCTCCCCCTCATTGCCAAAAGCAAAAACACGGGCCGAATCACCTGAGTCGTTGTGCGTCCAGAATACATCAGGCACCCGCCGGCTGCAGGCGAGGCCGCTGCTTTCAGTGATCTGCTTGTTATCGAGTATGGCGATCTGCTTGCCGGCCCCATACGTGATGGGCTCCTCTTCGGGCGCTTCTTTGTCGGCGCCCATGAGGGTTACAGCCACCAAGAGCGCCGCTATCATCGATAGGATCGTCCATCTGTTGCGCATAGCTACGGACCTTTCTTTGATACGGCTCCCGTGCCTTCCTCGACAGTATACCCCTTTGGCTCGGGGGTTTCAAGGTCGCGCCCGCAAAATGCCGTCGCCGGGTGCGACAACGAAATATGGTCTTTGGTTGGTGCGCGACATTTCCTCTCGTCCTCGTCGTCGTCCTCGTCGTCGAATTATTCTATCGCCCCCTGCGGGGGCTCTGCGGTGGGGGGCTGCCGTTTTCCACGGACTTACGCCCGTGGCTACAGACTATCGCCCTTCGGGCTAAGAAAACGCCAAACACGGGCATTTCGAACACGACAAGCACAATACCTGTCCGCCGCAAGGCTTCTGTAGGCGGGTCCGTAGGCGGGTCCGCGTTGCCGTCGATTCACGGGAACCATGATATTTTGTCGCGCCCCCGCACCCCGGCAGCGCGGCCAAGCGAGAAGTGTGTTGACACCGGCAAGGCGGGTTGGTAAACTTTGTGCGCGTTTTGTCGGCACCGGCCGATTCCAAGCAAAGTTCAAGAGCCTGAAAACAGCCATGGCGGAAGCACAGATGCAGCCAGATGCGTTTGAACCGAAATTCTACCGGAAGTGGACCGGTTGCGAAAGACTGGCAAGCTTCAGCGTCCGGGTCGATGAGACCGATCTTGCCGTCAAGGCGTCACTGCCTCTTCGGGAGGAAGCCAGGGAACTCGTGGTCCGGTACAGAAACGATCTGCTGGGCTACGCGAAAGATCACCCGCGCTTCCTGACAAGCTTCCGGCCCCTTGAGGCCGCAGGCGACGCGCCCGAGGTGGCGAAGTTGATGGCCCAAGCGGCCGCCGCGTACGACGTCGGGCCTATGGCGGCCGTCGCAGGCGCGATGGCTGAGCTGGTGGGGGAGGGGCTCCTCGGGCGGATGTCCGAATCGGGCGTCGAGGCGCCCGAGGTGATCGTCGAGAACGGCGGCGATTGCTTGATCAAAACGGAACGGCCCGCGGTTGTATCGCTGTATGCCGGGCCGAAGTCGCCGTTCAGCGGCAAGCTCAAGCTGAGGATAGACACGTCCGCCGGCCCGCGAGGCGTGTGCACGTCGTCGGGCACCGTAGGCCACAGCGTTAGCTTGGGCAAGGCCGATGCGGTGGTGGCCGTTGCGACTTCGGCGGCCCTGGCCGACGCCGCGGCGACGGCAGTTGCCAACACGATCAAGGGGGCCGACGACGTTGAAAAGGCACTGGAGAACGAGAAGAGGCGAGGCAAACTGCTGGGATTGCTGATCGCAGTCGGCGAGCATCTCGGAGCTTGGGGCGAGATCGAAATAGTTTGAGACAGGAGGGAGCCTTACTTCCCGCGCGAGCAGTGCGCACCCGCGCCGCATGACGGCCGATGGTGGTCACGCTCTGAATTTCAGGTGTTTCCGGCCCCAAACGTCTCGAAGAACTATTAGCCCGGGCGCGGCAGGCGGCGCATCGTGGAGCGCAAAACGCCGCCGGCCCGTGCCATGAGCTGGAAGGAGTTTCTCATGCCCAAAGTAATGATAGCCGACATCGATGCCGATACGTTTGCACAAGAGGTGCTGGAGTCCCCGATTCCGGTTGTCGTGGAATTCTTCAGCCCCGCCTGCCGGTTCTGCAAGCGTTTCAGGCTCATAATGGATGCGCTTGCCGACAGGTACGACGGGGTGGTCAAGTTTTGCCGGGTCAACGCGTCGGAGAACCGAAAGCTTGCGGTGGAATACAATATTTTCGGCGTTCCTACTACGCTCGTTTTTCAGGGTGGCGAGACGACCGACCGCTTCAACGGGCTGATGCCTGAGCCTGAGGTAGCCAAAAGAATCGATGACGTGCTGAAGTGAAAGCATTCGCGCCTGACGGCGCCGGGGGAGGAGTCGCTGAAAATGGCGGCAGTCTATACGGCCGAATCGGTAACGCTGGGGCATCCCGATAAGCTGTGCGACATCATCGCCGACCGCGTGCTTGATGAGGTCAAGAAGCGCGATCCGGCGGCGCGGCTGGCCGTTGAAGTCGCCGCCAAAGGCAGGAAGGTGTGGATCTTCGGCGAAATCTCCGCCGATCCACTGGTAGTTGCAGACCTCGACTTCGGGCGGATAGCGCGCGACGTCTACGCCGAGGCCGGATACAGCGCACAATGGGAACTCGACCCGGCCACCCTCGAGATCTGCGTGGACATCTCCGAACAATCTCCGGAGCTTCGCCACAACGTAGAGACAGGTGCGGCCGGCGACCAGGGGTCGATGATCGGCTACGCCATTGACCTCCCGTGGGCCGGTTACCTCCCGCCCGAGTATTACCTTGCCAACCTCATCACCCGCAGCATTACCGATGCACGAAGAACCGAACGCATACCCTACCTCGGCCCGGATGGAAAGTCGCAAGTCACCCTCGAATGCAGCAACGATTGCTCACAGATACGGATGATCAACGCCGTTGTATCGGTGCAGCATCAAGAGGGTGCGCTTGCAGGCCTCGAGGACAACGTTCGCGCGCTGATCGAATCGATCCTTCTGGAACTTCGGCCGAGGGGCCTGCCGGAGAGCTGCACACTGGCCGGCTGCAAGCTGCTGGTGAACCCGGCGGGGGAGTTTGTGACGGGCGGGCCGGTGGCCGACGCAGGCCTCACCGGGCGCAAGACCGTGATCGACAGCTACGGCCCCCGTGTGCCTACGGGCGGGGGATCATTCAGCGGCAAAGACGGCACCAAAGTAGACAAATCAGGAGCATACGCGGCCCGATGGCTGGCAAAAAGCATTGTTACGTCGGGCTTGGCGACCGAGTGCATGGTGCAGCTCGACTACTCCATAGGAAAAGTTCAGCCCCTCAACGTGTCGGTGTGGCTCGACGGCGATCCTGCGCCCGAAGCTTTCAGACGCGAGATTCTCGAGGGATTTGACCTTTCGCCCTCGGGCATTATTGCGGCGCTGAACCTGAATACCATCCGTCACGCGCCGCAGGCGGCCTGGGGGCACTTCGTGCTTTCCGACCGGCCGTGGGAGCTACCCCGCAAGATCGAGGTCGACCTTCCCACCCCGAAGGCCGTTCATTCATCATCGAAGTGAAGAAAGCGGCGACCCGTGTTTGAACCATTTTCAAGCAACGATGGTGGGAGGGAAACTCTTTGAAAAGAGCTTCCCCAACGCCTTTTCCGAAAGGCGCCCCCTCTTCAGAAACTTCTTGGCTGTTACAGCCGTGCCGGCTCCGTACGTATTTAACTTGCACGAACGCGTGGGCCGTCGTCAGCAGGCCGAGCATGTCTGCTCTTGAGCCCCGGAGGGGGCGCCTTATTGTTAGCCCAGGGTGAAAGCCCGCCTTCAGGCGGGCGATAACCCTTATACTAAGTACCCCGGGTTATCCACAGGCGGCGGGAGGCCTATCACACAGCCTCCGTCGCCGCCGCCTGTGGGTAACTCGGCCGGACCAGACAACCAACCATTGTGGATAACTGAC
>Ga0114922_10002765_pt1 | contig 16357 bp, 7 predicted proteins | sample AartaG_FD_100975 | JGI IMG/M metagenome (GOLD analysis project Ga0114922, IMG submission 100975) | Deep subsurface microbial communities from Aarhus Bay to uncover new lineages of life (NeLLi) - Aarhus_00045 metaG | ecosystem: Environmental > Aquatic > Marine > Oceanic > Sediment | place: Aarhus...
CCGCGGTCTGGTGCGGTCCTTGAGGCGAACTTGAGCGTGCTGGCGAGGACTTGCGCCGGCAGGAAGTCTGCCTCACAGGCTGAACTCTCTCACTGCAGGTGGCACCAAGACGGGGGCAAGAGCAGTGCCCCAAATACTAACATAACACCTGGACCGATTATTGGGGGGCAGTACATAATGCTGCACTGGGAGATGCCGACCACTGCAGCGACTTCCTTGGCTTCGAGCCCGAGGTCAAGCCGGACCTTCCGGAGAAGTTCGCCGAGGGATGTGGGACTGTCGGGGTAATCGCGATGGAATATGGAACGCGGCAGTGGGCCACACACCATATAGCAGGGGCTGAGAAGGCCGGAGAGGGCCGATGGTGGCGCATCTGAGTGGTTGCAGAAGTGGGCCGAACGGGTGTGCCCTGAGCGGGAAGAACACCTGGCCAGCTCTTGCATACGTGTTGCTTTTACCCCACTCTATCTTCCTGCAGCTCTCAGCGCGCAACTTTCGGGGCACATGTTCGAAGGGAGAATCATGATCACGGTCAACCCGCAGTTCCTCGAGGCACCGGACTTCTGGATCACGGACTGGAGCGATGTGAACCGGTTTCTGGACAATCTGGGCGGCCGTGTCCGGACAATCGGCGAATCGCAGGGCGGTCACCCGATCCGCGCGGTCTTCTATGGCGACAAGGAACCCGTGGAGCATCAGACCAGCCGGTTCAGCGCGCAGTTGGCCGGGCACATGGAGGACTTTTTCGAGTGCGGCCAGCGCACGCGCCCGGTGATTCTGGTTATCTCCACTATTCACGGCGGCGAAGTCGAAGGCTGCGCCGCGAGTATCAACCTCTGCAGCCTTCTCGAAACCGGAACGGACCTGCGGGGCCGATTCTGGGAGTCGCTGCGAGAGACGGCCGCTGCCATGCGGCTGGTCGTTGTGCCCGTTGCGCAGCCGGACGGACGGATCCGCAGCGCGGTCCGGCATCTGGTCGGGGCCACCATTGAGGAATTGGTCTACTACTGCCACGGCGAACCGAAGAACCCGGGAGCAGAGCCGGTCGACTGGAACTGGTTTCTCAGGCACCACCCCGTGCCCGTCGACGACATGGAGTTCCTCGGCGGGTACTTCAATGATGCCGGCGTGAACATCGATCTGGACGATTTCTTTTCCTCGAAGAAGGCACCGGAGACAGAAGCGCTCCTCGATCTTGCCCGCGACGAAATCCCCGATTGCGTCGTGGTGCTCCATACGCATGGGCCCGGTCCGTTCATGTCGCAGCCGAACCATTTCGTATCGCAACGCTGCCGTTACCTCCAGGCACAGATCGGCACGGTCGTCGGTGAACGCCACGACAGAGAGAATCTACGGCCCGCGTGGCGTCCCACCACCCAGGCCCACGGCGCAACCTATTTCAACTTGCCCACTGCACTGCATCACGTCTCGGGCGCATTGCCTCTCGGATTCGAGTTCCCCCACGGGTTCGACCGCAATCCATATACGTTCGATGAGATCATGGATGTAGGCATGACCATGTTCGACGAGCTGTTCCAATACGTCACCAAATGGCGACGACTCATGAATGGTCTCTGACCCCTGTGAGTGATGACCCGAGCCCGAAATCCGGTTGCCGGGAACCGGACCTGCAGCAGTCGTTGGCGTGATCGGGAGGTTCGCATGGCACGTCAATTTGAGTCACTGTCCCTCGGTTCCGTTGTCCTGTTTCTCGTCGCAACCACAATGGTGCCCGGCACCGCGTGCGCACAGGCGGGTGGCGGTGCCGATTCCGTCTCCGACATGAAGGTCCCCGTGACGTGGCGCGGGTTCGGACCTGTCGAGCCCGAGAGAAGCGCAGCCGCGGGCGGGTATGAGGCACTCGCCACGCTGGTTGTCCCCGGTCTTCTAAAGACGGTCCCGGACACACTTCGCCTTGGTGACCGCAGATTCGAGCCCAAGAAGGTCGTGCTTAGCGACGGCCGCGCGGACCTGGCATCGGTTTTCGGCGTCCAGGCCCCGGGCAACGGCGTTTACCTTTTCGCATCTGTCAAAGCGCCTCACGACACCACGCTGACCGTCGGCGCCGGCGCCGACTGGTACATGCGCTGGTGGCTCGATGGCACCGTCGTCTACGATACCATCAGCGTCGGGAACGGGGCGTTCCCAATCGCGGTCACCAATCACATCTTCGAGGTACCCCTGAAGAAGGGAACGCACATACTCGCCGTCTGCGTGATCAGCGGCAGGGCCAGTTTCGCGTTCGCCGCAGGCGGAGAGGAACTCATCCGCCGCGCCCGGGCCGAATTCAGCCTCGGATACCAGGCGGGTACTCTGAAACTGCGCCGGTTCCCGTGTTCGTCAGGACACATGACGGCCCGGATCGATTTCGTCGCCGCCTGCGCCGATTTCGAGCGGGCACTGGCACACGCAACCACCCCGGATCAGGAAGCCAAGGCCCGGATTGCCCTGGCAAGCGCGCGGTTCGCCGATCCGGCCGACACTGACTATCCGGGCATCCGCAAGCACTACCGGGAAGTGCTCGAGCTGCTCGCGCCCGTTCCCGGCGGGCCATCCAACTCCGGCGACCGCGTCACCGCCCAGCTCGGCATCGCCGAAACCTGGCTCATGGAAGAGCAGTACGCACGCGCCCAGCAGGCGATCGATGACGCAGTCACGATCTCGGCTGATCCGGCGTTCGCCGGTGATATCGGGTGCGTCCAGGCACGACTCCACATACGGAAACGGCAGTTCGACGCCGCCCGAGCTGTGCTCGAACCGCTCCTGAGCGCGGACACGATGCGGCAGGCGAAAACCGTGAGAGAATTCGCGGAACGGATGCTCGCCGGGATGAACTTGGCCCGGAACCTCTGCTCCAGCCGGCCCCGGCTCTTCTTCAACCGCGACACCTGGCCGGCGGTCAAGGCACGGGCACTGAACGAAGAAAAGGCCGCGTTCGAGCAACTGAAGAGCGATGTGGATAGTCTCCGTAACGGCGACATTCTTGCCGGTGATTGGGGGGTGCACCTCATGAAAGCGGCGTTCGTCTATCGCGTCAATCCGGACCCCGACCTGCTCGAGAAGATGAAGCTCATGTTCCGCCGGTCGCTGGATGACTATCTCTACCGGACTCCGTCCGGAGATCGCGCCCGCGCGCATCCGCGGACCTGCTGGCTGGCCGCGCTCGACTGGGTGTACAACGACCTGACCCCGACCGAACGACAGGCGCTGATCACCCCGATGATCCGGCATCTGTACATGCTCTACACCGAGGACAGACTCCGCGGGCGCCTTTCGCATTCGCCCTGGTACTACGAACGCAACGCGTGGTGGTACGGTGGCGTCGCGCTCCTCAACGACGAGCTGAGCGACACAGACTTCAACCGGGTCCTGTCATTCCTCGGGCAGGGGTATTTGCACAACGTCGATCTCGTCCGGCTCTACGCCGACCGCGCCGACAACGACGGTGCCTGGCATCTCAACCTCGAATACATGATCGGCGAACTGCCGGAAGTGATCTGGCCTTTCTTCTACACGCTCCGGTCGGCGACCGGCATGGCAATCCCGGACGCCTGGAAAGACGTGGGGATCTGCGTGGACTACACGCTGCGCAACATGATCGGGGTCACCGATGAACCGCCGGAGCTGTGGGGGTTCCGGCACTTCGGCTATTCCCGCTCCTGGCACAACGGCGGCGTCAATCACCGGAAAGTCGCTGATCATCTGGCCCACTTCATCGAGTTTCACTCCGACTCGCATCCTTTGCGGGCAGCCATGGCCAATCACATGCGACAGCGGCTCATGAATGAGACGGCCGACATCGAGCACGCGCCGCGGTTTCCGGTGTATCCGTTCCTCACGGCCAATCTCGAGAAGGCGCCGACGCCCGCGATCCCAGACGGATTGCCCGCAGCACGTCATTTCGGGAAGGTGGGCCTGGTGCTCATGTCCTCGGGCTGGACAAACGCGGACACGTACGCCCTCTTTGCCTGCGGCGGGTCGGAGTACACGTCGGAACATTTCGACGCCACGCACTTCGCCATTCACAGAGGTGGGTTCCTGGCCTTGGACGCCGGAACGCGTCAAGGCGGTCCGCATTCCGGACACTTCTGGCGCCAGAGCGTTGCCCACAACTGCGTCCTGATCACGATGCCGGGCGAGGAACTCCCCGCCGCTGTGCCGGTGAGCGGCGGGCCGCCGGTCAGGCCGGTCAATTGCGGCGGGCAACGCAAGAGCCCGGCAGCAGCCCGGGTGCTTGCCTTTGAGACCGATGAGCCGTACAGCTACGTGGCCAGTGATGCCACGGCATGTTACGCGTCCGAGAAATGCGGCCAGATGGTGCGGCAGTTCCTCTTTCTCCGGCCGTCGCATTTCGTGGTCTTCGACCGGGTCACCGCTGCCAAGGCTGCATACGGGAAGCGATGGCTGCTGCACACCGTCAACGAGCCGGCTCTCAATGGGAACACGTTCCGCGCCGATCACGGCACGGGACGCCTCTTCTGCCGGACGCTCGCGCCGGCCGATGCCCGTCTGACGCCCGTCGGCGGACCGGGAAACGAATTCGTGGCCGGCGGCGTGAACTGGCCCATCTGGGAGGGGTGGGGATACTGGCGTCAGCACGGTCACGAGATTCCCGACGCCGCTGGACGATGGCGCGTTGAGGTCAGTCCCAGAGGCACCCGGCGAAGCGACTACTTCCTGCACGTGCTGCAGACCTGCTCCCGGGACTGTCAAGAAATGAGCGAAACCGGCGTGACCGAATCGGGAGACACCATTCAGCTGACTCTTGAGGAAGAGAATCGCCGCGTCTGTCTCACCTTCAACAAGACCGGGGACGTGGGCGGCACCGTGCGTATCGTCCGCGACGGGAAGACGGTCGTTGATCGGGCACTGAAACGAGAAGTGTTTGACCAGGCAGGATTGGCGCTCCCGGGCCGTGCGTCAGTGGTGCAAGCCCCCGAGTCGGTCGTGTTACCTGACAGCCCCCGCTTCAGACCGCAACGACCCGTTCGCGTCCCGGAACGATCGATCCCGGACCGCATTGCTGCCGCCGCACTGATCGCCCGGCTCGGCGATGACGCATGGGAAACTCGACGTGTTGCGGTGCGCAGGCTCGGCGAACGGGCCGACCCTGCTGCAATTCCTCACCTGACGAAGTGCGTTCACGACCCGGACTGGCGGGTACGTCGGATGGCGGTCTGGGCACTCGGGCAAGCCGGCGCAGCGGGCGTCCCACACCTGGTTTCGCTCCTCTCCGGAGAGGACCTGGAACTGGCCGGACACGCGGCCCGGGCGCTGACCGCCGTCGGCGGCCCGGCCGCAGACCGCTTGGCCGAGCTCACGGCGCCGGAGCGCGCGGCTGCCTGTCCCCGGGCAGTCGCCGTCTTGGGCCGGATTGCGCCCGCACGTTTCGCGGAGAACTTCATCGCGCTGCTCGAGGCCGGCTCGCCGGAGGTCCGCAGTCACGCCGCCGCCGCGCTCGGAGGCGCCGCCGATGCGGGTGCCGGCGCTGCCCTGCTTCGTGCACTGGCTGACGCTCATCCCGACGTGCGACGAGCAGCAGCAGAAGCGCTCGGAACGCTCGGCCTTCGCGCGGCCGTCTCCCCCTTGATCCGGGCCCTGCAGGATCCCGACGGCCAGGTCCGTACCGCGGCCGCGGCCGCTCTCGGGAACCTGCGCAGCCGGGAAGCCGTGGACCACCTGATCGCCGCACTCGCCGATCCCGAACGACGCGTCGCCGCGACCGCGCACACCGCGCTGACCCGGATTACCGGCCATCATGTGAGTGTAGGCCTGACCTGGCCCGCGGAGTACTTCAAGACCTACCGCCAACCCCTTTGGCAGACGTGGTGGGAGAAGAACCGGGACAGAAACGGGAACGAGTGAGGCGAACGCTGCTGGCATCTTGAGCATGTCCCGGCTAGGTCCGGTGACACCATACGAAACCCATAGGGCTCACTGCGTCTCCGGGAACTGAACGCCGCGGACATGCTGGGGCCAGGTGGTCAGCTTGAGTGCCAGGTGGCGTGGGGTACCAAAACTAATCGGACCACCGCAGATGTCGCCCCGGGGGCTTGCCAGACGCCGCTACGGCGAGGGTTGACTTCGTGGGGCCGCTGGTCAATCCTCCCGGGATGTTCTGGTATCTGGCCCTGTTGCTCCTCTCCCCGATCTACTCCGTCGTGCTGCGTCTCATCAGGGACGATCGTGACCGCGAGATCCTGGCTCTACGTTAGCAGGTGCTTGTTCTACGTCGCCAACTGGGCAAGCGTCCTCAACTCAATCACGGTGACCGGTTGGCTCTCCTGCTCTCGTGCATGCACATGAAGAAGCGGCAGTTGGCGAGGGCGCTACTCATTGTGCAGCCGGCCACGTTGGCTGGGTGGCACCAGGCCATTGTGGGTCGCCACTGGACCTATCGGCAGGAGAGAAGGCCGGGCAGACCTCGAACCGGTCCAGAGACGGAACGGCTCGTCCTGCGGATTGCACGCGAGAAGCCGAAGTGGGGCTATGGGAAGATCGCCGGAGAGATGCGGAAGCTGGGATACAAGCGCTTCGGCCGCTCGACAGTCAAGCGGATCCTGGAACGCCACGGCCTGACGCCTCGGCCGGAACACACAGGGCTGAGTTGGCACGATTTCCTCTCGCACTACGGCCAGTTCATCTGGGCCTGCGACTTCTTCACCGTGACGACAGCAACGCTGCGCGCCTACTACGTCCTCTTCTTCATCGAGATCGGCACGCGCAGGATCGTGCATTGGAATGTGTCAGAGCATCCGGACGGCGACTGGCTCCCCACCCCAAGGTCGTACGGAACCACTATCTGGACGAGTGTTGGTGGTGCGGGACGGCGTATTGAGAAGCCTGTTTGGGCGTTATCAGAGCAGATGGCGCGGATGACAGTTGTGGGGGCGATTGGGGCGGTGGTTGCGGTGAGGGTGGCGAGAACAACCAGAGCAGGACGCACCCATGCGCGCTCGTGGCAGGACACCGGCCCCCTAACCGGCCAAGATCAGGCTCAGGAATGTGCTGTCCTGGTAGCGATCGACCTCACTGTCTCCTTGGCGAACGACAACCATCTTCAGCGACGGGATGACGTACATCCGGCACTTGCCGGCTCCCAGAGCCGCGAACAGATCGGGGTAGCCCCGGTGGTAGATCCACCCGCCCTCGGAGCCAGCCGGGGAGACTTGGCTGCGGTGCGAGCCTTGCCCGTCCGGATGATTCAGCCACAACGCCAGCCCGTGGCCGGGGTTCGCCGCGCTGGGCCTGACGAGTTCCGCCAGCACGTCGCCCGCCACAATCTGCTCCCCGTTCCACTCCCCGCCCTGGAGCAGCCACTGCCCGTACTTCCCCCAGTTGCGGGCGGTCAGGTGGGCGCCGTTGGGGATGTGCGGGTTGCCCGATGCGTCATGGACCCAGTCGCCGGTTCCTACCCCAATCGGGTCCAGGATGCGCTGCTTCAGGTAATCGAGGGGCGTCTGCTCCTTCGCCGCCAGCTTGCGCTTCATGATCTCGCCAAGAACGTAGTAGCAGCTGGGACCATACTGGAAGAACTTGTCCGGCTCTCGGAGGGCCCGGACCCCGATGGCGTGTTCGTATAGATCGGGCGCGAGCGTTGCCCGGCCGTGGCCCTGGAGGTTCACCACATCCTGTGCCAGCCCGGCACTCAGACTGAGAAGGTGGCGGAGCGTGATCCGGCTCTTGCGCGGGGCGTCCTCCCATTCACTCAGAGTCTTGCTTGCTGGCTCGTCGAACGACTCTATGAGTCCATCCTCGATCATGGCGGCGATCACCGGCCCCCAGAACCCCTTGGTGGCGCTGTGTAGATGTGTGGCCGTGTCAGCCGCGAAGCCGTTGTCGTAGCGCTCAAACGCGATATTGCCGTCAACCATAACCAGCACGGCGCGGCCGCCGTTCCTCGCGGAATAGTCCGCCGCAAGGTCGCCATGGACCTCAACGGTTGCTGTGGGGGTTGTATATGCCCCCCAGACACACCCCATCGGGGCGAGAAATGCGACCATGAAGACAGCGAACTTAGAGCGGCGCAGACCTGCCTCTTCGCGATTCCGCATGACACTCAAAGCCTCGCGTTCTGGAGCGATTCTGCCCTGCCCCTGCTCTTGCCCCCGCATTGGCGACCCCCGCAGCGAGATAGTTCAGCCTGTGAGGCAGATATCCTGCTATCAGCGACGAGACACTCCTTCCACGCCATTCGTGCTCTGACTCCCTGAAGTGGTGTGGTCGAGGGGGATTCTGGATGCAGCAGCTGGACCTGCCTGCCCATGCGACGGAGGCCAATCCGATGGGCCTACCCCTACATGAGGTGCGGTCTCAACTATCCGCGAGGCATGGGCTAGCCACTGCGGGGTCATACAGAACCACCACAGGAGGCATACAGCGAGAGTACAGGGGCACAGTGGATCGGGATGTCAGAGGCTCCCCACTTCAAGGTCGTACAGAACCACGATTCGGGCGATTACGGGTGCGGGTGTACGCAGGTCTGTGGGGCCATGTAGGGAAGACTGGAAAGAGGCCGTCAGGTGGGCGGCAATGGGTGTGAGGTCGGCCATTGCCGGGTTGATATGCTCTGCGCTGATGACTGGGGCAGTATGGAGCCTGCACAGACGTCGAGCCCGCCCTGGGCTCCGGGCCTCGCTACACTCGGCCCTCCGCCCATGGCTGCGTGGAGCCACTGAAGTACCGCATAGACGGTGGTATCGTCTGCGGGGGCAGGTCACTGCGCCGAACCCAGACCGTGGCCGCGCCGAAGAGCTGGAGCCAAACTGGCAGGAGCGAAAGGGGAAACGATGCAACTCAGCTGTCGCGGTCTCTTGAGCCTGCCCGTCGCAACTTCGGTCATCGCCTCCACGCTCGGCGCCTTCCCGGCCCAGGCGCGCCAGGGATTTGCCATCCCCTCTCAGGCTGATACGGCCACGATCTGCGCCGGCCCGCATGACCTCGCAGAAAAGGTCCCCGAGTTGGCTCCCGGCACAATGCTCCTGCTGGAAGGAGGCGAGTATGACCTGGCCGAGCCCCTGAGGATCGTCGACCGGAACGGGTCCCTGTCATCGCCCATCGTTGTTCGTCCTCGTGGTTGGGATGAGTCGGAGAACGTGTTGATGAGTGCATCCGACCAGGTGACGTTCAAGGGCAGGGCGATCGAACTCCTCAACTGCAGCTACCTCGCATTTCAGGGCATCGTGTTCGAGACGGACGTCGCCGAAGACCATCGGGTCATCTACATGAGCCGCTGTTCGCATTGCCGCATCACCCAGTGCACGTTTCGGCCTGTCGAGGCCGGCCTGGCGAAGACCGAATGGGCCAGCTGGATAACGTGCAAACAGCTCAGCGAATACGGGCGCAACCAGTTCGACCGGAGCGCCTTCGGCGTCAAGACGCGGAATGGTGAGTGCATCATGTGCGCGGGGCAGTCCTACTGGGACGGGGAGGCAAAGAAGTACGGTTGTTCGCGCGAAGACCTGATCGAGGCCAACTACTTCGCTGGCACCCGGACCCACTCCCATGCCAACACGAGCCATGTCCTGGTCGGCGGCGCCGGCGCGCCGGACGTGGGCTCCGTGGTACGCGACAACTACTTCGAGGGCTGGGATGTCAGCTCGACGTCAGACCTGGAGGTGATCAAGTGCGGCGGCGGTGGGTGCACGTTCTCCCACAACCTGTTCAAGAACTGCCGCGGTGGCTTGAGCTTCAGGATGGGGGACGGCAACGAAGCCATGCTTAACGTCTTCTACTGGGACCTGCCGACCTCGACCCTCAACTACGATCAGTGCGTGGGCATCATCGTCCATGGCTCATGCCACCGCATTCACCATAACCACTTCTTCAACACCTACTGGGGCATACACGTGTGCTCGGGCAACGGCGTGGCTGAGCCAGACGGCAATTGCCTTGGAGTGGAGCCTCGGGGCCTGCATCCCAAGGTCAACGGGTGCGTGATTCAGCACAACAGCATCCAGGCGACCCGGTACCACGTGCTCTACGGTGGATACCCCGGACGAGAAACACCCTACGACACCCACACCCTCCAACCTGAGGGCATCATCGACCAATACAACAGCTACTACGGAGCCGGCAATCCTCGTGGGCTGGAGATAGGCTCCCCGGCCCCAACCTGGTCCGTCGGCGCCGAACCGGGCGTGTTCAACTCCGCGTCGGACCTCACTGCCAATCACACTGAGTCGGCGCACCGAGACGTCTGGTTCGGAGATGAACTGGATTACTTCGAAGACATCAAGAGCTCCGCAGGAGTGCGAGTGCTTGCAGTCAGGTGATGGCGACCGTGGCAGGTGGGCGTCCCACCCAGGGACCAGAATGCGCTGAACGGCCTCCCCGAACTCCTGTTGGTGTCGACACGGCGAGTGTTCCCGTAGCCCCGGCACTGGCCGAGCCGAAGTCGACGCTGGACTGAGCCAACGAGACAGAACGAGGAAGTCCGGTGGCAGGCGCCGCGACTACGAAGGGAGCAGGCATGGAACTTGAGCTGACGGTTGGGGCCGCCAAGGTGGATATCACGCCACCGGTGGGGACCCTTCTGGCAGGGGCGCTCAGACCCCGTGAGTCGCAGGGAGTGGGCAGTCGCCTCTATGCCAGCGCTCTGGTCATTGAGGACGAGTGGGGCTCACGCCTGGCCCTCGTGGCGCTGGACCTCATCTCCGTGGACCGGGGCAATGCCGGGGACGCGGCGGTGCGACTTGCATCGCAGGCCACGGGCATACCTGAGTCCCACATCTGCCTGGCCTGCAGCCATACGCACACCGGCCCCTATACGCGCGAACGTCAAGGGGAGTTCCTCAACCCGGAGTGGCTGGACGGGCTGCCCGGCAAGATCTCCCAGGCCGTTGCTGAGGCGGATCGCGCGAGGGTGCCTGCGACGATGAGCCGGTGTCGCGCCTTCGAGTTCCGAGTTCAGCACAACCGCCGGATGCGCTTCAAGGACGGGCGCGACGTGAACGCCTGGCTCCTGAAAAACCAGGTCAACACGGATCTGCAGTGCCTCGGGTCTGCCGGGCCGATCGACCCGGAGATCGGCATGCTGGCGTTCGAGGACGCTGAGGGCGAGTTGATAGCCGTTGTCTACACGTTCGCCCTCCACTCGACCAGTGACTTCGGTACGTTGCTCAGCGCCGACTACCCGGGTGTAGTGGCCGACCGCCTGGCCGACGCGTTCGGGGCGCAGACCGTGCCCCTCTATCTGGCCGGGTGCTGCGGCAACATCAACCCGAACACCGGGGGAGGCGGACACGTTGAGACGGGCAACCGCCTCGCGGACGCCATGATCCCGGCTCTGGAGAGCCGGTCGCCTGTCCAGGAGCCGGTCGTCGTGGACGCCCGCAAGAGGGCGGTGGCCGTGCCACTGCGAGATCTGAATGTCGACCAGGAGGAGCGCCTCGAGAAGTGCGGCTGGGACCCGGGCTCGAACCAGTTCTTCCGGGAGGGGCAGGCCAGGCTCAGAGCCGAGGGCATTGCCCAGGTCGAGACGGTGGTTCAGGCGCTGCGCATTGGCGACACGGGGCTCATCGCTCTGCCGGGCGAGGTGTTTGTTGAGTGGGGACTGCATGTGAAGAGACAGGGACCATTCGGCTGGAACTACGGCATTGCGCTGAGCAATGACTCCCTCGGCTACCTGATCACGCGGGACGCGTGGGAGGCGGGCGGCTACGAAGCGCTCACCTCCGCAGGCACGTTCATCGACGTCGCGGGAGTCGAGTTGATGGTGGGCCGAAGCATGGCGATGCTGCGCCAACTGCACGGCGACGGCCCGGCGAGCCCCGCGCGGCCCGATTGACAAGGCACGGACGAAGCGCCCGTAGCATCACTCCTTGCCCAGGGCCGCGAGCGCCTCCAGGATCTCGACACGCACCCGGTCGGCAACGCCTCGGTCCTTCTCCTCATACCACCGGTAGTTCTCTCGCGTCTCCCCGGCCAGCACTCGCTCGCAAGCCGTGTCGAGCACCGCCTGCGCCGCCGCCAACCCCTCCGTGCCCGGATCGGCCCGCTCGATCGCTTCGCGCAGCATCACAAGATACTCGAAGTCCTGGGCGCCCTCGCGGATCGCCTCCATGTACTTCGCGCCCGTGACGCCGGTCGGGTCCAGGTAGAGCGGCGAGAACGGACCGCCCGTCTGTGAGGTGTACTCGTTCCAGACGTCCGTGCCGGCCAAATCGCCGGCAGACCAGAACGTAGCCCACGTTGCGCCGATGGCGAAGCAGTGCCACTGCTGCAGCAGGTAGTATGAGAACGGGTCGAACTTCCGTGCCGGTCCGTCGCACGAGTAGAAGCCCAGCTCTCGCCCGAGTCGCCTCTGCTCTGCGAACATCTCCGGCAGCCACGGTTTCGAGCGCAGCCATTGCGTGCGGTTCGGAATCAGCACATCCATCTCGCCCGCCATCTCGAGGCACGTCTCGTTGTCCCACGGCTGTGGGTCTACCCACAACGTCACTTCGGGCTCCGCTGCGCGGATCGCCCGTGCATAGGTGGTGATCACATCGTAGTGCTGCTTCGCGCATGGCTCGTCGAACACGAGCAGCCCCAACTGTCTGGCCGACAGCCCCAGATCGCGCATGTGCCGGGCCCAGAACCGGATCCAGTTGCCGATCTTGCGTTCGAACAGCTCCGTGCCGCCCTTGGAGCCGGCGAACCGGGCCACCGTGTGGGACCGGTAGCCCAGCGCGTTGAAGACCATGTAGTACTCCGCCGCCGGCCAGTGGGAGACCCACTCGTCAAACCGGGTCGTGTCCGGCTCAACGATCAAGCTGCCTTCATCGTCATACTCGCCGAACGGCATGGCCGCGCTCGTCGCCCAAGGCGTATTGACGAGGTGCTCTCGGAGGTGCGCCACCAACGCCAGCCGGTTCTCAAGCGTGACGCCTCGGATCCCGTCGCCGTCCGTGTAGTCCCAGCAGCCCAGCCTCAGCGTGATCCGCTCCGGGAAATCCAGGTCGTAGACTCGCAGCCGCAACGGGACAATGGTCTCCTCGCCCGACAGATCGGTCACCGTCACGCGGCCCTCATAGCTACCCGGCTCGACATCCGGCCTGCTGAAGCTCAGCCAGAGCTGCCGCGTCATTCCAGACGGCACCGCCATCACGATGGCGTCGCCCTCCCGCTCAGCCGGTACCAGCGCCGCCGACACCGCCTCGAAGCGTCGCGCCCCCACGCACAGCACCTGGTAGACCTCCAGATAATCCGGGTGCGTAGCGCCGGGCAGCCCCGTGATGCGCACCCGGACCGTCTCATCCGCCTCGCCCGTATTCGTGACGTTCAGAACGTCGGCGCGCGTCTCACCTCGCATCATGTCTATCCCCAACGTCGGCCCATCGTCTCCCTCCGGCTCGCCCGAGGGCGGCAACGGATCCCAACGGTGCCCCCGCCAGACGCGAAGCCTTGGCTTCCCCTGCGCCCGCCAGACCTTCGCCTGGAGTCGGAAGATATCGCGCTCCAACTCCGTCATCGGCAGCACGGCGCGGAACCCCTCGTGCGCGACCTCGGGCATCGCCGTGATCCGCCGTGATGTCTCCTCGAGCTGATCCTCCAGCGCCCGCCGCTCGGCGGGCGGCATCCCGCCATCGACCAGGTCCTGCCGCACGGCGTCCACGTCGCGCCGGAGTTGTAGCTTCAGAACCGAGTTGAACTGCTGTGTGGCCAGCGGCTCGGGCTGATCGGGCACGACGACGGACGGGCGCGGCTCTCCGAGCCACCCGTCGTCACCCCGGTAGATCTCGATCTCGTCGGCGAACAGGTACCACTGCTTCGAGGGCTTCGCATCAATCCGCACATACCGACCGTGCGTCCTCAGCGATGTCGTGCAAAAGGTGTGGTTGGCGTATCCCGTCGGCGGAGGGAAGCCCGTCTCACCCGACATCTCCAGCAAGCCCCCGACGAAGTGCCACGCCTCACCGTCGTCGCTGACGTACACCCATAGATCCGCAGGCCAGTCCACGCTGGCCACGCCCGCTGCCGTGCTGAACGCAAGTCCGGAGATCGGTTCCCGCTCACCCAGGTCGATGGTGATCGATTTCATCCCGCTGCCGGCCCAGCCAACCGCCGCCTCATTCATCCACAGTCGCCCGGTGGTCCGCGCACCGTCCGTTAACTGCGTTGCGTCATTGCCGTCGGTGCAGTGGGGGTAGTTCGGCTCCGGCTTGAGCGTGTATGGAGCGCCGAGGGCGGCGTTTTCGCGGTCGACCGACTGGCCGAAGGCGGCCCACCCAAGGAGTAGCGCAACCACTGCCGCGCAGACACGCAGGTCTCGCATGACCGTCAGCTCTCTTCGCGGTCTGAAGCCGTGCTCGTCACGTGGGTCAGGTTCTGCGGAATTGTAGCCGGGTCCGTCGGGTGGCGTTTGACTCCTGATCGGTCAGCTGTCCTGCCCCCACAAACGATACGAGTCCTTATGCGGTACTTCGGTGGGTTGCTCTTGCCCCCGTCTTGATGCCACCTGCAGGGGGGAGTTCAACGCGCAGATGGTAGAAGCCTGCTGATCGTGTCGGGGTATTCCTACCGCCTGACCGTACACCAGAGAAGCCGCCTCACACGAAGGGCGGCCTGCGTCATTCGCGAAATCAGAGGCTCCCCACTATATGCTCATACAGAACCACTATCCGAGTGGGTATGGATGCTTGTGTGTGGGGCATTGAGGGGGCAAACAGGGGAGAATGGCAAGGGCTACTCAGATGGGCGGTGATGGGGCTGGTTTGGGCTGCTTTGCTCGTGAGGTCGGGGTGGGCTAGACCAAGCTGTCATCAGTCCACCGGCAGACGGCATGCGCCTTCCCAAACCATCATCCCACACTGACAGACATGCAGGACTCGGTTCACTCACGCCATCAAGTAGAGAAAGGCTTGCTCAGCAGCTTCTCGCCTGGCCTCGTCGTCGATGAGGCCCGCGAGCACGTGGAACCCATAGAGCGTCTTGATGCGGTGTGTAAGAAGCGCCCTGTCGCGTCGGAGTGGCTCGGTTGTCCAGTATTCCGGCGTTCGGGGATCGTGTTCGGCGCGGACCATCGGCCCCAGTTCGTCCGCCAGATTGGGCAGCGCCCCCCACAGCTCAAGGTGATGCTGGTGGGCCGCATACCCTCTTCGCGCCAAGTCCCCGTATCCAAGTCGTGACAGGTCGATCAGCGCTGCTGTGTGATTGATGATATGCCACAGCCCACCGACGCCTTGACGCCTCTCTGATGATGTATCGATCAACTGACCCGCCACGGCCTGCACCATCGCCTGCTCGTCCTCATAGAGGGGCATGTCGTCTGCCGATGGTGGCACTTCATCGCCACGGACCCACCCGTGCTCCTCGCCGAAGTACAGCCGCCCCGGATGTTCCCCGTTGAACCCCTCGACGAGCTTGCAGATGCCGTTGACAACGTAAGACGTTGCCAGTTGAGGGTAGTCCCGCAGCGCCCTGATGGCAATGGCGCAGAAGATGACGTTGTGGCCCGACTGGCGGAGCGCGTCAATGTTGCCCGATAGCGCATCAGCAATGGAGTCTACGAGCTCCGGGTGCACTGGGGCGTCGGGGAACGGCTCGAACAACTGAGCGACCGTTATGCCCACCGCATCTGAATCAAACCACGTCTCCTCGCCCGCGGTAATCCGGTCCAGCTCTCCTGCTATCCCGGAGCGGACTCGGGGGTCGAGGTCGCGGTGACCGTCAGCGAAGCAGTACCCAGCGACCAATGCCGCTCCCAGGTGCCCGGACATGGTGTTGGCCCGCCAAGCGCGAGCCATCGCAGATAGACCCCGATGCAGGTAGGTTGGATCTACCATGGCTTCTGCCACATCCCTGGTACATGATTGCCGGGACAGATTCTGGCGCTCAAGTTGGGCTGCCCCCACAAACGCTACCAGTTCTTATGCGGTACTCTGGTGGGTCCACGCAGCCCTGGGCGGAGGGCCGAGCGTAGCGAGGCCCGGAGCCCAGGGCTGGCGCGCCTCCGGGGCCGGGGGGCCGTAGCCCGGTGAGCTGTGCGGCCTCTCCTGAGAAATCGGAGATTTCTCGGCGACTGCTTGCAGTCGCAAAGAGAAAACTTCGTTTTCTCAGTGTTGTAGTACCTTCGCCAACGCTCAATGAGCACCTGCGCCTCGAGCAGCGTGTCAAAGCTCTCCACGTTCAGCAGCTCGTCCCGCAGCTTGCCGTTGAAGGACTCCAGATACCCGTTCTCCAGGCGGATCGGAGATCCGCGGGACTGCCGGGCTCAATGAACGGCAACCGCTGACGCGGTTGCTTGGGAGTTGCGGAGAAAGCTCCGCTTTCTCAGCGCAACTCCACGCGTGTTCACGCTCAGCGCCCTCAGCCCCTGGCGCACCTTGCTGGCCGTGAACTCGGGCCCGTTGTCCGAGCGGATGTATCGCGGCGC
>Ga0114922_10002766_pt1 | contig 16354 bp, 15 predicted proteins | sample AartaG_FD_100975 | JGI IMG/M metagenome (GOLD analysis project Ga0114922, IMG submission 100975) | Deep subsurface microbial communities from Aarhus Bay to uncover new lineages of life (NeLLi) - Aarhus_00045 metaG | ecosystem: Environmental > Aquatic > Marine > Oceanic > Sediment | place...
AGGATAGCCAGGATAAAACCAGTGATTATGTGGTTAATACCGAATGTGGCAAATACTGAGTTTGATATGCTGTTTATCTGCGGAAGGCTTCCTGTGCCGAAAGAACTCAGAACTGTAGCCACGGCAAAAAAACCACCCAGAACGGCCCCAACTTTAATTATTTCACCATTGCGCAGTTTAATATTCAGCTTTTTCTTCATATAATACATCGGTCCCCCTGATACTCTTCCGTTCGGCAGGATATCGCGATGTTTATGTGATATCGATACTTCGACAAACTTGGTACACATACCTATCATTGCTGTTACCAGCATCCAGAAAAGTGCTGCAGGCCCTCCCAGGTGAATAGCAAGGGCTACACCGGCTATATTCCCGGTTCCAACCGTTCCGGAAAGGGCTGTAGTCAGAGCCTGGAAATGACTGGTGTCGCCAACATCTTTACTGTGATCATATTTCCCTTTTACAATCCTGATGGCATGCCTGAAATATTTTATCTGAGGAAAGCCAAGGTAGAGGGTAAAGAAAATACCAGTTCCCAATAGTAGAAATACAAACCAGGGATTACCTCCGATATACCCGTCAAGTTTTATGAGAAAATCGTTTATAGCCTGCATTATAATGGATTTAGATTCCTAATAATTTCAACAAAAATAATAATTATTGCCAAAGTTGAAAGGGCAGACTTTATGCTGCACAATAGATGATGGATTGATAAAGTTGATAAGGTTTAGAAAGTTTATAGAGTTTATAAAGTTCAAAAGGGTTATAATGGTCTGACGAGGTAAATAAAAGGCCGCTCGTGATTAAGCGGCCTAACATCTCTATATTCATCAATCAGTATAATCTGAGTATATCTGCTTAATCAGCGTTTAAGTAAATATGATCTGTGATCCTTCACCTCCGGCAAGTTCATAGAATTCTCCTACAGTGAGTATTCCTGACACATGTTCTGTAAGATCTTCTTCCTTCAGTTTAAACATATCCATGGCTATTTTACAGGCATATACCTTGCCGCCACCGGCAGTATAAAGATCGAGAAATTCATCTATGGGAGGAACATCAAGGTCATCCATTTGCTTTCGCATCATACCTGATACCAGAGATTCCAGTCCCGGGATTACACCTAAAAGGGTGGGCATGCGTGAGCCCAGAACAGGCATTCGCATGGCAGGATTACCAATCACAGCTGTATGCGGCTTTTTCATCCATTTCTTTACTATTCCTTCCATTCCGAAGAATGTAAAGAAAAGATTTGCTTCAATACCTTCCATTACTGCACCATTACCCAGTATAAGTGCTGCGTAAATATCTTCGATATTACCCTTGGCACATATAATGTTTACCTTTTTAATCGGATGTTTATTTTCACTCATAATAATTGTTTTTATTGATTATACACAGCTGGCGGGTTTTGGTATTCCTGCAATCTTTGTTGCTTTTTTAAGCGGAGCACCCGGGAAAAGCTGGTAAAATGTCTTTACATCAACCACGCCTGATTTATTTATTCCCCTTATTGACAGAGCTTCACCGGCATCATTTTTTTGCCTGAGCATGTCAAGCACTTTAAAATGCTGATCGGTGAGTTCTATGCCTTCTTCTTTAGCAATCTCTATTGCTATTTCTTTATTCCATTGTGAAGGATCTGTGAAATATCCCTCTTCATTTACGTTTACAGTTGTTCCTGCATAATTTTTGGTTGCCATAGTATGTAATGTTTAAGTGTTTAAATGTTTAATTGTTGATTTGTTTATTTGTTGATTCGGTTGCATTAATCTTTTTCAGGAAAGTCATCATAAAACCTATTGATTTTTTCATTTCAGGTTTGTTCATCTCTCTCATTACTTTCCATATTGAATATTCCGGCACTGATTCCGGGTCAATTTCCTTGAATGTCCTTGCAAGGGTAGTCACCTTACTCATAACAGCCGGATCGGTAATTGCCAGCATTGCATCCATAAGGGTTATAATATTTTCAGAAAGATTTTCAAGGTCTTTCTTGGAGTACCTCGACATAATAGTGTTAAGTGCCAGAGATAACTGATTTAATACTTCAAAGTATCCCTTATTGTCAAGTTCATGGAATTTATCGGTAGCGTCAATGCCAATCTGTCTGATTATCGGAGACAAATCTTTCAAAAAGTCCGTTATATTTTCCAGTGACTGGAAAAGCATATTAATATTGCTGATATTCCTTATGAAATTAAGGATCATATGGTTGACTTCATCACCATCCACTTCAATCCCGGCATTATCAAGACTTTCAACCATCCCTTTAAATGCATCCTTACCCACAAGCGACAGGTCATTGACCAGGTCCATCACAGTGTCCCTGTTTTGTTTCTGCATTACAGCTTCGTCCAGTATAAGATCAAGCTTATTGTTTATCTGGTCGATCTGCAGTTGGATATTATTATCTGCCATCATAATACTTATGAATTAATCTGTTTTTTTGCCTGCCATGGTCATTTCGGTATCTATAGGCATTTCCTTACCGAGAAGTAAAATATGCCAGTATATCCACCTGAAGAGAAGCTTTCCGTAATGATTCAGCCGTGTTTGTTTGAGTAAATCATGCGGTCCTATACCTGGCAGGGGGAAGAATCCCGGTAAAGGTTCTGTCTCATAGTTAAAATCTATTAATGCACCTTTCCCATGCCCTGTTTCAATAAAGCAATTTGAGTGGCCATCATATTTGCCGGTGAAGGGCCTGTTCTCAATATAACATAACAGGTTCTCTGTTAGGATATCGGCCATGAAATGAACAACTGAACCTGCCTTTGATGTAGGGAAGTTACCCGCATCACCAATTACAAAAATATTCTCGTGAGCTTTTGACTGCAAAGTATGCTTATCTGCCGGTACAAATCCAAAATCATCTCCCAGTCCGCTCCTCTCAATGACTTCATCACCACTGTGCAAAGGTATAGTTACAAGGCAGTCAAATTTAATCTGTTTGCCTCCGAAATCAGAAATGGTTTGGTTTTCATTATCAACTTCACCAAGGAAATAGTCGGTAACAAGGTTTATGTTTTTTTCTTCAAGAAGTCCACCCAGAAGTTTTGAGGCCCTTGGTTTTGTAAAAGCACCTGATAATGGTGTCACATAGGTGATATTAACTTTGTCACGCATGCCTCTTTCAGTGAAAAAGGCATCAGCATAGAAAGCAAATTCAAGGGGTGCTACCGGACACTTAATTGGATTGTCAGCTATATTAATGACCAACTCACCACCTTCCCATGTCTTGAAAAATTTGGACAGGGCCATTGATCCTTCTATTGTATAAAAGTCAAATATTTTCTCTTGCCATAACTCCGCCTTCAAACCCGGTGTTTCATCGGGGTTAATCCTCGTCCCGGTCGCAATTATCAATAAATCATAAGGTAATAATTCTCCATTATTGAGAAGTACCTTGTTCTGATCAGCTTCTATTTTTTCAATACCCTGGTAGATGATATCCACTCCCGGGGGCATGAAATTGTGCTTGGGCTTTATGACATCTTCTTTCCTGTAATAACCAAATGGTATAAACAGGAAGCCCGGTTGGTAATAATGGATCTTGTGCTGGTCAATTATGGTTATCTTCCATTCATCGCGAGGTAATTCCCTGCGCATTTTATTAGCCATAATAGTCCCACCTGTACCCGCTCCAAGAATTAATAGTTTTTTCATCTTTATATAATGTATATTACTGTTTATTAAAAAAGAATGCAAAAGTACAATGCTTTTATATATATAAATATATTGATACGTACTTTTGTTAACCTGATAACAGTGATATTTATCATGTTTTAATATAAAATTCATATATGCTGGATAATACAGGTAACGATCCGGGGCATTTTTCAGGACATGGAATATTGATGAGAAACGGCTCTTAAGCAAATTGTTAATTTTTCTGATCTGATTTATTATTTCAGAATGAGTGCTTATATTTGTCATATCTAATCACAAAGACCTAAAGAAAAAGACCTAAAGAAATTATGACTATGAAAAAGAAAGACTCCTTTTTTATCATCTTTATTTTTATTCTTGGCTTCCTGACCCTAAACGTATTCTCTGCCATTGTAAACGATCCGGTTGGTAAATGGAAGTTTTCTGCACCAGGCGCACCTTATGGTTATGATCAGGGAATAATAGAAATAGTTAGAGAAGCAGGTGAGTTCAGTGCAACTGTTTCATTTACAGGTATGGATTATAAATTTGAACTCGAGAAAGTAAAGTTTGAAGAAGAGAAACTTAGCTTTAACCTGTATCTTGAGGGAGAGGATATTTATGTACTGATGTCATTCAGTGAAGAGAACAAACTTTCAGGCAAAGCTATATACTCACAGGGTGAAGTGACACTTTATGCTACAAGGGAACTAATAGAAGAATAAAAATCAGTCGTTTTTATTCAATATTAATTTACTTATCTTTATTTAATTATTATTAGGCTGATTCAGTAAACAATTCAATCTTATATAATATGAAAAGAATTATACTCCCACTTTTCTTTTTAACTTGTTTTTTATCAGCAAAGGCTCAGGTAATTTTTTATGAGCCTATGAGTGCAAGGCTTACAGGCTACAGCATGGATGTTGAACTTGATCCTGAGGCAAAGACTGTCATAGGTTCAATGGAAGCGTATTGGATTAATAATTCAAAGAGAAGCGTGCCGGACATACAAATGCATATGTACCTTAATGCATTCAGAAGTAATAAAAGTACTTTCTACAGTGAGAATAACGGATCCCCCGGCAACAGTGAGATAGATTACGGATGGATAGAGATCAATAATATAATCAACCGTAAGGGTACGGATCTGAAAAAATATATGGAATATATCCAGCCTGATGATGGTAATCCATATGATAAGACAGTACTCCGTATAATGCTTCCTGAACCTGTAGCTCCCGGTGATACTGCTTTCCTTTACATCGATTTTACTTCAAAGCTGCCCTCAAGTATCAGGAGAACAGGTTTTACAGATGATTTCTTTTTTGTGGCACAGTGGTTCCCGAAATTTGGCGTTTACGAGACTAAAGGAATGCGCAATGCTGAAGAGGACGAATGGAACTGTCACCAGTTTCATTCAAACTCGGAGTTCTATGCCAATCATAGTGTTTACAAAGTTAAGATTAAGGTACCTGAGGAATATATTGTCGGCAGCGGAGGCCAGCTGATCAGTGAAGAAGTAAACGATGAGGGTTTTAAAATATTAAATTACAGGGCTGAGGATATCGTCGATTTTGCATGGACAGCATGGCCTGGATATAAGGAGTATGAAGATCAATGGGAGCATGTGAATATAAGGTTCCTCTCTCCAGCCGGAAGGGAGAACCAGGTTGAGAGGCAGTTCACAGCAGTGAAGAATGCACTTGAATATCTTAATGAGCATGTAGGCCCTTTCCCATGGCCTCATCTTACATTTGTAGATCCTCCCACCAAGGGCGCGGGCGCAGGAGGTATGGAATATACTACCTTATTTACCTCAGCCAGCGCTACAAATATACCAGAGTATATTCATTTGCCGGATATGGTAACCGTTCATGAATTCGGGCATTCATATTTTATGGGTATGCTTGCCACTAATGAGTTTGAAGAACCATGGATGGACGAAGGAATAAACTCCTACTGGGAATCAAGAATAATGGATCATTATTACGGGCCCGGTAAGGGAATAATCAACCATGAAAACCTCATGCTTTCCGACAAGGAGATGCAGCGTATGAGTTATGTCCATGCCCCAAACAGGAGCGTCTCTGATAACAGCCCTTTCTCATGGCAATACCCGCATGGTTCATATGGTATGCTTTCCTACCAGAAAGCCGCAACATGGCTGCTAACCCTTCAGGGAATCATAGGAGAGGAAACTATTGACGAAGTTTTCAAGACATACTATAGTGAGTGGGCTTTTAAACATCCATCAGCAAAGGATTTTATTGAGATTACCAACCGTGTAGTAACAAAAATGCATGGCGATAAATACGGGGAAGATATGAACTGGTTTTTTGACCAGACCCTCTATGGAACAGGGATATGTGATTATAGGCTGGCGGGAATATCAAACCACAAGGAAAGGTCGTTCAGGGGGATGGTAAAAACAGATACTGCGGGAATGATTCTAGAGAAAGATGATACGGCAGGCGACACCCTTTACACATCTGTTGTCAGGGTGGAAAGGCTCGGAGAAGTTAAATTACCCGTGGAAGTTCATATACTTTTTGAAGATGGAACGGAAGTGACTGAATACTGGCACGGTAAGGGCAGATACATGGATTTTGAATATTCAGGACCACATAAAATAACCCGGGCAGTTATTGATCCTGACTATAAGATAACCATGGATGTAAATTATATCAATAACTCCTATACCATTAAACCTGATAAGGTTCCTCAAAAAAGAATAATAAGGAAGTTAGCAACTTTCATGCAGTTTTTTACACATATTATCTCATTATAAAAACCAGGCAGTATGAAATTTATTAAAGCGTTTACCTCGGGTGCAACAAGAGCATTGCATTCTGTTAAGGCCCTGTTATTAATATGGCTGCTTACTTTTTCAGTGCTTGCAGTTTTTTCATTGCCATTGAAATCATTTTTAAACAATGCCCTGGGCAATACAGCATCTACCAGTTTATTGAATGATGGTTTTAATATCAGTTTTTTCCTGGATCTTGGGCAGTCGTTTAGCCCGATGATGTCAGCTATTACAGGTGGCATATTGATTGTGTTAATAATATTTTTTTTCCTGTATACATTCCTTAACGGGGGCTTGTTCGATTCATTACTTAAAAATAAATGGGCATATAAACCAAGCGACTTCTTCAGGTCATCTGCAAGATACTTTCTGTCATACCTTGCTATAATGATATTGGTCTTGTTAATGATACTTGTTGCTATGTTCCTTATAATAGGCTTACCACTTATTATCCAGAGAGCAGGCTCATCCGGCTCAGAAGAGACAACATGGAAGCTTTTATCAATACTGAGAATTGTTGCATTGCTGATACTCCCCATATTCCTGCTGGTAGTAGATTATTCAAGGGTATGGCTTGCTGCAAATAACCACTGTAAGGTTTTTAAGGCCCTGGGATATGGTTTCAAGGGTACCTTTAAATCTTTTTTCGGTTCTTATTTTTTCATGCTGATCATGGTCATTGTACAGGGATTGTATGCCGTGCTTGTAGTTAAATTAATCTCAGGCTATTCTCCTGACTCAGGCGGCGGCCTTTTCTTGTTGTTTCTTCTGTCACAGGTACTTTTCTTTATTAAGTTATACCTTCGAGCACTGAGATATGGAGGTGTAACAGCAATGTACCAGTTATGAATTATTAGTTTTGAGTTATGAATCGGGATCCGGGCTCGCAGCAGTCATCCCGACAATTCTGCCTGGATTCGCACTACTTGGTTCATAACTCATAGTTTAATCAGTTTCAGGTAGTCGATGCCGGCCATATTGCCGGATTGAGCCCTAAGATCACTACCCTTTATTATCACCGCCAAAATATTTTCACCTTCAAGGAGGGTATGGTTTCCAAGAGATATTTCTACAACTTCCTCACCGTCAGTGTACCCGTTGAAGGTGCTACCTGCTGCTTTAGCGTTTAGTTCGAAGCTAATAATTCCATAATCACGTGCTTTTGATAATCTGGCTGTAACTTCATACATACCTGTCTCAGGTATAAGAAATCTAGTAAAGAGTTTATTGCCTGTTTCTCCATTTCTCCACCATAGCTGTCCTTTATTACTCCAGTCCCAGCTGGTAATATACTGTGTTTCGGCTGAACCACCTTCAACGGCCATCACCTCAAGGAACTCGCCTTCAATTATACCATCTTCGTCCATTACGGGTTTTATTATGTCAGATCTTTTCCTTGGCACAGGCCTGGAGACTGCCTCTTCATCAGGATTGATATTTATTTCTGCACCCGGGAATATGTAATAATAACTAGTAAGGGCATAATTGATTACCGTAGATGCCCAGTGCCATAGTTCAATATTTGAGCTGATTTTTTCTTCAAAAGGTATTGCATCGAGCGACCTGAAGCGCATATTAACTGTCATACCAGGATTGAAATTTCCTGCACCCGTTGGTTCTGCTATAAAGGGGTGGCTGAATTTCTCCGGACGGCACCAGGCGTAACCATAGTAATCTTCAGTTCCGGTCCCGATGGAAGAGGGGAATGGTTCATTATCCACAAATATCTTTTCATCTCCTTCTCCCCACCATGCGTTAGCGGTATTATACACAGTAACGGCATCCCCGGCATATACCCCTTTACCTTCAATGTCAATGTAATTGATGTCGAAATGGTCTCCTGTGCCACCGGAATTTTCTGCTCCGGCTGTTTTGATATTATGGTACTCATGCCATGATGACCCGAAATACATGCTGTTCCTGTGCCATTTATAAGGTTCAAAGCATATCTCCGTTTCTACATTTACTGTCTGTTCCCCAAAGTTATGTATCCGGAAATCAACTGATTCCCTGAAAGGCATTATCCATTGTGATTGCATGGTTCCTTCATTGTTTACCGAGGTGTACCATGTATCTGAAGTAAATAATTCAAACCCTGTCCCAAAGAAATCACCGGCAGGAACCCAGACGGTCCTAACCCCATCGAAGACGATCCCGATTACTGTAGATCGGAGTGCCTGGTTGATATCTGCAGCTTCAATATTCATTTTGATCTGGCATATTGCCTGTTTCCCTTTACCAGTAGAATAGTTTATTGAACTATCGGGCAGAATTTCCCCTGAAAGGAGAACCGGCTCACTGACAATATCACAATCCCCGCTATTGACAAGTTGCTGGTTTACTTTCTCTATAATACTTTGGGAATTCCTGAGTATATCCATGTTTAAAGTCTCAACTTTAACATTGTCATCATAATCCCTGTAACAGATATTATAATAAACACTTGGTTTACGCCTGTTTTCACTTATGAGTATTGAATCGCATTCATAAGTTATTTTGCAGTGTTCAGAATAAGGGATTGGCAGATAAAGATTATGTCCTCTTCTGTAATAATCTGACTCCGGGGAAACAGATGAACTAAGCGGTTCTTCAGCCAGTAATTGTCCGCTTAGTACTTTAAGTATATTATCTTCAATAAAAGGCTCTTCATTACTGTCAAGATAAATCCTGACAGTGCCATCATGACTTCCTGCACCGGCAAAAGTCATCCACCATCTCACTATGGCACCCGGTCCTTCATGGTCGAAAAGCACGAATTCCTTTCTTCCGTTGTTTTCTTCTTCACGGATAAACTGTGTGTAGTCGGCATTGGCAAACCATCCTTCTTCACCTGGTTTTACTGATCTGCGATCGTAGCTGCTGAATTGCTTCAGTTTGTAAGGCGAAGCGGGGTATTCTGTAATTGAACACCTTTCAGTCATTTCGGACAATAACCTGTCGAGAGTGATGACTTTGTTTTCAGAGCAGGAAGATAATAATAAGGCTAAGGCTGAGGCTGAGGCTAAGGTGAATATTGCGGTGTTGATTCTGAAGAGTTTCATGGGATGTTGGGGTTTAGTTTATATCAAAATTAGGAAAAATATATCTACTGGAATACTGGAACCGAGCAGCGTGAGTTTGCCGCAGGCAAGCGAGTGCTGTGAGCTCGACGAACCCCCGTGGCACGGTTCTGGAGAACCGCGCCAGCGGGGTGAGTCAATACTGGAATACTGGAATACTAGAATACCCGCCTTTGCCCCGAGGTGAGTCAAATGCGAAATGCGAGAGATGATATATAAGTCCTCAGTCAACAGTTGGCAGTCGGCAATTAGAAAAGATTACTGGAGACTGAAGACTGGAGACTGAAGATTGGAGACTGGATGAGGTTTCCTGAATATAAAAATAGCCCAATCTCAGCCTCAGCCTTTATTAATAAGTATTTATACTATATATAAAATAAGTCTATATATTGTTTTTGCTACCATATTACTCGTCTAATTTTGAATGGGGTAACATTATCGACTTACATAAATCTTATGGAAAGGGAAAGTCTGTTTAACATTTTGAAGCAGGATGTCCGATTCGAAGAAGGATTAAATTCTTGCATAAATTGTGGCGTATGCACTGCAATCTGTCCTGCCGCTGAGTTTTACAACTATGATCCCAGGAAGATAGTAAACATGGTTCAGACGCGCGACGACAGTGTCATACTTGAACTACTTAAGAGCGAGACCATATGGTATTGTGGTCAGTGCATGTCATGCAAAACAAGGTGTCCACGGGGTAATACACCCGGTTCAATAATTATGGTGCTCAGGCAGTTGTCACAGAAATTAGGGGTATTTACTGAATCTGAAAAAGGGAGGCAACAGTTTGCTGTTAAAAGGACAGCTGGTGATAATATATTAAACCATGGTTATTGTGTTCCTGCCTATGCTGTTGATCCTAAAAAGCATCCCGAGCAGGGCCCGGTATGGGAACATATTTATGATAACCTGGAGCATGTAATTGCCCGTTTTGGTGGTGAGCTTAACGGCAAGGAAGGTCCTCTAAGAGGTTTCAGTCCTGAAGTAATGCAGGAGCTTAAAGATATCTTTAAGGTCACGGGTGGACAGGACCTGTTCGATACCATAGAAAAATATTCTGAACAGAAAGCTGCAGAGATGGGGATGGAATATAAGCCGGAGGGGACAGATTGCGAATATTTTAACTATGTATATACCTATGACAGCGGTTGTCATTTTTGTGACAGTATATTAGAAGAAGAATATGAAACTGGAAGGGAAGAAGAGAATATGGAAAGAATTTCAGAAAGAGATTCCTGATAATCATTTTTTCTTTGTCAGGTCCTGTATCAGGCAGAGTTTTTTCCCCGGATCAGAACAGTTCTTGATAAAAATGCTGAGGGAAGAACTGGGTAAAGACATATTTGAAGACCCGAGACATACTACCTGTACAGGAATAGGATATCACGGCGATGTGGTTCCTTTTGATACAATACAGGCGGTTGTTGCCAGGCATTTTGCACTGGCAACTGAGCACGGTTACAAAGATATACTGATATCATGTGTAACATCCTTTGGCATATACGAAGAGATAATTGAAACGTGGAAACATTTTCCTGAAACACTGGAAAAAACAAGGGAAAATCTGTATAAGGCCACAAAGAGGGAATTTGAAGTTCCACGTACAATCTTACATACCAGTGATGCTGTTTATAAATTCAAGGACGAGATAGCAGCCAGGGCCAGATATCCTCTTGTTGACCATAAAACCGGTGAACCGCTGAAAGCAGTTGAGCATATTGGCTGCCATTATTCAAAGATGTTTCCCAAGTACGGAGTTGGAGGTGCTGAATTTCCTCATACATTAGTTGGAATGATAGAATCATGGGGGGGGGAAGTTATTGATTATCCTGAGCGCAGGCATTGTTGCGGGTTCGGTTTTCGCCAGTATCTTGTCCAGGCCAACAGGGGATACTCAATGTCAAATTCGTTAAAGAAATTTGAATCCATGGAGCCTTACAAACCGGAATTTGTACTTGCCAACTGCCCCGGTTGCACTATGTTCATGGATAAATGGCAATATACGATAAAGGAGCAGGAAGGAAGAACATACGGTGTAAATGGTCAGGGTATTCCTGTACTAACATATGAAGAGCTCGCTGGCCTGGTAATGGGATATAGTCCATGGGACCTTGGTGTACAGTACCATATGGTGCAGTCAGAACCCCTGTTAGACAAAATGGGTATACCATATGATAAGGACAAGAAATATATTGCAAAAGATGGCAGCAAAATGGCAGGACCAAAAAACCTGATCAATGCCTGAGCAGAAAGACAAACAAATAATAATTATTGGTGCAGGCACTGCAGGTTGCACTGCAGCAGGTCAGCTGGCAAGGGAAGGTTACAGGGTAAGCCTGATAGAGAAAGACGGTAAACCGGGAGGTAAGGTAAATAACTGGTACCAACTATTCCCTGACAGGAGAAAAGGAGAGGAAGTTAGAGAATTCCTTATGGGCGAAATAGATAATCCTCTGATCAATATTAGCTTAAGTACCGATATTGACAGTATCGTTAAAAGGAAGAATAAATATTTGGTTACCACGACACGTGGAGTAATGCCTCCTGCTGATGCTATTTTAATGGCTACAGGTTTTGACCTTTTCAATCCAGAGCGTAAGGAAGAATATGGTTACGGAATTTATAATGATGTTATTACTTCAGTTGAGCTGGAAGAGAAATTCAATTCCGGCTCTATTCTGACTTCAAAAGGGATTCCTCCAAAGCGTGTTGGTATCGTCCATTGTGTAGGATCGAGAGATGAAAAAGTTGGCAACTTTCATTGTTCAAAAGTGTGCTGTGTAACAGCTGTTAAGCAGGCAATTGAGATACGGGAGATGTTACCGGCAACCGAGGTGTTTTGTTTCTACATGGATATGCGGATGTTCGGTCCGTATTATGAAGAATTGTACAGGGAGGCTCAGGAAAAATGGGTAGTTAATTTCATCAGGGGGAAGGTATCGGAAGCGACTGAAAATATAGAAGGTCGATTGCTTGTCAAGGTTGAGGATACGCTAGCCGGCAAGCCTCTGAAAATGCAGGTCGATTTGCTGGTCCTGATGATAGGTATGGAAAATTCGCTTTCTGGAAGAAGAATAGCAGAAGACCTTAACCTGAAGATAGGTATGAATGGATTTTTCAGTGTGGCAGATAATCATTACGGTAATAACAGGAGCAATATAAAGGGTGTTTTTTATGCAGGCACCTGTACCGCTGCCATGAATATTACCGATACTATTTCCCATGCCAGGGCCGCAGTGGTAGAGATCAGCTCATATCTCAAGTCATCAGAGAGGGAGGTAGAAGTATGAAAAATTTTGGTTTCTCATCGATTAAGCCAAGGGTTATTGATTATGACCGTAATAATAAGGCTGTTTCGGATTATATACTGAAGCATGAGCCTTCATTTGCCCTTTGTATAGGATGTGGGGGCTGTGCTGCTACCTGCTCCGCCGCACGTTTTACTGATATGAGTTTGAGAAAACTTAATATACTTATTAAAAGGGGTGAAAACGATGAGGTAAGAAGATTAATGAACAAATGTATGTTATGCGGTAAATGTACCCTTGTCTGCCCCCGCGGAGTGAATACCAGGAATGTTATTTTTCTTACACAACAGGCTTTCAGAAAACTAGACAATTATGCAGTTTGATCCTTTTGTCATACCGTTTAATATAGGCCTTTACTTCATCATATTATACTGTGTAGGCACATGTATTGTATGGTTCAGGGACCTGTCGCGGCCAGACAAACTCAGGTTACAGAGGGGATTCTTTGGCAGGCCTTTCGTCTTGAGTATAAGGGAAATATTTATGGAAAGCCTTATCCACAGGAAGATAATCAAGGTTAATCCCGTACTGGGTTACATGCACATGAGTCTGGCTTTTGGCTGGTTTTTACTGATAGTACTTGGAACAATTGAAGCTGATGTTTTTGGTGAAAGTCATCTTAATCCACCCTATAAGGCTATATTCTTCAAGTTCTTCAATCCAGAACATGGAGCGGAAGGGTTTACCATGGCTTATTCATTTATAATGGACCTTATCCTTGCATTTATCCTTTCAGGATTGATGATAGCCATAATAAAAAGGTTCTGGTCACGCATTGTTGGAATGAAAAAAACAACGAGGTTAAAGACACTCGATAAGATTGCCCTTACTTCGCTCTGGCTCATTTTCCCCAGCAGGTTGCTGGCCGAAAGCTTTACCTGTGGAGCTGCGGGATCAGGCAGTTTTCTTACGGGCTCGCTTGGTTCTTTCTTCGCAGGATTTTTACCTGCATCTGATCTGGCATATCCGTTCTGGTGGTTATATTCGCTTTCACTTGCAGTCTTTTTTATCTTATTGCCCCGTACAAGATATATGCATATACCTTCAGAACTGTTCCTTATATTCCTTAGGAATTCAGGTGTCAGGACAGGTGATCAGTATGGATCATTTGCCGAAGCACAGGTATATAGCTGTTCATCCTGCGGAATATGTCTTGATAAATGCCAGCTAAGTAGCTCAGCAGGAATAAATAACATACAATCAGCATATTTTGTCAAAGGATTAAAAAGGAATGATGATGTTTATGATATATCATTAAATTGTCTGATGTGTGGCAGGTGTGAAACAGCATGTCCTGTAGGTATAGAGCTTGGTGCCCTCAGGATGATCCAGCGGAGGGCCGGCGAAGCACCTGAAGATATGAAGACCATCTGGACAGGATATATGCGCGAAAGAAACCAGAATATCCGTTACGGATCAAATAATTACACAAAAGTTTATAAATACCTGACACCTGAAATAATTGATCCGGCCACGGAGGTAATATATTTTGCAGGTTGTATGACACATCTCAGCCCGGGCATAGCTTCGTCAATGGAAAAAATATTTAAAGCCACGGGAGTGAATTACCGGTTTATGGATAAAGATGGATCGGTATGTTGTGGCAGGCCGCTTATGCTGGCCGGGAAAGACAGGGAGGCCAGGGAGCTTATTCAACATAATTCATCTGTTATCTGGAGCTCGGGAGCAAAAATATTGGTGACATCCTGCCCTATTTGCCTGAGAGTATTTACTGAAAGTTATCACCTGGATATCGAAGTTCTTCATCATACACAGTTTATCAGCCGGATGATAGAGGAAGAAAGACTGGATTTAAAATTCCTGAATCAGACTGTGGTGTATCATGATCCGTGTGAACTGGGTAGAGGGCTGGGTATCTATGATGAACCCAGGAAAGTATTATACCATATAGCCAGGTATCAAAAAACAGCTTTTGAAAGAGAGAATGCACACTGTTGCGGTGGAAGCCTGGGTAATATCCAACTTGACAGCCGAAAAAAAACAGCAATAGCCTCAGATGCACTAAATGATCTTACACACTCAGCGCCTGATTATCTTATTACTTCCTGCCCCATGTGCAAGAAAACATACAGGAAAGCGGAAAAATCAGACACACCGGAAATCCTGGATGTAGCTGAATTAGTGGTAAAAGCAATATCCGATCCTGGCAGGGCAGAAAAACTGCACAATAAAAAGCATCATAAAGAAGTTCTATACCTAGAGACAAAATAAATTTTACCTTAATGATTGGATTCAAAATTCTTCATTCTATATTTGCGCGTGGTATGATTTTTGCGATCTATCATTAGCATAAATCTGAAGTGTTTTTTTGAATTAAGGTTTTTAGGGGATTTATAATGGACCATTTGTGTAATTTTTTGCGAGGTTTGTCAAAAAGATTCTTCTGTTATATACAATAAGTTAACTTTGCATTACGTAGAAGAATAATGGGAATAAGCTCTATTGATTATAATAATCAAACTTTTCGTATATAATAAACGTCGTATATAACAAACGGTAAATTATTCCTCTGTTGATAAATTAAATGGTGAATTATTTATTTTAAGTACTATGAGAAGGATGAAAGATTTTTTTGTTATTGTGTTGATTCTTGTTTTGGCAAGTAGCTGTGGAAATCGTAATAATGATACTTTCAGCGAACAATCTACATCATATATCACACAACAGGAAGACGGGACCATTATTCTTGACCTTGAAAAGGCATATCTTTTAGAGGACAGCCTGCATCCTGATATGAATACTGCGGAATGGTCGTTCAGAATAAAATCCAAGGGCAGATACGAACTATGGCTCTGTAGTTATACCAAAGACACCATGGATCTGAAATATGAAGAACCTGTTTTTATCAATTTCCAGGATAAAAGAATAAAGGCAGAATCTATTATAGGGAATGAGATAGTATTGGATACACCAGGCCTGGGCAACATGTATTTCAGGGCTGACTCAAAGCTGGGCTCTGTATATATAGAAAATCCAGGTGACTATGATATTCAACTTGTAGGTTCCAAGGTAAGACCCTTTGAGACTACTTCCCTCAGCAATAGTTCAAGGCATACAGAACTCAGAAGCTTGATACTAAAACCAATAACCGAATGACCCGCTTGCCCGGCAAGTTCAATATTAATAACAAGGTAATTATAATAACGGGTGGTGAAGGTGTTCTTGGAAGCACCCTTGCATCTGAACTGGCATCCATGGGTGCCAGGATTGTTATAATTGGCATCAATAAGCAAAAAGGACGGGAAATAGAAAAAACCATAACCGGGAATAAAGGTACTGCTGTTTTTTATTATGCCAGTGTCCTCGACAAGAAGGCTCTCATAGAAATCAGAAAATCAGTAATCTCTGAATGGGGTACAATAGACATCCTGATTAATGCAGCAGGGGGCAACATCCCGGGAGCGACAGTGGGAGAGGACGAGAGTATCTTTGATATGAACACCGATGACTTCAGGAAGGTATATGAACTAAACCTTGATGGTACGGTGATACCTTCACTG
>Ga0114922_10002768_pt1 | contig 16349 bp, 15 predicted proteins | sample AartaG_FD_100975 | JGI IMG/M metagenome (GOLD analysis project Ga0114922, IMG submission 100975) | Deep subsurface microbial communities from Aarhus Bay to uncover new lineages of life (NeLLi) - Aarhus_00045 metaG | ecosystem: Environmental > Aquatic > Marine > Oceanic > Sediment | place...
AGATGATGAGGTAGTTTCAGGTACTTGTGGGCAACCAGCTGGTACTTACATGAAATTAAGACCATCTAATTTTGCAGCAAACTCACCTGCAAATTCTTTTATAGACAGAACTAGTGTGGGAGGTCTTCCAGAAACAGGAAGTAGCTATAGTCACGCTGTAGTATCATGTTCTATATTAGATGAAAATAATGTAGGTCAATTTGTGCCTTTTACTATTCCTCAAGGTAGTGTTATTAATTTTGTTTTTAGAACCAACAGATACAAAAGAGGCTCCAGGTGTGGTAGTAGATTTTATGACTATGATAAAACATTTGTTGCTTCTAGAGATTATGATAGTATGTATCAATTTGTTGAAGGAGATCAAATTGATTTTACAAATGGAATTACAACTGGTAGTGATGGCGGTGAAAACACAGTAAGTCAATCAAGTGTAATTTCAAATTATTACACATCCTTAGGAGGCCCTGGGTCAACTTATATTTCTTTTCAACAAGTTCCAAATCAAGGAGAGCTTTTTCTTGTAATACAAACAGGTACTCCTGCTTGTTCTTCCCCAGATAAAAGAGGGTCTTATGAGACAGTTCAAATTATTGTAAATAGAGCGACTACTTTGTCTGTTTTTGAAACAGAGGCATTACAAGCAAATGATGAATTATACTATGAAAACGAACAAACTTTTAATATTGTAAATGGACTTCATTTATCAGGAAATGCTGATGCTGACCAAGACCAAACATCTAGTCTTCCTGCTGTCATTGATTTAAGCTTTTTTAATTGCTATACCTTTGGGAATGGGGTAGAATCTGATAAAGTTCTTGATGCTTTGGTTTCACCTGTTTTGTCTTTAGGAAGCAAAGTAACATCTGTTTCTGAAGAGCAGTATAAGGAAATACATAGATTTTCAGACATTACTTACAGTGGTGTATTGAATCAAGAAAGTGGGTTAAATAAGTTAAATCAATTTAATTTAGCATTAGCTAACTTTAAGTCATTAGAGAGGGAGTTTGGGCCATTGAGAAAAATGCATTCAAGGCAGACTGATATTCTTGCTTTACAAGAAGATAAGATATCGTATGTATTGGTTGGTAAGAATTTATTATCTGATGCTGCTGCAGGAGGAGCTATAACATCTGTTCCTGAAGTGCTTGGAACTCAGTTAGCTAGAATAGAAGAATATGGAATAAGTAATAACCCTGAAAGTTTTGCTTCGTATGGATCTGATGTTTATTTTACAGATGCCAAAAGAAGTTCTGTAATAAATCTAAAAGGAGGTTCGTCTCAGTCTGACAGACTATCTGTTATATCTAAAATAGGTATGAGAAGTTGGTTTAGAGATTTGTTTTTAGATTCATATTTTACTGAAAAACTAGGTGGATTTGATCCGTATATGAATGAATATGTATTAAGCTCTACTAAGGATTTAGTTCCATTGCCTCCAGTTGAAAGACAATGTGGATATCAATTAATTCAACAATCTAGTGAATCTGATATTTCATTTAACTTAAATCTTACGACTATAATTGGAAACGTAGATATTGATTATGATATATCTGTAGGTCAAGTTCAAGTTATTGTTTTTTATAATAATGTAAAAGTAATAGATACCATTGTATCTAGCTCAGGAACACTAACTTTTTTAAAGAATCAAAGCAACCCAGTGTTAGCTCAGGTTTTTATAGTACCTCAAGAGGTTTCGGAATATGAGATGACGTTTAATTGCCCTGAATCAAGTGAGTTAACTGTAAAGCAGATATTTTTAAATAGCTCTACGGACGCAGGTTTAACATCTAAAATTAGATATAATTGGACTTTATCAAATAACACAAGTCCTTACAATTCTAATTTTATAGTACTTGAAAGTGATGGGGTATCTTTGTTTAAAGAACAAACAGGTTCTGAGTCTTTTGGTACTATTCCAGCTGAAGGGGCGAATGTAAGAATGGAAATTAAAACACAAGTAGGTTTTAATTTTAATCAGTTTTCAGATAAATTACTTTATTTGATTTCTGATGTTAATTATAATGAGTCTGATATTAACACGCTAATACCTTTATTAAACAACATAGTTCCAATACAGGTGCTAAATCCAACATCTAGTACTCCAACTTACTTTGTTAATTTTAATTATTCAAATCCAAGTGACTTAAAATACTTATATTTGGTATGGGATTTAAGAACAAGCGGTCTTGAATCATTTTGTTATGATGTAGCAATTCCGCAAGACGCATGTTGTGATTGTGTAGTACCAGTATAAAAAATAAATAAATGGCAACAACAGTAAATAAATACATTGATAGTTCAGATTTTTTAACAGCAACTGCGGTATATGATGATGCAGCTCTAACTACTCCTTCAGCGGATGGATTTTATCAGCAAAATGGAATATATAGACAACAGTCAGCAGGAGTTTTATTAGCTGGGTCTACAACTTGTCCATCTTGTTCAGGCTCTTCGGAGGCTTTGACAGTAACTGGTGTTTCCGCTACTGAATTGTGCTGTGGAACTAGTAGTAACTACACAGCTTTTTTTGCGTCAGGGGATTCATTTACAAATGCATCAACAACACTAATGTATGCTGATTCAGGGTTAACTACTGTTGTTCCTGATGGATGGTATCGGATAAAAACTTCTAATCAATACAGGCAGCAACTTCTTGGGTCTTTGCAGCCTCTTACTAATTGCCCTACATGTCCATCAACACCTGATTTTTATATCTCAGGAGCTTCTAGCACTTGTAGTACATTTTGTACAACGAACTATATAATAAGTGCTGGAGTTAATACAGTGAGTGGTAATGACTATTTTACATTAGCTTTTGGTGATGAGATTGTAGGCGGATTAGTGGATGGATTTTATGCGTATTATTTTGAAACATCAAGCACTAGCAGTCCTGTAAACGGATGGAGGATAATGGAAATTCAAAGTAATTTAGTAGCTGATATTCTTGTATGTGATGCAGGAAATAATTGCGTAAATCCATAAATAAATAACCATGGCTGAACAAAAAGAATATACTTTAACATATAGCGAATCGGTTGATGGATGGCCTTCATTTTATAGCTTCATACCTGATTATATTTTAGGAATGAACCAATACTTGTATACCTTTAAAGAGGGTAAGCTTTACCGCCATAACAGCAACGAGCGTAGAAACAACTACTATGGAGTTGATAATGATTCAACAATAACAAGTGTATTCAACCAAGAACCAACAACCAATAAAGTATTCAAGACGATTGAGCTTGAAAGTGATGCTCCATGGGACTGTGATGTAGTTTCTGATTTAGGAGCAGGATTTATGCCTGCTTCATATTTTGTATTAAAAGAAGGTGGGTATTTTGCTTTTATTAGAAGATTAGCAAATTCTAAAAATTTATCTTTAAGATCTGCACAAGGTATAGGAACAATAAAAGGAAGCGCAGGAGTAGGTCCAAATTCTATAACGATAGATTTTGGGTTTTTATTAGGTTCAATGATTAATATTGGTGATGCGTCTGACCCTACTAGTGTAGGTGATGTAGCATATTATAATAATAGCGGAACACCTGTTGAAATAGGAGAAATCACAGGTATAAGTGCAGATAATAAATCTATTACTATAGATAATCCTGTTATAGTTGGAGCTTTGCCTGCGTCATATATATTGTATTTAAAAAACAGTGTTGCAGAGTCATATGGAACACTAGGTTATTATTTAGAATTTAAACTTACAAACTCAAGTACTGAGGCTGTAGAACTTTTTACAGTAGATTCAGACGTATTTAAAAGTAATCCGTAGTTTTTTGTATCTTTGTTTATATGAAGTTTACTGTAAGGAAATTAAATTCAGAAGATTATAATTCAATTTTAGTGCCATGGTGGAAAGATTGGAGATGGACAGCCCCTCCAAAAGATTTTTTACCAGAAGATGGTGCAGGTGGTTTTATAGTATATGACGAAACGATTCCTGTGTGTGCAGGATACATGTATGTAACAAATTCAAAAGTAGGTTGGTGTGATTGGATTATATCTAATTTCGAATATAAGGACAAGCTAAAAAGAGAAGAGGCTATAGTTTTTTTAATAAGTGTTTTAACGAATACATTAAAAATATCTGGATGTAAATATTCATATGCTCTTTTAAAGTCAAAATCACTTACCAAACATTATGAAGAAAACGGATATATAGAGTCTGGAACTTATAACAAAGAAATGATTAAAGTATTATAATATGGCAGCATTCACAACAATAGCAGCAGCTACAGTCGCAATAGGAGGTAATCTAGCAAAAGGAGCTTTAGCAGGAGATGCTGCAACTACGGCTGCAAGAGAGGCAGGTAGATTAAGAATAGAGCAAGACAGGCTAGAGCAAGAATCTGTAGCTAGATTGGAGCAAAACTTTTTTGATGAAGTTAGAGCAACTACAGATGTTTATGATAAGCAACTACAGCAAGGAAATGTAATGGGTGCGCAAATATTAGAAGCTGTTCAAGAAGGAGATCAAAGAGGTGTAGCAGCAGCTGCAGGAAAAGTTAAGCAAGTTCAGGATGCTACATTAGGAGCAACAGCCGATAAGTTTGCAAAGCAAAAATTAGACATAGATATGGCTAGGGCTAAAGCAGGTGAGATGTCAGCTTCTGAAATAGCAGCCTTACAAGATGATAGAGCGGCAGCAGCAGGATTACAAGCAGATGCTTTAGATGCGCAAGCCGACCAATTAAGAGGACAGGCAACAGGTTCTTTTATAGATGCAGGTGCAAGTACACTTCAAGCAGGACTTTCATTATCAAATTCAATATCTGCAGGGAAAGATGCAAAGGCAGCTGAGAAATTAGCTGCAGATAAAGGTATCAGTATTGATGATGCCAAGGTAGAAATATCTAAGTACAGTAATAAAGAGAGAAGAGCATTCATGAAAGAAGGTGGTACTGCTCTTGACGTTAGCGGTAGAAGTAATGTGCCAGGTCAATCTGATGCAAGTGCTTTTGAAAGTTCTATATATGACACCCAAACTGTTACACCTGCTGTAAATGCAAGTGATAGTAAGAACAATCCTTTTGGAGTTTCAGATGACTTATATAATAGTATAATTTCTTATCAATCAAAACAAAACGATAAGGCTGTTAATGATTTTAACACTGTATTAGATAATTTAAAAGACCCTAGTTTTTTTGGTTCTTTATTTAAAAATGGATAAATGGGTAATAAATTAGACGCAACAAGAATTGCATTGTCACAGGGTTTTACAGGAGTAAGTGACCCAACAGCTATATTAGATTCCATAACGAAAGGAATGGATAGTGTTGCTACTTGGAAAAAAGGAATAGATGATGCTGACATTAAGTTAAAAACAGATACTGCTCAAAAATATAGAGATGCTGAGAGAAAGGTTTATGATGACCTTCCGACTAATGAAACATATAAAGCTCAAGTTTTAAAAGGTTTAGATAGTTATAAGAATCGTTTGTATAACAATATGAAGATGGTTCAAAAAGGAGTTATAAATCCTAATGATAATTTAATATTTCAAGAGAACGGAAAGCAATCATTTAATATTCTTGCTGAAAGAATAAATAACTATTCAAAAGATAGAGAAGCTTACGTGAAATCAGTTAGTGGGTATACAGATGAAAAAGGAAACTTTATCAAACCAACTACAGGAAAAGGTGGGGCAGCCTTAGAGGATTTAAATTCTCAAATGGGTAATCCTGAATTTACAAAGATTTCTTTTGGACAAGATGGAATGGCTAGAATTACATTCTATGAAACTAAAATAAACGAAGCTACTAGTACTAGAGAGATAGTAAAAGATAAAGATGGAAATCCAATACCTTTAAAGGGGCTTGAAAATGTAAGTGTTTTGGCTTATGAAGGTCAAAGAAATCAAGGTGCTGGATTGCCTAGAGTTTATTTACAAGACCAAGCTAAAGAAGTAACAGGTCAAGGCAGTGCATTTAAGAATAAATACCAGGAAATGGTTGATTCAGGTGGTTTTGTAGGAAACATAGTTGATGACGCTAAGGGTAAAAGCAAAGAAGAATTTAAAACATTATTAACTAATGCTTCAAACCTTATGTCTACAACGGCAGGGCAGGCGCTAAGTATTTTATCAGACAATGGTCCTGTTGAAGAGCAGTCAACACCTCTTAATGCCAGACAGTGGGATGAGATGTCAAAATCGATAGGCAAAGATGCTATGAAAGATACAATTTCATATGATTATTATGATTTTGATTCACAAGAAATAAAGCAAGGGAAAAAGAATAAGTATATTAAAATGACTTTTAGTAAGAACAACACAAATGTGCCTGTGCTTACACCTGAAGATAAGTTAGCTGCGGAAAGAATTGCTCAATTTGCAATTTATTCTCAATTAAGTCGTGAGGTAAAAAGAGGTATAGATTCCCCTCAAAACCAAAGAGACTTTAAATCTGAGGAAAACGAAAAAGACAGAAACTTAAGGAGAGAACTTGCGAATACCGAAAATATAAGAAAAGATTCAGATAAAATTGGTACTTCAACTTTAATTGATGATGTTATACAAGGAAACTCTGCTAGTTTTATAACTCTTTTAAGGCAAAAAAATTATAAGAGCAGAAAGATAGGTGAAAATAAGATTCAAATTTTCAGCGATGATGGAACTAAAATAGGTGTTCCTTTAGACTTTACAGGGAAAGGACTTGATGTTGCTCTGCAGTTAGCTGCTGAGTTTGGATTATCTCCTGAAGGTTATAAAAAATACAACAAATTAAAAGACCCAAGTGCTACACCAAAACCCGAAGGTTTTGTTGATTTTGGAGGCGCTACAGACGTAAAGTTAAGTTTAGAAACAAAAGTAGAAGGTAGGGGTTCTAAAGCCGTTACATTAAACGATAGAATAGACCAGGTTATTGTAACATCGGATGACGCAACCTCAGGTGGTGTTGATGAAGATTTATTAGTCAAGGGAATTGAAAGTGCGCTTAATGAAGCTTTAAATAAGTCTAATCAAAAGTTTGATAATCTTAGTGTAACTCATGATGGTAGCGATAATATAACTATAACAGGTAAGAATTCTAAAGGTAAAACAATAACCGTTAAAGGGTCACAAGAAGATACGGACCCAAAAGATATGAAAATTGAGATAGATGCAATTCTTAATAAGTTTTTTCAAAACTTAGATTCAGATGAAGACTACACCTCTGGTGTTGGAGTAAACTACAAGGACAAATAATAAAACATAATGGATAAAGAGGTATTACAAGACTTATACGATAGAGCTAAATCACAAGGATATAGTAAATCCATAGAAGAGTTTGAAAAGTTAATAGGTTCTGACCAAGAGGTTTTGGATGATAATTTTGAATATGTAAAATCTAAAGGATACGGAAAAGATATTTCAGAGTTTTCGACATTAGTAGGTTTTGGTGAAAAAAAAAATCCAATCGTTACTCCTTCAGATGGGGAAGAGGTTCTTACGGAATCTACTACCGAAACGGAAGTGCAAGATGGTGCTTCGGATTCTTTAGAAGTAAACAAAGTAGTTGAAGAGGGTGTAATTAATGAGTCTGAATTAAACTTTGAAGACCAATCAGCACCTATTATAGAAGAAGAAGTTTTTATACCTGACGCACCTAACAGAGAAGGTGTATTAGATAATAAAGATGGTTCTATATCTACACATAAAATGAGAACAGAAACTGATGGCCAAGGCAATTGGTTTTCATTTCCCACAGTATTTCAAAACGAAGATGGATCTTTTGTGGACATGTCTAATCAAGCAGAACAAGATTGGAATTCTGTTTACGAAGAAGCTCAAAGAAGAGGTGAGGTTATAAACTTTGGCTCAGACGAAAATTCAGCTATAGAGTATGGAAAAGGTTCTTGGAAAAATAAATTTGACGCTAAAAAAAATATAGAACTTTTAAATTCAGTAGGATATATTGAAGCAAACGAAGGAGTTAAGTCAATAATTAGTACCGAAGGGCTTACTGATTTTGATAAAGAGCGATTAGAAAGTAGAGAAAAAACATATAGACTTAAAAATAATGAAACAGGTGAGTTTGAGTATAAAAAAGAATCTCAAATAAAACCTGATGTTTTAAAAGCTATAAAGATATATGAAACTTCAAAAGACGGTTCATATAAAAAAAATTACACAGACGTTCAGGTAGATGTCGAAGATTTTGACAGAGATGATGTGCCTGATGCAAGTAAACTAGATTTATTAGGGATTAATCAAGAAGATTATTTAAAGTGGGATAAAGTAAACACAAGACAAGAAGGTTCTGTGTTTAAGTTTATGAAAAACATTTTACTTAATGATGAATATAGTGATTTTGAAAAAGAACAAAGACAGTATGAAAAACTTCAATCATACCAAGCAACTCAATTAAATGGTATAACTAATGACTTGGAAAAAAATCAAGCGTTACAAAAACTAACTTTAGACCCTGAACAAATTAAGGAATTAAAGAAAGAAGAAAAAAATCTTCAAAAAGAGTTTTATAGTAAAGTCCAAACAATGAGCAAATCAATAGATTTGTTTCCTAAATTTAAAGATGCTACTGTAGATACAGAATTAGAAAAAAGAAAAAGACTTTATTCTGCTGTAAAAAAAGGAGGTTTAAGTGAGGCTAGTCAAGGAACTATAGAGTTGTTAAAAACAGGAGGAACAGCTCTTTCTGATTTTACAACAAATTTCTTGGGTGGTATACCAGCTTTTATAGACCAAAGACTAACAACTTTTGGATATGACAAGAAAGGGTTTCTTGCAGGATTGAGTGATATGTTCACTGACTCAGCTGAACACGTTGACTTGGCTTACGGTGGAGTTAAACGTTCAGGGTTTATGTCTGGTAAACCTGTTATGTATAGAGGTCAACAATACTTTGTTGATAAAAACGGAAAGGTTTATGACCAGGAGACAAATATATTATTGGATGGAATTATTTCTTTGTCTGATATAAAAGAAATACAAAAAAGGTCTAAGGATGTTCCTGAAGAAGAAACCATGTGGACAGGTGGTTCTGTTACTACAGGACTTACAAGCACATTAGTTAATTTATTTGGATTAATAAGAACAGGTGGTAAGGTAAAAAATGCACTAGGATTAAAAGGAAAGCGAGCAGGTTCTATTGGAATGGGTGTTACTTCTTTTACTAGTGGGGTTGTTGATAATGTTGATGATGTTAGGTCTCAATTAATAGCGACTGGTATGAGTGAGAAAGAAGCTATGAATATAGCTGTTAATGCAGGTCAAGCAATATCTACTCTAGATGGTGTATTTTCTGGATTAGCAGGTAGCAATGAAAAGCTTTTAACAGGTTTAACAGGAATTAAAAATCAAATAAAAAACCTAGCAGTTACCAAAGGAAAATATTTTACCGCTAAAGAGTTAAAAACAAAAAGCTACGAGTTGATAAAAGAAAATGCAAAGGAATTGTTTGTAGAAGAACTTCCTGTGTTATTTTCTGAAAAAGGAATAAACTATCTAGTAAACAGAAGTATAGGTGAAAATGTATTAGACTATAAAATAACAAAAGAAAACATAATAGAGACTGCTGTAATGACTATTGGAGCAACAAGTGGATTGGGTGGTAGAAAGTTATTATCAGGTAACAGGAGAGCTGATTTAGTTAGAACAATAGCAGCGGATATAGGAGACTTACAGGGAACTTTAGATGCTTTAGTAAAAGAAGGGTCACTTAATAAAAAAGAAGCTTCTAACGCCTACACAGAGATATACAGAATGCAAACAGCAGAAAACCTAACAAAGGGGACTATACTTGTATCTGAAAATATGGAGACTGCTTCAGATTTATTAATTCAAAGACAAAACTTAATTAATAGCAAGGAAGGATTAGAGGGTCCTGGTAAACAGAATATAGATAATAAGATAGCCGATGTAGACGCACAGTTAGATGCGCTTTACAAAAGAGATCAGCAAGAAGCTGAGGATATTGTTAACGAAACTAAAACAGACAAAGATGCCATTTCAAAGCCAAGCACAGAGAAGCAAGTGTTACCAGATGATGCAGGAAGCAAAGAAGAGGGGGGAGACTCCAAAGTGGAATTGCAACAAGTGGGAGAAGGAGACACTAAACAAGTCACTACCGACACGCAAGTCGAAAAAGGTGACACGAAAACCGACCAAACTAGCGACACGACTACGCAGACAGATACTGAACAGTTAACAGAATCTACCTCAATAGAGGAAGGTATGAGTGTGAACAAGGAAAGAGTAGACTCTATTGTTGATGGGATTATTCAAAAGACTAAAGACAGAAGTGTAAAAGGAGAGCAAACAAATCCTCAAAAACTTGCTGATAATGCAATAGAATATTTGAAAGGCTCTAAGTTATTTGAACAAGCAACAGACACGGAAAGAGAGACAATACTTAGAGATGTTAGCAAAAAGCTAGGAGTAGAAATTAAAGCTCCTACTGCTAAAAAACTTTTAGGTATAAAACGAATTGGGAAACCTAAAACTATTACAGTAAAAAGTGACTATGCTGCAATGAAAAAAGATCTTCAGAAAGAAGCGAAGGTTGCTAGAGATGCTAAGAACGATGTAAACAAAAGAAGAAAAGGTTTACAAGGGGCTATAGATTTGGTTTTGAAAGCAGGTAATATTACTACTAAAAAAGCAAACACACTACTTAAAAAAGTTTCTAATGTAAATCTTTATAACGCTAAAAAGGTTCAGGACGTATTGGACTTTACTACAAGAGCGATGAATGATGCGGAGTATTCTAATAAGCTAGATAAGGCTAAGAAACTTCAATCATCTATTAAAAAGAAATTGAAAGGTAAGGAAGCAGGATTGTCTGATTCGGCAAAAAGATTTAGCAAAGTAAATCCAAGTAGTGTTTCTGACATTGACACGTACCTAGAGAAAGCAGAATCTATAAGTAAAGGTTTGCAGCCAACTAAAAAGCCGTCTAAGGGAAGCCTTAAAGTAAGTAAGCCTTTTGATATTAAAAAAACAGATGAGTACTCTAAAAAAGAAACTGAATTAGAAGCAGAGAGAAATTATAATCTTGCAAAAGAATCTTTTCAGGAACTAACAGGTTTAGAGCCAGGGGACTTAACTCTTGACCAAATGAAAGAGATGATGTATGAGATAGATGGAAAAGAAACAAGTGCTGAGAAAGATATTGAAACTTTGAAAAAGAAAGAAGTTATAATTGATAAAGCTGTAAAAAATGCATTTAAGAATACTAAGATAAATATAAAAGGAGCTATTGAAGCAGGAGATATAAAGCTTAGTAAGTCTCAAAAAATATTGATTAAGAATTTCTTAAACATGGATTTAAGTTTAATGACTACCAAACAAAAAATGGAAGCATTAGATTCAATTGTTAATTTTGAACTCAATCAATCCACAGGAGGAATGGAGGCAGCAGTGAAGAAACAAGTTGGTGCTGTTAAACTTACTCGTGTAAAAAACAAAGGAGTTAAAAGTGCTGACAATAAATCATTATTTGGTTTAGGGAAGTTTTGGAATAAACAGATATCAACTTTGCCTAACATATTTGAACTTACATTTAAGTCTCAACAAAAGGCAAGAATGGTTATGGATGCTTTAGGTCTTGATGGAATAATAAACGGTAGCGCAAAAGCTCAAAACGAAAGCGCTAGAGTAGAAAAAGATTATGCGAATACTTTTGCAAAAAAGAAAATGAAAGATGGTATATACTTTGACGAATCTAATGATATCGAAAGAGGAATACTAGCAGATGTCAGAAGAGTTACACCTGGCACAGAATCTGAACAGAAAAAAGAATTTGACGATAGTAAAAATCTTATTAAAGAAACTTACGAAAGACTTATATCTTCAGGAGATAAATTAAAGGTTAGTAAAGGTGAGGTAATTAAAGCTCAATATGATAATCTTTTAAAAGACTCTAATTCAATATCTGATGTAGAATCAAAAGCAGACCCTGTAAATTTAGATGGTGTAAAATACGTTACTGAAATTTGGGCAGAAAAATATAATGATTTAGCGGATACATCTTTAAATGTATATAATAAAAATTTAGGGAAAGACATTAATTATACTCCTAGAAACATTCAATCAATTAAGGAAACAAAAGCTGATAGAGATATAACACAACCTGTTTTTAATCCTGAAGGAATTACAAGAAAGAATGCTTATGATAAAAAGACAGGTGTTTTAAAAGAAGCTACCAAACCTTCTAGCCTTGGTAAAGGAAAAGTATTAAACTTAAGTTTTGATTCTCAGAACATGAGTAATTATAAAGCTGCTTTAACTGATATATATACAGCCCCTTCTATACAACAAGTGAAAGGAGCTAGAGAGTCAAAAGCTTTTAACGAAGTTTTTACAAATGAATCAGCTAAGGAAATAATTAATGAAAGAATAAATAGTTATGTAGATTCTAAACGAGGTAAAAAATACGTAGATGGTTCAACAAAGAGAGCTTTAAATCGTTTAAATAAGGTAGCTACATTGGGTGTATCTAGGGTTCTAGGTGGGCCTACTCAGTTTTTAAAACAAATTGTACCTATTTTTAACACAGGTGCAAATGCAGGGGTTGGTAATACATTACAAGGTGCTAAGTTAATTTTTGATGCTGAGGTTCAAAAGGCTATAGATAATTCAGGATTACCTATTGCCAACAGGGGAATATCATCTCAGTCAGATATTGAAAATGCAGACAGTAGAATTAAAAAGAAAGCACAAACAAAAGAAGGTAGATTTATTGATGCTGCTGATCAAATAAATAAAAAGACTCTTGAAGCTTTCTTAGTTTATCCAGATGTTCAGACAGCAAGAGCTTCTTTTATTGCATACTATATTCAGCAAATAAAAAAAGATGGAGGAGATACTAGTAATATTGATTGGTCTAAACCATTAGACAAAAAAGCTGCACAGTATGCACAGCAACAAGTAGATAGGCAACAAAACACATCTGACCAAGACCTTCAAGGAGACTTGTTTACTAATCAAAACTTTGGTTCTCAAATAGTTCGTAAAACATTATTTCCTTTTGCAAACTTTTTGTTAAATCAAAAGACAAGAATGTATTCAGATATAAATACTTTAACTAATAACCCAACTGCTCTTCCAGGTGATAAGAGTAGAGCGCTTAGGTCGTTAGGAGGTTTAGGTGTCGAGACAGTAATGTTTAATGCTATTGGTTTAGGTATAACTCAAACCTTAGCTGCTGCAGCTAGATTAATATCAGGAGAAGAAGAAGACCCAAATCTAAATGATTTTAAAAATGCAGAAGAAAGGTCAGCAAAAAGAGATAAGGAATTTAAACAAAGATTAACAGGTAGATTAGGAAATATGGTAGCAGATATTCTTGTACCTATACCTATTTTAAATGATGAAACTCTAAATCAAGTAAATGGATTATTAAACTTATTTCAAGGTGAAGAAGACCCATTCAATTTTTTGCTAAAACAGATAAGAAATTGCTCGACCAACTAGGTACTTTAGGAATTGGCCCAAAGAAAGCAGTTATACTTGCTGATATGATTAAAACAATTATTACAGGAGAGAAAACTACTGTATTTATGGGTAAAGAAAGTACAAAAAAAATTAGCCCTGAAAAATTAAATGCTTTAAGATTAACAACTATGGCTTATGCTATGCATGCAATTGGTGTTCCTGGTTTAAACTCAAGTGAAGTTGGATATGTTTCTGAAAGAGCTTTTAAAGATATAGGTAAATCAAAAGTAATAGAAGAAAAATATAACATTGAGGATGACGCTTACGATAGACTTGAAGAAAGAGGATTACAAAATCCTTCTGACAAAGCTGTAGAAAATGAAATGAAAAGAATAAGAAGAGAAATTAAAAACGAATAGTTAATCTTTAATTTTTTTTTCATCAAGCATTTGCTGAAGCTTTCGTATCATCTTATAGTTTGGTCTTTCTTTTAATTTTTCTTTAAGGATTTGATCGGTGATAATTGATTTCATTTGATTTAATTTAGATTAAAATATATGTGTAAGTCTTGCGACTTGACCATGTTCTTTATGATGTAAAAAACCTTCTACTGCTTTAACTCCTCCAACACCATAGCCTTTTTTGTGATGCCATGAATCTGTGCCGCTAGGAGACCTAAGAGACTCTACAGTTATACCGTGATAATCTTTACTAGTTTTGTGATGCACGTGGTGGGTATAAACATATCTATGTTTTGTTTCAGCCCACCATTTAGAGAATTCATTAGCCATTATTAACGGTAGGTCCGATTCTTTTGCTCCATCCCCATGAGTTGACCCAATTAGATTATTTCCATATTTAAATCCTTTCCTGTGAGCTATACTACAGTCAAAAGTTATGTTCTTAGATTTTCTAAACCAAGACTGTATAGAGTCAGATAACATAAATCCTGACATATAATCGTGATTACTTGGGTTATATACAAAGTGAACATCTGCAACTGACATTAATGTTTCTAAAATATCTACATAGAGTTTTTTAGCTGTCATAAAGTTTTCATACCACATCCCATCTGTATCTTGAGGTGTGCCTGCTGTTGTTTTTCTAGACGGCATGTCAACATGTAGTATATCATTACCCCCTATAAATAATATTTTATCCTTGTGAAATCCGTCAGATTTTTTTAAAATACCTTTAATTCCTTCCTTTACTCTTTTCACCGCTATCTGTGAGTTGTAGTCTTCACCACTTTCAAATGAGGAAGCTAGTTTTCCTATATGAATATCTGCCGGATCAATAACTAACAAGTACGAGTCATTTCTTTTTGTTCTTTCTATTTTAGGATAAGATGGAGAATGGTTATTCATTTCCTTAATAACCCTGTCTCTTACTTCTTCTGGAGTTATCCCTACATTTTTTGCATGAACTGAGAAGTGTTTTCCTTTGTGCCAGTAATGATCAACTTGATCCATAGGAATTCCTACTTTCTCACATTCATCTTTTAAAGCTCTGTGGTCTTGGATTAGTTTATATTCTTGTGAATCTATTCTAGGCCTGTATATTCTTGAATCTGAATTAGATTTCATTTTCTGAAAGTTTTTGAAGTTCCCTGAATATTGAATTTATTTCTTTTATTTTTAAATTTAACACAGTGTAATCTTCATCCATCAAACTCTCATAAATATCGTCAGTAATATTATTAATGTTTTTCATAGTGACATTAATAAAGTTTATAGTAACTTTGTTGGTATGGTTTGCAGACATTTTTTCGCCTTAAATTTACGAAAAATTATTTAAAGTTTCTTAATTTCATTTTTTAATTCCCAAATCCTTCTTTCTTGCTTTATAAATAAGCCCATAGATGATTTAATTACCTCTCCTTTTAAGACAAAATGTTCACTCAATGCTAGTTTTAATATGTTAGCACACACGTTATATTTATCATACATCAACCTAAGCTCTTCCATTTCTTCTCCATCTAATTTATTTTTTTCAGCAATAATTTTTACTTCGTCTATTTCTTTAAGTCTTTCTTCTAGTAGTTCGATTGGGTCTGTCATAGGTTATTTAATATATTTAAATCCTTTATTAATTACATCTAGATACTCATTAAGAGATATGCTATAAACATCAACCAACATAGCTGAGGAGTTTGGATTTCTAAAATACTCAATCGTAAAAAATGTAGGTTTCTCTTCATCGTCATGCGCAACCCCAGATATTGTACTTATTATACCATCTGTATTCTCAATGTCTAGCGTATCTATTTGCGAAGCTATCCGGTCTCTTATTATTTTATTAAAACTATACATTTGTTTTAAAAAGAATTCATCTATTTCGAATTCATCCTCTATATACTTCTGTTTTGCACCCATGTTTTTTCAATTCTTTTAATCTATATTCTTGTAGTGGAGACACCCTCCCCTTTGGCGTTTTTACTTCTGAAAATAATACCTCACAATTAGGAGGGATAGCTATTATATCAGGTATACCATTCTTATTAGTTTTAATAAGCTTGATTACATAATACCCATCAGCCTCCAATTGATTGATTCTTTTTTTTTGTATTTGTTGCTCTGTCATTAAAATGGATCATTATTCCAGTCCTCAGGAAATAACTTCTTAGCTATTGCTTTTCCTACTATTATTACTATTGCGGCTACTCCTAGCCAACCGATTGCTTCTATCATAATATTAAGGTTGTAATTTGTTATCTAATTTTTCAAGTACATATCGTACATTTTCTTTGTCTACGTCAACATCTATTAAAATCTTATCATCATCAATCCAAAGTTTTAGATTGTAATGGTCATCATTTATGATGTTGCATTTTACTTTTAATTTTACAATTCTACTCATGTTATTTAATTTAAAGTTAATAAATCTCTTTTAAAATGTTTTAAGGTGTAATCTTTCTTCTTGCTTACAGCTTTGTATATCTTATCCTCAATACCTTTTGATGTGAATA
>Ga0114922_10002769_pt1 | contig 16347 bp, 13 predicted proteins | sample AartaG_FD_100975 | JGI IMG/M metagenome (GOLD analysis project Ga0114922, IMG submission 100975) | Deep subsurface microbial communities from Aarhus Bay to uncover new lineages of life (NeLLi) - Aarhus_00045 metaG | ecosystem: Environmental > Aquatic > Marine > Oceanic > Sediment | place...
CATCAGTTGTGTGCTCGCCGGCGCACGCACAAAGCAACAACTGGAGGCGAATGCCGCGGCGGCTTCAGGGGCGCTTCCGGAAGAGGTGGTACAGAGACTCGGGCGGGCCACGGAGATCCTGAAGAACAAGCTTGGTCCCAGCTTCGACTACTTCGAAAGCACCGCCAACGATCGTACCCGCTGAGCCGCTGGTTCTTTCCACCCCCCCCCTGACAACCCATTTGCGATTTCCTCCAAATATGTTGCCATCAGCAGGTATTTATACTATATTTTTAATGAGAATATTCTCAATTATTATGCTTGTTTATGGACCGGTTCCCTCCAGAAGGCTCGGAAAAAGTCTCGGGCTCAACAACATACCATATAAATATTGCAGTTACTCCTGTATCTACTGTCAGGTAGGGCGAACAACCAAGATGCGGGTGGAACCTTCCGTGTTCTATCAACCGGAAGCACTCCTGCGGGAGACCAGGGCCCGGATCGAAAAGGTAGGCGTTGAGGGGCACCGTGTAGACTATATAAGTTTCTTTCCCGACGGTGAGCCCACCCTGGACCTGAATCTCGGGAATTTGGTCTCGATGCTGAAGAAAGAATTGACGATTCCCATAGCTGTCATCACCAACGGATCCTTGCTCTGGCGCGAAGAGGTGGCCGAGGCGGTGAGCCTGGCGGATTGGGTGTCTGTAAAAGTGGACAGCGTTGTTGAACCTGTTTGGCGGCGTATCAACAGACCCGATCGGCGTCTTGAGTTGCCAAAACTGCTCGAGGGCATTCGTTCCTTCACCCGCAGCTACGGCGGGGATCTCGTGACAGAAACCATGCTGGTGGAGAATGTGAACACAAATCCCGAAGACCTCGCGGAACTGGCGAACTTCCTGAGCGAACTGTCTCCCAAGAAAGCCTACCTCTCCATACCATCTCGACCGCCCGCAGAAGCCCGGGTACGTATTCCGGCCAAGGGCGCGATCCGTAAGGCCAGGGAAACGCTTGCGGATGCAGGGTTAACCGTGGAGGGACTGACAGCTTACGAAGGGGATCAATTCGATGTCATCGCGGATGCCGAGCAGGATATCCTGAGCATCGCCGCTGTGCATCCACTCCGGCGGGACGCTCTGCAGCGACTTCTTGAAAGCGCCGGCGCAGACTGGAAGATCGTTGAAAAACTTCTCGATGAAGGTCGCCTTGTTGAAAAGAAACACGATCAAAAAACTTACTACCGGACCGTTTCTTAACAGAAGCTGTCCCCTGCCCCCACGCGAATAGCGACCTTTGCCTCCTTTGTTTTAAATGATTTTTCAAGAAAATTATGATCCCTTTGCAGAAATGCTGTAAAAATATATTCTATTATAGTGATGGTCGCTTCACCTTCTGATATCGAAATCCTGGTGGATGCTGAGATCGCCGGTGGTAGTTTTCCAGGAATAGTCCTCCTGGTTTCGAAGGACGGCAAAATCGTTTATTCATTGGTGAGGGGCAATCGACAGGTGAAGCCGGAGCAAGAGGAGATGACCGAAGACACGATCTTCGATCTGGCTTCGGTCACCAAACCCCTGGCTACCGCCCTTCTGGCGTTGTTGGTGTGCGGGCAGGAGAGAATCAGTCTAGATGAGAAAATTGGAACATTTGTTCCCGAGATCGCTGCCGAAAGCCGCACGATTACCCTGGGACAGCTTCTCGTTCACACAGGCGGACTCCCCCCGGTGCCGGATATATACGAGCTGTTTTCCGATCCCCGAAGGATCGAATACGACCGTGCGGTCAAGGCTCTCCTCTCCGTAAAGCCGGAAAAACCCCCAGGCCGGGAAGCTGTTTACAGCTGTACGGGTTATCTGATCCTCGGACAGTTCCTTCGGCGGGCAACGGGTGCGCGTCTCCAGGAGCTGTTTGCTCAGCTGATTGCCGCTCCCTGCCGGCTTTCGGATACCATGTTCAATCCGCCCGTCGTTTTGTGGGGGCGTGTAGCGACGACCGAGCACTGCTCTTGGCGGAAGCGCTGGATCCGGGGGCAAGTACACGATGAGAACTGTTACTGCCTCGGCGGTGAAGGGGGAAACGCCGGACTGTTTTCAACGGCCGGAAGTGTGCTTGATCTGTTGTCGCTGTTCGAGACCGGAGGGGTCGTAAACGGAGTTCAGCTGCTTGCTCCCGATCAGGTACGGATGATGAGCACTTGTTTCACCGAAGGGCTGGGGCTGCGAAGATCGATCGGTTTTTATATGCATGACGATGATGCCCCTTCCGGCCCGCTGTTCAGCAGGAACTCTTTCGGCCATACCGGATTCACGGGTACGAGCATCTGGCTCGAGCCGGAAAAAAGACTAACCGTAGTAACATTGACCAACCGCGTTCACCTTGGCCGGGAACAAACAGAGGAAAAGATAAAGGAGTTTCGCAAGAAACTACACTCCGCGGTCTTCCAGAACTGGGGATAGTGAAACCATTCCACGTACTACAATACTGCGGAGAGATGGAAAAAGATGTCGACCCCTTCAGAGTAACCCGTCCATAAACCTCAGATCTGAACGGGTCAACTCTGAAGAGAGATGAGGGCTTTCGCCTCGAGGGCTAAAGCATTACTGTGATTTCAGAAAGAGGTTCATCTTGGTGCCGCACTGCGGGCAGATCCCTTTTGCCTGGCGGCGACCCTGCTTGTTGATGACGACCTGGGCGTCCTTCATCATACGTTTTGCTTTGCACTTGACACAGTAGGCTTCGTAATCAGCCATATTTCCCTCCCTCTAATTTGGGTGTTGTTCATATTCTACCCCAACACGGCGGATATTTCAAACCTTTTATTTTCTATTCTCACCTGGATATATGGCAGCGCAGATGGGTTGAGTATCACTGAGAGATATTGTTTTCGGCTGGAAGGGGGAAGAGCCATTTCTTGTCATCCCCGGGTTTATGCATTCGAATTGTCAACGTAGAGAGGTTCGTTGGACAGAAGAGGTTCTACGTCCAGCTCCTCCGCCCCCATCATGGAAGCGATTCTCTGTAGTGAAGAAAGAAGAAAAGACTGTTCCCAGTCTTTGAGGCGATTAAATCTATTGACAAAATCCACCTGCAACAGGCTTGGCTTACTGTCCAGAATAGCCTGAGTCTTTTCCGAGGCTTCGATGTAGACCTTTCGTTTGTCGCTCTGCCCGCGTTTGCGGACGATGAAGCCCTGATGTTCCAACCGGTCTAGAATTGTGGTCACGGTTGCCTGGCTGAGACTGATGTGTTTGGCGATTTCAGAAACGCTCAGGTCTTTTGACTTCCCGATTTCCGAAAGGATCATCAGCTGCGGCCCGGTCAGCCCGTATTTTTTCAGCAGAACCTTCGAATGAAGGTCTATCGAGCGAATGATTTTGCGAATACTTGAGAGTAGCTCATCGCTTCTGTCGGTCCCCATCGGCACGGCCTCTCTATCGTCTAAAAAAGGTATTGTATTGTACATTCCGCATTCTGTAAACTCCCATTTCGCATAATACCATTTAGCACTATCGAATTGTTATATATTTAATTAAATATATTTTAATGTCTTATTTACCAAAAAACCTGAATATTACGCCCATATCTAAATTAACTTTATTCGTGATCTATACATTTTCTTGACATATATAAAAAAATTATATAGTGTACGAACTAAATAAACACTAAGGAGTTATCATGAAGAAGGTATGCACCGTGCTAATGGCAGCCCTGCTGTTGCTATGTGCCATGAATCTGGGCGCCGGCGGCCAACAGACCGTGGAAGAGAAGTTGATTATTAGGGAGGCCAGCCAGGTACCGGGCTTGATTACCCCCGGTGTGTGGGATGGACAGACATTGTCGCTCAACTCCTCGATCTACGACTTTCTGGCGGAGTTGGATCCGGCAACCGGCGAGCTGGTTCCCTCTCTGGCAACCGAGTGGAACAGCGAGGACGGGCAGGTCTGGACGGTGAAACTGCGAAAGGGAGTAAAATTTCACGACGGCACGGATTTTGCGTCTGAGGATGTTCGCTTCACGATCGAACGAACGCAGGATCCGGATCTCGGTCATCTGCAGAAGGCGGATTTCGCCATCGTGGAGCGGATCGACACACCAGATGAGTACACGGTGGTATTTCATCTTGCCGAAGTCCGACCAACCTTTATGTATCTGATGACCGCCTACAACATGTGCGTTCTCTCCTCAGAGTACGATTATGCAAAGCTCGGCGAAATGAAACCCATGGGAACCGGACCCTTTGTCCTGAAGGAGATGGTGCCCAAGGAATCCGCCCTTTTGGTAAAGAACGAAGAATATTGGAACGAGGGATATCCCAAAGCCGATGAGCTGAGAATCTACTTCGTGCCGGACATCGACTCGAGCGTGTCCATGCTGGAGGCCGGAAAAGTGGATGTCTGTCCCTTTATCAATACGATTCACAAACAGAATCTGGCGGCCAAGGGCTTCAAGGTCGTGTCTCCCTATCAGGAATATCGCTTCGTGGCTCTATCGGCTGACAGAGAGCCCTTCGACGACAACCGGGTTCGCCTGGCCATGAAGTACTGCATGGATCCGGAAATCCTGGCCAAAGTCTGCCAGGGCGAGCTGGGCTCGGACGTCTACTACAATGAAACACCGATACTGAACGTGCTCGCCCAGTACAAAGACATCCCTCTCCGGGGCCGGGATATCAACAAGGCCAAGCAACTGCTTGCCGAGGCCGGGTACCCCGATGGTCTCAGCGTGGAATTGTACTACGCCTCGGATCACCCCTACGGACAGGAGCTGACCCAGGCCATCAAGGAGCTTGCCGCTCCGGCCGGCTTCGATATTCAGCTCAAGGGCTATACCCGGGATGTGTATCTGTCTCAGTACTGGATGGACGGGCCGATGCTGCTCACCGGCTGGGGACCGCGGGTCGATCCGTCGATGCTTCTCATGCTGGCTTATCAGTCGGAGGGTCCGTGGAACGAGTCACACATCGACGACGCCGAGGTGGACGAGCTGATCGCCAAAATCAGCGCCGAGGTGGATGAGGCCAAGCGTCAGCAGTACTACGACCGCTTGCAGGAGGTCTTTTACGAACGCGGAACGGTCATCAACATCCAGGTGCCCTACTTCGTGGCCATGAGGCCCGAGGTGAAGGATTACCGTCAGCCGCCGACCTTCATGGTGCAGTACGAGTACACCTACATCGAAGAATAGTGCATGAGCTTTCTTCGGAAAGTATTACAGCGGTTGGGGTTTATGATTATAACCCTGGTCGCAATGTCTTTACTGATTTTCTTTCTCGTTGAGATTATGCCCGGGGACGTCGCTCAGATGGTCCTCGGGCAAAGTGTAACCCCTGAGGCACTCAAGGCCTTGCGGGAATCCATGGGACTGAACGACCCCTTCTACCTTCGCTATCTGCGCTGGTTTACCGGTCTGCTGCGGGGGGACCTGGGCGAATCCCTATACATGAGAGGAGTGCAAATCAGTATGATTCTCTGGCGGAAGGTCTTTCATTCGGTAATCCTCGCCCTCGCCGCCCTGTTGTTTTACGTGCCCCTTTCCATCTTCTTCGGCGTGCTTGCGGGTGTGCGAAGCGGAAAATTGTCCGATTCGGTGATTTCTTTTTTTGGCCTGGCCACCATGGCTCTGCCTGAGTTCGTGTCCGGGGTTCTGCTGATCACACTTTTCTCCGTCGTGCTCAAAGCGCTCCCGATTACCAGTGTGATTCCGATCGGGGAGAGCATCTGGGGCAACCTCGATATCCTGATCTTGCCCGCATTCTCAGTGACGATCGTCATGTTTGGGTACGTTTCCCGGATGCAGCGCTCATCCATGATCCAGGTGATGAGCTCCGACTACATCCGAGCCGCTGAGTTGAAGGGATTGCCGCGGGCCTATGTTATCTTCCGGCATGCGTTAAAGAACGCTCTTCTGCCGACGATTACGATCATCGGTATGAACATGGGATGGCTGTTCGGAGGACTCATCGTGGTGGAAACCCTGTTCGGATACCCGGGGCTCGGTTCCCTCACCATGACGGCCATCAAGACCCGGGATGTTCCGCTGATCGAAGCCTGTGTGTTGTTCATCACATTCATCTTCGTTGTTTCCACTTTTATCACCGATCTGCTGTACGGGTTGTTGAATCCCCGCATCCGATTCTCGGGAGCCGAGCAGTGAAGAGAGTACTGTTTCTCTTTAAACAACGCCCCCTGGCTCTTGTCGGGATTGTCGTGATCCTCTTTTGGTTTTTTGCCGCCCTATTCGGACCGAGCCTCTTGTCCTTCACCTATTCGGCGCTGGATACCGATTATCAGATGACCCGGCCGGGAGAAGGGGGACATCTTCTCGGGACCGACGCGCTGGGCAGAGATATCCTTACCCGCATCCTTCACGGCAGCCGCTCGATTCTGACCGTGGCCCTATTGACCTCGTTGTTTTCAACCCTTGCAGGTGTCATTATCGGTTTCTCCGCAGGATACTTCGGCGGTAGAGTCGACGCCGTCTTCCTACGGATCATGGACATCCTGATGGCCATTCCACCGCTGGTGTTGGCTATGGTCATCCTCGGTATATTGGGCGATTCAACAATTGTGAGTCTGACCATCATGGTTTCCATTGCCTATATCCCGGCCACTGCAAGAGTCGCCCGGGGAGCGATGTTGACCTGCAAGAACTATGAATACGTGGACGCCGCCCGCATTATGGGGGAATCCAACTTTTCCATCATGTTTGTCGAGATTTTACCCAACACGATCGGATCGATCATCGTCGAAGCCACGGCGCGCTTTGCCTATTCGATCATGATGGTGGCTTCTCTGGGATTTCTCGGAGTCGGACTGCAGCCGCCGACACCGGACTGGGGGATGATGGTGATCGAGAATAAATCCATCATGATGAACGCTCCCTGGGCCGTCCTGTATCCCGCACTGGCCATCGCCTCCCTGGTGATCGCGATTTCTCTGTTTTCGGACTTTGTCTCCAAGGTGCTGATCCATGATTCCTGATACAATCTTGAAACTCAGGTGTCTCGGGGTGAGTTATCGGACTTACTACGGAACAGTGGTTGCCGTCCGTGATGTCTCTCTCACCTTGGGAGAAAACGAGTCGGTCGGAATCATCGGAGAATCCGGTTCGGGTAAAAGCACCCTTGCCTATGCGATTATGGACTATCTTGCCGCCAACGGAACCAGTACCGGCGAGGTGCTGTTCAAAGGGGAAAACCTCCTCGAGAAGAGCCGGAAGGAGATGAGGGAGTACCGGGGAAACCGAATCGCCATGGTCTATCAAAATCCCTACTCCTCTTTGAATCCGTCTCTTACGATCGGACGGCAGCTGGATGAGGTAAGTCTCTTTCACCGGAATAGCTCCAAGGATGAAGCCCGGGCGGCCAGTATTGAAGTTCTCAAAGACCTGTATTTGGGTGATGCAGAGGGATTGGTCAGACGCTATCCTCACCAGATCAGTGGAGGCATGCAGCAGCGCATTTGTATTGCCATGGCCCTGCTGTGCCGTCCCGATCTTATGATCATGGATGAGCCGACCACCGCCCTGGATGTTACTACCGAAGCGGTCATCCTGGATCTGGTCAAGGATCTGAGAGATCGCTTCAAGATGTCCCTGATCTACATTTCCCACGATATCGGGATCGTCAACAAAGTATCGGACCGAATCGCCGTGATGTATCGGGGAGAGATCGTAGAAATCGGTCCCAAGAAGGGTATTTTCGACAGGCCGGAACATCCCTATACTCGCGCCCTGATCAACTGTATTCCCCGGTCGGGGCTGGTAAAGGAACAGGTTCGTCTCAATACGATCCCGGGTTACGTGCGCAAGCGAAGCGCAGAAGAACACGGCTGCCCCTTTGTCGATCGCTGCGGAAAACGCACTTCCGGCTGCGTGGAACGGTACGGAATGATAGAGCAATCGCCAGGGCATTTCGCCGCCTGTGACCGGGCGTATGCCAAGGATGTTCCCGATGAGTCGATTATTCCGACTGCCGCAGGTCCAGAGGCCGCCTGTCAGGAGGGAGAGCTGCTTCTGAAAATCGAAGACCTCTACAAAGCCTTCCGCAGCCGGGGCAAGACGGTTCGGGCGGTGGACGGAGTTTCGGTGACCCTCCATCGTAACAACGTTCTCGGCGTGGTGGGAGAATCAGGCTGCGGCAAGAGCACGATGGGATACACCCTCAGCGGACTATTAACCCCGACCAAGGGGAGGCTCCTGTTCGATGGAGTGGACATCTCCATATCCTGGAAAAAGAGGTCGAAGGAGATCCTCCGCGAGATTCAGCATATTTTTCAGAATCCTGGTCGGAGCCTCAATCCCTCCTTCAATATCGAGACCATCATCGGCAGGCCGATGAAGCGGCTTCTCGGCATCAAATCTCGAGCGGAACGGCGAAAACGCATAGAGGAGATCCTCCGCAAGGTAGATCTTGGCAAAGAATACCTGCTCCGAAAAGCCACCCAGCTAAGCGGCGGAGAGATGCAGCGGGCCGCGGTGGCCCGGGCTTTTGCCATCGCTCCTGATCTGATCATCTGTGACGAGCCTACTTCCGCACTTGACGTCTCGGTCCAGTCCTCGGTGCTCAATTTGCTCAGTGACCTACAGTACGAATCAGCAGTGGCCTATATTTTCATCTCCCACGACCTGCACGTGATCAACTACATCAGCGACTACATTATGGTCATGTATCTCGGGCGGATTTGTGAGTACGGCAAACGGGATGAGGTGATCTCTCCTCCCTATCACCCCTATACCGAGGCGCTGCTGTCCGCCGTGCCGGAGGTGGATCCTTCCCTCATGAAGAGGACGATCAGACTGGAAGGCTCTCCCCCCAACCCCACAAAAAAAATCATCGGCTGTCCCTTCGCCGGCCGTTGCCACAAGAAAGTCGGCAGCATCTGTGATACCACCCCTCCCCCGAAAGTCGATTTCTCCGAGAGCCATTTTCTGTACTGCCATATCCCACCCGATAAATTGAGCACCAACGGAATCACCTAGTCGGCGCTGTTTCTTGCCCATCATTGTTTGGCGAAAAAATCATCGCCCCGATATTCAGGGCGGAGTTCAGCACAAATAGAAATCTGTTGACTGTGTGCGGAACGCATTCGTACTCTTGAAGAAGCATGAACGAGTTGTTGCTGCATAATGGAATAATCCACACCGTCGATTCGCAACTGCCTTCAGCGGAAGCGGTTTGCATTCAAGGAGAACGCATCTCATTTGTCGGTACCGAGCGGGAGGCACGGGCTCGCGCCTCTGTTTCGGCGTAGCGAATCGATCTGCAAGGTCGGACCCTGATCCCGGGGAAGCTACCTTTGACCTCTTGTTGGGCATTCATTATACTGTCAATCGTTTGGGACCGGAGAGGATCGATCCCGGAGAAGCTCTGGAGGCCTATACCCTCGGCAGCGCCAAAGCCTGAGTTCAGGGAGAGGGAAAAGGGCTCGATTACGGCGGGAAAACTGGCCGATCTGGCGATCCTCTCCAAAGATCTATTGTCGGTACAGCCGGCGAAGATAAAGGATATCGAGGTGGAGATGACAATTATTGGCGGACGAATCGTTTACCAGAAGGAGGGTGCATGGCCTTTCACAAACAAGACGGGATGAAAGCTCAAGTCTTTGCTCAGCGGCGGAAGCGGGTTGTGGTCCACACCGACAATCTGATGATGGTGATTTTCGATTTTGACGACGGACCGGCGGATAAACCGGATCCGTTGCATTCCCATCCCCATGAACAGATATCCTACATCGTTTCCGGACAAGTCATCTATTTTCTCGGGAAGGAGCAGCAAATCCTCGAAGCCGGCGACATGGTTACGATTCCGCCGGACGTACCCCACGCTATCCAGGCGCTGACACCTTCGGTGCGTCTGGCCGACGCCTTTACTCCGGTGCGGGAAGATTTCCTGACCTGAGATTTACAATAGAATCTACTCTTAAGCCTGCTGGGGAATCGATTCATGGAAAAACAGATCCGACGCATCGCAGTCCTTATCGGTGGTTATTTCCTCGCCTATATCCTGCTAGGAATGACGACCGCTACCCTGGGCCCCGCCCTTCCCTATCTGGCAAGAAACGTGGGCACCTCCCTGAGGGGGATCAGCTCTCTGTTTATCGGTCACCGCCTCGGTTATATGATCGGATCGTTTGTGGGCGGACACATGTACGACAGGGTCTCCGGGAACCGGCTTATGGCGGGGGCGCTGCTGATCATGGCAGCCGGGATGATCACAACCCCCGTCATCCCGATTCTATCCCTGCTGGTTGTGATTGTCTTCCTGCTGGGCATCGCCGAGGGGACGGTGGACGTGGGCGGAAATATACTGCTTGTTTGGACCAAGCCTCCTAAAATCGGATCGTTGATGAACGCCCTTCATCTATTCTTCGGCCTCGGCGCGTTGATTTCCCCTCTTATTTTGGCGCAGGTGATTCGACACACCGGGGGGATTCGCTGGGGATATTGGCTCATCGCCGTTCTCATCATGCCGGCTACGGTTTTTCTCTTTCTCCAGCCGAGCCCGAGAGCCGCGGCAGCCCCGGATACAGGCCGCGCTGTAGCAGGCCGGATCTTGCTGCCCGTGCTCGTCGCAACATTTCTGTTCCTTCATGTCGCCGCGGAGAGCGCCTACGGAAGCTGGATCTATACCTACTCCCTTACCAAACAACTGGCCGATGAGGTATCGGCTGGATACCTGACCTCGGCTTTTTGGGGCGCCTTCACCTTCGGCCGTCTGGTGACGATCTTCCTGGCGTTGAAAGTGAATGCTAAGATTCAGCTCGTCGGCAGTGTTGTGGGGGCTCTGCTGAGTTCGCTGTTGTTGCTGCTGTGGCCGGACTCCGTTTCGGCGATCTGGATCGCCACCCTGGCCTACGGAATCTCCCTGGCCGGACTCTTCCCCGGAACGATTACACTTGCCAGCGAACATCTGCACATGACCGGCGGAGGTACCGGATTCTTCTTGGTCGGTTCCTCCCTGGGAGCTATGGTCCTGCCCTGGCTGATCGGGCAGTTTTTCGAATCCGTCGGCCCTCGAGTATTTCCCGCTTTCCTGACAGCAGCTATAGCCGGCAGCATCGCCGTGTTGGCAGCGATCCTGATTCTGCTGCGGCGCAGATCTCGGGTAGGGAATGTAACTGCTCGTTGACCTGCATCATCGCCAATGGTGTGTTGCTACACTCTCAGGTGATACAAATCGCGTTCTGCGCCGATTCGGTGGGTCTTCTTTTTCAAACTCGATGACTTCGGCAACAAGAGATTCGTCTCTATGAGTGCACCCGAAAATTGGATTCGCTAACCCGCCAACTTGAATTTCCTTACTCTGGCATGGCAGTATCCAAATGCTGGCGGTCGGAGTCGAACCGACACGAAGGTCACCCGTACCCAAGACATTTTCTCTGGTGTCCTGCTTAGCTGAGTGAGACATTTGTCCCGATTGAGGTTGTGGCGGACCACCGAGCGGTCCGTAATTCCCTCAAAGCGTGGCTTCAGGCAGCCTTCACGGAGGCCGTGATATTGGAAGCTTCTACCGGTGGGAGTTTTAAATGTCGCTGATCACAGCAAGGTATCGATCGCCCGAAACAAATCGCGAATTGTGTATAAGGAGGTCATCTTCGTTAATTAGAACGGCTCTGACGGCCGAAATTTAATATGGTCCAAACTAATTGTCCCATGAAGCGAATATTCCCCGTAAAGGAGTGAATGCATGAAGCGATTAATTGTTTTCGCCTTTTCGATCGTTGTCACTCTGGTCGTGACCTCGTGCGCCAAACCCCCCGAGGCACAGATACAGCAGGCTGGGAATGCCCTGGAGGCGGCGGAAGCTGCGGGTTCCCAGAAGTATGCACTCGATGCCTGGAATCGGGCGAAACAAGCCATGGAAATGCTGAACGCAGAGCTGTCGACTCAGGATCAGCGGTTCAGACTGTTCCGTAACTTCAACAATGCCAGGACACTGGCGGAATCGGCCACGAACGCTGCTAATCAGGCCAAGGCGGAGGCTGACAAGAAAAAGGCGCAGCTGCATGCCGACACCACCAAGATGATAGCGGACGTGAAAAGTTCTCTGCAATCCGCCCGAACCCAGCTTTCCGGCCTACCCAGGACTACGGCGGTAAACACCGCCAATCTGCGGTCGAGACTGGATGAGGCCGGGAGGCTCATAGACAAAGCGCAGTCGGAGATGGGCGCTGAACGGTTCGACAGCGCCATGGCCAGCGCCGGGGGAGCCCGCGATAACATCATACAGGTACTCAGGGCGATAGAGCAGGCCACGCCACGACCCACAGCCAGGAAGCGATAGCCGGCTGATATCGCTGCATCCAGCTCTGTCGAACGCCGGCTCGGCGATGGAACATTGGGGCGAGTGGGCAGTCATTCCAGGGGAGCACTCCCCGGACTTTCGTTCTGCGGCTTAGGCCCGTGAGCCTCCAGCTGTCCTTCGAGCGTCGATCCTTGCTCACCACCGGTGTTTGAATAGAACAGGGATTCTCGGTTTTGAAACATAGCCGCCAGATACTGTAGCCGTACTACCATGCTCCCACCAGCGGCTGGATACCAAATGTACCGATCGCGGTCGGTCAGCCAGTCCCTCGGTTCCAGCTCGCCGTCGAAGGGCGGGCGGACCTGCTGCATCCATATCACGGAGTAATGCCTAAGGCTCACCTGTGGTCGTGACGGGTCGAATCGAATCACCGATTGATGTACCCCGCGCTCCGGCTCGGTTGCCCAGTCAGTGGACTGGACATACCGGAGAAGCCCGTTCTCCAGATCGATCGACTGAATTACTGCCGAATGTTTAAGCCTTCCGTCGCTCCCACGAAACAAGATAGTGTCGGCAGGTCTGAGGTTCTCGATACGGTCATCTATCGTATCAGTGTAACCACTTGCAGGATCGTAAAACCAGAGGCCGACTCTACTCTTAACCTGACTCGGGCTCATCCACCATTTTTCGCCGAGCATCCGGCTTACCTCCATGCCGTAGTTCTGCGTGATGGAATCGTGGATGTAGAAAGTGAAACCCGAGCAATCCACACCCACAGACGCGACGGCGTAGAGGTAGTTGTACACGTCCGCCTCCGCCAGCTCGGTATCGCTCCTGCGCACGAAGATGCGGGTCGGCGTCCCGAGAAAGGAACCTCCCTTGAGCGACTCGATCAAGACCTGATCCCGGGATAGGGAGTACGTCTGCCGCTCCAGATCAAAGACGATTATCTTGTTGCCGGGGCTGATGAGCGCATTCACGTATTCGGCGAACTCCTGGGAGGCCAGTACCGAATCAATGTACGGCCATAGTTTCTCCGGTGTGCCCTTTCCGTCCATATGGAACACCTGAGAATAACCCGGACCACCCTCTCGCTCATAGTTGAGGCCGAAGGGCATCCTGAGAGTGAGTGACTTGCCGGCGATTCGATAGGTGCTAAAGTATTTCCGGAATGTCGTTTCGATGAGCTGTTCTACCTTCAACTCTTCCGGAGTTTTGGACCTGTATCGCGGTCTGGAAGTTGCGGGGGAGAGCTCCCCATCGACATCTTTCGGCCCCTGCCGGGCCGAATCTGGACCGCCGGAAGCGATCGGCTCCTCCCTGGTTACCGATGCTGGCTGCGGCAATGTCGACTCGACTGCACCGAGAGGCTTTTGAAGGGCTCGAGACGCTTTCCCGGTTACCTCTTTCAGGAACGTGACCGAGTGGCGAAGGGGGCGCAACAACTGCCAAGTGATTTCCTTTGCGTCGGTCCTCCTTTGCTTCAACCTGTCCGTAGCATCGTCGCTTTGAGACCCAGTCGGCGTGCCGACAAATAATTCCCGGAGGAAAATCCATTCCGTTGTTGAGTCGCGCCCGTCACGGGTGTACGAGTAATCATAACGCGATGAGATCCCGGCGAGGACCGAGCCCCCAATGCATAGAACAAAGATTAAAACCCGGATCTTTCCATCCGACATTCTCACCTCATCAAGCCTGGCAATCTTCGGATCGACTCTCCGACGGCGTTGGACCTGTCCACATCAGGTTCGTCGATATTCATTTTTTTTCCGGCGAGTATTCTGTCTGCGGGATTATCCCCTTACTTTGGATTTGACTTTCTCAGTGCCCCTCACGATGATTCACGTTCTTCGCCCGTTGCAGATGTGAGTAGGCAGGACTGTTACAACTACGTTATCAGTTACATAGAAGTATACACCCGCTTTCAGGCATCGGCAACAATGGAACAATTCATTATCAATCACTTCCTGAAACAGTTTAAGGAAGAGACGATCCAGGGCATGCAGCCGGGCACCTGCGGGGAGCCTTGTTCAGCAAGCAGTCTGCAAGAAAATGAATAAACGGTTTAAAAAGGATTATGAACCCAACCAGGTGATGGGCCCTATACATCATATGTTTCATTTTGTTTTGTTGCATTTTTTGTTGTACGTAGATTTCACCTGCCGATATGGGATCTTGCGAAGGTAGAATCACCACAGAACGACCAACCGAACTTCAAAATTCAGGGATTAAAAGCGATATGCAATTCACGGGATCCTCGATGTTATTGCGGCATTCAACTCGCCGAAACGGTGGATAAAAGGTCCAGTTGTCTGATACAGTGTTGCTCTTATCGTATTGTTTCTTGGAGGTGAGTTGTGCTGACGCACGGCCGTAGACCGGGTATGAACCTACTGATCGCCTTCGGTTCCGTGGTGATGGTGGCGGTGATCGGCTACGTCGACCATCTCACGGGCACCGAGATATCCTTCTCGATCTTCTACCTGCTGCCTGTGGCCTTCGCCTTCTGGCAGGGCGGTTCGTGGCCGGGGGTGGCAACGGCCATTGCGGGAGCTGCAGCCTGGCTGATCGCCGATCTTTCAGCGGGTCATCAATATACCCATCATGTAATCCCTTACTGGAACTCCCTGATGCGCGGCCTTATCTTTTTAACGGTGGGCATGCTTCTGGTGCGGCTCAAGGGAGTGCTGGAGCGGGAAACACATCTGGCCACGCGAGATGCCCTGACAGGGATTGGTAACTGGCGTCACTTCGAAGTAGTCGCAGGTCGCGAGCTTGGCAGGGCTAAGCGTAGCGGCACGCCTCTGTCGGTGGCTTATATCGACTTAGATAACTTCAAGATGGTCAACGACAGCCTCGGCCATCAAGCCGGTGACGCGCTGCTCATGTCGGTGTCTTCAGTTCTACAAGAGAGTGTAAGAACGATTGACTGCGTCGCTCGCCTGGGGGGAGACGAGTTCATTGTGCTTATGCCGGAGACCGAACAGGAGGGTGCACGGGTTGTGGTTGAACGGATCCGGAGGATGTTGAAGGAAACCCTCAAGGAAGGCCATTGGTCGTCGACGCTCAGTGTGGGCATGGTCACCTTTACGCGCGTGCCTGCTTCGATCGACGAGATGATCAAGACAGCGGACGATCTAATGTACAGCGCCAAGAAGGGCGGTAAGGATTCCGTGGTGGAGCTGGTTGTCCAGGGGAAAGCGCATTGAGCGCTGATACGAACAATATACTTCTGGGATGATATCGTTACTAATAGCAAATGATCCGCATTTTTCGTTACAGAAGATCTAATACAGACCGATGCTGCAACGAGCCCAGGTAATCCCGAGGGTACACTGCCGAACTCCCCGGCAGCTTCCTGTGTATGAATGCCCTTTTCCTCTGATCTTCAAGAACTCACTCACTACATCGAAGGTTCCTCTTTGGCTAGATCGTTGTTACAATAGGCAAAGTTTTACGAGTTTGTCGTCGTGATAGTCATGGAAGCGAAATAACCGATGAATGCTCAGCTAAAAGTTCTTCTCGTAGATGCCCATACCGGTTTCTACAAGATCGACCGGTATAAGCTGGGAGACTTTTTTGGTCCTGTTGACCTTGGGCTCCACCTGTCAGGTCGGTTGAACAGTTTGAATCTAGGGGTTGGACTACTGGCTGGCTCGATCTTTCCCGGATGCAATCGCTTGATCATTACTGGATTCTCCCCTTGTTGGAGTGGCTTTTTCATCTCCTCTATGGGTGGTGCAGGACTAGCCTTCAACAATCTGGGTATCAACATGCTTTCGATCATTGGCTCTTGTAACAGTTATTCGATCCTTTACCTCAACCGGAAACATGGGGAGGAGATCGAGGTTGAGCTCATTCCCCTCGACCTGGTAAGTGTCTGGTCCCAGGGCCGGGGCGGAATTTACGGGCTGATGGACTATGTGTACGAGCATTTCGGTTCCAGATATAAAAATGAGCCCAGAATATTAGCGGTAGGACCCGCGGCAAAGGTGACTGACATAGGAGCGATCGGTTCGGTACCGATACGTAAAGGGAAACTTACATATGTGGATACGTGGGCAGGCCGGGGAGGATTTGGCAGCAAGCTTCTCCAGCAACACGGGATCGCAGCAATCGTATACGGC
>Ga0114922_10002770_pt1 | contig 16346 bp, 13 predicted proteins | sample AartaG_FD_100975 | JGI IMG/M metagenome (GOLD analysis project Ga0114922, IMG submission 100975) | Deep subsurface microbial communities from Aarhus Bay to uncover new lineages of life (NeLLi) - Aarhus_00045 metaG | ecosystem: Environmental > Aquatic > Marine > Oceanic > Sediment | place...
CGCCGGGCTTTATGCCCGGCGGCCGTTGGCGGCGGCGCCGGCCAGGATGCGCCGGGGATAAACCCCGGCGCTACGGCCAAGCCGCAGGAAATCGTCCCATGCCAGAAATCGTTGCCACGCCCCGAAGGGCTTATCTGCCGAAACCCCTTGCCGCCCGCGCCCTCCTTGCGTATCCTTGAGTGCGACGCCGAAACGCAGGTGACCGCCCGACATGTCAGACGACGCACGACCACAGGTGCTCATCATCGAAGATGAGCCCGACATGAACGACCTGTTGGCCGACATCCTGTCGGCCTACGGATTCGAGCCGGTGCAGGCCCTGAGCGGCGAGCAGGGCCTCGAGAGGCTGGCCGAACGGCCGCCCGACGCCATCTTCCTGGACCTGATGCTGCCGGGACTCAGCGGCTTCAAGATCTGCAAGCAACTCAAGGATTCGCGCCAAACGCGGACCATCCCCATCCTCATCCTCACGGCGCTCGACAGCCATCCCGACCGCCGCAACGCCTACGAGGCCGGGGCCGACGACTACGTGACCAAGCCCTTCACGCCCGACGCCCTCGTGTCCCGGCTGCGGGAGTGTCTCGAACAGACCCGCCAGTGCGTCGAACGGTACGACCACCTGAGCCTGACGATCGAGCCCACCGGAAGCATCGGCGCCCTGAAGGCGTTCAACGCCCTGATGACGTGCCTGTACTGCCGGACGGACCTGGCCACGGCCGAGATTGAGGCGCTCCGCAAAGGGCTCGTCGCGCTCGCCGACACCGCCGACGGCTGGGCCACCGACCGCGACGGCCGGCCGCCCGTCCGGCTCTCGATCCGTTTCGAGGGTCAACATCTGGACCTGGCGTTCGAGGCGGCCACCGACTCAGGCGACGCCTTCCTGGCCGAACACCTGGCCCCCGACGCCGCCGTCCCGGCAGCCCTCACCGACGCGGGGGTCATCGACCGCCTCGTAACGTCCGACGCCGGCGTGACCCTCGAGAAGACCCTCCCGCCGCGCGAGACGTGACAGCAGCGCCCCCAAGCCGTCCGACGGCGGCCCCCCCGGCGCAAGCGCGGCGGGTCAGGAGACCCGCCGCGCGGAATGTGTAGCGATGACTCGCGCGGTGGGCAATCTTGCCCACCGCGCTTTGGCGGCTTCATGCGCGGCGGGCAGGATTGCCCGCCGCGCAGGTGCACCGCGCGAAATGGGCTTGTAGCCTTGTAGAATTAGCGATCTGCGTCGGGCCCATCGCGGGGCGGGGTGAACTCCGACGGTACGGTGAAGAAGAAGCGGGAGCCCCGGCTCGGGACGGAGTCGCATTTGACCTGTCCGCCCCAGGAGTTGACCAGCCGCCGGGCCGTCGAAAGCCCCAGGCCGATCCCCGCGACGTTGCCCGTGAAGTCGTCGTCCAACTGGGCGAAGTCTTTAAAGATCTGTTCACGTTCGCGGAGCCGGACACCCGGTCCGTTGTCGCTGATGGACACCTCGATATAGCGGTCGTCGATCTCGCGTCCGACGACCTCGACCCGAATCTCGGGCCTGTCGGCAAACTTGAGGGCGTTGTCAAGCAGGTTGTCCACGACGATGGAGAGCAGTTCCTCCGGCGCGCGGGCCCGAGGCAGGCCGTCGGGCAGGTCGATCACCCAGTTGACGGGGCGGTCGGCGTGCCGTTGCTCAACTCGGCGGCGGGTGCGATCGACGAGTTCCCTCAGCGGCACGAGTTGCCCGGCGCGTTCGAGTTCTCTGGCGGTCAGCCCGGCGTACGACAGGACCTTCTCAATCAGGTCCGAGAGTTCGCGGACCTTGGCCAGGCAGATGCGGACCTTGTCGGCCATCGCCGGTGGGGCCTCGCCGTAGTCGCCTTGGGCGATGAGCGCCAGGTACCCGCCGACGATGGTGAGCGGCGTCTTGAGTTTGTGGCTGATGAACGAGAGGAAGTCGCGTTTCAGTTTTTCTTTCCGGCGCATCTCGCTGATGTCGCGGAACACCACGGCCGCATTGTGCAGTTCGCCGCGAGACCCCTCGATCCGCGTGTACCGGCCGGCCAGGTACGTCGGCGGCCGGGTCTCCTCGCGGGCCAACTCGACCGTCACGGACCGGACCGTGGACCGGCGCAGGGCGTCGAGCGAGGGTTCCACGTCGAACGGCTCGAACAGTTCGTCGAGAGTGCGTCCGACGAGGTCCTCGTCGGTCCGGCCGAGGAGGTCGGCGGCGCGGCGGCTGATGGTCTCGACGCACCACTGGGCGTCGGTGATGATAATGCCGTGGGAGAGGTCCTGGATGACCGCGTGGAATTTCTCGCGCTGGGCCAGCATCGACCGGTAGTACTTGATCTGTAGCAGGCTCTTGATGCGTGCGAGCAGTTCGCCGCGATCGAACGGCTTCGACAGGAAATCGTCGGCCCCGGCCTCCAGGCCCCGGATGCGGTCCTCGGTCTCGCGCAGGGCCGTGACCATGATAATGGGGACGACGGCGGTGGCCTCGTCGGCGCGGAGACGGCGGCAGACCTCGAACCCGTCGAGTTTGGGCATCAGGATATCAAGGAGAATGAGATCCGGCTTCTCGGCCGCCACCTTCTCCAGCGCCTCCTCGCCGTCGTACGCCGCCACCGTCTCGTAGCCGGAGGCCTCGAGGTTCCGCCGGATCAGTTTCACGTTGGCGGGATAGTCGTCAACAACGAGGATGGTCCCGCCGACCTCGTGCGTGTTCTCGGTCATGCCTTACCCCAATCGGCGCCCGCCGGCGGCGCGGCGAATTGCCGCCGCCGGTGCGGCGCCTATGCCCCTTCCTCGGTAACCAGGTCCCCCGAGCAGCGCGATGACGGCGGCAACGCACGCCGGAACGTGCATGAGACGGCGGGTCGTTGCTTCCAGCGGCCGCATCGCGCCTCCGGTGCGAAGGGGCCCGGTTACGCCTGGGTCGGCCCGTCGGTCTGCGCCCGCGCCGCGAGCCTGCGGCGGACGTACCGCTCAAAGGTCGGCAGGCCGGCCTCGGTCCACCGCCTCTCGATGCGTGCCTTGAGGTCGGCGTTCTGCCTCACAATCGTCTCCACGGCGTCGCGGTCGGCGTCCCGCGCAACGGCCAGCAACATATGATCGTGGCAATCGGCCACGAGGACCCAATCGTCGGTGTCGGGAAGCCGGTCGAGACCGAGTTTCACGTGCGGGTACGCCCGGCTTCCCAGCCGCAGACGGATGCGGGAGCAGGCTTCGGGCGGGGCGTCGGCGGGCGTTCGCTCGAAGAGATCGTCGGCGGCGAGTTCGGCGAGCGTCTCGGCGTCGGGCAGGCGGAGCCGTCGGCGCACGCTCTCGGGCGGCGTGGCGTCGCCGTAGGCTTCCTCGAGGTAAAGGCGAATCGCCTCATCGAGCATCTGTCGGCTGAACCCTGCCAGTAGCACCGCACCCGCCGTTCTTCGCCCATCCCTCTGCCGCCGCAGGGGCGAGGCATGCCTCGCCCCTACGTTTCTGCCGGCGTCCACGTTGACCTCAAGTTAGCGTAGTGTGAGTTTGTGCAGCACGGCCAGTGTCCCCAGAAAGACGATCCAAACCGCGAAGGCCGCCGCCGCCAGAACCAACACCCAGACGGGCAGCCGGCTACGTTGTGGCGTCGGGTCGCTCATCCGCAAGTTCCTCCACCCTCGGCAGCACGAGTTCCTTGGCGAGAATCTTCACCGTGGAAGCCAACGGCACGGCGGCAATCAGACCGAAGAGGCCGAACACCTGGTACCCGACGAGCAGGGCGACCGTCAACGTCACGGGATGGAGGCCGACGGCCTTGCCCTGGATCAGCGGCGTCAGGACCCATCCCTCGATCGTCTGGACGATGGCGAAGACGACGGTGGCGCCGACGACGGCCCACCCGCTCCCGGCGTCGAGCCACGCCACCAGCACCGCCGGTATCAGGCCGACGAAGATGGGCATAAACGGCACCACGCCGGCAAGCCCCGTCACCACGCCGAGAAGGTACCAGTACGGCACGCCGACGATGGCGAGCCCGACGGCGGTCAAGACGCCGATGGCGGCACAGACCACGAGGCGTCCGCGAAGAAACGCGCTGATGGCCGCGTCGATCCGGCGGACGACGTCTTCGATGCGTCCGCGGTACTTGCCCGGCAGGCGGCGCCGGACCGCCACGACCATCCGGTCGAAACTCATCAGGAAGAAGAACAGGTAGAACGCCGCCAACGCCGCGCCCACCACGAACCCCTGAAGGTCCCAGAGGAAGTCGAGGAACCCCTCGCCGGCAAGTTTAACCGTGTCGAGGACGGTCTTAAGGAGACCTTCCTTGGCCCGGGCCGAGTCGCCGATGGCCTTCAGGGCGCGGTCGTACCACTTGCTCTCGCCCGACTGCAGACGCTCCGAGACGCCGCGGACCCACTCCAACAGGGCCGGCAGGTAACCGCGATCCCACTGCGTGTTGCCGTTGAGATCGTCGTAGCCCGGTGCGTCCTCCATCGCCGGCTCACCGACAACGGTGACGCCCAGGTTATAAAGTTGCCAAAGCAGTGGGGGAACCGCAAACAGCACCACGGCCACGCACACGCCCAACAGCAGGAGGAAGATGAGTGTGGCGGCCAGGCCGCGCGGAACGCGGTGGCGCTCGGCCCAGCGCATGATCGGGTTCAGGATATACGCGACGGCCAGCGCCACGGCCAGGGGCGCCAGGATCTCGCTGAAGGCAAAGGAGAGCAGGAGCAGGACCAGCGCGCCGGCGGCGATAAGGACATCGGTCCGCCACCTTCGCCAAAGGCGCGTCTCAGTCCTCGGCGTCGTGCTCATCGGCTCCTCCCGCGCCGAGGCGCAATTGGAATCCGCGGTCGAAGGCTTCGTCGAAGTCGAGCGCTGCGGCGAAGTCGTCGCGGCTGTCGTCCTCGGTCTTCCGCAACAGGCCGACCTCGACCATGCTGAAGACGATCTCTCCGATGTCCTCTGAGGATCGGATGCCCCAACTTTCCAGCACCGTTCGCGCGAGGCGGCCGAACTGACGCAGGGCAAACTCGCTCAGGCCTTCGCACAATTCGCGGCCGCTCACGTGCCCCGACCGCTCCATCTTGTGGACCGTGTAGCCGAGGGATTCCGAGACGAAGACGTAGGCATCGCGTGCGTAGCGTCGGTCGTCGGCCAGGATCGCATCAAGCAGTTTGTCGGCCGATTGGCGTTCGTCCATGTCGGGTCATGCCTTGTCGGGCCGGGCGGCCTGTTCCGCCCGGGTCTCGTGGATCACGGCGTCAACGGCCTCGGGGTCCACCCGTTCGGCGATCCGCTCGTAGGCGTTGATGGTCCGGTCTCCGAGGCGCTCGCCGAGGTTCGTGAAGTCGGGCGTCGGGCATCCGAGCAGGCGTCCGACCTTCTCGGCGAAGCGCGGCAGGACGGGGCCCAGGTACGCCGCCAGGAGACGGACGCCGTTGAGGACGGCCGTCAGGACGACGCGGGCGCGTTCGGGGTCGGTCTTGACGGTTTCCCAGGGCCGCTCGCGTTCCATGTATCGGTTGAGTTCGTCTGCCTGAGCGGCGATGGTGCGCATGGCGGCGGCGTACTCGCAGGCCTCGTAGGCGTTGCCGACGCCGGCGGCGGCGGCTTCGAGCCGGTCGACGAGACGAGCGCCGTCGGCATCGATCCGGCCGAGGCGGTTCTCGAGCCGGCTGGCCAGGAGGCCGGCGCTGCGGCTGGGCAGGTTGGCGAAGTTGCCGACCAGGTCGGCGTTGACGCGGGCGGCGAAGTCGGTCAGCGCCAAGTCCACGTCGTCGATGCCCGGCCCCAGTTTGCACGCGTAGTAGTACCGCAGGTACTGCGGGTCGAGGTGGTTGAGGTAGGTGGCGGCGTTGACGAAGGTGCCGCGGCTCTTGCTCATCTTCTGCCCGTCGACGGTCAGGAAGCCGTGGACGAAGATGCGCTCGGGCACGCGGTACCCGGCCCCTGCGAGCATCGCGGGCCAGAAGAGGGCGTGGAAGTAGAGGATGTCTTTGCCGATGAAGTGGTACAGTTCGGCGTCCTCGTCGATCCAGTACGAGGCCGGGTCGCGCCCGTTGCGCTCGCACCACTGCTGGGTGCTGGCGATGTAGCCGATGGGCGCATCCCACCAGACGTAGAAATACTTGTCGGTTTCGCCGGGGATGGTGAAGCCCACGTACGGGGCGTCGCGCGAGATGTCCCAGTCCCGCAGCCCGGCGTCGAACCACTCCTGGAGTTTGGCGACGACGTGCGGGTGCAGGTGCTCCTCGCCGACCCACTGGCGGAGCATGTCGGCGTAGGCCGACAGTTTGAAGAAATAGTGCTCGGAGGTGCGGAACGTGACGGGCGACTCATCGATGGCGCAGCGCGGCTCGGTCATGTCGGCGGGGGTGTAGACGGCGCCGCAGACCTCGCAACTGTCGCCGTACTGGTCCTCGGCCCCGCACCGCGGGCATGCGGCCCGGACGTACCGGTCGGGCAGGAACATGCCGAGGGTCTCGCTGTAGGCCTGGCGGATCTCGCGTTTCTCGATGTGGCCTCGCGCGCGGGCCCGCTCGAAGAACTGCTCCGCCAGGGCGCGGTTCTCGGGCGAGCCGGTCGTGGAGTAGTTGTCGAAGCCGACGTCGAAGCCGGCGAAATCCCTCTGGTGCTCGGCGTGGTACCGGTCGACCATGACCTGGGGCTCCACGCCCTCGGCCTGAGCGCGCAGCATGATGGGCGTTCCGTGGGCGTCGTCGGCACACATGTACCGGCAGTCGTGCCCGCAGGATTTCTGGTAGCGGGCCCATATATCGGCCTGGAGGTATTCGACGAGGTGGCCGATGTGGATGGGTCCGTTGGCGTAGGGCAGCGCCGCGGTGATGAGAATGTGCCTGCTCATTCAGGTCCCCTGCTTGTTGCGGGGTCCGGCCTGGTTTCCAGGCGTCGCGGGTGGTTTCCGGTTGGCGGTCCGGTCGGGGTGGTTCGAGTTGCCGGGCGTTGCGGCGGGGCCGCCCTTGCCCCGGCTGCGGCTGCGTCCGCCCCGTTTGGATCGGCGTCGTCGTCGGCTGCGGTCCGCTTGGGGGGCGTCGGGCTTCTTCCTGGCGGCTGCACCATCGGCCTTCGTCTTGGGCTCGGGCGTCTTGTCGTGAGGGTCCTTGGATTGGGTGGCGGCCTTCTTGTTCGGTCGCGTCTCCCGCCGCACCTCGGCGCGTTCGGGCGTCGGCACCTCCTCGGGCGGGATGAGGCTCTCGACCGGCACGTTGATGCGTGTGCCGGAATCCAGAACCACACGGACCATCTGCGTGACGACGTCCGACCCGATCACCTTGCCGCACCCCTGCACGGTGCCGACGATGGTCTTCTTGCGTGGCAGGTTCTTGGCGAGTTCGCGGTACGTGGCGTGCTCGTACCGTAGACAACACATGAGTCGTCCGCAGCGTCCGGAGATCTTGTTGGGGTCGAGTGTGGCCTTCTGGACTTTGGCCATCTTCATGGAGATGGGTTCGAGGTCCTTGATCCAGGCGCGGCAGCAGAGTGGTCGTCCGCAGCGTTCGTAATCGCCGAGGAGTCGTGCCTCGTCGCGGACGCCGATCTGGCGCATCTCGATCCGCGTCTGGAACTCCTGTGCGAGGTCGCGGACGAGTGCGCGGAAATCAACGCGTGATTCCGACAGGAAGAAGAAGATGATCCGGTCGCCGCCGAACAGGTGCTCGGCCTCGACGAGTTTCATGGGCAGTTCGCGTTCGGCGATGCATTTCTCGCAGAACTCGAACTCGCGCCGGGTGCCCTCGGCCAGGTGCCGCTCCTCGATTTCGTCGGTGTGCGTGACGAGCCGGAGGACCTCGCCCCTGAGTTTTGGCCCGGGCTCGGTGGAGTCGGCCCCGCGGCACACGATGTCGCCGATCTCCATGCCACGGTCCGACTTGATGACGGCACGCTGGCCGCGCCGCCACCGGTCAAGCGTGTACGTGAACCGGCCGATCATGCCCATCAGCCCGTACCGCACGACGAGGGCGGGGCGTTTGGGCTCCTTGGCCTGCTTCGCCGGCTTCGCGGTCGTCGTGTCGGCGTCGGTCGCGCCGGGGGCGTCGGCCGACGGCTCGCTTCGCTCGGCGGCCGCCTCACCCCCGCCGGACGGGGCGTCGGCGCCGGACGGGGCGTCTGCGCCGGACGAGGCGTCTGCGCCGGGCGAGGCGTCTGCGCCGGGCGGCGCGTCTGCGCCGGGCGGGGCGTCTGCGCCGGACGGGGCGTCTGCGCCGGACGAGGCGTCTGCGCCGGGCGGCGCGTCTGCGCCGGGCGGCGCGTCTGCGCCGGGCGAAGCCGACACCGCCTCCGGTTGGCCCTCATCTGTCAAGACACACTCCCTGTGCCCGGCCCGAACGGCCAAGGGGCCGTGCCAAGACCGGCGCTTCCGCCCGGCGCGCTTGCCGGGCGACCGCGGGGATTGTATCGGCTCGCCATAAGACCTTCAATCGCTTTTGCCTGGGGCACGAGAAAAGGGTCCGACCCGATCCACCGCCGCGCAGCTCCCAAACGGCCCTTTTACGCGCGGCGGGTCGGGAGACCCGCCGCGCGGGAAGTTTCGTTTCGCCGCGCGGGAAGTTTCGTTTCGCCGCGCGGGAAGTTTCGTTTCGCCGGTGGGACTGCCGGCCCGAGGTGAGGTGGGGGTGTTGCGAAGCGGTCATCTGGCCTCGATGGCGGCGATCATGGCCTTGGCGGCTCCGGGCTTGTCGTCGGGGGCGCGGGCGGCCTTTTCGAGGTAGGGTTTGGCCTTGCGGTACTCGCCTGCGGCGTAGTAGAGGTAGCCCATGAGGAGGTTGCTCCGCACGTCGTCGGGTCTGTCTGCGAGTTCGCGTTCGAGTTCGGCGACGATGCGGTCATAGACGTCGACGTCGGCCTTGGGATAGACGCCCTTGAGGTTGGGCGCCGCCGTCGCCCACTGCGGGTGCCGCGCGAGTTCGCGTTCCAGCACAACGGCGACCTGAAGGTACATGCGGCGTGCAAGCAGTGCGTGGATGCGGCCGAAGAAGGCGGCGGGTCGATCGGGCTCCAGCGCCACCCCCGCCGCATACAGGGCCTCGGCCTTGCCGTAGGCCCCTTCCTTCATGGCGGCGTGGGCGCGCATGACGTAGACGGCGTACGTCGAGACGGGCAGCGGGGTAGCGAGCACGGGTTGGCCGTCGGGTGCGATCCGGTCGTCGGCGTTCTGTTCAGGCCAGGCATCTTCGGGGCCGGTCGAGGGGGCCTGGTCTGTCTCGAGGGTTGTGCCGGCGGCCTCCTGCTGTTGGAGCATCCAGGGGTCCTGGGTGCCGGCCGCCTCGGGTCCCTGCCAGAAGAGGGCGGAAGGGTTGTCGGGCATGGTCATGTCGCCGGCGTGTGGGCCGGTCTCGCCGTCTTCGATGAAGATGTTCGTGGGCTTGGACTCGAAGGCGTGGCCGAATTTCCCGTAGGGCGACTGGTACAGGTCGTCGACGCCGGTCGGGGCGGGCGGCTCGGTCACCTCGTCCGGCATGGGCGAGGTGCGTCCGTCGAAAAGGGCCGTCATGTCATTCAGGACGCTGGGCGGAATCGCCAGGCCGCCGGTGGTCATGGGGCTCTCTACCGTCGGCACCGTGCCGGTGGTTCCATAGCCGGCCGTAAACACCCCCCCCCGGTTAGACCAGTACGGCAGCGGCGGCGCGTTGACGTTTCGCGGGGCGTACGGCGCGCGGAAGCCGGGCCGCGGCACGGCAAAGCGGACGCCGGCCGTGTAAGGCGTGGTCACGCTGGCCGACCCGGGGTAGAAGGCTCCGAGCCCGCCATACTCCAGGCCGGTGCCGAGGTCGGCGATGCCGATGCTATCGCGCCGGAAGTTGCTCAGCCGCGTCGAGGGCACGTCCATCGACAGTTGGCCCCCCGTGGACCGGTACGGCGAGGTGCCCTGGAACGATTTGCCGAGTCGCAGGTTGCCCGTGACCGACAGGTTGCCCGGGTTGTAGTTGCCGAACCGGTAGGGGTCGTATGGTCGTGCGGCCGGTCCGAACCGCATCGTGCCGCTCGGGATGTAGGTGGGGTTCGTGTACCGCAGGTCGTATCGGAGCGGCGTGTAGTACTGGCCGCGGGCCGGCCCGGCGAGGAGGCCGACGGCGGCGCACGCGGCAACGACGATGACAACGTTCAACCGTTTCATGCTCCCCCTCCTCCGGTATCAAGACCGGTCCGGAGCCGGTGGTGCTCCCCTTATATCGGCATCCTCCGCCTCCATCCGCAATTATACCCTGCGGAAGCGGCGATTGAAACCCCCAATCGGATTGGACGGCGTGCGGCGGCCAAGCGAACGGCCCGCGGCGCGCGGGTGCGCTGCAGGCCGATCGAGCATCTCGGAACCCGTGGGGGGTCACGTCCCGTTGTGGACCTCGACCGGTTTGGCGGCGTCCGTCGCGGAGGCCTCGAAGTACAGGTGGTCGTCCTTCATGCGGATGGTGATGAGGTCCTTGCCCTTGTAGGCGCCGCGCAGGAGTTCCTCGGAGATGTGGTCCTCGATGTGATGCTCGATGGCCCGCCGAAGCGGCCGCGCGCCGAAGTCCGGGTCGTAGCCGAGGGTAATCATGTGCTCTTTGGCCGGGTCGGTGAGTGTCAGTTCGAGGTTCTGGATGGTGAGTCGCTGGCGGAGTTTCGCCAGTTCGATATCCACGATCTCCTTCAGGTCGTGGCGTGTCAGTTGTCGGAACATGATGGTGTCGTCGACGCGGTTGAGGAATTCGGGCCGGAAGTGCCGCTCGACCTCCTTCATCAGGGCCTCTTTGGTCTGCTCGTAGGTGGCCTCGGCGGTCTTTCTGCGGAATCCGAGTCCGGCCTGGTTCTTGATGATGTCGGACCCGATGTTCGAGGTCATGATGAGGATGGTGTTTCGGAAATCGATGCGGCGGCCGAACGAATCCGTCAGGTTGCCCTCTTCCATAATCTGCAGGAGCATGTTGTAGATGTCGGCGTGGGCCTTCTCGATCTCGTCGAGGAGCACCACGCTGTAGGGCCGGCGGCGGATGCGTTCGGTCAGTTGCCCGCCCTCTTCGTAGCCGACGTAGCCGGGCGGTGCGCCCACGAGACGCGACACATTATGCTTTTCCATATACTCGGACATATCGATTTGGATGAGGGCATCCTCGTCGCCGAACATGAACTCCGCCAGGGCCTTGGCGAGCAGCGTCTTGCCGACGCCGGTCGGGCCGATGAAGATGAACGAGCCCATCGGCCGCCGCGGGTCCTTCAGACCGCTGCGGCTTCGGCGAAGCGACCGCGAGATCGCCGTAATCGCCTCGTGCTGGCTGACCACCCGTTTGTGCAGTTCGTCTTCCATCCGGAGCAGCCGCTCCATCTCCTCGCTCTCAAGGCGCTGGAGCGGCACGCCGGTCATGCGGCTGACGACCTCGGCCACGACTTCCTCGTCGACGACGCCTTCGGTCTCGTGGCTCTGTTCGCGCCACTCGCCGAGCAGTTTCTCTTTTTTCTCGCGGAGCCCTTCGACCCGGTTCCGCAGTTCGGCGGCCTGTTCGTAAGCCGAGGCGGCCACGGCCTCTTCCTTCTCCTGGTTCAGCCGCTCCATCTCCTGTTCGAGTTGCGTCACGTCGGGCGGACGGGTCATCGCCCGCAGGCGGACCCGGGCCCCCGACTCGTCGATCACGTCGATGGCCTTGTCCGGCAGGTACCGGCCGGAGATGTACCGCTCGGCCAGGTCCACGGCCATCTGGATGGCCCCGTCGGTGATCTCGACCCGGTGGTGGGCCTCGTACCGGTCGCGCAGGCCGCGGAGGATCTCGACGGTTTCCTGGGGCGAGGGCGGCTCGACGATGATCGTCTGGAACCGGCGTTCCAGGGCGCCGTCCTTCTCGACGTACTTGCGGTACTCATCGAGGGTGGTGGCCCCGATGCACTGGATCTCGCCTCGCGACAGGGCCGGCTTCAAGACGTTGGAGGCATCGATGGCCCCCTCGGCCCCGCCCGCCCCGACGAGCGTGTGGAGTTCGTCGATGAACAGGATGATGTTGCCGGCGCGGCGGACCTCGTTCATGACGGCCTTGATCCGCTCCTCGAACTGGCCCCGGTATTTCGTTCCCGCGACCATCATCGCCAGGTCCATGACGACGATGCGGCGGTTCAGGAGCAGTTCAGGCACCTCGGAGTTCACGATCTCCTGGGCCAGGCCTTCGACGATGGCGGTCTTGCCGACGCCGGCTTCGCCGAGCAGCACCGGGTTGTTCTTGGTCCGGCGGCACAGGACCTGGACGACGCGTTCGATCTCGTTGTGGCGTCCGATGACGGGGTCGAGTTTGCCTTCGGTGGCCAGCGCCGTCAGGTCCCTTCCGAAGGAATCGAGTGCGGGCGTCTTCGACTTGCCTCGACGCTCGCCGCCCTCGGCGAAACCGCCCTCGCCTTCCATCGACGCGCCGAGGATGTTGAGGACCTCGGCCCGGACCTCGTCGAGTTTGAGGCCGAGGTTCATCAGGACCTGGGCCGCCACGCCGTCGTGTTCGCGAAGCAGGCCAAGCAGCAGGTGTTCGGTGCCGACGTAGTTGTGTCCGAGGTTGCGGGCCTCTTCGATGGCGAACTCAATGACCTTCTTGGCGCGCGGCGTCTGGGGCAGTTTGCCCATCGTGACCATGGCCGGACCGCTCTTGACGATCTTCTCGACCTCGATGCGGATCTTCTTCAGATCCACCTGGAGGTTGTGGAGCACGTTGGCGGCCACGCCCTGGCCTTCCTTCACCAGGCCAAGCAGGACGTGCTCGGTGCCGACGTACTCGTGGTTGAAGCGCTGGGCTTCCTGGTTGGCCAGGGCCATCACCTTGCGGGCTCGGTCGGTGAATCGCTCGAACATACTCAGACCTCACAGATACGCGGCGTACAGGCCACGGCGTTGCCCCGGCGCGACCGGCACGCTCGCACCCATCCTTGGCGTCCCATTGTAACCATCTATGCCCGGCAGTTCAAGCCCAATCAAGCGGGCCGACGTTTAGACGCACGGAGGCTGCCGTTGTTCTATCGTCAGAATCGCCCTGCCGTCGCAGATAAAACATGGATAATGGGCCCGTGAGGGGGTTCTTCGGGGAATATCGCACGTGACAGGGACTTGCAGAGCCGGGCGCAAGCCGCCTTGCTTTCATTCTTGCGTTCCGCGACAGGCAGCGTAACCTGTCGGCATAGGCGCCAAGGACGGGGCGCGGTCGAGTGTCGGGGGACCACGGATGAAACGGGATTGGAAGCGCCTGGCCCCGCCGATGGTCATCCTGGCGGGCGTCGCCGTCGGCGTGCTGGCCGCCTTCCTGGTGAGGGAGGGAAACCCGCCGAACATGGGTCTTTGCATCGCGTGCTTCGAGCGGGACATCGCCGGCGCGTTGGGGATGCATCAAGCGGCCGTGGTCCAGCGGCTGCGGCCCGAGATTCCGGCCCTCGTGTTGGGCGTCGTGCTGGCGGCGGCGTTTGGGAAGGAACTCAAGGGGCGCAGCGCTGCCGCCCCCGCCGTCAGTTTCGTCGTCGGCGCGCTCGTCATGGTCGGGGCGCTCGTCTTTCTCGGCTGTCCCACGCGGATGACACTGCGGCTGGCAGGCGGCGACCTCAACGCCCTGGTCGGTCTCGTGGGGTTCGCCGGCGGCATCTGGGCGGGGACGGAACTGCTGAAGCGCGGCTATTCGCTGGGGCGGCCCGCGCCCGGAAGCCTCCTGCCCACGTTCGTTCTGCCGACTCTGGCCGTGGGGCTTCTGGTCCTGGCGTTTGTCGAGCCGTCCTTCATCCACACGAGCGCGAAAGGGCCCGGCAGCATGGCGGCCCGTGCGGGGATGGCCATCGGCGCCGGCGTTCTGATCGGCGTCGTGGCGCAGCGGTCGCGGTTGTGCTTCGTGGGCGGTATCCGGGACATGATCCTGATGCGGAATCCGCACCTGTTGGTCGGCCTTGCCGCCATCATCGTGGCGGGCGGCGCGACGAAGGCGGCGCTCGGCCAGTTCAGGATCGGCCTGGCCGACCAGCCCATCGCCCACACGGATCACCTGTGGAACCTGCTCGCCATGGTGCTCGTGGGACTTGGGTCGGTCCTGTTGGGCGGATGCCCGTTCCGGCAGTTGGTGCGGGCGGCCCAGGGCGACGGCGGCGCCTTTGCGGCCGTGTGCGGCATGTTCGCGGGGGCGGCGGTGGCACACAACGCCGGCCTGGCAGCGTCGCCCACAGGCGTGCCGGTTGCCGGGAAGACCGTCGTGGCGGCCGGCATCGCCATCTGCCTCGCCCTCGGATGGAGCCTGCGGGAACCTCACAAACGGCGGGAGGCAAGCGATGGCTGACGGCGAGCGCATCGCGACCTTCCACACGACGTACGAAGGCATGCGCGCCGCCAGGCTGCTTCAGGACGAAGCCGTCGCCGCCCGACTCATTCCAGTTCCCCGGTGGTTGAGCGCCGACTGCAGCATCGCCCTGACCTTCCCCGCCTCGGACGCGTCCCGCGTGCAGGCCCTCCTCGAAAAGGGCGGCATCGAAGTCCGCGGATACCATCAGGAGCCGGACGGCTCGTCGGACGCCCCATGAGAACGTGCCTCGGCCAACGCGGCGCCCGACCGGCCAGACTCGGTCAGGGCAGCAATCTCGCGGCCCGGCCGGCATGGCGATCCGGCGGCATGACGCCAGGTTGGCGCGCGCGCCTTCATCGACGTAGCACGCCCGGCGCAAAGGCCTCCTACCGCAGCAGTTCCGCCTTGCCCGAGAGCACGTCCAAGTGGGCGCGGCTGAAGGCCACCGCGGATCTCCACCCTCCCAGACCGAAGCACTTGGGGCGCGGCATGGCGCACCACGCCGGAACCGAAAGCGCCGACTGTGGCCCCTTCCAGCGCAGGTGCTCCCTGCCGTCCAACTTGAAGGTAATGTCAGCCTGGTCGCCCTCAACGGTGACCGTCGCCTCCAACTGGTAGGAGCGGTGGTTCTCCAACACGGCCACTGTATGCGCCTCCGGACGCGGCTTGGCGTTGAGAAACTCGCCGCGCGACCGGCCCAGGGCCAAGACCACGCGAAACTTGCCCACGGGCAAGAAGAACATGACCTCCTGGCTGCCGCTGGTCCGGGCAAACGTGACCGACAGACGGTAACTGGCCTCGACCGTAACGGGGATGGCAATACTGCTCGGTTTGTCCGCAGAGCCGGTCAGAGAACCGCGTCGGGCCTCCCACTTGCCGGAGATGCTGTCCTTGGCCGGATCGACGAGAGCCAAGAGGTTGATCCACCCTCCTTTCGATGCGGCCTTGGCGGTTGTCCTCGGTCTCGACGGCGTGGGCGTCGCCTTGGCCGCCGCCAACTTCGCGGTTGCTTGCTCGATCTTCTCCAGCGTGAGCGTCGCGCGCGTGCGGCCCAGGTCTTCGGCGGTGTGGATCTTGAGGAACCGTTCCAGGTAGGCTTTCGCGCGCGCATACATAACGGGTTTGGCGTGCGGCGGCGCCTTGCTCGCCAGGTCGCGGTACCAGTCACCGAGTTGAAGGCACGCGAGTTCCGGCGGCGCCTTCACCCCCTTGGCAGCGGCCGGAACATACTTGAGCAGCGCCTTGTCCTTGACCCCCTCCAGATGCCTGGCGGCTTCGGCGGGGTCGTCGAGGTCCACGAGGTACAGGCGGACGAGTCCTTCTCGAGCCCCCACGTTCTGAGGGTTCTTCTCGATGAGGGCCTTGAGGTCGTTGATCTTGCGGGTGGCGGCCATTCGCTGCGTCAGCGTCTTGGCCCGCGTTTCGAGTTCGGCCTGTCTCGGGCTGGTCACGGCGCGGGCCACGTTGCGAGCCCTGACAAGGAACACCGCAGCCTCCAACAGGGCACCTGATTCGATCTTCGCGTCGGCGGCCGCCAGGAGTGCGTCGATGAGCGCCTCGGCTACCTCGGGCTGCTCATCGCCGCCGCTCGCGTCGAACTGCTTCTGCCGCATGGCCACCATCCTCGCGGCACAGGCGGCGGCCTTGTCGGGGACGGTGCGCGCCAGGAGGTCCAGCGCCTCGACTGCCGTCGGTATGCCCTTCGGCGAGTCGCCGGCCAAGTCGCAGGCCTTCTCACACAAAACGGCGACAAACTCGGGCTGATCGGTGGCCTTCTTCGCGGCCGCCAGCAAACGGACCGCCAGGTCCACGTCGTCCCGGGTATCCGCCGTCGCCTTGACGCGTTTCAGGTCCGCGTCGTAGATGGCCTTCAACGCTTCGACCGCATCGTCGGTCTCGGCGGCGTGCACAGCAACCGGCAAAACTACAACCGTGACGCAAGCCACGCCAAGAAAGTGCATTGCGCGCATCATATCGTCCCCCCTACCGCTCGATCCCTAGTGTTCTGTCGCTGCTGATTTGTGGGGTGCCACTGGCTGCTTGTCAGCCAGTGTGTAGCGAGCAGCAGGAAGGCACTGGCGGACAAGCCGCCAGTGGCACCCACCGTTTCACGTGCGA
>Ga0114922_10002771_pt1 | contig 16343 bp, 14 predicted proteins | sample AartaG_FD_100975 | JGI IMG/M metagenome (GOLD analysis project Ga0114922, IMG submission 100975) | Deep subsurface microbial communities from Aarhus Bay to uncover new lineages of life (NeLLi) - Aarhus_00045 metaG | ecosystem: Environmental > Aquatic > Marine > Oceanic > Sediment | place...
GGATAAATCCCCCTCGTGATCCAATTGTCCATCGTGTTGTTGATAAATGGTATGATGGTGGCTGGTTTTTCCTCACAAAAGGTGATGCCAATCCAGTAGGTGATAATGTGCCTGTACCAGAGAATAGAGTCCTTGGAATAGTAGTAGGAAGAATCCCCTATATCGGGTGGGTAAAAATTATTCTAACAGATTCGGGATTATTAATTCCACTTTTAGTTATTGTATCCGCTTTACTTATTATAAGTATCATTTGGGATATAGTAAAAAAGGATGATAATGGTAGAGATAAAAAGAAGGGAGAAAAAAAACTAATCTATGATCCAAAAACGAATGATGATGAATCAGTAAGAGAAATTGAATTTGATTATACCAAAAATAATTAATTCAATTGATATTATAGCTAAGTAATTTTCTCCTTTATTCTAAAAGTAGAATATTTATAAAACTATAAATCAAATAAAGAAATACTAAATTTTATTTTAATAAAAAAACAAAAAAAAATTGGTGAATATAATATTTCGTGGACTCCTCCAACTAAAGTTACTGTTATTCTAACATTCTTGTTGATGGCTTTTGGGATATTTATCTTGCTTGATTTAACTAGCTTGATATGGCCTGGGTTTTTACCTTATTTTGAAATTGGAACATTACACGGGTGGCATATTATTTCACTGGTAGTACTTTTTCTCTCTTGGTTTCTCTTCTTTCTAGGTGTAAAATTAAAAGGTTTATAATTATAGTTTAATTAAAAATAAAAAGTTGATTAATTTATGGCATGGACTCCTCCATCTAGAGTGACTGTGTCATTAACATTCCTGTTAATGGCTTTTGGGATATTTATCTTACTCGACCAATTTACTATATTTTGGACTGGTACTCTCCTACCGATAATTCATCCTTTTAATTTAAGCTCTTACGTATCATGGTTGCTGATTGCCATGATAGTATTCTTTTTCTCTTGGTTGCTATTTTTCCTCGCTATAAAATTGAAAGGTTTATGAAATAATAAATTTAAATCTCTTTTTTTTCTTAATTTTATTTGGAAATGTCCCTCTTTAGTTAACTTCTGTTAGAAAATCAAAAATTCTTATTAATCTGACAATAAAATTTAAAACATTTCTAAAATTTCAAGAAAATGTTATTACGTAATTTAAAATCAAAAATACGATAAAACTACAAAACGTAATACGCAAACGCAAATTAACTAGAAAGTAAAGAAATACAATTAAAAATTAAATACAAAAGAGGAAATTAAAATGTCAAAAGAAAAAGAAACAAATTCTGTTTTCGTTGGCCGCCGTCCAACAATGAACTATGTGATGGCCACTATGATGATCCTTAATAAAGGTGAGGATTGTACTGTAAAAGCTAGAGGTAGAGCTATCTCCCATGCTGTCGATGTTTGTGAGATTTTGAGAAATAGATTCTTAAAGGGTACAGAATATAAAGACATCTTATTAAGCACAGAACAATTAGAAGGAGAAGACGGACAGAGTAACAACGTTTCAAGCATTGAAATTATACTTGCGCCTCCAAAATAAACAGTGAAATTAACTATAATTCGCTGAAACAAATAATGTAATCTTTATTTTTTTTTATTATTCTATTTATATGATAGAAAATTTCGGTTTTACCTTTGATTTAAATAAAGCATTAAAATTACTAAAAGCAACAAATGATTTTTTGTTTGTGAAAGAAGAAAAGAAAGATATATATTAATACGTTATTATATTGAAAGATATTCTCTTGTTAATAAATCTCATTATAATTAGTAGTAGTTAGATTTTAGTCAATTTTGTTGAACTATAAAGGAAATTACTAATTTTTTGGTAAAATCACAAAGTTTTATTAATACAGTTAGAAAATTAATAATTAACAAAAAATAAATTGTTTTAATTTTAAATCCAATTTTAAATAAACTATTAAAAAATTCAAAAAGAGGAAGATAAAAATGGCTAAAAAGGGAGTAGAACCTTTGTATGTAAAATCTAAAGTAAGGGAATATATTAAGGGTAAAGATTGTAATACTAGCAGTGGCGTTCTTGATGGGGAAACTTTAAATAAACTCATAATGGAAATGCTTGATAATGCTGTAAGACGAGCAAAAGGTAATAATAGAAAAACAGTAAAGGCAAGAGATTTATAAATCCACTTGCTCAAAAATATTCTTTTTTTTTATATTCTATTTCATAATGAGAGCATTATTTTTTAAATAATAACTGAAGGTTTTTCATACTTAGCTCGGCTGATTCCAGTAGATAAATCCTTCTCGACAATTATTTTAGACGTAGATATATCTGGTAGATACTACTAATATTTCATTATTTTTTATAAGTACTCGAAATAAAATAAGAACAGGAGATATTTAAATCTCAAGTAATTGATATTTTTTCATCCTTAACTCAAATCCCTCTCTCCCTCCTTCCAAGTTTAAGATAGCATTATGAATATGCTCATTTTCAAAAAAATTTTCATCTTCTGAGATTTTATACTGTTTCTCTCTTTACTTTTGTGACATGGTTTTCTTTTTTAAAATTAAAAATATCTGTTACAAATGAATCGAGATTTCTATCGTGAGAAATGATAATCATCTGAGCTGTATTGAGTTTTTCAAAAATATCTTGCATTCTATTTATTTGTTCTTGACTAAAACCGTCTGTGGGTTCATCTAAAATTAATAAATCTTTGGTTTTTATTTCCTGATGTCTTTCATTGATAATTTTATTCAAAGCAAGTCTATAAGCTAATGATAAAGCACTTTTTTCTCCACCAGATAAATCGTTGAATGGTGTATCATATCCATTGACTATAATTTCAGGTTCAAAATCATCCATTCTAATATTTACTTCAATGTTTTCCTCCTCAACTAATGTTCTAAACCATTCTTTAAAATATTTATTGAAATGTTGAGCGCTGGTTGAGATTATTTCTCTTTCAATATCTCTGATAAGAATTTGAAATTCTTCAGTAATCCATTTTTTTAGGCTAGTTACATATTCACTTTTTTTTTCTAAAATTTTTTTTTTTCTAAGATTATTCTCTAACTTATTTAATTCTCTTTCTATTAAATTCAAATTAGCTTGTTTAGTATTAAGTTCCTTTTCAAAACCTGATTTTTCTTCTTTTAACTTTTTTATTAAATTCTTTTGATTAGTTAATTTTAACTTTAATTTATTTTCAAATTCCTTGAAACTTTTAAAATCTTTAATTTCATAATTTTTTAGAATAAACATAATTTGATTTTGATTATTCTTTATTTTTTCATTTAATTGAGTAATCAAATCCTTTAATTCAATTCCTCTCTTTTTCTTTTCTTCAACTAACTTATTTAAAGCATCTTTTTTTGTTTGGATCATATTATAATCCCTTAAATTCTTTAGATCTGCTTCAGCTTTAGAAATTGCTGAAATTAATTTTTTAATTTCTTTTGATAATTGTTCTATTTCATCATTTGTGTTTTTAAGTTCAGAATTAAACCGCTTTTTTTCATGCAATTCTTGCCCGCATAAGGAACACTTCCCTTCTTTTAAAAGCTTATTTATATTTTCAATTTTATCATCTAATACAGCTTTGAGCTTAACTTTCTTTAATTTAATCTTTCGATTTTTATCTATTTGTTCTTCAAGTTGTTTTTCCGTTAAATCACTTTTAAGTTCGGTTTTAGGTAAATCTTTGATTTTCTTTAATGAATTTGAAATATCTATTACTAAAGACTCCAAAGATGTTTCATTCTTCTTTTTAGATACATTTGACTCATCTACAATTGTTAGAGAATTTTCAATTTTAACTAATTTTTTTGAATATTCACTTAATTCAGACTGAATTCTGTCAACTTTTATTTCTTCTTTTTCTATTTCTTTTTCCTTTTCTCGTTTATTTTTTTCTATTATTTCAATAATTTCATTTTGTTCCTCTATTTCTTTTTCCTTTTTAGGGATGAATTCTTCGGGTTTTCCAATAGTATTAAGCTGGATTTTAATTTTTTTTTTCTTATTTTTTAAAAATTCATTTAAGACTCCAACATTCTTTAGAGCAATCTCATATTTTTCTATACCAAAAACTTCTTTTAAAATTTCAAATCGCTCATCTGGTTTTGCTTGTAATATCTCTTTCACTTGTTCTTGCGGAGTATATACAGTATATCGAAATAGAGGAATTTTTTGTGCCTTTTCATATCGAGTTATTGAATAATTTAAAATTTCTAGGATTTTTTTTCTTAAATCTGTAGGAGCATATGATGTCTCTACTGATTCATTTCCTAAATGCTCTATAAATGATCCAGTTTCTTGTGAAACAATAACTCTCTTTTTTCCTGCTTCTTTTCTCCTAGTTCTTTTCAATCCACGCTTGATTGTATATCTCTTTCCATTAATTGAGAATGTTAATTCAACAAACCCTTTATTTTCACCTCTTCTTAAAAGTGAATCTCCACTTAAATCTGCTGCAGTTAAAGTACCAAATAAGCAGAATTCTATTGCCTTTAAGACTGAGGACTTACCGCTTCCAATATCTCCAAAAAAGAGAATTATTGAGGGAGGGAACTTAATTTCTAAATCTATAATGCTTCTAATATTTTTTATTTTCACAGATTCAATAATCATTTTATAATGCTCATTCTTCTTCTAATTGAAAGATTTTTTTGAAATTATTAACTAATTCTTTATCATATTCTTTTACTTTTGTTCCCTCTTCTCTTTCTTTACCTATGACTGATAATAAATCGTGAATCTTATTCTCAACGTTTTTTTTATCGATATTATTAATTTTTATTTTCTGTGCATGTTCATAAATAAGAGTGTTTTCAATTTCTTCATTTGTTTTTCCAACCACAACACTAATAGGAGTATATTCTTTTGAAGTAAGACTCGATTTATTTACTAATACTTCATAAGCCCCTTTTTCTTGTATTTTTTGAATAATTTCATTCGTTTTTAATTCATAAGTTCTCCCAGAAGATAAAGTCCCATATATTCTGATAGTGACTGTTTTATCATCAAAATTAGTTTCATTAATTTTTTCTTTTAATAAATCTTGAACTTGGGTTATTGATTTATTATTGCAATCAATAAGTAATGAAATAACTTCCTTTACTTTAATTGGAATATATCTAACATTTAAATTCGATATTTGAGATTCTTTATCAATATCACCAGATATTATGCAAAATCCACCAAACTTATATTGTTCAAGTTCACGAAAATTTACTGGTGCAAGAGAACCAGGATATACTATCTTAGTCTTGTCATCAATCTTAAAAGATCTTTCATCTTTTCTTAATTTTTCAGGAACTGTTTTATGAAGATGCCCACCAGCATAATATTCAAATCCTTGGGGTAATAGGGATTTAGGAGTAGATTCCATATCTTTAAATTCTTTAGGTTTCAATTCATATAACATAGTATGAAATATGAATATCTTTGGACCTTTTTCATCTTCTAGAGATTTTCTATCTAAAATATGATATTCCTCAATTTCTAAACCACGTTTTCTAGCTCTTAAACCTGTTAATTTAATTTTGGTTTTTGGATCTATGTAAAAATTTAATTTTATTTTATTTTCTTCTGTTAACTCCGCGTTCCATACATCTTTAAATAATCCTGCTGAAATAAGTGGTCTAATCATTGATTTTTCTGAAGGGGAAAAGTCATGAGAACCCATTATTCCATACACAGGGATTTCATGATCCTTCAACTTCTTTAATTCTCTTGTCGCTAAATCTATGACTTCTACTTTTGGATTACTGACATCGTATAAGTCGCCACTTATTATAACAAAATCAACTTCTTCATTAACAATAGTATTCACTGCTATTTTGAAAGCTTTATACCCTAACTCATTTAAACGTTCATTACGCCAGGCTCCTAAGTGAACATCAGAAATATGGGCAAATTTAACTTTCATTTTTGAAATCTTTCTAACATTTTTTATTTTATTCCTGGAAAGGCTTTTCTAATTTTTATATTGGATTTAGTTTCATCGTTTTTTCCTTCTAATAAATCCTCAAACTTTGGTATCTTAATTGGAATAGCAAATTTTGTAAAATTAGATGTGACTATAGCTTCACCAATATCTAAACTTGCAATTGTTTGACTATCATCTGATAGATCTTGAGCTGAACTTTCAATTAGGGTCCTTCTTTCTGGACCCATTTCATTTCCAAGGATAATTTTGGTATTCATATTTGCTAAAATTTCTCTCTCTATTAAACTTGGTAATTGTGTTATTCCTATTAATCCTATATTGAATTTCCTCCCCTCTCTTGCGATTTTTCCAAATACATTATCTCTTGTTTCGAGTACTTTTTTTCCTATAACTCTAGGCGCCTCTTCTAAAACAATAGCAATAACAGGCTTATCTTCTAATTCATCTCTGAATTTAAGGTATTTATATTGATCAAATATATTGTCTACTATAATTGTTGCAACAAATATTTCTTCTGCTCCCTCAAATAAAGAAGTATCAACAATAACAGTTCTCCCTTCCATTAATGAGTTCTTAATATTATTTATTATTGATTCATATCCATTTAATGTATAGATACCATTTTCAATTATATTATTCTCATCATCAAAACCAAAATGTAATAAAATTGATAATCTTCTTCTCAGAACATCTAAAGTACTCTCATGAAGTCCCTGAGGGCGTGGATAAGCAATTATATCATCGCTAAAAATTGCTTGAATCCAATTTTGTCTATGTAATCGATAAAAACCTATTAAAGCATCTAATTGAGGTGGTGTGAAGCTAAGAGTTCCTATAGCATGCATTGGTTCTATTAACTTCACATTTAATTTTAAGTCAAGTTTCCCAGGAATGGATCTTATAGAATAATATTCAATATATTTGGAACTTTCAGGATGTTCCTTTAATCCTTTTTGCGTCGCAGTACCGTAATATTCATTGTGAGGATCAAACACTAATTTTCCACAATTATCGTTTTCCATTAAATTATACAGAATTGTTTTAACTAAATTTGATTTACCTCTACCTGTAGTTGCTGGAATTAGAATATGGTGTCTAATTACCTTTGTTGCTTCAAGAATCACTTCTGTTCTTAAAACTTTAGACCCCGAGCGAATATTACCTAAATTTAAAGGATTTTGGATTTTTTCTTCTTTAAAAAATTCTAAATGAGTATCATCAATATCAAATATATCTGAGAAAAATGTAGGTAATTTCTTTGGCAAGAAAAGTTTATTATCCTTGACGAATATTAAAGGTCTCGCTAGAGCTAACACATAGTTACGTAATTCAGATTCATATATTTTTAAATCAGACTTTTCTCTTTCTAAACCATACCCTGCCATTAATTCAAGAACCTTATCTGGAATCTGACTTCCATAAAATAGATCCTTTATTTGAAAAATGCTATACTCATTTCTATCTTTACCAGCAATAAAAAGTTGTCCTAACTCAAATTCCTGATCTGATTTCTGCCTTAATATTAATTTAACCAAAGAACTACCGGTAACAAAACTGCCAATTTTTTTTCCTAAATCTACCATACTTTTCCACTTATCTTCTTATTATATTTAATAAATCATGTGCGTTCACGGAACGTAAACGAGGTAAGATATATTTTTTATAATCCTCTTCATCAAATTCTGCAATTAATTGAATTTTTTGAGGTTCTAATTCTTTAATACTCACTGCTGCAAGTTGATCTGCTTTTATAAGACCATAGGGATATCCTGGATATGATAAATCATTAGAATTATTTGCTATATTAGAAATAACTATTTCACACTGATCTTCAGACATCTCTTTTGCTTGATCCAGTAAAATATCGAATCTAAATGAATATACTGAATTTTTATTTAGTTTTACGAAATATAAATCTGCTTTTTCTTGAGCTTTTGTAATTCTATAGATAGGATGATAATACCACGCGCTACTTGGAAATTTTTTATTTCCTACATAGTTTATTAAAGAATTTAATGAATTTCCATTTTGTGTAATTAATCGACAAGTTTTAGAAAGTCCAGATACGACTACTCCTTTTTTAATTGCTGTATTATACAATTTTTCTGCTAATATCGTTTCTCCAGTATACCCTGTTTGAAGTGAACCATCTCTGACAAAAATACTCCCTTCATCTAATTCATTTAAAATAAATTTATTTGCGTAAGTCCATTCAGCAAATCTCATTGCGATGCCTCCAAAAACTTCAATATTTGGCAGGCTGAACCATCTCTCTCTAATAGTAGGATCATTAATTGAAAATTTTAAATCATCTTTAGGGAGATATTCTCTAAATTCTGATTCTAAAGGAAAGAAGCGTGTAATATAACCTAAAGTATCATCATCAAAAATATCTAATACTGTTACGCTATAAAACTCAATTTTAACTGGTGTTTTTTTTAATTGAGTCCACTTATTAGTAGTAAATAAAACCCCTGAAACCCTATTTAAACTTACATTGAAATCTGCACTTCTGATTATCGGACCATTTCCTCCATCAACAAACCCAATACTCTTAACAAAATTACATTTTGGAATTTCAAAAATTTTATCTTCATAAATCTCAAATGCTTCTTCTTCTGAACTAGAAATGAATGGTTTGTCTTCTTTAGGATATCCCAATTTATGATTCTCTATGAATTTTACACATTCCTTCAATGGATTTTTTCTTTTTTCAGCACTCATCTTATTAAAAAGATGCTTATTTTTCATTAAATATTTTTATAAATAATAAATCAATTAGAGTCAACAGATTTAACAGTTTTTATATTAATATTAAACTTTTTATTAATAGTATATTGAAATAATCAACGGAATTTCTTATTATTTCTTACTACTACTCTTTTTTCTTAATGGTTTGTCTTCTTCTAATAATTCACTTGCAGTTTTAAAAAGAGTCTCTTTATTGGAAAGAATTTTATCTACATTAATTTTAGATTTGAATTGAACTGAAGACTTCCTATAGACATCAGGGTTCAATTCAGAAACAAATTGAGAGACTCTTACTATTTGAGGCCCTCGATATGTATTTTTAATCGAAGGAGATATAAGATATAGCTGGTCTTTTGCTCTTGTTATTGCGACATAAAATACTCTACGTTCTTCCTCGAAAGCATCCAGGTCACCTACGCTTCTGCTGGAAGGGAATGAATCTTCACATAACATAGGGATAAATACCACACGCCATTCAAGTCCTTTTGCTCTATGTACAGTAGACAAAATTAATGGTTTCTCTTCCTCTGTTTCGTTACCAGCATGAACCGTTCTGGATTCTAAATTAGATAGATTTAGACTCAAATTTTCTAAGAATTTCCGAATAGTAGGAAAATTCTGCGCATAAACACTTAGTTGCTTTAAATCATCCATACGTTCTTGCCAATTATCAAATTTTGATTTTAAATGATCTTCAAGAACGGTTATTAAATTTTGGATAACTTCTGATGGATTATCCTCAGGTGTAAAATCAATTAATTTTTTTACATAAGAGATTAAGTTTTTTATTCCCTCCTTAGATATACGAGATCCTTTTAATTTTTCAGCATAAAACATCTTATTAATTAAAGCATCAATTGGATGTTCTATTATAGAAATCGCTTCAAAAATTTTTGAACCAGATGATGTTCCAATGCCTTGGATGATTGAAAAAATTCTAGACCATGAAACTTCGTCATAGGGATTCTCGATTATTCTTAAATGAGCTAAAATATCCTTAATATGTGCTCTTTCAAAAAAAGCAACACCTGCTCGAACTTCATATGGTATGTTTTTTGCTCTTAATTCAAGTTCTATTCTTAGTGAATGAGAACCTGCTCTAATTAATATTGCTATTTCATCTAAATCAAATCCATCTGAACGTAATTTTAGAATTTGGTTCGTGATAAATCTTGCTTGATCCATATCATCTCCTAAATTTACTTGGAATGGGATAGTTCCTTTAGGGCGTGTGGTGTGCATAGATTTTTTAAATTGTTTTTCATTATGCTCTATGGAGTTATTTGCTAGTTTTAAAATCTCAGGTACACTTCTATAATTATAAGTTATTGTATATCTCTTACAATTTTTATATCTCTTTTCAAAATTGATAATGTTTTGAAAATTAGCACCTCTAAATGCATAAATACTTTGAGCATCGTCACCCACAGCTATAACATTCTGTTCTGGATTCTGTTTAACTATTTTATATATAATCTCATCTTGGATGTAATTGGTATCTTGGTATTCGTCAACAAGGACATATTTTATATTCTTCGCAATTAGTTGAGCAACTGCTCTTTCATCCAATAACTGATTCCAATAAATCAATAAATCATCAAAATCTACTAAATTATCTTGAGCTTTCTTCTCTCGATAAATCTTGAAAACTTCTTCTAATTTTTTAATGACATCCTTACTATCAAATTGAGAATATTTCCAAAGGATAACATCTCGAATTGATTTATTGCAATTAATGGAAAATGACAATATAGCTTTTGCCATCCTAGAATTTGGAAATCTTTCTTGGATTTCTTTAATATTTCCTTTCTCAATTGAAAGTTTCATCAAACTTCTTGCGTCAGTTTCATCCATTATGGTATAATTTGCTTTTAAACCTAGTATTTTTGCATATCTTCGAATAAAACGATTTGCTATAGAGTGAAATGTACCCCCCCAGATCCCTTTTGGTCGTTTTCCTAAAAGGATTTCTACACGTTTAATCATTTCATTAGCTGCCTTATTCGTGAATGTTACAAGCATGATTTCATTTGGCTTTACTCCTGATAATAATAATTTCGCAACTGAATAAGTAATTGTCCTTGTTTTACCACTTCCTGCACCAGCGATAACTAAAATTGGTCCTTTAATATTATTAATGATTTTCAATTGTTCCTCGTTTAAATCTTCTTCAAACGATATTTCATTATAATCCTCTATAACAACTGGTAATTCTTCTAAAGATTCAGCATAGGCCTCATCGTAAAACTCAAATATATACTCCTCTTCGGAATTGTCTTTCTTCTGATTCAATTTTACATACTACTCTTATTTTAATCTTTCAGGAAAATTTCCTTTTTTCTACTAAATAAATTTTTTACTGTTGAAGGAAATAAATTTCTTTCGATCTTTTATAATAATAAATTAAATAATTATATTTTAATTAAAAAGATTAAATTAAAAACCAGAAAAGTGGTATTTTTTAATTTTCTTTTAATTATTTTGCACAAATATTAAATAATATTTATTTATTTCACGATAGTATAATACCCATTTGCTTAAAACTTCAAAGACTTGAATGCTGGATGATTGAACATTTATTAAAAATACAATTTTCAATTAAATTGATGTAGTAAAAAAAAAATAAAGTAAATTAAAAAAAAATTTGATTTTATTATATAGATATACCTAATTCTTTTGACACCCTTTCGCCCCAAGTTGAGTCCGCTTTAAAAAAGTGTTTAGCCATTCGTTCTTGAATGAACTTAGGTACAGTTTTTAGACTATTAACTAGATTCTGAATTAGGCGATCTTGCTCATCTGGAGGCATTAATCTATAGAGATTACCTGGTTGAATGAAATCAGCATCAACTCTTGGTTGATTATATCTATCGGCATCTCCAGAAATTTTTAGAGGTGGTTCTTTAAAAGCGGGGTTTTCTTTGGGTCCACCAAAACTGTTTGGTTCATAAACCACAGAGTTTCCAAAATTACCATCAAACCGCATAAAACCATCACGATGATATGTGTTTACTTTTGCAGCTTTTGGTTGATTAACAGGCAGTGATTGATAATTAACTCCGAGCCGATATCGATGCGCATCAGCATAAGAGAAGAGTCTACCTTGGAGCATTTTGTCGGGTGAATAAGAAACACCTGGAACGCGATTTGATGGATCAAAAGCCGCTTGTTCAACTTCTGCAAAATAATTTGATGGATTCCGATTTAGTTCCATTATCCCCACTTTAATTAATGGATAGTCTCCATGAGGCCAAACTTTAGTTAAATCAAACGGATTCCACTCATAAGTTTCAGCTTCAAGCTCTGGCATTATTTGTACGGATAACTCCCATTTTGGAAAATCTCCCCTCTCAATTCTCTCGTATAGATCACGAGTTGCCCAATCTGGATCGGTACCAGCAAGTTTATCCGCTTCTTCTTGCATGAAGTTTTTAATGCCTTGCATAGTTTTAAAATGAAATTTTACCCAGAAACGTTCATTATTTGCATTAATAAAACTATAAGTGTGACTTCCATAACCATTCATGTGTGGATGACCTCTAGGTATACCTCGATCGGAAAAAAGTATGGTTACTTGATGCAACGATTCAGGAACTAAAGACCAGAAATCCCACCACATGGTTTGTGATTTGAGGTTTGTTTGAGGCATGCGCTTTTGAGTGTGAATGAAATCACTGAATTTTAATGGATCTCTTACAAAAAATACTGGAGTATTATTGCCAACTAAATCCCAATTACCCTCTTCTGTATAAAGCTTTATTGCGAACCCTCTAACATCTCTTACTGTATCTGCGGAGCCTCTTTCACCTGCTACTGTTGAAAATCGAATAATAAGCTCAGTCTTTTTTCCTACTTCAGAAAAAATTTTGGCTTTGGTATATTTTGTTATATTATTTGTTACAGTGAAAGTACCATATGCTCCTGCTCCTTTAGCATGTACTACACGCTCAGGTATTCTTTCTCTAGCAAAGGTTGCCAATTTCTCTAGCAAATGTACGTCCTGCATGAGAACTGGTCCTTTTTCACCAGCAGTTATTGAATTTTGATTATCTGTTACTGGTGCACCTCCAGCTGTTGTTAGTAATTTCTCTTCTTTTTTTTCTTTTTTTTCCATTTAAGTTCTCCCTTTCAATTATTAATTACAAATGTGTTAAATAATGATGTTAAATTCACATTTAAGAATTCTTTTTATATCTTATATAATTAAGAATCATTCTTATATAAGAACAAATATTAGACAGTAACAGTTATTAAAATACCTTATGTTTTTATTTTAAAAGTACTTTAAATTTTTTTAAATATTTATAGAACCAGTGATTTTGAATGAATACTAAAGAATTAATTACAATTTTTCGAGAAAAAGGGTATAAACTAACCTCACAACGTTTAGCAATATGTAAATTTATACTTTCACATAAAGATCATCCTACAGCTAATCAAATATATCAAGCACTAAAGGAAGAATATCCCACAATAAGTTTGGGAACGATTTATAAAACATTACATCTTCTAAAAGGATTAGGTTTATTGCAAGAACTAGGTTTCAATGAAGGAAGTATCAGATATGATTCAGATATGGAACTCCATGTGAATATGGTCTGTTCCAAATGTGGAAAAATTTATGATTACAAGACTGAAAATGTAAAGAATTTATGGGATGCAATTCTATCTGAGTTGAATATTAAACCTGAGGGTCAACGTATTGATATTTACTATGAATGTGATGATTGTAAAAATATTAATTCTAATTAAATTCTTAAGCCTAAATGGAATATAAACAATACGATATTTTCAGAACATTTTATTTATTAGGTTGTATAATATAAAACGATTCAAAAACTGACAAAACAGAGAAACAAATTAAAAGAAAATTAAAGAAATATAATTAAATTTTTAGAAACTATGATTCTTATGATATAAATATCTAATGATTACTCGAGAATATAAAACTAACTTATACAAGACCAACTAATATTTTAAAGGCAGCAGTTTCTTCACCATCATCTACGGATGTAATCGTAAAAGATATATCATGTTTATCCCTTATATTAGGTGCTGCTTGTACCGAAATAAATTTCATTCTAGGATTTGTATTTGCTCCTTGCCAAATCCAGACCTTACTATCGCGGCGATCTACAAAAAGCAGAATTTTATTTAAATCTAATAATTCAAACAAAGGAACATTTTCCTTAACTTCTACTTCTTCAAAATCTTCTAATTCTTTGCTAAATTGATATACAACTATCAAATTATACTCGCTTGAATTTCTTCCTTATATTATAATATTTCATCTTATTGACTTATAAACTTTTAACATTTCAATCAAATTTGTCTTAAAACCGTAAATTAATTTGAGAATTGTAACCTATAAAGATTTAAAAGGATTAGTAATCTTAATAATCGTTTTGGAATCTTCTTCTTCTTAATGTTGAAATAAGGTGTCCTCTTGAGAGTAATTGAAGTCCAAATTGTGAGCTATACTCTCGGGAAAAATCAGTAATAACATTACAAACCATAATTCCGCCTTCAATATTTGTGTCAATACATGCTTTATGTAATTGCCTCAATTGAGTAATTGAGATTTCTCTTTTCCAATCTCGAACAAAAACTCCAAATGTATTAAGTTTATTTTTTACAACAGCATCAAAAGTCCAAGACTTACCCGATTTACCTTTAAATTTTACTGGACCTTCAGCAAAATCATATTTTTCAGAAAAAACATTTTTGGCTAATTCAATTAAATTTTTATCTCCTAATGACATGAATACACACAATTTATGTAATATATATATATTATTTCTATATGGATCTGAATATTATTTAAGCTGATATATTACCAACGTAATATGGCTCTATCTTTTTTAGAGAAATTAGTGATAAATTTGACGACAAAAAAGACATCAAAGTCACTTTAAATTAAAAGATTTTACTTTTTACTAAATTCAGTTAATTTAAGAAATGAATATTCTCCATCAGTATCAGGACCATTTTTTTGTATGTACTTAAACATATTTTGTTGTAAAAAGTCTAACAAACCTTCAAGTACTTTATCACAAATGGACTTACATTCCAAATAGTTTGAATCACAATTGTTCTTAAATTGTCTACAAAATTTTTTCATCTGTAATGATAATCCTTGAGCAGATAAAGTTGTTAAACTATCCCAAGTATCTTTAAATCCAGCTAAATGACTGGGAGGAGTTTGTTTTAATAAATCTATTAAATTATTCTTAGAAGAACTATTATTTAATCGATTTTTGAACACTTTAGCTTCTTTTTTAGCTTCAAGTTGACATAGAAAAACGTAATATTTAAGTAATTTTTCTGCTTCCTTTGTTTTTTCAGAATCAACAATCCTCCAACCATTAGCTCTTTTACAGCTTATGTCTTTATCTGATGAGCTAGAAAAGTTCGTAGGATAAATCCAGCATTGTGGAGGTTTAATTCCTGAGTTGTGGACTGAGCACCCTTTTATCTTATCATCGAATAAAAAACATTTTCCTTTTTTTTCGTCAAATCTTAATTTAAAACTGAATACATCACTTCTAATAAAATCTCTTCTATCAGCATAGCCTCGTTTAATATATTCCTCAGCTAATACTTTTGGAACATTAATCTTGATCGAACAACAATCACCATTACATATATTTAAGCAATTTGGGCCCTCAATTGCTGATTTCATAAGGAAGTTAAATCTTCTGACAACTTTCCAAAATATGTCGTTAACCACAGTATTTTTTCTTAATTTAATTATGACTTTAAATTAATAAGAGTGATTAAAATTTAAAAATGATATTTAAAATATCTTTTCATCTACTAAAGTATAAAAAGATCAACTTTATTTTTTTATTATTACAAATTTTGTATAAAATTATTTCTAAATCTTAATAATACAAATATGAGAAGAGTATCGAATGTCGCAAAATCTTATAGTTATAGATATTACCGATGAGGAACACATAATTCTTGATGGTTCGCAGAATCTAAAGGAAATTAAGGGAAATGGAACGCTTACTGTAAAAAATCCAACCCAAAGAAGTAGATTATGGAATTTATTATGTGATGTTAAAGAATATGTTAATACATCTATCGATTCAAAAGAATTAACAGTAGGAACATTGAATCCCACCCAGGAATTTGTTAGAGAATATGAAATAAGAGAGCTAAAAGACTCCTCTTTAAAAGTTGAGGAAATCTTTGATACAGATAAATCCGATTCTGGTAAGGTAAATAATATATTTCTATATAATACAGATAACAAATGCAGTTTAAAACTCATACTTACAAATCCTTTGAATTTACCTATCCTAGATATTAAAGTTAAAAGGAACATGCCAGCGTTTATTCAAGAAATCGAAATGAGGAATCCAAGTCACGGCGATGCAAATTTGAAAGAAGAAGAAGGTAATCGAGTCCTCTCTTGGGAGTTAACATCTTTAGATCCAGAAAGTAAAGCCGAGCTTGAAATATTCTTTACAGTAAATATAAAAGAATTGGCTACTCAAGAGCTTGGAGTGTTAAATGTTAGTTATTTAATTAATAACTACAAATTAACAATGATGACCCCTGTTGTAAGAGGGTTAACAGATTCTATGAGTGGAATTGATAGAGATGAGGGTTCTCAACCTGGTATGTGGGATTGTAATGTTGAATTTATTAATGAATCTGAA
>Ga0114922_10002772_pt1 | contig 16336 bp, 16 predicted proteins | sample AartaG_FD_100975 | JGI IMG/M metagenome (GOLD analysis project Ga0114922, IMG submission 100975) | Deep subsurface microbial communities from Aarhus Bay to uncover new lineages of life (NeLLi) - Aarhus_00045 metaG | ecosystem: Environmental > Aquatic > Marine > Oceanic > Sediment | place...
AGTCATCTGTGCACTCGATAATCCAACGGAGAGGGCGGGATTCGAACCCGCGGTAGGGACAAGCCCTACACAGCCTTTCCAAGGCTGCTCGATAAGCCACTCCGACACCTCTCCAAAGCAATTTACAATTATTCACTATTTAGTATTGCTAAATGGTCCGAGTTTTCGTCCACTATAGCAATAAAAAAGCGATTTGCAATTGAAAACCCCCGCCCGGATGTGGTTCGCCACAGGGAGATTTTTTCAGAAAAAATGAACCGCTCGTCAGAGAATATAGACTATGATAGATAGAGTTGCCCTGATGCGTTGTTGTTATTATCAGGGATTGGGCGGCCACGCGGGGCCGCCCCTACTAAAAAAGTTATGGCAAAAATATATTGAATAATAAGAATTTAAGGAATTAAGGAATGGATAACAAACAGATTAAAAAAATAATATCAGGCGGGAAATAAAAAGGCTGGAGCTTCGCATCGCTGAATTATCCGGCTCTATTGCAGAGAAGTCTTGACAGGACTCAAAACCTCGGCGCACAATATGGCCGCTGAGCCGGAAAGTACGGGCCGGATTGGGATTATCGAAAATGATGGGACGGGAGCGGTTTCTACGTCTCTTTTTTTGCGGATTATCGGCACGGCTTCGGCATAGTTATCCTGGCCTTGAGTTATCGCAGGAGATGTAATCGTAAAAGCCTTTAATGGAAAACCAGCGGTTGCACTCGGACACCGCTACGCGGCGCCGCTGAGTTCTAGCGTTAACTGAGATTTAGGATTTTAGTGCTCTAATGAAAGGAAAACTATGAAAACAATTCGACATATTGGCTCTTTGGCCTTTGTGGCAGGGCTCTTCACAGTGGTATTTGCAGGCGTACCGTGGCACGTGCTCGTTGCCGATGACCCGGTCGTGCCCTGGTGGCTGCGGATAGCAGTTTTCTGCCTTCTGGGCGGTATCCTTGTGGTCCTGGTGACATTGGCTCTCGAACAAGCCCAAAATAAAAGGCCGGCAGAGGCGCCACCGCCTGCTGAATCTGAAGTAGAAGTTTTGCTGTTGAATTCCGACGCAGTTCCCAGCCGCCAGGCACGCCAGATTCTCGGTTTGGTGCAGGGCCATACGGTATATGCTATCTGGCTTGGCAAAGACCTATCGGCCATAGTGAGGTTGATACTCGGCGGCGAACTGACTGAATATACCGAGATGATGGGAAGGGCCCGGACAACAGCCACTAACAGGATGACGGCCCAGGCTGCAGAGCTGGGCGCGGACGCAATTATCAATGTCCGCTATATGACTACGAGCGTTGTCGGAAGTGCCGCTGAACTTTTAGTTTACGGCACCGCGGTCAAGCTCAGCAAATAGAGCACTGTTATTGATTGTTCTCTATTCGCCGTTTTGCAAAGAATTCTTGTAGCAGCCGGCTGCATTGCTCTTCCATAACACCGCTGGTAACTTCAAGACGGTGATTGAGTCGCCCGTCTGTTACAATGCTGTAAAGACTCCCGCAGGCTCCTGCTTTTGGGTCGTCACAGCCGTACACAAGTCTATCCATCCTCGCCAGCACCAATGCGCCGGCACACATAGGGCAGGGCTCCAACGTAACATACATCGTGCAGCCATTTAACCGCCAGGTTTCCTTTGCAGCCGCGGCTTGTGTTAGTGCGATTGTTTCAGCGTGGGCCGTTGGGTCTTGAAGCTGCTCTCTTTGATTATATGCCTTGCCGATTATCTGGTTTTGATAAACGATGACCGCGCCTATGGGGACATCACCGTTTTCCTCGGCGATCCTCGCTGACTCGATAGCGGCCCGCATAAATCGGTGGTCTTCTTTGGTGTTGCTCATTTCTTAGAGAAAGAAAAAGGATAATCTATTGAAATATAAGCCCTGAGGCGGAGATTCTTCACTTCGCTGCGCTTCGTTCAGAATTACATTTTTTTATAGATATAAAAACTACCCCCAAGGGGAGTCGAACCCCTGTCTCCAGGATGAGAACCTGATATCCTAAGCCACTAGACGATGGGGGCCAAAAACCTAAAAAAACAAAATTAAAATAGCGGCGGTTGGATTCGAACCAACGACCCTGGGCTTATGAATCCCATGCTCTAACCAGCTGAGCTACGCCGCCAAAAATCCTAAGTCGCTGCAATGTAACAACTTCCTGCGAATGCTGTCAAGGGTATTTTCGCCTCAAAAGAGGTGTGCCCTGAAATGCACCATTTTTTAACACAGAAACACACACAAAAACTGTTCAGGCCGTGTTATTTCGTGTATCTTATTGGGCAGTTTTTAGCTGTATGAGCACAACTCTTGTTTTTATTCGAAGGGTTATATTGCAACCCACGGGGACGGAGTATAGGATGACAACAGTGGGTATAATGTTTCTGTTTAATCTTTGAGAGTTTATGTTTTTCTTTTAATTGTTTGAGGAGATTACCAGTATGCCGAAGTCACAAAACGATATTGCGAATGCCAGGCCATTTCCAGATGTTGGCAAAGAAGCAGCTACTGACGAAGATGAAATAAATCTTATAGATTATCTCAGAGCTCTCTGGAAACGTAAGTACTTTATTTTACTTGGCTCTGTTTTGCCGGCGTTGATAGTTGGGCTGATCTTTTACTTCGGGCCAAGAAACTATAAAGTAACTTATGTCTATGATGTTAGAGGCTGGAGTATCTATGATGTCAGAGACCGGAGTATCTATGATGTTAGAGGCCGGGGTATCTATAATGTCAGAGACCAGAGTATCTATGATGTTAGAGACCAGAGTATCTATGATGTTAGAGACCAGAGCGTCTATGATGTTAGAGACCAGAGCATCTACGATGTGAGCAATTGGAGTCTCAACGAAAAAAATTACAGGATGTTCCTCGACAAATTCTTCAGCAAAGAAAATATAGATAAGATTGTAAACAGATTGCGTGAAAATGGTCTGCACAGGTATGCTGAAGAAATGACCAAGGCCAGCACAACAGAAGACTTAAAGAACTTTGTGGATTTTGAAGTTTCGCCGCCATATACAGACCTTTCCAAGACAAAAATAACAAACCCGGTTGAATTGGAACAGATTAGGCAATTAATCGCTCAACTACTCAATATGACCGTAGTCGGCAGACCTAAAAATGATATTCCTAAGATATCTTTGGTGATAAGAGACAACCTTGAAAATGTAATCTCTGTTTATATGGTAGAAGAACAGCTTACTGCTGCCGCCAGAAGACTTAGAGCGTCAATTGCCGACATTGAAGAAAACAGCTTTGAGCTGCAGCTTGCTTTAAAGACAGACAAAGCAGTTTTAGCCAATCTCAAAAATATAAAAACCCCAGTTTCAGATGGAGGTGCAAGCAACATCGCTTTACAGTTCGATATCAGTGGAAAAACCGAATACCTGCCTGTAGAGTACCAGATACAGGCCACTGAGTCAAAAATAACCCAGGTTGAAGGAGAGTTTGCGGCAAGTGAGGAAAGATACGACTACTATAAGAATTTATTAGCCCTAAATGAAAAGCTGTTAGCTGAGTTAAAGAATAAGATGTCTTCCTACTATACAATTCAGCAATTCCACTCATTTCTGACTGCTGTGGTTAATAGTTATGAAAGCAAGGACCTAAAGAGCTATTTGAATTCATACATTAAAAGAATAGAGAATAGAATATCTGCAAGTGCTCCCGTTACTGAAAAGCCAAACGCTTGGGCTGTCAGCAAGGGCACAGCAAAGAAGATTGCTATTGTATTTGCGATAGCGTTAATGTTATCGATGTTCGCAGCCTTCTTGTTAGAAGGCCTTAAAAAAAGCCAGGCTCAGGCTTCGTAGAAGTTAATCCTTGGCTAAATAAATCAAGATGTGTGGATAATTAGCGGTCAATTGTAACCCACAGACCTGCCCTGAGCGCAGCCGAAGGAGACGAAGTCTATCCGAAGCGAAAAGAGAGAAGTTGGAAGTGCAAATCTGTGTTAATCTGTGTCCAACTGTGGCTGAAATCTTTTTCACTGAGGGCAGTGGGAGATTCGCGGAGGGCAGTGAATGACTCGCGGAGGGTAGCGGATGATCCACGGAGGGCAGTGGATGACTCGTAGTTCTTTACGGTTGACTCGTAGTTCGCTACGGAAGATTCATAGACTCCTACGGAAGGTTCGTAGACTTCTACGGAAGACCCGTAGAGAGCAACGGATGACTGGTTCCTTGACACAAAGGGCTTTTTTAGTGTAAAAAGGCGGTTATTGGCAAAAAAACAACGTTAAGCAGCATCTGATACGTAATTTCGTTCCACAAGGGGTGGAACACAATGTTTAATTTTTTTTGGAAGAATTTGAAGAATGAGTAAAGGTTACATTCCACGTTCAGACACAGAATTTCAGCAGTGGATGTCCAACTTCGTTATCTATGCCAACGAGCATTTCGAAGATTTGGGCATAGCACAAGCCGATATTAGTCCGATATCGACTGCCAATTCGGATTTTGTTACGAAAATGATAGCCAATACCAACGCCCAGCAGGGAGCACAATCATCGCGGCAGGCAAAGGATGATTCGCGCGATGAGCTTGAATCGATGGTAAGACAGTTTGTCCGTCAGCTTCAGGCATCGAGCGATGTTGATGACACCGAGCGGGAAAGGCTTGGCATTACCGTTCCTGACAGGACGAGAACCGTGTCAGTCGGAGGTATTAATACCAGACCGATTGGAGCAGTCGATACCAGTCAGCGGCTGCGGCATGAGATTCGCTTTAGCGATGAAGATACTCCGACTTCCCGTGCTAAACCGGCAGGTGTTATGGGCTGTGAGATTTGGGTTAAGGTTACTGATGCTGGCCAGCCTGCTCCGGTAAGTGCCGATGAGCTTAGCTTTGTGGCGCTGGATACGGCAAGTCCGTATATTGCAGAATACGACGGTGCCGACGGCGGCAAGACCGCCCATTATATGCTGCGGTGGGTCAAGAGCAGCGGCGATAAAGGCCCATGGTCGGAAACCGTAAGCGCAACAATAACGGCGTAAGAATTAATCAGAATCGGGCGCAGGGTACATGCTGCTCTGTGTCCATTCTTTTTGAGGTCGGGTAAGGTATTGATAAAAGCATTCCTGAATAAGCTAAGATACAGTACCGGCCATAGAGCAATCCTCGCCCGCGGTGCTCTCGGGGCTTTCGTTGTCAAAATAACAGGAGCAGGTTTGCTTTTTGGCCTGCATGTAATGCTTGCCCGGCAGCTTGGCGTTAGCCAGTATGGAATTTATGTTTATGCAATAACCTGGATAAATATTCTGGCGATACTGTGCCTGCTTGGGTTTCCTGCCTCACTGGTACGGTTCATCGCCGAATATAACGCCAAGCAGCAGTGGGGCCTATTGAGAGGCATTCTTCGGCGAAGTAATCAGACTGTGCTGGCCTTTAGTATTCTTGTCGGCATTATCGCTGCGGCAATTACCTTGTTTCTAAAGGAGCGAATAGGTGGTGAGCTGGCGATTAGTTTTTATATTGGTTTCGCCTTACTGCCTGTATTTGCGCTTTCCACACTACGGGAAGCTTCCCTGCGTGCGCTTAAATGTGTAGTGCAATCTGAACTTCTGCTGCAGGTTATCAGGCCTGTATTGCTGGGCTTGATAGTTTTGGGCCTTTTCTCGACGCTTCGCGCGTCACTGACGGTCACTTATGTAATGACCGCCAACATTGTTGCCGTTGTTGGCGTGTTTATCACAGGCACAATTTTGTTGCGTAAATCTCTACCTGAATCTGCATTACAGGCAAAGCCCGCATACGCACAAAGTCAATGGCTGAAAGTTTCTCTGCCGCTTCTGCTGATTGCGGGCATGCATATAATACTAAAGCGAACCGATATTGTTATGCTTGGCATTCTCCGGGGTTCGCAGGATGCGGGGATTTACTCGGCAGCTTCGCAGATTTCTAATTTGGTGGTTTTTGCGCTGATGGCGATTAATGCCATCCTTGCCCCGATGATTTCGGAACTCTATCATACCGGACAAAAACAGCAGCTCCAGCGGATAATCACACTTGCAGCCAAGGCGATATTTGTATTTACTTTGAGCGTCAGCGTTCTATTAGCAGTATTTGGCAGATTAGTATTGAGCTTATTTGGCTTAAAGTTCATTGTTACATTTGTGCCTTTGCTGATACTATTGTCCGGCCAGGTTATAAACTCCTTAGCAGGTTCGGTTGGGCTGATTATGACTATGACCGGCCATCAAAACCAGGTAGGTGCTATTATCGCCGGCAGTGCTGCGGTAAATATCGTGCTGAATGTTTTCCTGATACCGTTGCTTGGCCTTGCCGGCGCCGCCATTTCGACCGCTTTTACAATGATTTTGTGGAATATTGCTATGCTTATCTATGTTCAGCGCAGGCTTGGAATAAATTCAACAGTAATAGCAGGATTCAAGTATGAAAAATAATTTACCTAATTTTCTTATTGTTGGCGCCGGCAAAAGTGGAACTACTTCATTGTACTATTATTTGAAACAACATCCAGCAATATATATGAGTCCGCTAAAGGAACCGCATTATTTAATTTGTGATTCCTTGGTGAAACCACATTTAAGTTCTGGTGCTCATAAATATAACACACCTATAGTTAAAGATTTTGAAGAATATAAAGATATATTCTCTGGTGCAAAAGATGAATCCCAAATCGGAGAAGCATCCACAGGGTACCTTTATTATTATAAAGATGCCATCCCACAAATTAAAAGAGTACTTGGCAACATAAAAATAATAATCATCTTGAGAAATCCGATCGACCGTGCTTATTCACATTATTTACATCATATCCGGGATGGATCGGAACAATTATCTTTTGAAGAAGCTCTGCAGGTGGAAAATGAGCGAAAAAAAAGTAACTGGGCGTGGACGTTCTTTTATAAAGAGGTTGGCATGTATTATGAACAAGTCAAAGCTTATTTATCAAACTTTGAGAACGTAAAGATTTTTTTGTTTGATGAATTAAATAAAGATGCTCCCACATTAGTTAAAAATATTTATAGCTTCCTTGAGGTTGACAACTCTTTTACCCCTAACCTCAAGACACATTACAATGTTTCAGGTTTAAATAGATACAAAGTGGTTCACAATCTCATAGCAAAACCAAATCTTTTAAAATCGGTTGTTAAGCAAATGGTTAGCAAAGCAAAAAGAGAACAGATAAAACGTTATTTTTTAAAAAAACCGACAATGAAAACAGACACGAAAAAATATCTTATAGAAGTCTTTAGAGAAGATATATTGGCCTTGCTGAATTTGATCGATAGAGACCTCCTCCATTGGTTAAAATAGAATGTTTTCAGTAAATACTCAAAAGAATTACATATATCTTTTAATTGCAGCACTTATAGGTCTTGTGGTGGCTGCTGCAGTATACGATACTACCTTGTTTGCCGCAGTTGTAATTGTTATAATTGTTTTCGTCATATTTGTCAAAAACCCAGAATTAGCTTTGGCCATTTTATTTAATGGCACACTCATCTATTTCTATGTGGTTTACAAGTTGGGTTTTCAAACAAGCAGGACTCTAACGGGCGGTTTTTATGGCTTTCTCGCATATTCATTTCTATTAGCAGAGGTGTTACTACTCAGCAAAAAGCATATAAATTTTAGACTTTCGTTTGTTGATATATTGTTTCTCATTTTCTTTTCTTTATTTTTTTTGAGTTACCTTGCTTTCTCTACGGACAATGATAACGCCTATAGTAAAATTATTTATGCTCCTCTGTTGGCAATCGCCCCCTATCTAGGTGCACGCCTCTTGCTCTCGGAACGAAGGATCAAAAACTTCTTTAAATATAGTGTTTTCATAGCAGCAATGCTGATGATTCCGGCATTTTATGAGCTTTTTACCCGCTTTCTTGCACAAAGGCCTCGTTTTTCAATGTATTTTTTCGAAAATGCCAATGCTGCCAAAGACAATCCAATTTTATTCGGTAGCACGTATGCGACTTTATTGATAATTATATTTGTATGGGCGTTCGAATGTGCGAGATTCAGGCTTAGGTACTTCGTTCCAGTTGCGATTTGCATATTTTGTCTTACTAAGCGGATCAAGGGGAGTCATGATCAGTTTCGTAGCCGCCATAATATTTTACTTGTTTGTTGTAAGTAAAAAAAGACTACGGACAAAGATTTATGCATCCATTTTTATGCTCTTAATGTTTTTTAGTGTTTACAAGCTTTTTATTCCACAACGATTGGATGACTTTTATAAATACAGCCTTTCTGCCAATGCTCGCCAAGACACCACCAGTTCTATCCAAATAAGAACTAGTAAGTGGGAACGGGCAATTTGCGATTTTGCAGAAAATCCGATTATAGGTGTAGGTACAGGTAATTCTGACAATCGAAGCGGTTATCCTCACAACATAGTATTGGAAGTAGCTGCCGAATTTGGTGTTTTAGGGCTTTTTGTATTTGCACTGCTGTGCTATACAGTTGTACGAAAAGCAACAATATTTTTAAAAAACAAGCAATTGTCAAATTCACATATGCTAATGAGACTACTGTTAGTTTTATTTATTTACATGTTAACACATGCCATGTTTTCTGGGTATATAGCAAACCACGTATGTCTGTATATATGCATGGGCCTTATTGTCTGTCTCGATAATTTACAGACAACGTTGCCCGTCAGTAGTAAAATTTCCCCGGAATGAGTTATTTAAAAATGATCCGCGACAAAATATCTAAACTGAAAGCAATCCTGTCTGCAATAAGTGATGTTAGCGCTTGGCCCAGGATGAGAAAGCAATTTAATTACACAATTGGCGCCGGATATGAGCGTATATATTTCTTCCATATCCTGGCATTTCCCAGCGACTATATAAAGTAATCTTACATAAGTTTTATTGTATTCGACGATAGCTGTTTATTATCATTTATGAATATTCATACTACAATCATTGAAAAGGGCAGACTGGTACGTGGGAACAAGTTTTTGGGGAACATTAACTTGTCAGACGTAAGCTGGCCCCCTGAAAATCGGTATCAGGCCGCTATCTCTGTGGCTCCTAAAAAGGGTAAAAGGGTTCTTGATGTTGGTTGCGGCAATGGAACAGTTTTGTATAACCTGCGGGAACGTTTTGATGAACTGCATGGAATCGAGTTAACGCACGACCAGGCAGACTGGGCAAAAAAAACACTTAGTGATTGTGGGAAATCGGTCAATATAAGAATCGGGGATATCGAATCAGGCTGCACCTATCCTGATAATTATTTTGATTATGTAGTAATGGCTGATGTAATTGAGCATATCTTCAACGTTAGAAAAGCTATTTCAGATCTGGTTCGCGTTACTGTGCCCGGGGGTTTAGTCTGTATCTGTACACCAAATATTGCCTATATTAGAAGAAGATTGAAATTGTTATTTGGTTGCTTTCCAATGACTTCTAATGAAAAGTTTCTAATACAAGAAAATGAGTTGATAGATGGCGGGCATATCCACTATTTGACGTTTGAGGATTTGTGCTTTTTGCTAAGAAGCTATGGGACAACCAGAAAAGTCGGATATGGGCATTTGTTTAATCTGCTGAGAATTTGGCCGGCGATGTTCGCAAGTGGAGCATGTGTATGTCTGACTAAAAATATGAAATGAGGTTATGGCCCTATTTACCATATTCTGGTATTTATTCCTTGCTGCAATTGTTTATTACTTCCAGAAAAACACTAAATGCTTCTCCTCGTGGAACTCGTTTACCCTTTTTGTGGCATTTGTCGTGTTGCATCATGGAACAAGTATTCCTTTTTGTTTTCGTTGTCGGACTGCCGGATTTATAGTGCCGTATCATGTCTCAGTTACATTTATCTTAAACTTAATTCTCATGTATTTGTTCGTTTTGTTCGGCATTAAATTCGTTAACGTTTCGCATAATTTTAATCCCGGTAAAATAAATGTTCGCATGAAACTCGCGGGTATTGGATATAAACCCTTTGTTATTCTGGCTGGGTCAAAACTGGCTGCTTGCGGCCTGTTTACGTGTTTTCTTACCTTTGGAGTGGTAAGTTCATTTTTGTTTTTTTTGGTTTTGAAGCAAATTACTTGGCTTAAGCATAAGCAAACATTTTCGTTGAGAGGTCTGCCACGTTTGGTTGAAAGTGCTTAGCGCTGTACATGAAGGACTGTGTGTTTAAGATTTTTAAGGTTTTGGGATAGCGGGTTGTTTGGGAAATTCAGGAATTTCTATCCTTGACCAGTGACTGATATTATTTGCGTCGAAGCAAGAAAATGCTGAACAATTGCAGAATTGTTATTCTTCATAACATCATCTCTCCCTATAAGAACTTGTTGTTTAATCAATTATACGCTATATGCAATAATATTGAAGTATTATTTATGGCAGAAATTGAAAGTAACAGGCAATTGCGCATCGATACCAAGGAACTCAGGTTTCCTCACAAGATTATGTTTAAGGGGACGCTGGACGACTTAAATCCGTTGGTACTTGCAGTTCAGACTTGGAAAGAGTTGAATTTTAGTAACCCGGATGTACTCATACTTGGTGGCTATAGCTACTCTGCTTATTGGGCAGGGTTTTTTTGGGCACGATTCCACCGCAGAAAAATAATTTTATGGAACAGTTCAACCAAAAACGACCATCCACGCACCTTTATAAAGGAAGCGGTTAAATCATATATGGTTAAAAGGTGTCACGCCTTCAATGTTTACGGAAGTAAAAGCAAAGAATACATAGCTTCACTTGGTGCTAACGAGAACACGATTCTTATCAAGGGCAACACTACTGACAACAGCTTTTACCGACAGGAAACTGAAAAAGCGAGGTTGCAAAGACATGTTTTGTGTCAGCAACTTGGTATCCCCTCTCACAATTTCATTTTTATTGGCCGATTCGCAGAGGAAAAGAACTTAATACGATTACTTGACGCCTACAGAGATTTGCAGGCCTCTAATACTAACTGGGGTTTAATTCTTGTTGGAGATGGTCATCAGAAATCCGAAATAGTCGATTACATCAAAAGATTGGGCGTTAGGAATGTCTTTATGCCTGGTTTCATACAAAAGGAAAATATTCCCAAGTACATGGCAGTTAGCGATGTTTTGGTCTTGCCAAGCATTTCTGAAACATGGGGCTTGGTCGTTAATGAAGCAATGGCCGGGGGTTTGCCCGTACTGGTATCAAATAAATGCGGGTGTTGCCCTGATATCGTTAAAGAAGGGGTTAATGGCTTCTCTTTCAATCCATACGACACAAGCCAACTATATACTCATATGAAAAATATAGCCGAGGGCGGTTATGATCTAAAAAAAATGGGTCAGGCCTCGCTTGATATAGTAAGTAATTATACGCCGGAAAAAGCAGCACTGGTAATAAGGAAGACTATAGACATTGTTTTATAAGAGTGTGGCATAAGTCTGATTCAAAAATGAATATTTTGCACCTGAGTACACGTAATGTTGGCGGCGCCGGCAAAGCGGCATATCGTCTGCATCGAAACCTTCTTGCTGCCGGTGTCGATTCGAAAATGATGGTGCTGACTCGAAGTGGCAGGGATAATGATGTAATCCCATTTGGCAGCCATGTTTCCTTTTCTAAATTTAGGAGCGACCTCGCTAAGTTTTTCTTAAAAATGCGAACTGACCCCAAATACTACTTTCAAAATCATAGTCAGTCACCCATCAAAAGAGTTAGCGACGTATATAGCAAGGTACCTTTCAGGCCTGATATTATTGTCGCGCATTGGATATCCAACTTTGTAACGGTAGAGAATTTATATCAATTAAGCCTATATAGGGGTGTGCCTATAATATGGTATTTGATGGATATGGCTCCTCTTGCCGGAGGATGCCATTACGCATGGGATTGCACAGGATATATGAACCAATGTGGAAAGTGTCCGGCGCTATACTCAGACGAAAAATATGATCTGTCCTATAAGAACTGGAAAAAAAAACACGATGTTATTCAAAAAATGAAAATTACTATTGTTTCAGCGACCGGCTGGCTTAGCAGGCAGGCAAAAAAAGCTTCGGTATTTAATGGCAAGAGAATCGAACAGATAATGCTCGGTGTAGATACCGAAATATTTAAACCCGTACCTCGAGATGTTGCGAGGAAGAAACTTAAATTACCTATTGAACAAAAGATAATTTTTTTAGGTGCCCAATCATTCAAGGATGAGCGCAAAGGGATGTTTTATTTAATTGAAGCATTAAAATCTTTAGAAAAGCAGTTGGGCGCTGATAAAAATAAAATATTAATTGTTACCGCCGGCAACATATCTGGAATTGGTTCCTTTCTCAGTGATAACTTTCAGCACAGGCATCTGGGTTTTTTGGCTGCTGACAGGATGCTTGCATCCGCGTATCAGGCAGCCGATGTGTTTGTTTGTCCGTCTATTGAGGATTCTGGTCCGATGATGATCAATGAGTCTTTTATGTGCGGCACACCTGTTGTATCTTTTGAAATGGGAGTAGCCACGGATTTGGTCCACACAGGAAAAACGGGGTATCGTGCAAAACTTAAAGATAGTGAAGATTTAGCAAATGGGATAAAGTATGTTCTGGAGTTGAGCTCAGATGAAGCAAGCAATATGTCTAAACAATGCAGTGACTTAGGTTCGCAATTTTGCCACCCACAGGTTCAGGTACAGGCTTTCAAAGAACTATTTGATTCACTTTTAAGTAAATGATTGGACAAGGCAGATGTTTAAAATTTCTATCCTGACAGACAATCCTAATAGTTGGATACTACCATACGTAGAGAAAGTGAAAGCCGCTTTGTTGCGCACACATTCAGTCAACCATTGCTTCAATTATGAGAATATAGTGGAAGGAGATATCGCTTTTCTGCTTGGATGTGAACATCTTATACCTGAAGAAGTGTTGAGACGCAATAAGCACAACATCGTTATTCATCCCAGCAAACTTCCGCATGGAAAAGGCTTCTCGCCGCTGGCGTGGCAGATCATCGAAGGAAAGAACACTATTCCAATAGTACTGTTTGAGGCTGTGAAAGAAGTTGACGCAGGGATGCTTTATTACTGTGATGAATTGCAATTTGAGGGGCATGAGTTAAATGATGAGATTAAGCATACTCAAGGTGAAAAAACAGTGGAACTCGTATTGAGATTTGTAAACGAATATCCAAATGTCACAGGTAAAGAGCAATCTGGTGAAAGTACTTTTTACCCAAGGAGAACCTGTGCTGATAGCGAGTTGGATATCAACAAAAGCCTGGCCGAACAATTTGATTTGCTAAGGGTGGTTGACAATAATCGCTATCCTGCCTTCTTCTGGTATGACAACCATAAGTACATATTGAAAATCTATAAAGTTTAAGAGGATAGTGGCGCGTATACTATATAAGAAATGTGGCTATCACATTGAAAAAAAAGAGCACTTCTATTATTTTTGGTTATAAGCTATGAACATTCCATTTAATAAACCCTTTATAATTGGACATGAAGTTGACTATATAAGAGAAGCTGTCGCTTCTGGAAAAATATCTGGTGATGGTGTTTTTACTGAGAAATGCCACAATTTTTTCGAAAAACGCTATGGTTTCAAAAAAACATTACTAACAACCTCATGCACCGATGCACTAGAAATGGCGGCCATTCTTTGCGATATTCAGCCAGGTGATGAAGTGATTGCTCCCAGTTACACATTTGTCTCAACGGTAAACGCCTTTGTGCTTCGCGGAGCAACAATCGTATTTGCCGACAGCAAGGAAACAACGCCACATATAGATGCTTCGCAGATTGAATCACTTGTTACACCCAAAACCAAAGCAATTGTTCCCGTTCATTATGCCGGTTTTGCCTGCGATATGGATGCAATACTGGAAATAGCCCGCAAGTATGGTGTGTTTGTGGTTGAGGACGCAGCGCAGGCAATTGAGTCTTTCTATAACGGCCAACCTCTCGGCTCCTTGGGGCAGTTTGCCGCATTTTCCTTTCATGAAACGAAAAACATTATTTCCGGCGAAGGTGGAATGTTGGTCATCAATGAGCAGAGATACGTAAAAAGGGGCGAGATAATTCGGGAAAAAGGAACAAATCGTCCGGCTTTTTTTCGTGGAGAAGTTGATAAATATAGTTGGGTGGACATAGGTTCATCATTTTTGCCGTCAGATATTATTGCTGCATTTCTGTATGCTCAACTTGAAAATCTTGAGGAAATCCAGGCCAAACGAACATCATTATGGAATTTGTATTACAATGGTTTAAAGCCGCTTGAAGAAGCTGGATATATCCATCTCCCCGTTATACCCGATTATTCAACTAACAATGCACACATGTTTTATATCTTATGCGCCGGCTTAAATGAAAGAACCAAGCTGATTGAACATCTAAATAGAAATGGCATTCTTGCGGTTTTTCACTATTTATCTCTTCACAAAAGCCCCTTTTATAAAGACCGCCACGATGGAAGGAAACTTCCTAATTCAGACAGATATAGCGATTGCCTAGTCCGGCTGCCGATGTATTATGAATTAGAAATAGAAAATATTGACAGAATTATTCAGGACATCAGCCGTTTCTTTATGAGATAAAAGACTACTGAAGATATACCGGATAATACAATGAAAGTTTCTATAATAACTGTTTGTTTCAATAGTGCCGCGACTATTGCAGATACCATAAAAAGCGTTTTAAATCAGAGTTATGGGAATATTCAATATATAATTGTAGATGGCGGTTCTGCTGATGACACGCTTGCGACCGTTGCCAAATACCAAAATCAAATCGATAAAATCATTTCCGAACCTGACGGCGGTATCTATGATGCAATGAATAAGGGCCTGAATCTTGCTGAGGCAGATATAGTGGGTTTTCTAAATTCCGGTGACTTCTACACAGACGAAAAGGTAATCAGCCGAGTTGTAGAAGCCATGCGGGTCAATAATGCCGATTGCTGCTATGGCGACCTTGAGTACGTTGCCGAGCACAATCCAGCCGGAATTGTTAGAAGATGGAAATCAGAACCTTACCAAGACGGGTTGTTCGAGAACGGCTGGCATCCGCCGCATCCTACTTTTTTCGCTAAAAAGACTGTTTTTGATAAGTATGGTGGTTTTGACCTTAGCTATGATATAGGCGCAGACTATGAATTGATGCTGCGGTTCTTGCAAAGGTATAACATAAAAACAGAATATATTCCCCGCGTACTTGTTAAAATGAGAAGTGGTGGTATAAGTAATAAAAATCTTTATCAGATTATCAAAGCTAATATTGAGTGCTACCGGGCCTGGAAGAAAAACGGTTTGAAGGTTACACCTTTAATTATGCTTAAAAAACCTGTGTCAAAGTTAGTCCAGTATATGAAAAGAAGTTAAAGACTAATGATTATCCGGTTTATTTTGGTTCTAACAAATATTGTTCTTGTAAACCTCGGTTTTCTTATTTCTTTTTTGATCAGATATGGTTTACCAATTCCTGAGCGTAGTTTTCTGCCTTACAAAAATAGCTTCGTATTTCTAACCCTGATATACATGTCATCTCTTTCTTTATTTGGAGTTTATAAAACCAGATTCAGGTCTTCGTGGGATTTGTTCAAAAGAATTTTTTTAGGTCTGTTCCTTGGCACGTTGCTGAGCGTAGCTTTTGTTTATGTCTTTAGAACTAAATGGGGAGCGTTTCCGACAAGTATTTTTGCAATTTCCTTTCTTGTTAATCTTCTTCTGATTTTCAAGGTTAACCAGTTTATTTTGAAAGCTAAGAAAAGAATCAAAAAACAGGTTGTCATACTCGGCGATGGAAAAGTGAATGATATTGTTGGCAAAAAGGTAAATATAGAAAGAATACGAATTGACCAGATTCGTGAACTGCTCGAATACCCGAACGTTGACGAGATAATTGTAAGTCAAAAAATCACCAATGCAAAAGACTTGAATCTATTGCTCTATCTGGAGCAAAAGTTAAAGGCTGAAATTCTATTCATCCCTTCCGTTTACATGAGCCTTCTGCCTGAAAGAATAAACGGAAACTCTTCAGTTGTGTTGCTGAGTACTTTTGTTGGCAGGCGGTCAGATCTTGACGAATTTTTTATTGCAATTTTGGATATATCAACCTCATTGATATTGCTGACTTTAGCTGCAGTGCCGATGTTGATTATTTCTATTTTAATCAAGCTCACATCCAAGGGTGCGGTAATCTACAAGCAGGAAAGGGTAGGCAAAGATGGCAAGACATTTATATTGTATAAATTCAGAACAATGGTAAAGGATGCGGAAAAAATGGCTGGCTTCTCGCCAGCCACTGAAAATGACCCACGTATAACAAAAATAGGGAAGTGGCTGAGAATAACCAGATTAGATGAACTGCCACAATTGCTGAACGTGCTCAAGGGCCAAATGAGTCTGGTAGGCCCCAGGCCAGAGAATCTATGTCG
>Ga0114922_10002773_pt1 | contig 16333 bp, 15 predicted proteins | sample AartaG_FD_100975 | JGI IMG/M metagenome (GOLD analysis project Ga0114922, IMG submission 100975) | Deep subsurface microbial communities from Aarhus Bay to uncover new lineages of life (NeLLi) - Aarhus_00045 metaG | ecosystem: Environmental > Aquatic > Marine > Oceanic > Sediment | place...
AAATATGGTGCCGCTGTCGGCAAGTTCGAACCTGCCGCGGCGATCGCTGCTGGCGCCGGTGAAGGCTCCTTTCACATGCCCGAAGAGCTCGCTTTCCAGAAGATTCTCCGGCAGAGCGGCACAGTTCACCCGAATCAACGGGTTGTTGCTGCGGAGGCTGTGCAGATGAATCTGTTCGGCAAAAAGCTCCTTCCCTACCCCACTCTCTCCCAAAAGCAACACGGAAGAATCGGTCTTGGCCGCCCTCAGCGCGATATCCAATTTTTCCTTGATCGCCTTGCTTTCACCAAGAAAGGTGTGATATCCCCTGTCCGTCTGGATCTCGTCCTGCAGGAGTGTAATTTCCTCCTGCACCTTTTGAAGAGAACGGGAGTTCTGAATCGCGATTGCGGCCTGGGTGGCAAAAACTTCCATCCATTCCAAATCCTCTTCAGTAAAGCTGCCGCCATCGAGTTTGTTGATGATTTCAATAACGCCGACGCATCGCTCTTTCACCCGCATGGGAACGGCGAGGATCGATTTGGTCGGGAAATTGATCTTCTTGCTGATGTCGGAGAAAAAACGCGTGTCCGATTCGACGTCATTCACGACCAGAGATCTGTTGTTGGCAGCCACCCAACCGGCGATTCCTTCGCCCATATTCAGAGAGAAGCGCTGTACCTCTGGACCTTTAGTACCTAAGGCGATTTCAAAGTACAGTTTGTTGTTCTCCGGGTTGACGAGCAGCAGAGAGGAGGCGTCCGCTTCCATCAGACGGGTGGCCGATTCAATGATCCTCCTGAGCAACTCCTTGCCGTCGGAATACTCAGAATTGATCAGCGCGTTTATTTCTATGAGGGTTTCAAATTTGTTGCGATCGATTGCAGATTTCAACATGGGCAGAGAGGCCCCGATCAGTCCTTGCTCTTGCTTTTTATGAAATCAGCGAGGGTTGTTTTCTCCTCCTCGGAATCGTCGTGGATGTACTGAACCATTGCTTCCTGCTGTATCCGCTTTGTGTATTCCCGAATGGACAGGGCGAGTTTTTGCTTGTCGACGTTGATATCCACAACAACAGCCTTTACGGTATCCCCGACTTTGTAGCGTTCGGAAACGTCGTCGATTGACTCGGTGCTCGGTTCGAAAAGATTCGACTTATTCACCAGTCCTTCGATGTCTCCCTGTACTTTCATAAACAATCCGAAATCCGTAATACCGGTGATCTCCCCTTCGATGACACTTCCCCTCCGAAAGGCTTTTGCCAGAGATCGCCAGGGATCTTCTGTAAGCTGTTTAACACCGAGCTTGATCCGTTGGTTTTCTTTGTCCAGATCGATGACCATGACTTCGATCTCGTCTCCCTCGTTGTACAGAGCGGAGGGATGTTTTGGCCTCTTGGTCCAAGACATATCGTCCAGGTGCAGCAGGCCGTCGATCCCTTCTTCCACCTCAAGAAAGGCCCCGAAATTTGTGATGTTCTTTATCCGCCGTTTCAGACGCATACCCACCGGGTAACGATTGTCGATGTCATCCCAGGGATTGGGCAATACCTGCTTCAGGCCGAGGGAAAGCTTGCCCTGTTGGATGTCATATGACAGTATTTTGGTTTCTACGTTATCATTTACTTGAAGCAATTCCTTGGGATGTCTAATTTTTTTGACCCAAGACATCTCGGAAATGTGAGCAAGGCCTTCAATACCAGCTTCGATCTCGATGAACGCGCCGAAATCTGTCAGTTTCGTGACTTTGCCTTTGACCACATCCCCTGATCTGTAGTGATCCTCGAAATGCGTCCAGGGATCCTCTGAAAAATGCTTCAGACTTAAGTTGATCTTCCGCTCTTCGGGATCGAGACGGATCACCTTCACCTGTATGGTATCCCCGATCGACACAATTTCCTTGGGGGAGTTGATATGCCCCCAACTCATGTCATTGATATGCAGGAGGCCGTCGAAACCTCCCAAATCAATAAAAGCCCCGAAAGAGGTGAATGTTTTGACGATACCCTCCACCTCGTCACCAATTTCGGTTTTTTGGAAGAATTCTTCTCGCTTTCTGTTGTTCTCGTCCTCCAGCCAATCCCGTCTGTTCACAACGATATTGACTTTGCTGTGATGATAGAGCCGTTCGATGTAAAACGAGGTCTTCAAGCCGACATACTCGGCAGGATCCGTTACCCGTGTCATATCAGTCTTGGACAACGGTAAAAACGCGGTGACACCGTTTCCCAGATCCGCTTCAAATCCTCCTTTGATCCGTCTGGCAATCGAGCCCGGGACCGGTTCGTGCTGATCAAAGGCGATCCGAAGGTTTTTCCAGAAAATTTTCTCGTCCGCTTTCTTCTTGGATACAATGACTTCTCCGCGGCGGCTCTCGCGACTGAGAAGAATCACATATACGGTATCCCCAATGTTCGGGGATTGCTCGAATTCATCGACCGGGATCTTGCCTTCCGATTTGAGGCCTACATCGACGTAGACAAACTCGCTGTCGGCCTCTACGATTTGCCCGGGCACCATCTGGCCTTCTGCAACTTGGGCAAGGGATTGCAGGTATTCTTCGCGCAGGCGCTGCTCGTTGAATTCGTCAGCGTTTTTCATTTCTTCAGAGATCATTGCCCGTATTCAACTCCCGATTGATTTCTCGTAAGCTTGAGGATTTCCCGTACTACTTTGTCACAAACTTCATCGATGGTCAAGTCCGATGTGTCTAAGTAGAGGGCATCCGGAGCTTGGATCAGCTTTCCGACGGGTTTCTCTCTGTCGATTGCATCCCGCTGCTCGATCTCTTTACGAATCTCTTGCTCGTTCAGATTGCTGCTTGCCTGGCGATACCTGCGGGCAGCTCTGGTTTCGATCGAAGCATCGAGAAAGATCTTCAGTTCTGCATCGGGAAACACGACCGTAGCGATGTCCCTGCCCATGACGATGATATCGTTGCCTCCGGCCATGCTCCGGATTTGAGCGTTCACCCTTTCTCGGACGTCTGGAATTCTTGAATGAATTGCCGACCAGCGATCGATTCGATCCGTGTGGATTTCCGTCAACGGTCGCCCGTTCAAGAAAAGCTCATCTACGGGCATCTCAAACCGGCACTGAGAAGCAATTGCCACCACGACGCCTGGATCCTCGCGGTCTTGTCCCGAATCGAGAACCGCCTTGGAGATGCCACGGTACAACAGGCCGGAATCCAAATAACCGAAACCCGTTTTCTCCGCCACCCTCTTTGCGATCGTACTCTTTCCGGAACCCGCAGGACCGTCAATCGCCACGACCATCGTCTTCCCCTTGCCCGTGGTTGGAGAACCAGGATATCTCCTTGCGGCTGAGCATGCGATATCCTCCCGCCGGGAGGCCCCGTACTTCCACGCAACCGATGCGCACTCTGTGAATACGCTTCAAATTTACTCCGAAGTGCTGAAAAACTCGTCGAATTTCCCGGTTTTTCCCTTCGATGAGGGTCAGAACAACCTTTCTCGGCGTCTTGTACTGGTACTTTCGCAAGTGATAGATTTCGTCCGAGATTCTCAGTCCTCTTCTGTATTTCCCCAGTAAATCCTCGTCGATTGGATCTTTTGCCTCTACAATGTATTCTTTTTCGATTCTCGAAGAAGGATGAGACACGATTTTAGCGAAGGTTCCATCGTTCGTATAGAAGATGAGTCCGCTCGAGCGGAGGTCTAGCCTGCCAACGTGGAAAATCCGCACAGCAACATCCTGAAACAAATCGAGAACAAGAGGTCTGCCCCGGCTGTCGCTGTTGGCGCACAAATACCCCGGCGGTTTGTTGACAGCCAGATATACCTTCTCGGTTTCGGGACGCAGGCACCGCTTGTCTAGATACACGCGATCCGAGGCTGTAACCTTGGTCCCCAAGGCGGCAGTGACCCCGTTAACCGTAACTCTTCCCTCACGTATGTAGGTTTCACAATGCCTTCTCGAGCCGATACCGCACCGAGCCATATAGACCTGCAGCCGAATCTGTTCACTCACCGCCCTCAAACTTCTCCTTATCCAATTCATCCATTTTCGGCAGATCCGCAATACTGGCCAGACGAAAGGTCTTTAAAAAATCCTTTGTCGTACCGTACTGGACAGGTTTGCCCGGGGCATCCTTCTTGCCCACTTCTTTGATCAAGCTCCGACTCAGCAACAGTTTAATCATACCATCCGCCGATACCCCGCGGATACTCTCGATTTCCTGCCTGGTCACCGGTTGGGAGTAAGCAACGATAGATAGGGTCTCCAGAGCGGCCCTTGAGAGTTTTCCTTCATTACGTTTGCCGTAATGGGGCTTCAACGTGTCCCACAGCTGCGGTTTTACTGAAAAGGCGTATCCACCCCCCAATTCTATAATTTCCAGGCCGTGATCGTCCCTGGCGTACAACTGGCGCAGTTTTTCCACCGCATCGAGAACCTCGCGGCGATTCAATCCGGTGATCCGCGCTATCACGGCTGTATCTACCGGTTCATTTTCCAGAAACAGCACGGCTTCCACCAATACGGTAGGATGATCAGACTTCATCACGCGTTTTCGCTTCCCTTTCCTTGATAAGGATATCTCCAAAGAGCTTGTTCTGGTACACGAGGATCACTGTGGATTTTACGAGCTCCAACACGGCGAGAAAACTGCAGATCACCTCCATGATCGAGCTCTTCTTGATCACCAGGTCGGTAAACATGAACTCTCCCGCGGAGTCGAGGAGCTCATAGATCAGGGTGATCTTTTCGTTTACCGAGACCTCCTCATACATGTCAATGACACGCTCAGAGGGAAACGAGGAGAGGATCGAGGAGAAGGTTTTCAACAAATCCCATACCGTGACCTGCTCCCACAACGCTTCATCCGAAAACGGAAGAACGGGCTGAGCGCTCTTGCGTTCGATCGACCATTCCGCCTCTTGTTCCTTCGCTTCAATCAGTTCGCTCAGTTTTTTAAATTTCTGGTAGTCGATCAGTTTTTCGACCAACTCGGTTCGGGGATCCTCCAGCTCTCCGGACAAATCAAACTCCACCGGTAGGAGCATCCGGGATTTTATATACAACAGCGTAGCAGCCATCAGATAGAAGTCGGTGATATTCTCCAAATCAATCTTCGTCGCATAGTTGAGATACTCGATATACTGCTCGGTTATCGTGGCAATCGGTATGTCGTATATGTTGATTTCTGATTTCTTGATCAGAAACAACAGAAGGTCCAGCGGACCCTCGAAGCTTTCCAGTTTGAACTCTTGTTTTTCGGATTGAGACTTGGCTGTCATGGATTTGATATTGCCCAGAGTATATTCTCAAGAGGAGAAGATGTAAACGCCCTGTTCGTCCAGAGCCCGCAGGCTCTCCGATAACGGCCGTCCGGTTTCCGGATCTGCCAAATTCGGCCTCAATTCCAACAGCGGTATCAGCACGAACTGCCGTTCCTTCATGTAGGGATGGGGAACCGAAAGCTCTTTTTCTCTGATGATCCTCCGTCCGAAGAGAAGAATATCGATATCGATGACTCGCGGACCTTTGGGTACGTGGTTGGCTCGATCCCGTCCCATCTGGATCTCGATGCCCAGGGCACGCCGAAGGAGTTCCATGGGGGGGAGGAGACTTCGGCCCATCACTACCATATTGAGAAAACTCGGCTGATCGAGGACATACATCGGCCTGGTTTCATATATCGAGGAACAGCGAAGCTTCCGGAGTACACTCCCAAGAGCCTCCGCCGCCCGGCACAGGTTCTGCTCGCGTTTGCCCAGATTGCTTCCCAACGAGAGGAATGCTGTTTCGCCGTCCAAGGCCTATTTCTCCGGCACCGCCGGCTGCTCTTCCTTCTCGGCTTTTTTAACTTGGCTGGGGAACAGCAGGCTGCGCACGCTATCCTCTACCTGCTTGTACATGTCGGGATTGCTCTCCAGGAAACCCTTCACGTTTTCCCGCCCCTGGCCGATTCGTTCCTCCCCGTAGGAGTACCAGCTGCCGCTCTTCGCTATGATGCTGTTGGCCACAGCCGCGTCGAGCAGGCTGCCGGAGGCGGATATACCCCGGCCGAAGATGATCTCCATCTCGACTCGTTTGAAAGGAGGTGCGACCTTGTTTTTGACTACCTTGACCCGCACTTTGTTTCCAATGGCCTTCTCGGTGCCTTCGGAGATCGTTTCGATTTTTCGGACCTCCAGACGGATCGAGGCGTAGAACTTGAGAGCATTCCCCCCCGTGGTCGTCTCAGGATTTCCGAACATGACGCCGATTTTCATACGAATCTGGTTGATGAAAACCAGACAGGTTCTTGATTTGGATATGATCGCTGTCAGCTTGCGCAGGGCCTGGCTCATCAGACGCGCCTGCAGGCCCATATGGGAGTCCCCCATATCTCCTTCTATCTCCGCCCTCGGGGTAAGGGCGGCCACTGAGTCCACAACGATGATGTCCACGGCGCCTGAACGGATCAGGGATTCAACGATCTCCAGAGCCTGCTCTCCGTTGTCCGGCTGGCTGACCCACAGCTCGTCAGTGTTCACTCCGAGTGCCCGCGCATACGGAGGATCCAAGGCGTGCTCCGCATCGATGAAGGCGGCGATCCCCCCCTGCTTTTGGGCTTCGGCAATGGCATGCAGGGCGAGGGTCGTTTTCCCCGACGCCTCGGGACCGTAGATCTCGACGACGCGTCCTCGGGGATACCCGCCAACGCCGAGCGCTGCATCGAGAAGAATGGACCCCGTGGAAATCGTGGGGATCGGAATCTGCCCCCCGTCCTCTCCGAGTTTCATGATCGAGCCCTTGCCAAACTGCTTCTCGATCTGCATCCGGGCCGCTTCCAGGGCTTTCAGCTTGTCGCTGCTAGGTTCAACGGGATTACTCATGGGCACGTTTTCCTTTTCGGCTAGATTTTTTTAAGGCTGCGAGCCTTTTCACGACATCTAACGGGCGTTTTCGTCCTCCCGCTTCACTCTCAAGCATAATAGTATAGACCCTCCAATTTCCCAAGGTCAAGACGGATCGGGGGGCTACCGATAAACAAGTGACGACATGAGAAGCAGGAATATTTCCGCCGGGTTGGCTTTTGCGATGCTGTGGTTCCTTCCGCTACACACAGCGGCTCAGGATTACACATCCTGGATCCGCTACTCCGACAGCAGCGACAACGAGCTGATCGTGGAAATGATCGAACAGGGAGATCTGGCCATTGGACTGGAAGTTGCCGAGGCCCTGGGTCTGAGGGAAGATGTTCAGGTTCAGGAGATCATTCTCGCCGTGGGCGAACAGATAAGCCATCGACCAAGCTGGGAGCGGGAGCTGATCCTCCGAGTGATGCTGGCGTCTGTCTTCGATCCCGCCTTGGAGAGCTCTGAATTGGAGCGCCGACTCCGGGCAAACCGGAGGGGAATCGACTTTCTCGTTGCCAACCTACCCCGATTTGGACTTCCCCTGAAACGCGAGCTCATCCGCATTCTGTCCTTCCTGCACCCTCCAGAGTACCTGAGTGTCCTCATGGCGGAGGGACGTCAAATAACCGAGATCATGAGGGACCAGGAGGGGCAGCTGAGCGGGGAGCAGGCCGCTTTGACCCTCACCTTCCTGGAAACGGTGGGTACGATCGCAGACCCGGAGTTTGGCAATCTGGTGCTGTTGTTATTAGAACGTACCCGGCATATCGAGGTGGCGGAGAAAGCACGATCGGTCTCCCGCACCCTCCTGTTGAAGGACTGATCAGAAGGATTTGGTGGAATCGAGCAATATCGTAACGGGCCCGACGTTGGTGTAGCGAACCTCCATCCTGGCGGCAAACTCTCCCGTTTCCACCTGCAGCCCCTGCACTCGTATGAGCTCTGCAAAGCGTTGATAGTACAACCTGGCCTTTTGCGGCTCCGCGGCACCCGTGTACGAAGGGCGGCGCCCCTGACGGGCGTCTCCGTAAAGTGTGAATTGGGATACCACCAGCACCCCGCCTCCGGTATCGAGTACAGACAAGTTCATTTTCCCGTTGCTGTCTGTGAAAATCCTCAGATTCACGACTTTGTCTGCCAGAAACTTCAGATCCTGCTCGCTGTCCTCGGTTCCGACACCGAGATAGACCAGCAGTCCGCGATCGATCCGCCCGCAGACTCTTCCCTCTGTGGTGACCGAACACTCGACAACCCGCTGAACTACAGCCCTCATCGTGATCGGTAAATCCTGTGGATGGAGAGTCCCTGCAAACGGATGTGGCCGTTGGCAGGCGGCAGAACCTCTACCTTGCCCAGAACTTCAATTCCGTCCCCGTTTTCGATCTCCGCTGCAAAGTTCAAAGATACGGGAACCAGTCCCAGAAGTTCCCTTTCATCCTGGTAGCCAACCAGCAGATCAAAGGTGATCTGCCGGTCTCCGATTCGTACGTTGGCCGCCTTGCCCTGCCACACGACAAAAACGTCCGCATAGAGGGCGGGATTTCTCTGCACATCGATATAGGAGAAGGAGTCCCGGATCGTCGAGAAGTCCGGCTCTTGAACGAAGGTCTTCATCAACCTGGCTTTCTCTTTCACGTAGGTCGACGCATTTGACAACAGCAGTCTGTTGATTTCGCGGCCAGCCAGATTGTCCCGATATTCCAACAAATAGCGCTTGATCGTTTCGAATGTCTCGGATATCTCCTTCTCACTAAGGGAGTACGAGTTTTCCGCCGGGGCTTGGCTCTCCCCAGCGATCAAGGGCTGACCGCTGGAGAGCAGGATTTCCTCCACTCCGGGCCTGGGCTCTCTCCGGAGGTTGATCTTGGGCAACACCAGGAAAAACATCAGGATCAGCGCGGCCAACACGCAGACAAGCAGCGTGGGAGCGATCCATGCCCACGGGTTTACGGGCACGGAAGGGAGCACATTCCGCAGCTTGATCGCCGAGGAACTTATCACGGATCCGTCCCAGTTGGTGCTCTTGCGCAGGGCGTTGAGCGCTTTCATGGCCCTCTTGTTGCCGGGATCGAGATCGATAACCTTCAACCAGGTTTTGAGGGCTTCCTCGGTCTGGCCGCGCTTGAAGGCAATCGCCGCTAAACCGAGTTGTGTGGGTACATCCTCCTCATTCAGCTGTTCGGCCCGCCGCAAATACGACTCGGCTCCGCCGAAATCCCCGGTACACAGGCAGGTCGAGCCGAGAAGAGCGTAGAACTCCGCGTTGTTGCGATAACGGAAAATTTGACTTTCCAGTAAACGGATGACGTGTGAAAACCTTCTACGGCGGAAGAGCTGATGAGCCCGTGATAGTACGCTTTTCGGCATTCTGGTTGTCGAGGTATTCTCGAACTAGTACCTTTCTGATCTATATTTTATAGCAGAAAGGATTTCCTCCATCAACCGAAGGTCCTGATCGTTTATGTCCTCCTCCGAGGACAAACGCCGCTCGATTTCAGCGAGCAGGTCGTTCAGGTTTTCCAACTCCCGTCGTAGCGCAGCTGAATCGTCTTCCCCCGATCCTGCATCGGCGCGTACCCGATCGCCCAGTGCTTGGAGGGTATCAACCGGTGGTTCACTCGGGGTCGGGACAGGGGCGGCGACCTCCACTCCATAGTCAGAGAGGGTGACATTGGCCAGCACGAGAACGATTTCCCTGCCGCCCCGAGGAATGATCGTCACCGGTTCATAATACATGCATACGGCCGAATCGTTGATAGAGTAGGGCATCAGGTTGAAGTTTCTGTTGCTGGAGGTTTTATAATCCCAGGAAGCATCGCTGAGGCGTTTCCAGTTCGCAAACACGATCTTGTCGGGGGAAGTGATGTCCGCCCCGGAAGTGAAGCACTTCAGACCGATTTCCTGGGGAGATTTGGATGAAGGGGACAGCCAATAGCGAATCATATCCGCTTTCGATACGGTCAGTTCGTTTCGGATCTCCTGGTGACGGTCGGATCTGAAGTGGGACAGGTTTTCTTCCCCTAAATAGGTATCGAAACACATCCGTAGTCCGACAGAGAGCTTACTGCGGGTGAGGTTGGTGATTTGAATCGACATGTGCACCCCCGCAGCTTCCGTCGATGTCGGGGAAGAGACGGGGGAAAACTCCTGCACTACCTTCAATGTTCTCGATTCCCACTCGAATCGAGGGATTCCTGACATCGTCGCTTTTTCTATCTTTTCAGAAAAATCAGGGGTATCGCCCAGCTTGTAGATCTTCTCATTGACCACCAGTGAAATACCCGAGGTTCTGGGGTCCTGGTCCACGAAAAGGGGGATTTCGGTGTCCTGAGTAGAACCTGATCTGGTATATAGAGAGAATCGTCCGATTCCTTCATGAAGAACCAATCGCACCCTACCCTCATCGATCTCTAGCGCAGGAACCGAGATTAGGGAAACAGTCAGAATCAGGACAGCCAGGATCGGAGTTTTTCTAAAAAGCCTCATTGTCCCTGTTCCGTCCTTTCAGCCAGAGTCTGCAGAAGGGTTTCTCTCAAAGTCAAAGCATCCCCTTTCAGCTTCAACGTCTTCTCCCGATTGCTTTCCTCCTCCGCCAGCGGTTCTGTCGGCGGCTCTGCAGCCTCCTCTTCCCCCTTTTCGACTGAAAGGGCGGCCAATTCAGCCTCCAAACCGGCAATTTTGCTTTTCAGGGCATCGTTTTCTTTTTTCAGGCGCTCCAATTCGGCTGAATCCACACCTGCAACCGAATCCATACCGACTGCTTCCCCGGAAAGTTTCCGTTGATACACGTTCATCGCCTGTTCATAGGCCTTCTCACGCCGCAGGAACTCTTCAACAGACTTTAGCGCTTCTTCGTGGCTCCAATTGAGAAGTTTCAGAAGTTCATCTTCCCGTTTTTTGAACTCAATCAGGGAGAGTCGATAGTGGGAAGCCTCGAGCTTGACGCTTGTGGGAAACTCCTCGATGACCTTGTTGAATACCCGAGCAGCCTCCTCGAGGTGCCCCAACGAAAACAGGCACTCCCCCAGCCAGAAGTAGGCACTTCCCAGATAATCAGATCCCGGATACTCGGCTACGTAGCTCTCCAGTACCTGAATGCCGCTTTCCGGATCGCCTTGAAGATATAACAGCCGTCCTTTCTGGTACAAGGCATCGGGGTATAGAGGATGAGCCGGATAGGTGACCAGAAAATACTCGAGATTTTTTTCCGCCTCTTCGTACATATTGATTGCCAGGTAAGCCCGGGATGTCCAGTAGTAGGCATCCCCTTGACTGCCCGGGTATTCAGAATTGAAGATTACGTCCCGAAAACTGCGGATCGCTTCCTGGTATTTTTCCTGCTTGAACAGGATCAGCCCCGACTTAAGTTGATCGGCTCCGGATGAAACTTGGGAAAACAGCAACACGGGCAAGAGAAAAAGCAGGGCGATAAGAAGGTATCTACGAAGCATAGGTCCTCTCTTATTTTTCGACTCGTGGAAAAAGAAACTGTATCTATAATTGTTCATCGGCATTTTAAGGCAATAATTTCTTCTTCCGGATTCTTCGAATCAAAAATCGCCGAACCGGCCACCAAGACATCGGCGCCTGCATCCACTGCCAGCCTGCAGGTCTCTCTATTGATACCTCCATCCACCTCGATTAGATAACCATGATTGCCCCTCTCTCTGATCTCGGCCAACTGACTCACCTTTTTCAAAGTCTGAGGTATCAATTTCTGTCCGCCGAAGCCGGGATTTACGGTCATGACCAGGATCAGATCCAGTTCGGGAAGGAGCTCGGATAGCATGGCTGCGGGTGTGGAGGGTACGATTGAGATCCCCGCCTTTATCCCCTTCTCCCGAATCTGAGACAAGATTCTGTGCACATGAACGGTACTTTCGTAGTGGATCGTGATGATATCGGACCCGGCTTCGGCAAACACCGAGACATACTTTTCAGGGTGAACGATCATCAGATGAGTGTCGAAGGGCAAATCGCTGTGGCGCCGCAGGGCTGCCACCATCGACGGACCAAAGGTTATATTGGGCACAAATACGCCGTCCATGACGTCCAGATGAATCCAGTCGCCCCCGCCTTTCTTGACCCGCTTCACTTCCTCGGCGAGATACCCGAAATCTGCAGACAGGATCGACGCTGCAACGAGAGTTGTGGATGGTTTAGCCATGGGAATATCATAGCAGAAAGATATCTGCCGATGCAAAGGGTCACATTGACTAAACTCTTCATCATGCTATAATTACATATCACAAGTTAGTTCGATCCATTCCCTGGAAAACTCTATGGCGGAAAAACAGCTAACGTTTAAAGAAAATGAGATCATACAGATATTGAATAGAGTTTATCTGAACTTCAAGGAGGGCCGGTTCAAAGAAGCGAGCACGCTGCTTGAACGGGCATTAGAAATCGATTTTGAATCGGCGGATGTCACGAACGCGCTGAAGTGCGCCAACTTCTGGTTGGAGCGGGAAGATCGTCTGACCGCTATCTCGGGGGCCTACGAGAAGGGGGAGTACTATCTGAACCAGTGGAGGGTGTTTTCTGGTTTCATTTCCCGTATGGAGCACCTGTCTGAAAGGTGCCTGTTCAATATCAAGTTCTATATATTCGGGAAAGCGCTGGAGTACTATTTGACTTTATACAACGAAGCGGATCTCAGTGACCCGGAAATACTCTTCCGGATCGGCAGGTGCCACAAATGCCAGGGAAACTACGAACATGCCATCCGGTTCTTGGAACTGGCCAGCCAGCACCGGCGGGAAGACTCGGCGATCCTGGCTGAATTGGCCGACTGCTACTCCTTGGTCAACGAGAACAGGGCCGCCAAGGCATTTTTCCGGGAATCCTTTTTTTTGGATTCCCAGTCAGTGGAGCTCTCCTACCTCGAGTCGCCGATGATCCTCCGGTTGGTGGAAAAGCTGAAGGGTAGATTCGGGGATGCCGGCGCGGAACTGCAGGAATGGATTCCCGTATATGGGACGATATTCGGTTTGTTCAACGTAAAAAGAGAGCTTCGCCCTTTGGAACTCGGAAAACTGAAACAGGCCATTTACCAGCTGGAGAAAGAGGTCGGTGGGCAGAGGCAGAAGCTGTTGATACCAAGGTTGATCAATCATTATTTCTGGCTTGTCGACCATTATCTCAACAGTGGTGAGGATCGTCAGAAGATTGAAGAAGTATTGTCAAAGATAAAAGAACTCGATCCCGAGATCTATAGCGAGTACGCCAACTAATAACTCGAAGCGAGAAAATCAGAAACGGCCGATGGCGTGAGAAGGAGCAAAATCTTGTCAGAACAATTGGTGAAACAAGTAACGGAGTTACTCAACGAGGAGAAATGGACTCGAGCAACGCTGAACAGCTATTCTATCAATAATTTCACTGAGCTCGATGTAATTGTCGGAATGACGAAAGAGCAGAGCGCCGAAGACGCGGTGCTCGAGGTTTGCGAGGAGCACCTGCAGCACACCCGAAACAGCATTATCGGTCTGTATATTTCCGGGATCATCTCGTTGAGCAAACAGCTGGTAGATGATTCGAACCTCATCGTGCTGATCAATATTTTCATGGACAACCACAAGTGGAATATCGTGGAGTATCTGTGCAGCAGGATTCTCGAGTACGGAGAGAATAAAATTGCTCTTAAAACGTTGGCCGATGTCTATGAAAACAAGAACGAGCAGGATCAGAAATTCAAAACCTGGGAGCGATACATCAAGGTCGATTATGAAGAAGCGGAAATCGTAAAACTACTGGCGGACAAAAAAGAGGAAGAGGGCGATCTGGAAAGTGCGATTGAGTTCTGGAAGAAGGCCCTCCACCGCTTCATAAACAAGAAGATGTTTTCGAACGTGCGGGAAGTGTGGGAAAAGATCATCGAATACGCCCCAGAGGATGTTGAGTTTTTCTTCTCCGTCGAAAGAAAGATCGTCAAGGTTCTGAGCGGTGACCGGGCGGCCCAGCTGCTCACCTACCTGATCCCCCACTACAGGGAGAACGAAGACTGGGATACCGCGATCGAACTGCTCAAACGCATTCTATCCTACGAACCGAAAAACAGCGAAGCTCGAAAAGAAATCGTCGAGTGTTTTCGCAAGACCTATCAAGGACACAGCCAGCTGGATGAGTATCTTCGGATCTCGAATCTAAGCCAGAGCTGGCGCAACGTCCACGATGCGATCGCCGATTTCGAAAAACATATCTCCTTCGATGTAGGCAACTACGTTTTTCACAGCAGCTGGAAGATCGGGCAGATCAAAGACATCAAGAACGACGTCATCATCATAGATTTTGCATCGAAACCAGCCCACAGGATGAGCCTGAAGATGGCTGTGAGCGCCTTGAAGGTGCTCAGCTCGGATCATATCTGGGTTCTGATCCATACCAAACCGAAGGAGGAACTCAAGGCTCAGGTAAAAAAAGATCCGGTCTGGGCGCTCAAAATCGTGATTCGCAGTTTTGACAACGCGGCTGATATGAAGATGATCAAGGAACAGCTCGTTCCTGCTGTGCTCACCGCCGGCGAGTGGTCCAAATGGAGCTCTGAAGCCAGGAAAATATTGAAAACCGATCCGATATTCGGCAATGTTCCCGAGAAGCTCGACCGCTACACGGTCCGGGACAAGCCGATCTCCTTCGAGGAGAAAACCTTCAACAAGTTCAAAGCGCAGAAAGCATTTTTCGACAGAGTTCAGACCCTAAGAGACTTTCTAGAACACGCCGAGCCCGATTCGGATTACTTCGCCGAGATGTTTTCCTATTTCACCGGCTTCCTGAAATCCACCACAACGGTGAACGAGTTTGTGTTTGCCAGCTACATGTTGGTTCAGCAGCTCGCGTCCGTCTACCCGTATTTAAACCCCGGACTCGAGTTTACATTTGAGGATTTGATTCAAGCGGTCGAGAACGTTGAAGAGTTGTTCGCCAAGATCAGCGATCCGGAGCTGAAGAAAACTTTTCTGATCCAGCTGTTTCAGCACTCCCCCGACTGGCCCTCCGTATATTCCCGATTGTTCCTGATCTATCAGAGCAAGTTCATCATCGACGAGCTGGTACGCAACAAAAAATGGGAAACCTTGATGGAGCTCGCCGGTCAAATTCTCAGCCACTACAAGGAATACCGGGAAGCCTTTGTCTGGACCGCCCGCAATCTCCTGGACGAACCCTGGTTCGCAAAGATGGAGATCAGCCGGGAGAAACTACTGATTGGCATGATCCACCTACTCGATATCACCTTTCGGGAGATCAACAACAAGCGGGACGTAAGCTTCAACAGAAAAATCAACAAACAGATCCAGGATTTCTTGTTCAAGGAGAAGAACCTCCTCAACTACATTATAGAAACAGGGGAAGAATCCGTAACCCGACTGTATACTCTGGTTGAAGATGTCAAGGAACTCGATCCGTCTGTAAGGATCAGCTTAAAACAGCAGATCAAGCGCAAATTCCCCTCCTATCAATTCCGCGGTGATCAGGAGAAGGAAAAGGTAAGCATGGGGCTGCTGGCGACCCGCAAGAGCTACGAGAACAAGCAGAAGGAGCTTCGGGACATTATCGAAGTTCAAATTCCACTGAACTCTACTGAAATCGGGGTCGCCATGGACAAGGGAGATCTCCGGGAAAATGCCGAATACAAAGCTGCCCTGGAGAAACAGGAGTTGCTCAAGTCCAGCGCTGCAAGGATACAGGAGGAGCTCCAGAAAACCCAGATTTTCACAGACATCCAGATCAGCACGGATACGATATCCTTCGGAACCAAGGTGCGATTGAAGAACCTCGGCGACGACGGTAAGGAGGAGTACACAATCCTGGGTCCCTGGGAATCCAATCCGGTGAAAAACATAATCTCTTATCGCTCGCCCCTCGGCGCCGAACTGATGAACCACAAGATCGGCGATAAGCTGAGTTTTGCTATAAGCGAACAGAACTTCAAATACGAAGTTGAGGCGATCGAGAAGGTAGATCTTTCGGAGTATTAGAGTATGAAACACAAAGCACTTTTCTTGACCCTGTTCCTGATTTGCCTCTCGGCCCTGGCCTGGCCGGCGGGCATCGATGTAGTGGTCATGGTGGATATTTCTGAGAGCATGTTTCCCGTATTCGACGATGTGGTGAACTACCTGCTCCGTGATCTGCTGGAGAACAGGCTTCATCAGGGAGATTCCTTTCATCTGCTCAGCTTTGCAGACTCTCCTGAAAAAGAGGTGCAGATTACCATCGAGGCGACCTCGGACCTGGCCGAGGTGATCGACAGAATTCTCCTTCTAAGACCCCTCGGACAGTATACGGATCTGATCGCGGCTGTAGATTTTCTATACAATTTCACACGTAGCATCCCCGAGGAGAATAAAAAACTGATTCTCCTGCTCACAGACGGTATTCACGATCCGCCGCCGGGCAGTCCCAACCGTCTCGAATCGGGGGATGTGCTGGCCAGGCTGCTGGAGAGCAGCGAAAAGATCAAACGCGAGGGCTGGGATGTTCACA
>Ga0114922_10002774_pt1 | contig 16325 bp, 11 predicted proteins | sample AartaG_FD_100975 | JGI IMG/M metagenome (GOLD analysis project Ga0114922, IMG submission 100975) | Deep subsurface microbial communities from Aarhus Bay to uncover new lineages of life (NeLLi) - Aarhus_00045 metaG | ecosystem: Environmental > Aquatic > Marine > Oceanic > Sediment | place...
AACGGGAACTATTTCTATATCGACAACTTGATGGAGGCCAAAAAGGTCTTTGTCAATGACATGAGAGGAACCCTCTTTACCATTGCCAAAGATGTCAAGCTTCAGCTGGAGTTCAATCCGGCCAAGGTAAAAGCCTATCGGCTTATCGGTTATGAAAACCGCATGCTCAGCAAAGAAGATTTTGCCGACGACACAAAGGATGCAGGCGAATTGGGCTCAGGCCATACCGTTACAGCTCTTTATGAGATTATTCCTTTCGAATCGACTGAAGAAATTCCAGGTGTGGATGAACTTAAGTACCAGGATAACAAGATCAGTTCCAAAGCCTTTAAAAACAAGGAAATCCTCACGCTCAAGCTACGGTACAAAAAACCGGACGGCAAGAAGAGCAGGCTAATCGTACATCCTTTACAGGACAAAAATATTGTCCTTGCCAAAACTTCCGACAACTTCAAGTTTTCCGCCTCCGTGGCAGCCTTCGGCATGCTGCTTAGGGATTCCGAATTCAAGGGCGACGCAAGCTACAAAAGCATTATGGAGCTCGCTCGAGATGGAAAAGGCAAGGATTACTTCGGTTACAGAGCAGAATTTATCCAGCTGGTCGAAAAGTGCGGGCTGTTGGACAGCATCCGCTCCAAAGACAACTAACCCTCATTTCTTTCACTCAGGGACAGCTCTTTTCTTAGGGCTGTCCCCTTTTTTTTAGAAAAAATAGCCCCCAGATTCATCCCAAAAGGCGATTGCTCCCCTTCTAGCAATCCTGCTAGATTTTAGCTATTGAGCGAATAGGCTGCAACGAAACCGATGTAGTGAGATCGGCTTTCCCGCAGGAATATAAAGAGGAGAGTCATGTTTTTGATCATTCCGGTCGGCCATGAAAGCAATGAAGTCCGCCGTTTGCCATGGATCACATTCGGAATAATGGCCCTGTGCCTTGTCGCGCATATTTTCTTGTCCATAGAAGTGGGCGCAAAAGAGAAACAACTGGGGAGTTCTGCTGAAGATCTCGTCACCTATTATTTCAATCACCCCTATCTTGAGCTAAACCCGGAGATAAAAAAGCTGATGTTCAATAGAGGAGACGAAGAAAGACTCGAAATTATGCTGAGTGGTTACCGCCAAATGGTCCCCCGCCCTGACCGGCAGACTGTTGCCTTGGAGCAAGAGAAATTGGATCAACTGGGAACGGTATTGCTCAGCTCTTTGAATGATATCCCTTACAGAAAATGGGGATACATTCCCGCCGATAGGTCTTTCCTTGCCCTTCTGACATACATGTTTGTCCATGGAGGCTGGCTGCATCTTTTCGGGAATTTGCTTCTCCTGTATATAACAGGCCCTTTTATCGAGGATCTGTGGGGCAGGCCGATTTATGCCGCCTTTTACATGACTATAGGTGCACTTTCTGCCCTGATGTATGCGTCCCACTATCCCAACTTTACCGGTCCTCTGATCGGTGCCTCAGGAGCCATTGCAGGTGTTATGGGGGCCTTTCTGATCAATTTCTACAAAACAAAAATCAATTTTTTCTACTGGATCTTATTTTTCTTTCGGGGTACATTCGAGGCTCCGGCTTTTATCATGCTCCCACTGTGGGTGCTTCTTGAGTTTTTTAACGCCAGTGTTGTCGACTCCATCCAGGCTGAAGGCGGAGGTGGCGGTGTGGCCCACTGGGCCCATGTCTGGGGATTTGTGTTCGGAGTGCTCGTGGCATTGGGGATGAAACATCTCAAAATAGAAAAAAAATATATCCATCCTAAGATCGAAGCCAAAATTCAAAAAGGAGAAGGAGCAGTCGATGTTGTCATCACGGCTATGCATAAAAAGAATATGGGAAGGATAGACGAGGCATACGACATCCTGCTGGAAGAGGCGAGAAGGAACCCGATGCGGAAGGATGTCGTTGATGCACTGTGGGATGTGGGTATCGAGATGGGAAACGGAGAGGAAGCCGCCAAATTTTTTGTCAAACTTATCGAAAACGAGGTCAGGCATGACCAGTTGGCTGTGGCCTTGAAACGATTTATGGATCTGAAGTCAAAATTCCCACAAGCCACTATAAGCGCTACTTATAAATTGGCTCTGCTTAAATATCTGACTGAGCGCGGGGATGTGGAAGAAGCCAAAAAGCTGGCCGCAGAACTTCTGGATGAATTGGGTCCCAATTCCTCTTTTGTGATGCTGCAGAATTTTGCAGAACTCGCGAAAAAACTCAGCCCATCACTTGCGAAAAAAACGATCGAACTGTGCCTTAGCCATCCTGAAATCCCGATGGACAAAAAAGATATGTTGAAGGACGATTTAAAGGGTTTAGAGGGAGGAACAGAGGCACCAGCCGAATTTTGATAGGCTTATTTATATCTAAGAGAATCCACTGGATTTCCAGAGGCCGCATTGATGGTCTGGGAAAATCGGATGACTATTCCCATGTGAAGAATACCTATAGAAAAGTCAAGGATAAATTAATTTTCCCTTTTTATACCGAAAAAGTTGTCACAAGAAACTTCTCTTGCGACAGGAGCGACTTCCAATTGTGCTGAAATGCCCGTGGCCACGAGGATCATCTCCTCCCCCTCATCCAAGGGTAATTCATACAAGCCATCTTGCCGCATTTGCAGCTTGAAGCATTCACCGCTCCGGTAGGCCAGCGGCTCCTCGATATCGGTCTGAAGAATGCATGGCTCCCCAGCCAGGCTGTTGATTCTCACCCAGGCTGTTTTCCCCTCCAACCTTCCGGCGCTTACCAGGAAGGCTCCTTCTGCTCGAAGATTGTGGAAACAAATGTCTTTCCAGATTGTTGGAACTGCCGGGAATATGCGAATCCTGTCTCCCCAACTCTGAAGCAAAATCTCCTGGATCGACGAAGCTCCGTGGAGGGGCGTCTCCATAACAGGCAGTGCTGCATCTCCTCCTTCGTAGTACATGGTGCTTGCACCCATATAAGGCAGAAAGCCGTTAAGATAGTCCAAAGCCTGGTCCCCTTCGTTCAATAGTGCGCGCATAGAAGCTCCGATCGTGAAGGAGTATCCAGCGAGAGCATCTGGAAAGGAGTGCCATCGATCGAGCGACCGCCGGATGATTTCCTCTCCTCCGTTCTCAGGATTCACGAGCCTCAACGGATAGATCATCAACAGATGGGACCAGTGGCGGTGGCTGCGGTCAAAGCCCAAGCCAGCCCCGACCATTAATCCGTTTTCATTTATGGGATGGTCAACAAGTTTGTCCTGGATTTTTTCCCACACAGGGATCATGTCTTTGTCCATCTGGAGCTTGCCGGCAAGCTCGATCAAGGTTAAGCAACCCCAGCGAATCAAACTCAGATCATAGTTGCAGTCGAGAGCGTTTCCGTATTCTGGGGAATGGGTAAGAGGCAAGTGCCATCGGCCATCCTTGTCTTCGATAAAAAAATGCCTGTAGTAGTTGACCGCCCGTTTGAGAGCCGGATACAAAAGGTCTTTCAACAGGCTTTCATCCCGGCTGCTCCGGTAGAGTGTATAAAGGTTGTGACATACCCACACCAAGTTCCCGACTTCACTGCCGATATCATTATTCGGATGTGCCCAACCTCCCGGCTTTCCGACCTTTCCTTTCAGGTCAAGCATGCTGGTGTTCCGGCTCAGCCCTGCAGAATCGTGGCGGTAAGGCTCATCGACGTTGTTGATCAAATTCTGAAAGTTATCCCTCAAGTGGCGGACCAAAGATTGACCAAGTTCAAGCCGATTGGAGCAAGGGACCGGTGAGTAGCTGAGCTGGACGTTCAGATTCCACCAGGTTCCGTTCCAAGGGGTGGACTGGAGCCAAGGTCCCTGGTTGTCGATTAAAGCCCTATCCTCCCGCGTGGCACAGGCCAGCTTGTACATTTGAATCCAGTAGAAGCTCTCCCAAACAGGATCGCTGATACTCAAGAAACTCCGGGTATAATACTCATGCCACCACATCCTGTGGGAATCGATCCAACCGGTTCGATCGATTTTTGCGACTTTGCTTAGCTCCGCCTCGGCCTTCTGTGTGGCATCGGTTTCCGGATAAGTATGTTGGCATGTGACAAGGATTGTTCTATTTCTACCTGCGATCTCCCATATCCATGCCGTTGTGGTTTTTCCTCCTGCGAATAGGGTTTGTTCACATGCCTGGATACCGTTATCCAGCTCGAGTATCCGGGGATCAGGATTGGGGGAGTATTCATCTAGAAAATCTTGAGGAAGGCTACTGCGGTTTTGTGTCAGCCGGCAGCTCTCGGCTTTCTCTGGGATAAACTGAAAACCGAAATCCTTTTCTCCCGCGCTCGGTGCCAATTCGGTCAGAAAAACCATATCCTCGGCATGGACCATTGTCCGCCATTCGATTTTTCCTTTTTCGGTTGTGATAATACCTGTAGCTTCTGCATTCCATAGGTCCAGCCGGATGGTCCCTCCCGTAATCGTCCCCTCTGTTTGGAGAACGAAATATCCGATCGGTAACCGGCCACGGTTGAGTATCTCGGGTGAACGCACCGAGTAATCATCAGGCTCCCGGTGGTCGTGAACAAAACTTTGTCCGACATCCCATCGGACTTCTTTCTCTCCGATTTTCCGGATAAGGGTTCCCAATTGGCCGTTTCCCATAAAAGGAGCGTCAAACCACTTTTCCGGCAATCTCTCCCATACAGGATCCTGACGTCTCATGAAATCCGCCCAGTTTATCTGCTCTTCGAACTTGACTGTATTGTTTTGGCAGGCAAGGCAAGTCATTATGATAACGAGCAGGAGCGCATATTTTTTAAAGGAAAATACAAGATAACTCATGGCTTTCTCTAGCCCTCCTTATCGGAAAAAGCTGCTGTGATTTTATATGAATATGTTGTTATTGCTTGTGTACAGAGAGATAACGCTCGTAGGCCTCACTGATTCGGCCGGTGGCAGCGGTTCCACGATGGATGTAAAGCCTGTAGCGCAGCGTAACAGGTAGGCCGGGTTGAAGAACGAAGGATTTGAGCCCGGGCCAGGAGATATTGCAAAATCCCGCATAGCTGTTGCGTACACACCAGGTGGGTGGAAAGTCAGGATGATCGGGTGAAACGAATATTGCCACGCCGGCTTCTTTGATCGACATATCCACCCAACGGAATTTTTTATTATTGGAATCCTTGTCCTCAAAGCCCTGATCGGTTGCCATTGTCATGCCTTTGAACATCGGTGCGCCACGAAGGCTCAGTCCTCCGTAACCCTTTTGTTGATCCTGAGAGCCTTGCAGAGTGAGCGGTCCACCTATGGCCTCTAGCGTAAGCTCCAGGTCGACAGCCCGACCCATGTCATCTGCCTGGTGAATTTGCAACGTGACGATTTCTTTGGCCACAATTTCCTGGCCATCCAGCTTCCATGCGTTTTCTACGCTGAGTGTAACCATCTTGCCTTTGACTTCACGCTTCAGCCAGCGGACAAAATGTTGGCGGAGATTGGAGGGATGCCACGTCTGGGTGTCCTGTCCTCGGGTCTTGACGATCGGCCAGGTCCAGAATATGCCGTGGTGATGGAGATGATCCTCCGGGAAATCTTCTGTGAGAACCTTTCCATCCAGAGAATACAGGGGATGGATGTAGCACGACCGGGTTTGTTCGGGATCAAGACCATCCTTGAGCTGATCTCCAGAACGGTACGTTAAAACATCGACCTGTCCGTTCCTCACCGTCAGTGTGCCTTTTTTTGTATCCTCGATTATTTCCAGTTGTGTCGAAGCACCTGTTAGCGTCAGGCTGAGAAAAATTATTGCAATGAGTATTATTTTCATGACACGATCTTTTTTTGACCGCCGCTTCTTTTCATCAGATCGATAACCCTGTCTTCATCGACTTCGATGCCCAGTCCCGGCCCATCTGGCACATAGGCCATGCCGTTTTCAATACGCAGCGGCTTTTTAAGTACGTCGGCTGTAAGGAATTGGGGGCCGTTGAGTGCTGCAGGTTTTTTCAATCCGAAAGCTCCGTAAAGGCCCAGTGTGGCAGCCATCGCAATATCCGGGTCGGTTAGGCCGCTGCCCAACCACATAAGATTATGTTTTTGACAGAGTTCGATCTGGCGTTTGTTCGAGATCAATCCACCACATCGGGCAGGTTTCATTGCAACACCATCCAGCATGCCGAGTTTGATGAACTCTTCCAAGTCGGTAGGGGAGATCACACCCTCATCCATAAAAATCGGTAGAGCGCCCTGTTTTTTGAGGGCCTGGTAGCCGCTGATGTGGTTGGGCCGGAGCGGAGCTTCCAACACGTCCACGCCGGCATCGGCCAATCTGGGAGCGGCCTTCAATGCTGTTTCGGTATTATAGCCGCCGTTGGCATCGGCCCATAGGAATGATTCTGGAGATAACCGTCGAACTTCCTTGGCCAACGCCACATCGAATTTAGGATCAGGAGCGACTTTGATGTTGAAGTATCGGTACCCTCGTTTTTTCCCCAAGTCCATTAAGCTTCCGATGTCATCCAGGCTTGTCACGTTCACCGTCCAGCTGAGTGTTATCGGACTGCCTTTGGGTTTGTTCCACATCTGCGCCAGAGTTTTGCCCGACAACTTCCCTGTCAGATCGTGAAGTGCTAAGTCAATCCCGGCGCGGCTGATCGGCATGCCTGTGGTAAAACCCGGAGCCAATGCCCTATCCATCTCAGCATGGGCCCCACAGATGTCTGTCGGGTTGTGTCTGATGAGGACAGGGGCAAAGTATTTGTGCATAACAATCGTCGCTGTTTCCAAAGTTTCGTAGCTCCATTTGGCGATCGGGACCGATTGGCCCCATCCGGTTGTTCCATCATCAGCTGTGATTTTCACAACTACGGCAGCGCGACCCGCCGATCCATGCGGGCCGGTAAAAAATTTGAAATACCCGGTCATCGGATAGCGCATCGGGAAAAGGTCGATGCGATCGATCTTGACTTTCGATGGAGAGGTCTTTATCGAAGACCTCAAGCTTATAACGAGTCGGGCTTTATCTTTAGAAAAAATAGGGGGCATAAGTCCAAGCACAGCGGCGGCGGTTGATACTGCTCCGAGAAACTCACGCCGCTTCATCACTTCCACTTGCCTTGAATATACTGTTTATACCGCTCGGCGACTCGGCCGCTCTTTACATCTCCTCTGTGGACGAGGATGCCTACATGCTGAGTGATCGACTCTCCTTTTTTCAGGGTAAAAGGCTTGCCGTTTTGTTCTTCCGGGCGTCTCGGACCGAATATGCCGTATTCCCGCGTCAGCCAGCGGTGTTTCTTGCCGTCGGGAAACTGGAACACAGTTAAACCTTCTGTGATTTGTTCAACGGTGTTGGAGTAATCGATCCATCGGGCTGCCTTCATGTTGGTGTTAGCTTCGCCTGTGGCGCCATTATCAGCGGAGATCGTTCCTCCGTTTCCACCGCTGAAACGGGGGTGCATCCTAATAAAAGGCCAGGCATAATGCACGTCGTCGCTGACGAATGCCACATCCCCGTAGGCGGCGATCAGTTCAAAGGTCATATCGATCAGATACTCGCTTTTGCCCATCGAATGGATCACGAGATGCATTTGCTCTTCCAGCACTGGTATGTCATCATCCATTTCCCAAATAAGCTTAGTGCCGATCACCGCTCGGTTACCCTCCGCATCCAGACTTGTGAACTTTTCGTGGCGGATGTGATCGCGAAAGGGCGGTCCATAGCTTTCCGTGCCGATTAATTGACCGGAGTAAAGGGCGTTGTATGTGCTAACCTCTTTCATGCCGGTGAGCCGGACAGTGTCTGCCACGTAAAAAGACCTGTGATGGGGATAGGGTTTGGTCCGTTGCACCAGCATGTTTTTCCCCGACGGACTGTTCAGCGGCCAGATGTGCGGGATGTCGAGCCAACGAGTATATTGGTAAATGAAAGCCTCTTGTCCATCGATGATCACATGGAGGCGTCCGGTCTCATCATTCTGGCGCAGCTCGATAGTTCGTTGCGCGGGTATAGAATTGAGGGCCAGGGACATGCAGAGAAAGAAAAAAAACAGAATCTGAAGTTTACCTAAATGTTGCATATTTTCAAACAGGTCTAGATGTATTCAAACCGTCCATGGTTCACGGTGCGGATAATCCAGCCAGCAGTTGGCTTCATCATCATTGATGAAGCGTTCGGCTTCAGGATCCCATTCAAGCTTGCGATCGAGCTTCATCGCGATGTGTGTCATCGCGCAGATGGTATTCGAGCGGTGCCCCACCTCTACCGGTGCCACCGGCTCCTTCCGGCTTCGCATACATTCGAGGAAGTTCCTCATGTGGTTGGAGCTATGGTAAAGCTTGATTTCGTCATCCTGGACTTTCTGGCGGAGGATTTTCCTGTCGGATGCATCGATCGCGCCCCGCTTGACGAATATCCAGCCCTTATCACCCTCGAATCGGACACCCGCCGGATCTCCTGTTTCCTGGATCAGGCGGACACCATTGGCGTATTTCGCTTCAGAGCGATACGTGGTGTGAACGTCAAAAAGTCCTCTGTCAGGAAACTTGGCATTGGCCTGGATCACAACGGGGCCTGTATCCTCTGTGCCGTTACCCCACTGCGCGATGTCGTTCATGTGGGAGCCCCATCCTGTTATCATGCCGCGGCAGTACTGCTCGATCTGGAGCCATCCCGGCCGGCCATAGTTTCTCTGCGGGTGGACGCGATCCTCGGTGAATAGGGTTTGAGGCGCTGGACCAAGCCAAAAGTTATAATCGAGATTCTTGGGCACAGGCATCGGCTGCGGATCGCCGGTGCCCTGGTCCTCGGGCAACCAGACTTTTATCGTGTGCAGTTTGCCGATGCGCTGGTTGCGCACTAGTTCGCAGGCCATCAGAAAGTAGGTGGAGGAGCGTTGTTGAGAACCTACTTGGAGGATCCGTTTGTTTTTGTGTACTGCTTTGACAAGCTTCCGCCCTTCTGCAATCGAGTAAGTCAAGGGTTTTTCCAGGTAAATATCCTTGCCGGCGTTTGCGGCCGCGATTGCCTGCGCTGCATGCCAGTGATCGGGTGTGACAATCAGGACGCCGTCGATGTCCTCTCGGCCTAGCAGTTCACGGAAATCGGCATATGCAGCACAACCTTTGTAACTTCCTTTGTCGAGCTCTGTTGCATAAATCTTTTCTGCCAGCCACTGGGCATCCTCCATGCGGTGCCGGTCCACGTCACACACAGCTACGACACGTGCTCCGACATCTAAACCACGGTAGATCAATTCTTGCATATCGCCCTGGCCCTGTCGCCCTACCCCGATACATCCCATCTGAAGGGCGTTACCCGGGGCAAAACGCCCAAATACGGTGGATGGCACGATGGCCGGTGTCATAATCGTCACAGCGGCAGATTGGATAAAACGGCGACGTGTCATTTTTTTCTTTTTTTTATGTTGTGACATGACTTCTCCCATTCCCCACAAAGCTATCATGACAAAATAATCGATGTCAATGTTCTCGATTGACCTATCCTATTTTGATTTGATATGTTTATTCCAGTTTTTCATTTCTTTCCATTTTTTCTCTATATGAAAGAAGACCGAGAAATGTTGCGTCTATATAATTAAATGAAAAAGTTCTCTATCATTATGCGTGGATAAACTTTTATGGAAAAAGACATCGGCTATATCCGCAGCGACATTGAGGATTTAACCTTCCCGATATACCAAAAAAAATCCAAGGAGGCCGGGAAAAAGTGATAAAAACAAAAATTTCGCTCAAGCAACTTTTAATCTTTTCCCAGATTATGCTCTTGGCGGGTTGCGCTGTGCATTCCGTTCACAACGAGTCCTACGTTTCCGATGCCATATCCAACCGATCCGGCCATGAACTCAAATCGGAAGTGGAGGAGGGAGTTTTCCGACTGCCCGAAAATATTGCCTTAGATGATGGTTTGACCGAAGACGAAGCCGTAGCGATCGCGTTGTGGAATAACGCCCAGTTCCAAGCCGATCTTGTTCAGCTTGGCTTTGCCCGCGCTGATTTGATCGAAGCCGGTATGCTGCGCAATCCGGTTTTATCTCTGCTGTTTCCGTTGGGGCCAAAACAGTTCGAAGCCACATTAAGCCTGCCGATCGAATTCTTTTGGCAAAGGCCAAAGCGGGTGGCGGCCGCAAAACTCAATGCCGAGCAGGTCGCTGATAGTCTAATCCAGCATGGGCTTAACCTAATCCGTGATGTCATGATCGCTTACGTAGAACTGGAGTTTACTCGAGAGCGTGCCGGGATTGCTGCAGAAGAAACCGCACTTCGACGCGAGATTGCCGATATTGCCGCAGAGCGTTTGAAAGTCGGGGATATAAGCGGATTGGAAGAGACCGCGTTTCATTTGGAAGCGGCCCAAACATTGGAAGCTTCTGTTCGTTTTGCCCGGGATGCCGAGCTTGCCGAAGAACGGCTGAAAAACCTTCTTGGGTTGGGACTGGAAAAAATCACGATTCAGCTTAGATCTTTCCCTGACTCAAGTGAGATCAGAAGGCCTCCTTCTGACTTGCTTGAAGCGGCTTTTGCAGCCCGTCCGGATTTGCGTGCTGCTGAGATCGCGATCGAAGCAGCAGGACAACGGATCGGATGGGAGCGCTCTAAAATATTTAACCTTACCGCCGTGCTCGATGCCAACGGAGAAGGAAAAGAGGGATTCGAGATGGGTCCGGGGATCCAATTGGAGTTGCCGATCTTGAACCAGAACAACGGGAAGGTTGCCCGGGCTCAAGCTGAATTGATCCAGGCTGCTAGACAATACCTGGCTGTCAGGCATCGCATTGCCAGAGAAGTGATGGAGGCCCATACACATTATATCGCTGCTAATAAAGCCTTAAAAATACTCCAGGTGGATGTTATGCCGGCTGCCACTACAGCGGCCGCTAACGCGACAGAAGCGTATGCGATCGGGGCCATATCTTATTTGGAACTCCTCGATTTCAAGCGTCAGCTTTTGGCCTCTCGTCTTAGTGAAGCAGAAGCAAAGGCCGATTTGCGCAAAGCAGAGGTGAGTCTTGAGCACAGTATCGGATTCAAACCGGATGCGGATTGAGTGAGTGAGGAGGATACGATGTATCGCAAAGTTTTTTTCATCATTTTAGTTTTATTATTAACTTTATATTCTTGTGGGAAAAAGGGTGGTCCCGCAGAGGAACTTCAAAAACCCGCGAAAGTCGCAAATGCCGTCGAAGAATCAGCCCTTTCAACGGTTACTCTTTCACCCAAAGCCGAAGAACGTTTAGGGATAGAAATTTCGCCGGTTGAATACAAAAAACTACCCGGAAGCCTTGAATTAGGAGGAGAGATCATTTCTGTTCCGGGCAAAGATGCCCGCGTATCGGCTCCAGTTCCAGGGGTAGTGCTCCATTCATTGTCGGGTAGAATTCCCACAGCAGGGAATTCCGTAAAAAAGGGGGAGGAGATTTTGCGCTTATTGATGCTGCCGCCAGAAAGCGAATTATTGGGAGCCCAAGAAGAAGTGGTGGTTAGGAAAGAAGAACTGAATGTCGTACAAGCGAAAGCCGACCGGTCTAAGCAACTATTGGCCAGTAAAGCGATCAGCGAAAAAGCCCATGAGGAAGTCCAGGCCGAGTTAGCCCGGTCCAAAGCATCTCTGAATATAGCCGAGGCCCGGTTGGATCTTCTGAGTGGTAGAAATTTGGATACGGCTGCGGAAAACCTTTCGACTTTGATCCTGGAATCTCCAGTCGATGGAGTCTTGCAGAGGATTTTTGTCGCGCAAGGACAAACCGTTGCTGCATCGAGGGCATTGTTCGAGGTGGCGAGCTTGAAGCCGGTCTGGGTTCGGGTGCCTGTCTATGTCGGGGACCTCGATAAAATTGACCTCCAGAAAGATGCTACCGTCATTCCATTGGGCGAGAATCAAAGCGAAATATTTATCCATGCGAGTCCGGTTCACGGGCCCCCTCTCAGCGATGCGAGCAGCGCTTCGGCCGATCTGTTTTTCGAGATTTCCAACAACAAGAGACTGTTTCGGATCGGACAAAAGGTGAGAGTTTCCCTCCTCCGGAAGGCCCCTGAAGAAAGCCTGGTTATACCATGGTCGGCTATCCTGTATGACATGAATGGAGGAATTTGGGTGTATGTCAAGATTTCCCCTCAGGTTTACTCCCGTCGCCGGGTGGAGGTGAGCCACATCGTGGACGATCTAATTGTTTTGACTCGAGGTGTCAATGCAGGAGATGGGGTGGTCACCGCCGGTGCTGTCGAAATATTCGGAACGGAGTTTGGAGTCGGAAAATGATGAAATGGCTTGTCTCTACCTCACTGCGTCTACGAGTGGCGGTCGTTGTTTTAACCGCCATTTTGCTCATTGCGGGCACACGCATAGTCAGCCAAACCCGGTTCGATGTTTTCCCGGAATTCGCACCACCGCTGGTCGAAGTCCAGACTGAGGTGCCGGGCCTATCGACCTCTGAGGTCGAGGTCTTAGTGACCGTACCGATCGAGAATGCCCTCAATGGTGTTTCTTGGCTCGATAAAGTGCGTTCGAAGTCTGTTCTTGGATTGTCTTCGGTCGTGCTTTATTTTGAAGGAGGGACGGACATCATGGCTGCCCGCCAACTCGTCCAGGAGCGACTCACCCAACTCGCCGAACGATTGCCTTCTGTGGCGAAACCTCCGGTCATCCTTTCTCCGCTTTCCGCAACAAGCCGCGTCCTTAAAATCGGCATGTCCTCGGAGACACTGTCGCAGATGGAGATGACAACCATCGCCAAATGGACGATTAGACCACGGATTATGGCCATACCGGGTGTGGCAAATGTTGCCATATGGGGACAACGCGATCGACAAATCCAAGTGCTTGTCGATCCCCAACATTTGTACACCCATGAAGTGACGACAAACGATGTCGTCCGGGCGGCAGAAGATGCGGTACAGATAGGGGGAGGAGGTTTTATCGACACGCCGAATCAGAGGCTTGCCGTGGCCCACACTCTGTCTATTCATTCACCGGAAGATTTATCCGATGTGCCCGTTGTTATACGTAACGGTGCGCCCCTTAAGCTAGGGGACCTAGCCGATCTTGTTGAGGGATTTCCCCCGCCAATCGGAGATGCCATCATAAACGATGGTCCCGGCATTCTGCTGATCGTGGAAAAGCAACCCTGGGGAAATACACTCGAGGTGACGAAAAAGATCGAGGAGATCTTGGATGCGCTCCGTCCTGGGTTGAAGGACATCGAAATCGATTCCACCATTTTTCGTCCGGCGACTTTTATCGAAATGTCCCTCAGCAATCTCAACAGGGCTTTGCTCATCGGGTGTTTGTTGGTGATCGCCGTGTTGGCCTTTTTTCTCAACAACTGGCGCACGGCCTTGATAAGCGCTTTGGCAATTCCTACCTCTTTGATCATCGCTGCCCTCATCCTGAACTATCGGGGAGGGACTATCAACACCATGGTTCTTGCCGGTCTTATCATTGCCCTTGGAGAGCTTGTGGATGATGCCATCATCGATGTCGAAAATATCATGCGCCGTCTGCGTCTCAATAAGGACGCCGGAAGCCCGGACTCGATCTTTAAAGTCGTGCTCGATGCTTCTCTGGAAGTGCGGAGTGCTGTGGTGTACGGCAGTGTGATCGTGGTCCTTGTGCTTATGCCCGTGTTTTTTCTTCAGGGATTGTCGGGTTCATTCTTCCGTCCTCTTGCGCTTTCCTACGTCTTAGCCATCCTGTCATCTTTGTTGGTGGCCCTGATTCTTACTCCGGCGCTTGCAATGATTCTTTTGCCTCGGGTTGTAGAACGCAAAGAATCCCCTTTCCTCAAGTGGCTTAAGGCCCGTTATGAAGTTTTGCTCCCCAAACTGATCAGCCAACCGAAAAAAGTTATGGCTGTTGTTGCGGTTGCTCTTGTGTTGACTTTGGTTGTTATCCCGTTCCTCGGTGAGGAATTTCTCCCGCATTTCAAAGAGTATGATTTTTTGATGCATTGGGTTGAAAAACCCGGTACATCTATCGAAGCCATGGATCGGATCACGATACGCGTGAGTAAAGAACTGCGCTCTATCCCGGGCGTGCGAAATTTTGGATCCCATATCGGGCGTGCTGAAGTGGCCGATGAAGTTGTCGGTCCCAATTTTACCGAGCTTTGGATCAGCCTCGATCCGGATGTCGATTATCAAACCACGGTGGATAAAATCCAGGAAGTGGTTGACGGATACCCGGGTTTGTACCGCGATCTGCTGACCTATTTGCGGGAGAGAATCAAGGAGGTTTTGACCGGAACAAGCGCCACGCTTGTTATCCGCATCTACGGAGAAAACCTGGATGTTCTTCGTTTGAAAGCCGAGGAGGTTCGGGCCGCCATAGCGGATACCGATGGAATTGTGGACTTAAAGGTCCAACCGCAGGTGCTGGTGCCGCAGGTCGAAGTGCATTTTCGCCCCAAAGCCGCTGCTCAATTTGGTTTAACTGCTGGGGAGGTTCGCCGTGCTGCGACAATCTTGATGAATGGAATCAAGGTCGGAGAATTTTATGAAGATCAGAATATATTCGATGTCGTTGTTTGGGGGGCTCCGCAAGTCCGTTCCAATATCGATTCGTTGCGTTCATTGAGAATAGAGACACCAACAGGAGGCCTGATTCCTCTAGAGGAAGTGGCCGATGTTTATGTCGGTCCGACGCCAAATCAAATCACACGCGAATCGGCATCCCGGTATACAGAAGTGACATGCAATGTAAGGGGGAGGGACCTCGGGAGTGTTGCCCGAGATGTCGAAAACAAGGTGAAGGATATCTCTTTTGACCGGGGTTATCACCCGGAGTTTTTGGGCGAATATGCTGCCCAGAGAGCATCGAGACAACGGATTTTGGCACTGTCTGTTTTTGCGCTGATCGGCATTTTTTTGATCCTGTTCACAGATTTTGGGTCTTCCCGATTGGCATTTTTGGTGATTGCTGGACTGCCTTTTGCTTTGATAGGAGGTGTGTTCTCTGCCATCGTGAGTGGAGGAGTGCTCTCGCTCGGGTCTCTGATCGGGTTTGTGACAGTATTGGGTGTGGCGGCGGGAAACAGCATCATGCTCATCAGTCATTACAAACATCTGCAAACGGAAGAGGGCCATTCTTTCGGGATCGATCTGATTATACAAGGAGCCAAAGAACGGTTGGCGCCTATCTTGATGACCGCATTGACAACCGCTCTTGCCCTGCTGCCTATCGTGATCGGAGGCAATCGCCCCGGCCAGGAAATTGAACATCCCATGGCAATAGTGATTCTTGGCGGTCTCGTCAGTTCGACATTGCTCAACCTGTTGGTGATGCCGGTGCTATACTGGAAATACGGCAAAGTCCGAGAATTGACCTGAATTATTTATAAAATCCACCGATGCTAACATTCATGTTCTGAAGAAAATTTCATATTCATATGAGTATCCCATCGGTGGCTTTTACCCTTCGGGCGAGTCGATCTCACCACATCGGCTTCGTTGCAGCCCACTTGCGGTAGTTCACTACAGCTGCGTGGGCCACTGCCTTGCCGCTGCAGCAATCTCAACTCGTGAATAATCCAGGTAGCTAAGCAGTAAATAGAAAAGAATAATTGTTCCATAAAAATCCAAAAAAAACTAAAATAATTCTTGACAAATAAGAATTAATATTATTTAATAATAATATGCAAATAGATAAGATTCCTGATTGCCTAGACCCTTTCATACAGATCTGCAAAAAATTCGATCTGAAGATCACTCCGCAGCGTTGCGCTATATACAAAAAGCTCATGAAGGCAAAAAATCATCCCATAGCCGATGAAATGTTCAAAATCGTGAAAAAAGAATTTCCCAACATATCCTATGACACGGTAAACAGGACATTATTGACATTTGCGGAGATCGGCCTGGTCGATGTCGTCCCAACCAAAGGAGGGACGAGGCGTTTTGATCCGGACATGGACAAACATCATCATTTTCACTGTATCCACTGCGGAAAGATCGTCGATTTTTATAGCGATGAATTCGATAACCTCGGGATCCCGGATCATATCAAGAATGATTTTACGGTGTATACCAAAAGAGTTGTCTTGAATGGCTTGTGCAAGCAATGCCGAAAGAAAAAAGGGCTCAAGGATCGCAGCATCGCGATACAAAATGAAAAATAATAAGTGAAGGAGAACCAAAATGAGTAAAACCGAAGAGAACATCAAGGCTGCCTTTGCAGGGGAGTCCCAGGCGAGAAACAAGTATACGTATTTCGCCGAAAAAGCACGAGAGGAAGGGTATCATTACATCGCCAAGATTTTTGAGGAAACCGCTTTAAATGAAATGAACCATGCCAAAGACCATTTCAAGCTGTTGAGTGGTGTCGGAACCACAGCAGAGAATCTGGAAGCAGCCATGAGCGGTGAGAACTACGAG
>Ga0114922_10002775_pt1 | contig 16324 bp, 14 predicted proteins | sample AartaG_FD_100975 | JGI IMG/M metagenome (GOLD analysis project Ga0114922, IMG submission 100975) | Deep subsurface microbial communities from Aarhus Bay to uncover new lineages of life (NeLLi) - Aarhus_00045 metaG | ecosystem: Environmental > Aquatic > Marine > Oceanic > Sediment | place...
CAGGCCCAGCCAGGATACAGCAAATGGCCATCATGACCAGAAGAAAAATGAAACCTTCCATTTTCCAGTCCCCTTAAAACAAAGCGTCAACTTTACGTCATGGTTCAGCAACCATGAGAAGATTCATTGCAGGCCTGCCTTTTCTTAAAGCGTGCTGCCACCGTCAGCATACCACCGATTGCCCCAATCAGCAAACCTGCCGGACACACAAATATCGCTACAAGAAAGGACGCCACATCCAAGAACTTCAGCATCCGGCTTAACACAACGATATCCGAACTGATTTCTGCAAGTGCATAAAACACATTATGCAAGACGGCGAAGACAGCAAAACCAATTACTGATGAGCCCAACAGAATCAAGAAATACTTTCCTTTACGCCAGGCGTGCACAAAGGCCAGGATTAAACTGACAGCGGCCAGGTAGCATAGGGCTAATCCCGGCGGATTGTCACTGATTCCAACGATAAATGCAGCTAACAGCAAGACGCAGCACAACACGACAAAACCAAATGATACTTTTCGCCTCGTTCTCATCTCTTACTCCCTTCTAAAAATCCTTTCCTGTTTTTATGGCACAAGCTGCTTAAAGGAAAATTTTCGTAAAATACTCAACAACGGCTCAATATCTGTCTTTGATAAACAAGACATAGGACATATTTGAATCCAGTTTCTCTTTAGCAAATATTTGCTTCTATAGCTTGTGAAGTAACCCTCAAGCTCCAGTTTTCCACCGATAGCTTCAGAGTTAAGCCACTGCGGAAGGCTAATGGTTATCACGCTCGCACACGCAGATTCATCATCCACAATAATCTTCAGACCTATATCACGAAGTTGTTTTCTGAGCCAGTCGGACAAAATCAAAATCTGCCGGAGTCTATTGTTGATATCCAGCCTGCCCAGAGACTCATGTAGTGCATTTATGAGATTTGAATTAACAGTAAACGGCACTCCATACCTTAGCGAGTATGTTCCCAAGTCAAGATAAGCAGGCAAACGTTTATCAGACTCCGCAGAACCATGATTATAAAAGACCATGCATAGGCCCGAATACGAACACAAGCCCTTGCCACTAACTCCTGAGGCAAGATAAACGCCCTCTAAATCTACCTGAGCGTTGCCTATCGAGCTGACACAGTCCACACATAACAGGATACCTTTTTCTCTACAGATATTTTTGAGTGTTGCCAGGTCATTCAACATTCCGGTTGAAGTTTCACAGTGGACTGCCCATAACCACTTCACGCCGGAACTCAAATCTATAATATTTTTAATATCATCAGGGCTGAATATGTGCCCCCACTCCAGAGAGTAAGTATCAAAAGTGAGCCCAAACCGTGCGGCACAATCAATAAGCCGGTCACCGAATTCGCCGTTACTCAGAACAATACCTCCACCCGTGATCAAAGACAGTTGGCCGGCAATAACATCATTTGCCAATGTCCCTGATCCCATAAGAATTTCAACATGCCTGGCGTTGACCAACCGACATAAAAGTTGTTTCGTTTGTTTATGAATCTTCAGAAACTCCTGTGACCGGTGTGAAATAGCCAAATCGTTAAAAGCCCTTTGAACAACCGGTGCAATTTCAACCGGACCCGGCATAAGGTTTATTCTTCGAGTCGAATCAATTTCGGATATTCGCTTAGCAAACACCGCTCTTGACTGGGCAAGCTCCTCCGTGGTCAGATACATAGGCTGAAAAACTGCTTCACCGGTGCCCACCACCGGGCCAAACGGTATGAAACCCATATGTCTATACAGTTTTTGCTGTCTCAATAAGCCGGATATGACCGCAAGGTCATATCCGGCATCAAGGCAGTATTGTATCGTTTTTGCTAACAGATCTCGAATGACCCGGCTGTAACGACAAGCTCTCTTGACAGCCAAGAGACGAATTTCACATATCGATCGTCCTAAAGGCAGGAATGAATCTAAATTATGAAGTTTTTCATCAAGCGAGAAGGGACGCTTGCCTGAGACAGAGACCATGCCCAGCAGTTTCTTCTTGTCTAAACAGATAATGTACGTGTTGTCTTTGTTAAACTTATCGACCAAAATGTGGGGTGAATTGGGTTGATGCTGGCCAATCTCTTCCACAAAAGTCCTATAGTTCATTTCATAGATCTGCTCATACTCCCAGTCTTCTGTGGCTATCTTATATTCCAACAAACCGGATCTAATCATTTCATTTCTCCTTTTTGCCGGCGCGTAAGGGCACCCCATTATAGAAACACCTTGCTTGGAGTACCCGACCATGAACGCCTCTGATATTTCGTTACTTCATATGGTACCAGCTCTTTTTGGACCAGCCCCTCCTGCAATTTCTGAATATAATCGAAATCGATTTCACAAAAATACTTATACCAATCTTCTACCATACAAAATATATCACGCGTATAATTTTCATCACCAAAGTTTTTGTACTTGTCCGCCAGCGCAGGATGCTGGCGCAACAATCTGTTTGCTTTGGAGCCGGGAAAAGGAACTAAGCTGCCCCACTCTATTCTGTCGAGGTTATCGTATTCCAAAAGTCCCTTTAGAAATTCCAGCGTCCTGGCCAGGCTTTCTTCGCTCTCGCCCGGCACTCCTACAACCACCCCGACTATTACTCCGATGCGATACTTTTGCAATATTTCCATTGCCCTTATATTGTCCTGTAGAGTTGACCTTTTGTTCATGTTCTCTAACATGGCCGGATCGCCTGCTTCCATACCCACAAAAACGCTGCAACAACCGGTCTCAACGAGCAGACGAGCAACTTCTTCATCTATGCCTTTGGCATCAACATAGTTGGTATAATGGATTTTCAGGTTTTTCGGTTTTGCCGCACAAAAACTCTTAAACCAATCTTTGTCACCTATCAGGTTATCAGATGGGTCCCAGATGAAATCAACCTGATACTTCTCCACCAAAAACGATATTTCATCCCAGATAAGTTCAGGGTCTCTGAATCGCAAATCGTAGTAAGGAATCGAGCAAAATATACAGCCGCCTTCTTCCTGTGCACGCCAAATACATCCCTTCTGAGCATAGATATTTGTAGGCCTGGCAAATGGCTCACAGATAGGATAGTCAGGGTCTTTGCTGTTTTGAAAATATACTTCCATATCCACAAGGCTGCGGTCCGGCGGCGGAAATTCACTGATGTCCGGCAGTTTGATCTCGTTGGCTTTAATCTGGCCGTCTTGCCGGTAAACAAGGTTCTCTATAGAATCTAAGGGCGCACCTGCAACGTATTTTGAAAAGGTAATCTCACCATCATATCGAACCACTGCATCTACGAAGTCATAATACTTGAGAATCTCTTTGGCCAGTGGTGTTGCCGCAGCCCCGCCTAACACAACCGATGCCCCCCTTTGGCTGGCAATCTTGGCAACCTTAACAGCATGCTCGTAACCAACGGCTGTCGCCGAGATACCTACAACATCGGCGTCGAGCCTGCCGATGACCTCATCCAGGGTCAGAACATTATTCCCATCAAGGACTTCCACATTAACACCCGGACTATTCTGCCCCAGATACGCTCCTATGGATAAAATCCCAAGAGGCTGAGGCCATCTGGCGAATTTAATCACGTATGTATCCGGCCTTCTTGGCGGAGGAAGAATTAGCTGCACTTTTTCTATTCTTTTTGGTCTCATCCTGACACCTGCAAATTCACTTTACCGAAAACTTCTTTGCCCGGCATCCCGCTTAGGACTTTTGCTCGCTGCTCGTTCTTTTCAATTCAAATGCGCGGACAATCACATAAGCTATAAGAGCAAAGACAAAGAATACGAGCAGCATCCAGGCGACACCCTGAAGGGTCGAGATTATTGTTCGATAGACTTCAAATGTCCAACGCTCAGCAGTAAGCTGGACAATTTCAGCGTGCTCATAAACCGGCTTGGTAATATATTTTTCAAGATCCCAAATCCGTACACCGCTCGATATGCCCGTTACGTAGATTGCGAATTTGAGATACTTCAGCCATGCCTTGCTTATTTCATCCGAGATAATGCGAGCTAAGATTTTGTCAATTGGCTTTGAAAACATCACAACGACGATGGTCGCAACCACGAACGCGATTGCAAATGTAACAATTAACAGTGTGATAAACATTTTTTTGTCCTTTCTAAAAATTCCCAAATTCACCGAATTCAACACAGCTATGTTCAAAAATTGTGATAACGAACAAAAATTAGTTCTTAATCAACTCGTTCACCTTAGCGATAAAAATATCCATGTTGTCTCGGTGCTCGTCCGGTTCAGGTTTTTTCTGATTAGGGTCATAGTTTTCAATCGCAAGTGCTAAATCCATCCCGGAACCAGCTAAGATGTATTCGTTTTCGGTTGTGATTAACAAATGTATTAATGGCGCTGCCATCTGAGTTCTAACTGGGATAGACCAAATCTCATTTCCTTTTCTATCATATTTCCAAAGCCAGACCTCCATAAACTTTGAACCCGCTATGATGAAATTGCCGGCGCCGTCTGTTTTAATATTATATATGCCGACGCCCTGTCCTTCATATAATGTATGAGGGCCCCAGATTTTGTTTAGTTTTTCATCAAGGCCCATAATCTGTAAGTCAACTTTGGGAAAGCTCGCTTTATTAAAAGAAACTGCGCAAATACCGTCTTTTGTTATGGCGATTGTTGGGTGCCTGCCTTCAAAGGTCGCCTCTGAGATAACATTGCCCTGCCGGTCACATTTGATTATCCAGATGTTCGACTGCCCGCCTCCGAATTTGTTGTACTCTCCTGAATTCGCGGCCAAGATAAAGCTGCCGTCATCGGCAACAGCCATACACATGGCATCTTCGCTTTTGCCCTTATCATAGTTCTTTTGCCATAACTCGTTGCCCTTGTCATCGATTTTCAAGACCCATGCATCTTTTAATTTGCCGAGTTTTTGGCCGGATATTAATAATCCCCCTTTTGTTCTCTGAAAATTCCGAAGCACATGAGAATTCTTGCCCAGTTCCAATTTTTTAGCAAATGTAATCTCGCCGCCTTCATTAAACTTCATAATCATAAGCCATGTTCCCGTCTTAAATACATTTTCGTAAACGAGAATGACCCGCTCCTTTTTTAAACTCAAAACTGCATCCCATCCGATTCTCCGGCTTTCGTCTATCCCCGGTATATCAGGTGTCTCGGCCCACAATCTATTGCCGTTGGCGTCAAGTTTCCAGATCCACAGCTTACGGTCGTATTTACCCTGACGATTTTTCCTGGAAGACTGTCCTGTCACATAGTATCCGCCGTCAGATGATTGGATTAGCGAGTGTTCTCGATCACTCCAGTCGTCATGACTATACATACGGGCCCATTGAACTTGCGGCTTGACGTGTGAAACCTTTTCCTTACCGGCAGCTTGCACCGCCTTATCCGACGCAAACCCTGCACGCCCCGCCAAACACAAAACCACACTCACTAAAACCAGCATTATTTTTTTCTTAACCATTTTCCTGCTCCTTTCCCTGCAGCTTCTGCTTGCTGCTCTTTCTTTTTAGTTCAAACGCTCGCCCAATACACACTGCAAGAAACACAACACTTACAACCACCGGCCAATGGCCGACGATACTAAACAGATTGGCATGCTCATAAACAGGCACTTCGGCCACAAGATAACCCGGCCCTTCTGCAAAATGGTCTTGTTGAGCAAGGACCTCGCCCGTCGACGAAATTATGGCACTGATTCCGTTTATAGCCGCCCGCACGACTGCATAACGCGATTCAATCGCCCGGTGGATACTGCTTTGCAGGTGTGCACTCTTGACCTGCGCCCAGTCGAGTGTGGGAACCACCACTACCCCCGCTTCACCGCGGCCGCACTTTCGAGACAAACTCGTAAAGTTGTCATCATGACAAACCATACCACCTGCCCGAACGCCTTCAATCTCGATAAAGCTGATTTGCCCTGTGCCCCTGTGATAATTCTCAAACGGTATCAAATATGTCTTGGCGTATTCCAAAAGCACCTCTCCTTCGGGATTCATAAACAAGAGCCGGTCCTCATTCAGCTCGGCATTTAGATATCCGATTACCAGAAAAACATTGTGCCTGCGGGCAATCCCGCCAAATCGCTCAAGCCACTCACCTCGGCTAAACTTATCGATATAGAATCCTAATTCACCCGATACAACCAACCTTGCTCCGGCTTCGGCCGCCTTTTCGACAGGCCTGGCAAACAGACATTCAAAACCTTCAGCCGTTTGAGGATTAACCTCATTTGCCAAGCCGGTATATGTCCAGCCGACAGCGGCAACCTTTAGTTTATCCACCGGCCGCTCAGACCGGACAGCTAAGTTAGCTGCCACGCAAATCCCAAGTAATATGATTGCCGCTGCAAACATCCGAACTCGCAGCTTCGGCCGCATCATAAAATTCACAGCCAACGCCTGCAACGTGCCTAAAACGGAGATGATGCCTGTAATTCCGGTCAGTGAGGTAAACTGTATCAGGTATGGATAGCTCGACCAGCATCGCCCTAACGATTGCGCCTCGCCCCACATAGGAAGCACAGTGAAGTTGGCCCAATCCAACAAGACCAGCAATGCACCAACCGCAAAGCTGCTTAAGATGGTTCCCTTGCGTAATAAATACGCCGAACCTGCCGCCAAAGCCATCATCAAAATCGTAAAATGGATTAACAGAACAAGCGTTACCGGTATCGGAAAACGCAGGAGGGCAAGCTGCGGCAGTATATAGCCAAAACCCATATAAACACCTGCCGAAAGCACATCCCGATGGCGAACTCTTCGGCTTGCGCCCAAACAGAAAACCGGAATAAGCGCAACTGCCTGCAGCGGAGCCAAAGAGCCTTGCATATTGCCGGCTGCCATCAGCAACCCACTGGCCGCCCCGATTATCCTGTAAACTAACGCCTTTCTCGTAAACATCGGTTAGCCTTCTATTTCATTCATATATATATTGTTAATGTCTTAACTATATTGCAAAAAACAACACTTCTTTTCGCCCTTCAACCTTGATTATGCGATTAGCCGGTGATGTTTGCCCGAACCCTTCCAAGCATCCTTATGAGTGTTTTCTGATCGGCCTGCTTCAGGCAGGCCATCGTCCTGGTAACTTCCTTTGCGTAGAGCGGGTCCACCTTTGCAAAGAGCTTCTTGGCCTTGTCGGTAAGTTTGACGATATTGAACCTTCTGTCATTGACGGCGGCCGTGCGTACAACGAGTTTGGCCTTTTCCATCCGATCTATCAGCGAAGTGATATTCGCCCTGTTCACAAGCATCATATCGCTTATCTCGGCCTGGCTCAGGCCCCCCTCCTCGCCGCTTTGATGCTTCAGCAGCATCATAACATTTAACTGCACATCGGTAAGCCCGAACCGCCGCAAAAACTCCGCCGCCCGCTTCTTAATACATGTCGCGGTAAAGTAGATATTCAGCAGCGCCTCATGCCCCAAAAAAGCTACCGGTTTCCTCAAGCCCAATTCATGCTCCAAAGACATAACAAAATCTCCACTTCATTCAAATATACTTTACTTGTATATCATACATATATATATTATTCGGCTATTAACTATTTTGTCAACCCTTTTTTTTGAAAATTTTGAAAAAAATCTGCAAATTCCTCCAAAAACCCCCTTCACGCCCCACAAGGCCGCATTTACGACCTATATTTTTTTCACTATTATGCCAACAGCCCCTCGATTTCGGCCAAGTCCTCATCTTGGAGCACCGCCTCAGCAGCCTTAATTGTCTCGGCGATCTGGACCGGCCGGCGTGCCCCGACTATCGCCGCCGTTACTTCGGGGCGCCTAAGCACCCACGCAATCGCAAGCTGGGCCAATGTCAGCCCGTTTCTTTGGGCTATGGGCCGCAGTCCTTCCACCAACCTGAGATTGGCGCTCAGCTTCGGTTCTAAAAAGTTCCGGTCCCTGCAGCGGTGGTCATCCGGCGCTAAATTAGCCATTCGCTCGGCGCTGAACTTACCCGTCAGCAGACCTTTCTGCATCGGACTGTAAGCAACCACCCCAATATTATTGTCCGCACAGTATCCAAGCAGTTCATCTTCAACATCCCGCCGTATTAAACTATAAGGCAACTGAAGTGATGCGACCGGATTAATTCGACGCACTCGCTCAAGCTGGCTGACACCGAAATTCGACGCCCCGGTATACCGTACCTTTCCCGTCTCCGCCAACCGAGACATCGCCTCCCACGCCTCCTCAACCTGCTCATCCGGCTCAGGCCAGTGCACCTGATAGAGGTCTATCACATCAATCCCTAATCGCTTCAGGCTCGCCTCGCACTCGCGCATAATGCTGTCTTTTTTGAGGCAATTGGTTTTTCTGCCTTGCCGGTCCCACACTAATCCGCACTTGGTCGCGATAATCGGCCTTTCGCCAAGTTCCTTAATCGCCCTTCCCACAACCTCTTCAGAATGTCCAAGACCGTAAATCGCCGCCGTATCAATCCAGTTGATACCACCCTCTACCGCGGCCAGGATCGTTGAAACAGACTCATTGTCGTCTTGCGGCCCCCATCCAACTTCCCACGGCCCGCCAATCGCCCATGTGCCTAATCCAATTACGGTAAGCTCAAGTTCCGTTTGACCCAGTATTTTCACCTTCATAGTCCAGACCCTCTACGCAAAGCTAATTTTAGCGCCCAAAACAATAACACCATCCACGTGTGAGACTTTAGCACGTACTTTAGTTTGATGCAAATTTTAATAAACACCCTTTGCGTTATATCTATTGAAAGAAAGCAACAATCGATATCTTGACCCTTAGGATGAAAGCAATTATTATAGTTGATGGGTAACAGACAGCACCACAGGGTCTATTTTGGAAACTAAAAATGCGACAAATTTTGTATCTGTCCCGCGGTGGCGACATCGGCGGCAGCCAGCGGCAAATCCAATACGTTATTACAAATCTAAACCGGCACAATTACCGACCGGTAGTGGTTTGCCGTAAACACGGACAGCTTGTCACGTAATTACAGGATGACAACATACCAACGTGTGTTTTACCGCTCCACTCATAGAGAAAATTACCCGCTGTGCTATGGCGCTACATAGATGCACATCGATTGACATCCTTCGCGAAAAAACACAAAATCGAACTGATTCACAGTTCCGACCTGTGGCTCAACCCATACATGGTTCGGGTTGCCGAGAGATTGAAAATACCCTCAATCCTGCACGTACGCAAACCCATCCGAACACGTGAAATTCAAAAACATCAGTGCAAAAAGGCAACTTCGATTATAGCAATTTCCTCCCGTGTGCAACAGAATCTGCTTCATGCCGGAATCCCAAATGGGAAAATCACGATGATCAACGACTCCGTGGATTTAGAGATGTTTAAGCCGAGGAACTCCCACGAGAATGTTCTTAGAAGGGATTTCTCGCCATCCGGACAAATACTGATAGGAATCGTCGGACGCATCGAACCGATTAAACGTCAATTGGATTTGCTGCACGCAGCGGAGCAAGTAGTACGCCGCTCGACAAACACCGTCTGCTTTTTCATCGTCGGACGAATCCACTCCCGACGATACTTTGAGAGATTAAAAAAATATGTCAGCAAAAGAGGCATGGGAAAGCATGTTTTCTTTACCGGCGGTCGGTATGATATGCCGCAAGTCCTGGCCTCGCTTGATATATTGGTCAGTCTTTCCGGCGGGTCCGTTATGTTTGAAACAATGGCCTGTGCTAAAACCGTCATATCAGCAGGATTCAGCACACTGCAAAGCGCCGTTCACATTCAGGACGGCCGAACAGGTCTGCTGGTAACCTCAAGGCGAAATGCCGACCTGGCACACGCCGTCACGAAAATGGTAAATGCTCCCGAGCTTCGAATCCGAATTGGGAACCAAGCAAGAAAATGGGCCGAAGACAAATTGTCATGTACTCTCATGGTTGACCAAACACACCGTCTTTATGACCGTCTCATACAAAATTCAATCAGAACAAATTCTTGAGTTGACCCCACTTTAACCTTAGACCTTCAATGTGAATTTCGACCTGTATGACCGGAAACTTTTTGAATCCTGCATAGCGAACCTTTTTTGGTAGAACCTTCTGACCCTCGGATTTTCTAAAAGCGGTGAATGGATTTGAAGAAGATTAACACCGGTGCAGTTGTTGCCTTCAATCACCTTAAATCTTTCTTTCGTTACTACAATGTCCCATCCTATATAAGGAATGAAAGAGAGGGCTTTGGCCATCTCTATCGTTTTGTGCTTGATCATTTTCCAACGTGGAACGATTACATTTTCAATTTCATTTCCTGTTTCAGGATGCCTGCTCTCGAAACACAACTTTCCCGAAGATGGATATGCCGCGGCCTTTCCCAATGCCCCTGTATCGAGGGAGATGGGGCAACTGTAACCTCCCCGTGCCCAGTTATCCACGGGGATTGATTTCTTGCTGCCGAATCGATGTATCGCCGTAGCAATAAAAGGCTCATTGTCGTCGTCATCACACATAGTTAAAATCCGGATAGTATTGACTGTATGGGGGAATATCTCGGAAGAATATTTGTGTTGATATATAAATTCGGTGATTAGGTAATTCTCAAGGCTTCCAACAATCGATAAATACTTCTCGTATGAAACCACCTCACCGTTTATTATGATTTTTTTGCCGTTAGTTGTGATTACAAATACACCTTCTCCCTCAGCTCCTATTAGTGGTTTTAATACGACGCTACCCTTCTCTTTGCAAAAATCCGTAAACCTTTCGATGCTTCTGCTTGCACCTTCGCCGAAAAAAGTGATGCATTTATCCTTTATCAGCCCATAAATCTCAGGTAAATAATCCTTGAAATCCTGGAGCATTTTTGTGAAATAGAGCTTGCCGTGAAGCATTATCGAATAATAACCGTTAATCTTCGCGGTTTTTTTGAATCTCGCATAATCCGACAGGTAGTTTTTATAATCATTATCTTTAAGAGAATATATGAAGTATGATTCGCTTAGAAATCCGTTTTTCCATGTCTTCAGTTTCTTAAAGATACCAAGCTTAACTCTCCTCGAACGTTTATATAAATAAACCATCTCCCTTATCTTTTTTCTGAATGACCTGCCTATCATAGAGCCACAACCTGTTAGATTGTAAATATTCACGGACCCTGTTGTTCTATGTCCGATCCTATAAAATAACCGATAATTTTAACCTGATTGATGTGAAAGCCGCTACGGATCAGCCGGTGGATGAATCGGTAAGCATCTGTCTCATCTTCCCCCCGGCAACAAAGCATCCGATACCTTCTCATCCCACCAGGCTGAATTCCGGAAATACTGTTTCATCATCACCGCCGCCAGAACACCGTCGCCGACAGCCGTTGCTAATTGCATCGCCGCCCCTATCCGGCAGTCGCCCGCGACGAACACGCCCGGCACCGCCGTCCGCAGATACGACGTATCGCACTTGATGAAACCTTTATCCGTAAGCTCCACAAATCCCTTCAGAAAATCTGTGTTGGGAACCATCCCGATAAAGATAAACACGCCGTCGCAGGCATAATCTTCCTCCACGCCCGTCTTGACGTTCTTTAGCTTAACCGATTCAACCTTATCCTCACCCTCAATCGCCGTAACAACTGTATCGGGCTTGAGCTTCAGGTTTGATCCCGCCTCCCAGACCTTATCCATAAGCTCCTCCACCAGCACCTGGGTCGCCCTGAACTGGTCTCTGCGGTGCACCAACATCACTTCAGAAGCAAACCTGGCAATATGAAGTGTGTCCTCGACCGCAACATTACCTCCCCCGACCGCTACCACCTTCTTATCCTTGAAAAACGGCGCATCACACGTTCCGCAATAGCTCACACCGGCGCCTGCGCTGCGAAATTCATCCTCACCCGGTACGCCTAATTTACGATACGAGCTGCCCGCTGCCAAAATCACAACTCTGCTAACATAAGAATCCTCATCGCAGTTCACCTGCAAGCTGCCGTCATCAAGCCTCTTTATTGAAGTGACATCAGAGCTTGTCTTTATCTCGGCCCCAAACTGTTTCACCTGAGACAACAGTGCCTCTACCAGGTCCTGCCCGCTAATCTTTTCAAAGCCCGGATAGTTCTCTATCCGGTCGGTAGTCATGATCTGTCCACCGGGATAGAACTTCTCCAGGACTAATGTTTTGAACCTGTCCCGCGCTGTATAAAGTGCCGCACCCAGACCTGCCGGACCACAGCCGACTATTATGCAATCGTATGTTTCCTTCCCCATATCAACTCCTTGCACTCAAATACTGCCTCACTATCTTTCTTATCCGCCCAAACCCTCATCGTCAACATTATTCTCACCAAATAGCGCTATTCCAACCCCCCGTTGCCTCGAAGCCATCGGCCTTTGTGACAAATCCGGCTGCACAAACTTCAGGCTCGCCGCCACCGCCCGAAAAACCCGTCCTGCAAATTCCGCATCGCCGAACGTAACCACTTCCAGTTCAACAATCGTTCCCTGACCTGCCCGGGCCGTCCCAAAGAAGATATCCCCCAATCGGCCGAGAAGCCGGCCCTGAACCCAGTCCATCGCCACATCCCCCTGGATCCGCCCCGCTTCAACAATCTCAACCTCATCCGTCCCTACTCGCGTAGATAGTATGTCCTCCGGCTTCAGACTCTCAGACGCCGCCATGTAGCGCCACTGCACAATGGCACCTACCTTGCTGCCGACAAGCAAGTGCCCGCTCAAAGCATTTACATCCTCTCTCTCGTTATACTGCCACCGGTCCCAATGCTGCCACCCACCGCCTACCGGCAGCGACACACTCACCCCCGCAAGTGGCAGCTTTATCGGCTCCGACAAATGTATCTTGTTACGATACCTCACCAAAAACGATGCCCCCAGCAGCCCAAGAGCAAAGATGCCCAACAGCACCATTTCCGCCGCCGAATAACGCCGTATATCAAACCTCGCGCCCATATTCTGCTATGATAGCCGCCCATTACCCCGTTTGCAACCACCCATCCACCCTTTCTTTCAAAAACCGCCTGGGCCACAAACCCAATTATAAAGAACGTTACACGGCCAAACAATCTATTCGACCCCGTCCTGTACCATATAGTACAGGGCTTCGCTCAGGACAGGCAAGTGTTGGATGAAAAAGTATTGCAGGGTGCCATCCCGATTTCATCGGGACTTGGCAGTGCGAAATTGCCATAACAGCCCCACCACTATCGCCTGTGACCATACAAAATCCACTCAAAAAATTTGACCGCACACAAAAAATCCCTTCCACATGTCCTATAAAAACGAAGATACAAACCCAGAAAGTGGTTTTTGCGCAAATATTAAACGAGCTTAATATATTCTTGTTGTATGGCAAAAATTTTCTTGACATTTGGTCAGCGATCTGATATACTGACAATTGAACATTGGGGGTTAAAGATATGTCGGTTGGGAGAATACAATTTAGTTATCTTATTTCGGTTGCGGTCGCACCTCGCCCTCCGCCGGTGACCTCGTGAGAACACTATCTCACCCGTCCGCTTGCTGCCGTGATGACAGATCATGACCGCACCCAAAACTCTCATAACCCTTACTACCCACACCCGCCCAAAAAGCTATTTCATGTGAAACTTGCCAAAAAAACGCTGTGTGGTTTGCACTAATATATTCTATTTATTACATTTTCAGTGAAGGGATTGACAGGTTAAAGAGTGGGTTAAATCGGTTACTCCGCCGGCCGATCGGCCTGTTTTCGCGCAGCTTATGCTACGCGATAAAAACGCACCATGGCTCCCGGCTGGGCCGGGGGTCATAGTAAGAAACTTATTTGGGGGGTCTTAATAAGTTTCTTAAAATAAAGGGTCTCTGCTCAGGGGACGCAGAGACCCTTTTTTCGTCGATAGCCTTACTTATTATAGGGCCTGCTCCGCCCATCATTTCCTGTGATTTATTAAAGTAACGAAAAAAAAGCCGTCAATGCACCAGCAATGACGGCTTCGCGATTTTGATGCAACCTATGCCTATTTCTTCTTCCTCTTTTTTTTCTTCTTCTCGGTTGCTTTTTTCTTAGGCATTGCCTTTTCTGGCGCTTTCTTTTTCTTTCTCTTTTTTGCCATTTTAGTATCTCCCTACGATACACAAGAGATATTGGATTAACAGGTTTGAACCACTCAAACCCGCTCCAAACCATAATTCAACCACGAACAAAATCATAAATCCATCTGTCATATCTTCAAAACACATTGGGGAATAAGCTTGGCCACGATATTCAGGAACCCAATTTCCAAAGCGCGCAGCAGAACCGTCCGACCCCTGTAGTCGTAAGGTAACTCCCGCACCTCGGATATAATTTTTTTCCCTCTGTCATTTTGCATCTCAACGTCAAAATATCTCTTCCCATTCACTTCTATCACATTATTGACCGTCAGAATATTTGGCAGAACGTATTCTCCACCATGAGGAATAATGTTGGCATTTAGTAATCTGTCATAGACGCCTAATCTTCTTGCTCTTTTTTCAAACCCTAACAAATCGATGCTTTCTTGGCTCAGATTTGGTTTGCCGCGAACTATATAAGCGGGCAAGTCTGCACGCAGAGTCAGTGGAAAAAGAGTAGCGTTGTTCTTTGAATTATGACAACCCAAGACTATTTCATTCATGTTCACAAGACCTTGATGAGGCTCATTAGAAATTTCCAAAAAGTCTCCAAACAACAACTCGGCAGCCCGTTTTCGTTTTCTTTTTGCAAAATCTTCGACATATTTGTATTTCTCAAAATATTTTTCAGCGGCGCTGCCTGTAACAACATGAAATTCTCCAAATAGTGTGTGAATATGGTCTGCCATATCATATAGCAGGTTACTCTTATCGTAATACAAGCCAAATCCTGACATATTGTCGCCAGCGAATTCATTGGCAGAACCGTGTATGGCAAAAGCGTATGGAGGCAGGTTAAAGTTAGTTTTACTAACGGCTTTCACTTCAAATATGTCTATGAAATGATTACTCTTATAGAAATCCCATACGACCTCGACTCCATCTATTCGTATGGTGTGTGTTTCGATCTGGTGCAATTTTTTGACCAAGGTCTCAAAGTCGGGTAACTCGTTCAATCCTCCAAGCAGAATTCCACATGCGTTAGGTTTTGTGTTGAGAATTACCAGCTTGGTACCACCTTTCCCCCAACTTATTTTCCCTCCGTAACCAAATCCGCTTTGCCATCGACCTGTGTTTCTGGTGATTGTCATATCCGGAGTGGTAATAAACGTCGCGTTTGGGTTTATGCCAAGTTGGCTTTGAACACAATGAATGCTCGCTATACCGTAAATGGCATTAGCTTTACATAATTCTGCTCCGCTATCGTTTAATCCAACAAAGAAACAATGATTCTTTGCATTGTGCAGTATCTCCTCCCTTTTCATAAGTCCTGACACTTTTGTAGTTTTGCATATTGGTCTAGAAACATTTTCCAAAGATGAATGTTGTCCAATTAGGCCGGCCTCCCCAGAGACGAAACCACCCGGAAGATGGATATTGTCAATGTCTTCGTTACGTTTAGCTTGCCGTGATTTGACAGTCGCGGCAGCACTTGAGAGAGTATAGTTTACTTTAGTTATTTTCATGGCTCAAAAGTTCTGCTTATTAGATCATTTTATTCAATATCCTGCTCGTCATCGATCCCTGGTGCATACCGATATCTATTAAAAGAGCGGTCTTTTTCCTGAAGAGTCAGCGCAAGCAAGGCAGCATCTGGTCCAGGGAATAGCTCTCAAGCGCTCTTTACAAATCAGCTCCCCATTTTCTTCGCAAATCCCATATTTGCCGTTTTCGATACGGTCGAGTGCATCATCTATCTCGGCAATAAGCTTTCTGTCGCTTTCCATCAGACCCAAAGCAAAGTCCTGCTCGTAGCTGTCCGTTCCCAGGTCGGCCATGTGAATAGGCGTATGTGACAAATCGCTCCCTCCTTCAAGCAATGTCTCAATCTCCATGCAGGTTACATCGCGCAGCAATTCCTTTCGCTTTTGCAAAAGCATGGTTATGAACCTTCTCAACTCACCCGGTGTTAGTTTCTTTTGTGGCTCTTTTTTCATACATATTACATTTATAGACAATTTATTTGCCTCGAAAGTACAATTCACAGGTAAGTTTTTGTTTTGCGGTGATACATCCAAATTCCTGCGACTCTTCATTAGTATCAATAACCTTGATTTTATCAGGTTTACTTAGAATCGGAATCTTGGCAGGTATCACTATTTCTTTTGGGAGCGAGACGTTGTTATTATTAAAACCGTTTTCAGCAGCGATGCGTTCCTGTGCAGCCTCGATTATCATCCGAAGTAAATCCGCGTATCGAAGGCCTTCAAAACCGGCCATGTAATTCAGCTTGCCATCCCAGCACCA
>Ga0114922_10002776_pt1 | contig 16322 bp, 20 predicted proteins | sample AartaG_FD_100975 | JGI IMG/M metagenome (GOLD analysis project Ga0114922, IMG submission 100975) | Deep subsurface microbial communities from Aarhus Bay to uncover new lineages of life (NeLLi) - Aarhus_00045 metaG | ecosystem: Environmental > Aquatic > Marine > Oceanic > Sediment | place...
CCCGGAGCACCAGAAATGAATAAATTAAATGGTATGTATAAATCCAGACCCAACGGTTCGAAGGAGTCAAAATCAGTGACTTGCGTTATGTCAGAACCATTTAAATTAGCACTATATATATTACCTAATAAATAATCTGAATAATATATACGACGACCAAACAAGTCTAATTTAATACAAAATGGAAAATCGACGAGAATTCCTGAAATTATAACTTCTGAATCTGTACCGTCTACATTAGACCTACGAATAGTCTTATATTTAGAATCTGCCCAATATATTTTTTGATTTTCAACATCTATATCTATACCAAATAAAACAGACGCAGCAGGTTCTACCGATACTGTTTCTATGTTGTTACCTGTCAGATCAGCTTTTTTAATTTTATTGTTATTCCATTCCGTCCAATATATTTTATCATTAACTTCATCAATACACATATAGTATGGTGTAGTTACATCTGGATCACTAACTATCGTTACTTGATTGTTACCGTCAAAGTCACATTTTCCTATAGAACCACTAAGTGGACCGATTTCACAGTAAAAGATTAAACCACTGGAGTGGTGAACTTCAATACATGTCGGATTTTTTAGACCAGTAACCATTACTTGATAGTTATTACCATCAATATCTGATCTTGCAATAATATCATCGGATTGTCGTGTAAAATACAGTCGATCGTTTTCAGTGTCTATTGCTAAATCAAGCGAAGCATTACCGGCATTGATTATATCTCTAGGATTTAATCCACCTAAATTACACACGCTTAAATTATCTGAAATATTATCAATAAAATATAATGATCCACAGTTTACTGACTTATGGCCATGAATAAACAAATCACCACTAGTACTAATAAACCCTGGAATACCAGAAATAAATAAATCGCAAGACGCCAAAAGGGGTTCAGATACTTTTAGGAATAGGTTGCCACTTGCGGTAAACTCATTGGGGCCATTGATATACAAATCACATTGGGCGCAAGGACGACCCTCAATAAAACAATTGAGAGAACTAATATGTGGAAAGGGTTCTTCAGAATTTGTAAAATTGGTCCAATAACCAGCGGCGATAAAGTCTGGATCATCAGAAATATCTTCTGACATATATTCAAGATATCCACTCGAATCAATATTCACACACATACTACCCCAGTTAATGCCTGGAGTAGTTCCGTCTGGTTCTGATTCGTCTAAATCTACAACTCGCTCTAACGCAGAGAATATTCGTCGTACACCCAGTTTATTTGAATCATTACTGTTCGCATGACCAAGGGCAAATTGGACGACAACACTATTAGGTATGCCGAAAGCTCCTACGTTTAAGGATTGCCAGTCATTATCACCAGTGGGATTTGGAAATAAAGTGAGTTGTTCTACGTAATCTCCAGGAGGTGTGGTAAAATAACCAAGTAAATGGAAAAGACAATCAGTAGTATCCCCAGCATAGAGATCGATAGCAGCAGTATCACCGCTAGTTGAAACTGATAATGTAAGACCAACATGACCATCAGCCTTCTCGGCTTCTTTAATGTGAAACTTTCGTTCTAATGTCGAACCACTAGTTCTAACTCCGATTTCATAACCAGTATCAAGGGACTTATTTAACAATGCAATATCAACGACTTGGTTACCGCTAACACCATATTGATCTAATGCATAACCTTCCCACCCACTCGGAGAAGTAGGACTAAAACTTTCAAATTTTTCCACATAATCACACCCAACCAACCATCCCACAATATAGAAATTTGGAGCAATATTAGATGGATAATTAGAATCATAATAAGAAGAATAATATTCGATATAACCACTTGTATCTGCTTGTACTAGAATTGTATATAAATGTTCGCCAGCACCTTCTGATTCCGCGACCAAAATTCGTCTATCTAAACTCGAATATGTTTTACGAACTCCCGCAGATTGATTTGCGACATTGTTAGGAATACCAATAGCTATTTCGACTACAGCACTTGGGGGTACACCATATTGTGATAAATCGTGAGCAATCCATTGATCATCACTAGCATCATCTGGACAAACCCAGCCATCAAAAGTTTCTACATAATGCCGAAACGCCATAGTTTACCGCCTATTTTATTGCATTTTCAAAAGTATTGGCTGCTTCTGAATTGCCAGCGGTGCGAGCTAACTGCTGGAGTACGGCATTAATTTCAGCTTTAGCAACTCTGGTGGCAACAGCTTCAAATTCACTTGTAAATTCTTTTGCCGCTGCACCCACACCGGTGACATCAACTTTAACACTGCTCATGGTTTCAATATCAATTCCCACACCCTCTTCCATCGCGCCAGCCATTTTTGACATGCCATCATTTAAGTTAGACATACCCTTTTGTGTCTTGCTGCTAGTTTCAGTATTTGAATCAATAGCTTCTGTATTCTTTTCTAATCCTTCAACTTCTACGGGCTGTTCAGATTGTACTGTAGCCAATTCAGCTTCTTGTTGTGTTTGTGTTTCTACTGCCTGAGCTATAGCGTCCATTCTTTCACCAAGAGCATTTACCGCAATTGTTGTTTCAACAATAGCCTCCTTGGTACTTTCACCATTAATACCACCAGTGGTTTCTTGTGGTCCAACTAATGCTTCTCGTTGTACATCAATAATAGATTGCATTTGTTGCGTTGACTCAAGCATTCTTTGACCGGCTGTTAATATATCAGTTCCTCCAGCTTTTATATCTATCGCAGAAGTAGAAATATTTTCAAAAATGCGAGGCACAGTTTCTGGTTCTAATACACGTTCTGGTTGTGGTGCCAATTGTTGTAAGTAATCTTGCATCACTGGGGTTAATTGTTGTATTAATTCTTCTGGTTGCCTAGCAACTCCAGGACGTTCAATTAATGTTTTTAGACTATCTGTTAAATCACCCACTGTTCTCTGAATAGCTCCAATGTATTCAACTTCTCTCGCTCCTGGTTCGGCAGCTTGTTCTTGCAATGCCTCAGCAGCAGCACGAGCTACTTCTGTTGGATCAAGCCCACTTTCTTGAATCATTTTAGGAATATCATAAATAAATCCTCGAAAATCACGGAAACTTTGTGCCAATCTCTCACTAGCTTCGGCTTCTGTCGGATCACCACGCAATATTTGACTACCTATTCTTTTCTCAACTGTTTCGGCGGCAGCTTGAAGTAGTGTTTCCATAACATTGCTAATATCACCGCCGAATAATGCTGCTTGTAAATGTCTAGTTTCTGTTTGCTTTTGTTCTATTGGTCTAGCTTCTGGAATAGGTTGACGTTCTCCGTAAATGCGGCCTTCAGGTGTAGTTCTTACCTGTAAAATACTTAATCCCTTTTCTAAATCTTTCGAGGTTAATGCAGACGTAAATCCCCTAACAGCTTCGGCACTTTCTTTTAAAGCCCTAGCAAAAATATCGGCAGGTTCTTCAAATGCTTGAGACACATCAATGGCTGCTTGAGCTTCAATAAATTGACGTTGTCGATTAATAAATTCACCTATTTGCTGAGTGCTTCGGTCTAATTCTTTAGCAAATCTAGCCGCTGCCTCTTCATCAAAAGCATAGGGTAGTTGACGCTGCTCCTCTTGTTGTCTTGCTAAAGCTTGAGGTGCTTGTTGGGCGATCTTAGCCAATTGACTTAAAGCTACTTGTAAATTCAATACTTCGATAGCAGCATCTTTTGAAGCTTCTAACAAAGCGATACTAGCACCTTCACCCGTTTGCTGTGCTTCGGCAACTTTACGATTTAATTCAGCATGTCTATTATAACTGTCCGAATATTGATTTAAAATTTGTGCAACTATATCCCCATTTTGAGCCAAATCGATCATCACATCATTAATATTTCCTAATCCTTGATCAAAAAGTGGAAATTTAAGATCGATTCCCACATTTTTAAGAGCAGTTTGCAAACTAGTTACAATAGTCTTACTTAACTCAGCAGTACCAACATCAATACCGGCTAAAAGTTCTTCGGCTGACAAAGCTAAATTGATTTGTTGGGCTTGTGCATCCATCCACATTTTAAAAACATCAATAGCCGCTTCATAAAACGGTTGTTGCTTACCTAACACGCTTTCAAACGCTTTTTGAACTTCTTCAGTACTTGGTAAAACGCCCGCTTGATCGACTAACATTTTCTTTAGTTGATGACCAAGGTTAGCGGCAGCTACTTTAAATGCAGCTTCAGCTTCTGGTGGAATTCTTTCTGGGTATTCAGCTATAAATTTATCAATATAATCATTAAGAATATCAAACGGGTCAACTTTTGGATCACTTAATAAAGCTCGAAGCGAATCGGCTTCCGCCTTACTTTTAATCATTGTTTTCATAAAATCTTCCAAAGCTTTACCAACTTTAGCCATATCTGTTGTGAATCCTTCTAGTTCTTTAAATTGACTAAGATCGATAAACTCCCCCATTTTCCCAGTAAGAGCAATCTGTTCAACGGCTTCTTTTGTAAACTCGACTCCGGGTTTGGCCACACCCACATCTTGACCAACCACTTGGCTTAATTGATCAAACATAGTAACATTAGTTTCAATAGCTCTTGCTGCATTGCCAACAGCGTCACTCAGTAATCCAAGTTCATGACTAAGTTGAATCGGTACGTATAAATGTTCAAAATCTCTAGCAGCCTTTTCAACAGCATTGGCTAGTACATTAACTTTTGCTTCTATTTGTATTTTTTCAATACCTGCTACTATTTTTTCAAGTCCACCGAGTTCTGTAACCATGGCTTGACGCAAAAGGGCAGCAGCCTCAATATTACCACCGAAGGTTTTAGCAAGCAATTGTTCTAAGCCGGTTTCTAATCCAGTTACACCAAATTGTTCAATAGCTGACTGAAGAATATTATTAAGTAATTCTGGATTACTACCAATTATTCTGTCTATTATTTCCCGTGCTTCGGCATCATTAATAGTAACAAGACCTTCGCCAGTAAGTAAATTTTTAAGTCGGCTAGACGCATTGGCAAAGAAATCATACCAATCATTTTCATATTCACCTGCCGCCCCTTGAATTCCTTTAATCGCTTCAATACCAAGCACCCCGACGGCCTTTTGTAAATTTTCTAAATCACCAGTTGCAATTGGCTCAATTTTTAATTCAGATACTTTTTTAACTATTGCATCTACGGCTTTTTGCATGTCCATATTGGCAGCTTTATTAGCAGCATAAGTCATGGCTCCAATAGCAGCAATGGCACCAGATATAGCAGCACCCCACGGACCCAGAATAGCTACAAGCCCACTAATTGCCCCCGTAATACTTTTACCAGACAGTAAGGATGTAGCAACAAGAAGAACACCGACAGCCTTAGCAAATTCAGCAGCTAATAAACCAGATGATGTTCCAGTTTTTTCAAAAGATTCGGATAATTTATCGGCAGCAAAAATAAGACCAGCCACAACTGCCAATTGTCCTAGCGGTGAAGCGGCAGCCGCTTTTGCACCTCCTGCAAGTCGAGCACCTACGCCACCAGCAACAGCAGCTTGTCCACCGGTTACACCAACACCACCAGCTAGGCGTTGTTTGATACGTTCTCTGGCTGTAGCACCAGCCATGCCTCCAGCAGCACCGGCTCCGGTAAATGCGCCTATTAAACCTGGTAGACCGCCACCTACACCAACCGTACTCATGAAAACTAAAGCTTTAGCAGCACCACCGATAGAAAGAGCAAGTAATTTAAATCCGGCAGCTAAACCAATAATGGCTGTAAGGGCGGGGATAATGGGCTTAACGGCATCAATAAAAGTAACGAATGCTTTACCAGCCGACGTTACACCACGGATAATCGGGACAAACAATGGTTCCGCAAGTGTTTGAATAAGCTTATTAAATTCCTGTCCCATGATATTAAGCTGGGCTTGTAAACCCTGTAATCCCACCTCTGCAATTTTGGTGAATTCACCAGCCGAATCACCTGCTGTGGCTAAGGCGTCATCCAGAGTATCAACGTTACTAATCAAAGCAAGTAAACGACTAATTTGTCGTCTTCCACCGAGTTTAATACCAATTTCAACCTTATCTTGAATACTCGTTACATCTTGTAAAGCTAAACCAATTTGCTTTATTGCTGCTATTGGATTACCAGCTTCAATTGCTTCGGCTATTCGGATACCTTTACCCTCAAGAAAGTTAACGATCTTTGGATCAGCCAGACGAGAAGAGATAGTTTTCATAAATGTACCAACGGTTTCGGCACTTTCTCTAGTAGCTTGCCGAACTGTTGTAAACATAGCAGCAAATTCTCCAAATGTACCGCCAATAGCTTCAAATGCAGCACCACCCCGAGCGATACCCTTGGCAATATCTTCCGCAGATGCAGCAAATTTGTTCGATAGGGCCGTTATAATATCAAGAATTTCCATAGTAGTCAGGCCCTCTTTGTTGAATTGATTAAGGGCCGCAATAGTACCTTCAACAGCAGCATCTATAGTTTCAAATGAGGGTGTAAGTGGAACCTTAGATAAAGTAGTTAGTGCTTCGGTTAATTGTCCACCACGGAAACCCGCTTGAGCCATAATTTTACCAATACGACCAATTTCACTTGCCGATGTACCAGTAGCTGTGGCTAAATCAAGAATTGTATTTCGCATTCCGGCCATTTGCTGTTCTGTCTGGCCCATAATCTGTCGCATTTTTAATATAGCCGTATCAAATTCTATTACCGCCGCTGTAGCTTTACCGATAACGCCTATGGCAGCAAATGGAACAAGGGTAGCTGTTAAGAAAGCAGCGTATCGCTTACCTGCAACATAAGTTTGATGACCAAAACCCTTAGCGGCTTTGGCGGCTGTTTTCATACTGCCAGAAGTTTTATTTGTGGCCGTTGCAACCTTGCTTTGTGATACAGCAAGTTTATTATTAGCGATTGTAACCTTATTAAGAGCAGCAGCATTTGCCGCAGCAGCGACAACTTGTGTTTTACCAGCAGCGGCTATTCCACCAGCAGCCATACCTCCAGCAGCTACGCCACCCATAGCGGCAGCGCCAACTTGGGTTGTACCTTTTAATTTTGCAAGAGCAGTCTCAACCTTTTGTAGACCAAGAATCTCCTGAATTCTAAGATTAACATCAAGCACAAATGCCAATTACATCACATCCCTATTTTTTCTGCTTAGCGGTAGTCTTTTTTGATTTCTTTTTTGTAGTTTTTTTCTTTGTTGTAGGTTTTGTTTTGGCTCCTATCCCACAAATCACAACTGCTTCTCCGGTTTCGTCATCAATAAATGGTTTGGCAACATCCACTAATAGATTTCCGTGTGTATCGACCGGGCGACCAAACGTGTCAACCATTTGTCCTTCTTGATTAATATACCGTCCATCTTTATTTACTAGACGACCATCTCGATCAGTAAGAGTACCGTCAGAGCGAATATATCTTCCATCGTCATCAATCATTCCTGCGGCTTTAAGCCATTGCATTTCAAACATATGCTCATGTACATTGGCATCTAAACCATAAACTATATTAGCAATAATTTTAGCACCTTCAATAATCGCTACCTCATCTTGTCTGTCAACATAGTCACTATGATTTTTTAAGAAAGGCTTGCCAGTATCAGCAAATATAAGACATTTAACAAGTAAGAATTCAAAACGGAAATTTTCTGCTTGAGATTCAACAGTAGCAGAATCAAATTGTTGCCGTTTAGCATGTTTTTCCATAATCATTTGTCGTTTTTCCGCCATCTGTAATGCTAATGTCTTACCCTCAGAAGTTAGTCTGCCGCCTTGTTTGATCATTAGTTCCGCAGCACGAATTTCTAAAGCTAATTTTTCTACATCAAGAGCATCTTGAAGAGTCCAAATTCCCATTTGAGATAAGTATTCTTCCAATTCAGCCCGGAGTAATAGACGTTGTGAATTATTTTGTGATCCCTTGCGAATTAATTCTGCTACCTTTAGATTATAGGCCATATTAGCTTCCTGATTAATTCTATTTGTTGGTCGTATAATAGCCAAATGTAATGGTTTACCATCGGTGTCTGTAGTATCAATTATTGTTCTTTTACTATCCATCGGTTTTTCCTCCAAAATTCATTTGGTATCCTTCGAATTCTACATGGTGTAGATCGATTTCCATTCCCAACGCACGCGATTGGGTATTTCCTTTATCTAAAATATTTTTCCGAACTTGTTCCCAACGTATCCGATTAGCTTTCTGTATAGGTGTTAATTCATCTTCTGGTAAATTATGACCCCAAAGTTCAAGACCAAATGTATTTTCAAATTCGGCTAAAGCAAAAATGAAGCAGGTTCTAAATTTTCTATGAGCAATTTTTTTTAAACGATCACGCGAATCTTTAGTAATCCGTCCACGATGTGATTCCTTTTGTCTTCGTCTTAATGCTATTAGTTCTTCTTCCTTTTGAGACATTATCATCTCCTTACCTGTGACTGATATCCTTAACGTGTTTCGTTTGCATTTCCGTTAATTGTTGTCTCATTTCTCGTTTGCTATCGGGCATATTTTGTTCTTGTATAGAACCTTGTTGATTTAATAACTTTTGACGAGCTTTGATTTTTACTCTGGAACCTGGATCATTCATATTATAAACACGCTTGGCCCCTTCTTGGTCTGTCATTACAAATTCTTCGTTACGACCCGGCTTATTAGATTGGGGAGCCATGGTGGTTTGTATCTTGCCTTCAATTTTTTCACCCTGACGAATAAACCATGAATCCAATAAATCATCATCTTCAATGATATCTTTCGCGGGTCGTTCATATGCGCTATAAACCGAGTCATAAATAGTAGACCAATAAGCTAATTCTCTTTGATCTTGTGACCATGATGAAACTGAATTATTAAATAAATCATTAGTATTTTTGGCTATCTCCCAATATTGTCGCCATTGCTGTGATCTGGCTAATTCTCTGATTAATTTGATAGATATTCGTGATTTTTGAAAAAATACTTCGCAAAGTTGTGTGATTAATCCGTTATCTTCACAATTATCAAAATCTTTAATATTAGGCCAAAATAATTCTCCATCTTCAGTTTCTGTAATTCGACCAATTAAATATCGTTGCTGACAAATTTCTGCATGAGCTTTAGCACTATTTTGTAACAAGTTATGTTTTTGATTTAGTCGTTCGATTAAAGCCTTTTCGGCCCGACGCAAAAGGGATCGTGCCTTTTCTAATTTAGTTGTGTTGAATAGAAAGTCTAATAACCCTCGACGAATTGTATGGATATCTTTGGTTAGCCCTTCTATTTCTACATCTGTCTGTGGATTCCATCTTTCAATAGCAATTAAATCTTTAAGCATTTCTTGTTCAGAAGGTAATCCGACAATAATAGCACGTTGATACTCTGTTGAATAAATTAGGGCGGATTGTGCTTGTTCTTGAGTGGTGGGAGGATGTAACAGAAGTGAAATAAATGCGCCACTTTGTGAAATAGCAGTAATTGGGATATGACCCCAATTGATTTTGGCAAGAAGCCGCTCTTTTTCGGCTATGTCCATCTATTACCTTCCCAGTCCCAAAATTTACAGTGGCACTGTCCGTCCTGAACCTATCCTATCTTACCTTGATTATACACCACAATGTAACCAAAAGAAAAGCCGGAAGCTTTCACTCCCGGCCTTAAAAACGTTCTTGATTATTTTAAATTAGAAGTATCGCCTATCTTTCAATTCTGTTGGAATACACTCTACCATTGCTAAAAGTTCTATTGGAGTAGAACCGGAGACCCCAATTGAAGATTGTGCTTGTGCGGATAGGGTAACCCTCAGCGAACCACCTTTTGGAATTTCCTTATATGTATCATCGAGGCTAACATTTAGAAGATCGCCAGCGTTAGATGGTGCAGTAAACAGCATTTTATCGGTACTGGATACTAAGCCAGAGCCAGCACAATCAATTGTTACAAGGGTATCTGGCCAAGTTGGAGTAACAGGTGCCGTTGGAGATGCATCAACATTGGTATCTCTTTGTAATGCAACAGTAAATTGAGACCCACTACCAACAAAATTATCCCCAGAAACAGTTACGCTGAACACCTCAAAACCGATAACAGAAACAGCAAAGGGACAGTCCTTATTAAAATAATTTTCTGTATCCGTTACTGCCGATCCAGATACAGCCGTTGCCTCTAGCCGCTTCCATGTTTTAAATGATTTAGGTGTTGGATTTAGATTTGTTGCCCATCGGTCTAAAACCAGACTCATTTTCATCACTCCCCTTTTATAATAAGGCCGGAAGAATTCCAATTTTCACATGAAATTGAAGGTCTTCCAGATTCATTCAAAGATATTATACACCGATAATATCAATAAGGAGGAAAATGTCAATTATTTTTATTTATTTCGTCGTTGTCCAACTGGTGTGATTAATGCTTCTTCGGGTGGCCAACCAAGTTTGAGTCGCTTGCGAATAGTGGGGGATGGAATCCCAGTTTCTTCGGCCCACGCGGCTATACACTGTGTTTTACCGAATGCTGTAATTAAACGATTATTGCGTTTATTTCTTGCCTGTTCTGTTCTAGTACCCCAATAGCAATTGTCTTTAAAATACCCCAATTCATTATTATCTCGTTCGAGTGTAAGTCCGGGTTCCCAATCTTTTCCTTTATCTTCATAAAAATTTTCAAATTTTAACCAACGTTTACAAACCGTAATCCCACGACCTCCATAATCTTTCCATTGTCTGTTGTTGGGATTGGTACATCTTTGAATCATTGCGTCCCATACTTTATAAATTTTATCGCCGCAATGACCATGTTTGATTGATCCCTGTGCTGTTATTTCTTTTCGTAAACACCCGCAGCTTTTAGTAGTTCCGTCTATCAGGCTATAACCATAAATTATTTTCTTATTTCCGCATTTACATCGGCATAAATATTTATATTTCCCAACATATTTAATAACAATAAGCCTTCCAAATCTCTGTCCAGTTAAATCAATCAATATTACTACCTTTTGATTTCTCGGCAATTACAATAAAAAGAATTTATTTAATTCTCCTCTTCTTCAAAAGTGCCGACGAGCATATATCTTAAACCAACCATCGCTTCAACTTTACCACCACATATTAAACAAACATAAATACTAGCCGATCCGTCATCACCTATCTCGGGGTGAAAATCGTGGTGTAGTCCATCACAACCGTCTAATTTCATCTGATTTAACATTGCTTTGTTTCCTTAATAACGGGCACACATGTAGTTATATCTGGTTTATGCGTACCGGGAATTGCACACGATCCGGCAAACCACCGTACCGAATGGTAAACATATGACGCCCTAAACCGTGTCATTCCATCCTCTAAACATATTTTACGCAATATCTGATCTGCTTGTTTTCTATATAGTATGTCTAAGCATTTCATCCGAATAAGTTGATATAAAGCGTCATGGACGAGCGATCCTCTCATAAAATTCAAAGTGTCAATAGTGGGTCCACTTGGACCATCCCAGGCATATCCATTCATAACTGTAAGATTTCCAGCGGTATCGAGCTTGATAAATCGTGTATCGATAGATTGTCCGGTTATGGCAATTGACAGTCTATAATCGGATACCAATTGATACTTGAACCTATGCAGTTTTCTATAACGGGCTTGTTCCATTAGTCTTCACATCGCACTTTCTTTTAAGAATAAACCGTGGAGTACGCCAGTAAATCATTTCAGCACTCATTAACACAAGTCGAATTCCACAATTCCAACAAAATCGCTGCTCCCATTTAAAAATTAGCCATTGTTTTTTGATCCTGATTGGTGTTCTGCGGTAAAATTTAATGTGGCATCTGGGACACACTTTCGCTAATCACCTCTACTTCAATTTCACGTTTTCTTGCTTCTGTTATTATGTGCTTAGTACCCTTGGAATTCTTAAGGTCATTATGAAAAGCAATTACTAAATCTGGGTTCGTATTAAGCATTTTTATATTTCGCAATGGCCCAGCCGCCTTATCATATTTTTTCCATGCTGCCGGAAATTCAACCACTTCTAAACCGATATTTATTAATGCCACATGTCTAGCAATTAAATCTGCTCCATCACAACCTCCTTCTACAATAATAGTATTGGGTGGCAATTGGCTCAATCTCTTATAAATGGTATCTTGACTGGTCCATTTTCTTGAACCACAAACAATCACTTTCATTGTATTCTCCAGGTATTCTACAATAATGTCGCAATGACAATCTTTGGGCTTACAATAACAACCGAGTCGTTTGTCCCTTAATTCCTCTATTCTCGCAGCAAATTCTGGATCAATTCGTAACCTTTTATAAAAATATTCTCGATATAAAGCAATTACCTTATCACGATCACCATCAATTCCAATAGAAAACGGATTTCCAAAATAGCCATCATGACCATGTCCGGCCCTTCCCATATATACATCATATTTGCTACGACGAACATTAACTACTGTGGTTTTCTCCATGGGTAATTAATTTCCTTCTGCTGCGGCTAACACAAAAATATCTGTATAATTAAATCTTTTTTTCCATTCATCGTGGGCTTCTGGGTGCTGATCCAAATAATTGGCGATTAAATCATGATTGTGTTCATTTCGCGCAATGGTTTCAGTATCGTTCAAACACGATAAACCCCATCGTACCCAATTTGGCTTCTGATATAAACTCATAATGTTTGTTCCTGTTTACGGCCTCGTTTACTTTGGTAGTTATTCCACCAGCTACGTAGTCTTTTTGCAGTTCTTTCAACTTCACCAACAAGTTCTTCATTAATGCTCTCTTTAGACCCAATAACGCCAGTATCACAGCCACCGGTACATGATATAATTAAATTAGCCGCCCTTAGTTGGCGATTTCTATATTCTGCGGCTTTCCTTTGATGTGTTACTTCTTCCTGTAATTTCCCGACTTTTTTTTCTAATGCGTTAATATGATAAGCCCTGCCAATTTCTTTCTTTGTGAACACATGGTTTAAAAGTCGCTCAGCAAGACGACATCTTTCTTCCCAATAAACAGTTCTTAATAATTCACGATCACTATTTTGCCACGCCGGATTAACTGGTTCATTACCGTCCATTATTTTTTATCTTTCATTTTTGAAAACATCTCAATTTGGGCGAGGCGTTTTTCAGCGCCCTTACGACTTTTATAACAGCCGAATTTATGCCCTGTTTTTTCGGAATAAACGCAGTATGGGGTACTTTTGGGGCCATCTTTTCTTATTATAGCCGTAGTTCTTTCTAATGCCCATTCTGCTGCTCTTTGAAGCTCTTCTTTCCAATCAACCATTATTCTACTCCATTTAAAGCCATTCTACTCGATCTTGAAGTAGTACTTCTTTTAATAAAAAGGGCACAAGACCTAATTTATCATATCCAACTTTTAAAGCATCATCATAATTGTCATAAAAACCATACAAAGTAGTTCCATGAACCAAAGCAATTTTGTCAGCATGGTGATCAAACCATTCTTTTCGATGTTGATTAAAATATGCTATTTCAGTATCAAATATATGGTTTTTCTCACATCGTTTTTCGTGCTCGTCAAAAGCAAAACTACTTATGTTTGTCTTACAATAGGGACATTGACGACAACATGCCACACAATGCATTATTTTTGTACCTTTACGGGGATTGTGACAGGCACAATTACATTCATCTAAACTACGACCCGAAGAATATCGATTCATTTTAACGCTCCCTGTTGATATTTGGGGTAGTTTGACCCGAGCACGACACAAAAGGCCAGCAGCGACCACGAGACGAATTATTAGACCCCATCAGCCTCTTCACAATCAATACAAACCGTACCCACACCACAGCAACACAGAACACAAACACGTTGACCGCATTTGGGACATTCGTACAGTTGGGGCTCTGATTCGGACGGTATCTGCCCACAAGCATCGCAGTAGTTTGTTTCACATTGTTCCATTAATTATTCCTTTATCGTATTTATCAAAATTCTATCCACCATAACTTTTACCTCTTTTGCTAACGTTGCCTGGCTTTTTCATCGGAGGGAACCGACGATAAATTTCCACAGCAGGTATTTTTTTAAGTTCGTTTAACCAAGCATCTTCCGTTTCGGGGCACCAAGGGTTTGGTGATCCTAGTGAGTCAAGTATTTCTTTGTTGGGAGGATCAACCTTCGCCAATTCCCGGTTCTTGACCTTTTGTCTTTTATTTTTATTGCTTAAGCTCATAGAATTATACACCTTTTATTATGCCGAAGTTTTAAGTAATTTTCTATTTGAATACAATTTGAATCCGTTAATAGAACAAGACATACAAGTAGCGTTCTCTATCCGTCTTTTTTTTCTCCAGTTTAAAACATCGTAATAAATATTATCAAACGAATCCTTATGAAAATATTTATATGGATAATAAAATAATGGACAGAAATAAACCATACCATATTCATCTATTGATATTTGTTTAGATAGCTGTCCTGTGCATACGGATATTTCTTCATTACCTAAACAATTATCAAACGCACGCCCAACGGGAACAATAACTTCTAAAGTATCTAAAAATTGTATATGTACGTTTGACGATCTTTCAAATTTTTGATATAATTGGTCAAACGCACTTTTGCCATATTCTCCAGAATGATATTGTGTTTGAGAAATTCTTACTACAAGTCTGGATAGATTCAAATTTTTAATCGTTTGGACGAATTTGTCAAATTGAATATTATTATTCGCAAAAACCCCATTAGTCAAAATGCCCGCTTGCCAAAATTTACTACACAAAATTTTTAATAATTCTGGATAATGTGGTATCAGCGTTATTTCGCCACCAAAAATAGATATATTTTTACCGTGACGTTGTGGCAACCAATCACTAATCATTTCTGCTGTTTTCGCTGTCATATATTTTCTGTGTTTTGGCCCAGCCCTGTAAACACAATGGTCACAGGTATCATTGCAGTGGTTAGTCAGTTTTACACCAATTTCAAGCAACATAATTTTTTCCAATAGTAATGAATGGATTTACCCTATACATGACACCGAGTTATATACTCATTCCAAATCGCCGTTCGAAGTTTTTTAAGTTGTTGCGGCTTCATACCAATACCATCATTATTTTTCCCGTACATCCCTAATTGACGACTTAACGAGAATAAAGCTTCTTGAAGCGCTCGTTTGCGACCAATTTTCCGACAAAAATTATCTTCAGGATGACAGATAGACGTTCCGTGACTAGTATGGGTATTATCACCATTTTTGGTGCAACTAGTCAATCTGATAATTGCCCGAGTACATCTACGAGCTTCATCAACATTTATACCAGTAATCCCCTCAATTTCATATGGCTCATAGATTTCATGATAAAATCGAATCTCAATTTCATCTTCACCGTGTGCCATTCTCAACATTTGTTTTCTCCTTTATAGGTCAGCACTCCAAGCATACTTGAATCAATACTTATTTTCATGACTGGAAATGGTATTTTGTGAGCATGTGGAAGTGTACTTCTCATATTATCTGCTCCACATGGGTTACACGTATGTATAATACATGGTGTATCTTTGTTCCGGTCATTTGTTGCTATAAAACGAGCAAGTTGATATCCAGTATTAGCACTGGCAGAATCAACCATTTGTTCTCCACCCAAGTCATGGTCGAGGAATATAAAATCATATTTATTTGTTTTAATCATTTCAATACCGGCTTGGACGGTAGTCGCATGATCTATTCGATGACCGATAAGAGCTTTACGAAAAACAATCATACGATTGTTATCATCTTCTAGAATAAATATTAACACAATTCTACATCTCCAGCAGTTCCAATCTTTTCATCCTCATACGGGGCCATAACTCGTCTGCGAAATTCGGCTTGAGCTTCAGCTAAAGCAGAGGAAACTACGGCCATTCTTGCATATCCACGTTTTCCACCAGATTCGTTGTCACATAACAATCTTGCAACACGAAAAATGACATAGTTTAATTCTCCGCTTAATTCATCATTATCAGCCCTGGTGTTTAGTATATAGACTAAAGCGTCGATTAAGTCTTTATATTTTATGCGTTTTGATTTTGAAATATAAGGCATTTAACCACTCTCTTTCTTTGGAACTATATAACCTTTACTAATGGCACGCTCTAGGCAAATCACAAAATCATCCTTACAAACATAAGATTTTTCGTTCCGTGTTTTATCTCCACATATAACACATATGCCACTGATTAAATTACCTGATTCGTCTTGAGCAGGCTGGACTACCACCTCAAATTTTTCTGGTATTTCACCCATTATTCGTTGCCTCTCAATGACATGCCGTCAAACTCCTGCGTCTTGTCACTATTTTTTATCAGATTAAGTAAGGCACAACAAAATTCAAAACACTTAAGAATTTGTTCGTCGGAGGGGTTTTCATTCGTACAAAGA
>Ga0114922_10002777_pt1 | contig 16317 bp, 13 predicted proteins | sample AartaG_FD_100975 | JGI IMG/M metagenome (GOLD analysis project Ga0114922, IMG submission 100975) | Deep subsurface microbial communities from Aarhus Bay to uncover new lineages of life (NeLLi) - Aarhus_00045 metaG | ecosystem: Environmental > Aquatic > Marine > Oceanic > Sediment | place...
GAGGATGTATTAGGTGCCATTGCCTTTTTGATCACCAAAGACGATGGTACAGGCCCCATCATCAGGTTGGATTCCATAGGCACCCACAATGTGGGGGCTGGCTCAGCACAGCAGGCCATTATGACCTCGCTCATCGTCGAGCCCCTGAAGAAAATCGGCATGAAGATGACCGATATCGACAAGTACTCCACCGAGCTCCACAACCCGGAGATCACCCTGCCCGCAGGAAGCGGCGATACCCCGGCCACCAACTACAAGCTCATGGCGGCACTCGCCGCGGTCAACAAGGAGATAGACAAAACCGAGATCGAGAAATTCGTCAGGGATCGAGGTATGCCGGGGTTCGCCCCCACCCAAGGGCACGTACCCTCTGCGGTGCCCTTTCTGGGACACGCAATCGAGGCGATGAGGAAGGGTGAGATGAAAAGGGTCATGTTCGTGGCCAAGGGGAGCCTGTTTCTGGGGAGGATGTCGCAGCTGTCGGATGGGATATCGTTTTTGCTTGAGGCCAATTCAAATAGTAAACATATAGGATAGTTTGATTACTGGTTTGCACAACCTAGTTATTGGAGAAAGAAAAGATGGGTGAGAATACATCTCCAGATCAGGATATAAACGATGTCATCATCATAGGAGGCGGGCCTGCGGGCCTCACCGCTGCGATTTACACGGCAAGAGCCCGGCTTTCTACCATCTTGATTGAAAAGTTAGGGAGCGGGGGTCAGGCCGCCATCACCGATAGGGTGGAAAATTATCCGGGCTTCATTGGGGGTGTATCAGGTCCGGAGCTCGTTCACTGCATGGAGGAACAGGCCAAATCCTTTGGTATGATCACCGTGTCCGGCGAGGTCACAAGAATTGAGTGTGGCGATCAAGGTTCCATTAAAAAAGTCTATGTTGATGATGAGCCTGAACCATATAAGTGCATGTCGGTTATCATTGCGGCAGGCCATGCACAGAGAAAACTCGATATACCAGGCGAGGATGAGTATGCCGGCAGGGGTGTTTCCTATTGTGCAACCTGTGATGGCGCCTTTTTCGAAGATCTATCCGTTGCGGTGATAGGTGGGGGAGATGTGGCAGTTGAAGATGGTCTTTTTTTAACCAAGTTCGCAAACAAGGTCTACCTCATCCACCGCAGGGACAGGCTGCGGGCAACGAAGATTCTTCAGGAGCGCGCCCTTCGCCATGAAAAGATGGAGGTCGTCTTCGATTCAGTAGTGGATGAGATCTATGGCGGGACGATGGTGGAGGGCGTAAGGGTGAGAAACCTCAAGAGAGAAGAGGTCAGGGAGCTCAAGGTGGATGGTGTTTTTGTATTTATCGGCTGGATCCCAACCCTCTCCTTCCTCGGGGATTTGGTGGACACGAGCGGGGATGGCTATATTATGGTGGACAAGGAGATGGCGACCTCAGCAGAGGGCATCTTTGCCTGTGGAGACTGTTGCAAGAAGGAACTCAAGCAGATCGTAACTGCCTGCGGTGATGGTGCGACCGCCGCCTTTTCGGCCCAGCACTATGTGGAGAGGCTTAGGGGGGAGGAATATAATAGGATGAAGTAATATTGTTATCTAGGAACGGGAGGAATATAGAAGATTGATTACCATAAAGAGGCCTGAGCGGACGCATGACTTGGACTATGGTGTGCAGCATTCGTTAGTCTGAATTGTGATTAGAATGAACGTCTTGGAAATAAAACTCACGGGATGGAGAAGAAGCGGAGAGCAAGTCCTAGAGTCACATGAAAAGGGCTACTCATTGTTTTTAATATGAAAGGCTGCTCTAGCTAAAGAAAGGAGGTGATTGAATTGAGACTAGATACGTTTTAGGTGGGCGAGGGGTATTTATGAAAGGTGTTAAAAGAAAGAAAATAATCATAAGCAAGGAGGGAAATATTATGAAATTTATTAGAGTAAAAAAGTTGGTGTTTGCATTGAGTTTCTTTGCCTTCTTTTTTTGTTTTAGCGTATCAATCCTGGCAGCTAGTGAGGTTGATTTGCCCAAGAATATGCTATGGGGTTCGTATGATGTAGGTGCGACAGCATATATTCATGCCTCGGGCATGGCAGATGCCTTGCTAAAAAAATACGGTATCAGAGTAAGAATACTTCCTTCAGAAACCTCTATCGGTAGAACAATGCTACTCAGGACAGGGAAGGTTCAGGCCTTATGGACAAGCTCAGGAATTTATCATGCATGTCAAGGCATTTATGATTATGCCTCCTATCAATGGGGCCCACAAGACCTTAGGCTATTTCTTACCCATCCAATAGGTTGTGGCGGAACCGTCACGAAAAAAAGTGGAATACAAAAAGCTGAAGATCTTAAGGGAAAAAGATGTGCCTGGATTGTCGGCAGTTCTCCCCACATTGTAGCAATGACTGGTGTTCTTGCCTTTGGGAACCTCACCTGGGATGACGTGGTTAAAGTGGAATTTCCCGGTTTCGGCGCAACATTTAAGGGCCTTATGACGGGCAAGGTAGACTGTGTTTGGGGAGGAGCCAACAATGCTCTTGCTTATGAGCTTGCAAGCCATCCCCGTGGCATCAATTGGATACGAATGCCTGCTGAGGACAAAGCGGGCTGGGCGAGATTCAATAAACATCGACCCAATATACATCCTCATACTGAGATAATCGGACCCGGACTCTCTGAAGAGAATTCTGTAGAAATATGTGGGTCGAATTATCCTCTCTGCGCAGTGTATGCATCGGCTGATCCTGATTTTGTCTACAACCTGGTAAAGGCTTTAGATTTGACGTACCCTCTATACAAAGATGTCAATCCAACGGCACCCGGCTGGCGCTTTGACAGAGTTACTCTGCCGCCAGGCATGGAAGCGCCTTTCCACGAGGGGGCTATAAGGTATTTCAAGGAGAAGGGCATGTGGACTGCGGAAATGCAGGAGTGGAACGATAAATATATCGAGAGGATAAAAAAACTACAGAAGGCTTTCAAAAAAGCCTCTTCTGAGGCACTTGACAAGAAAATAAGTGGCAAAAATTATAAGGAGTTCTGGATGAAAGAAAGGGCCAAAGTCCTAGGGGAATAATTGACAAATAATCAATCAATTTTGTCCCTTAGGTTGGCTTAGGGGGTAGGGCATCAAGAGAAAGGCCCTCCCCCACATCATGCCAAAAAGGAGTGTGTCGTTTTAATGAGATCTGTAAGGAGCTATCCACTATGAATAGAGAGGAAAATGGCCTACTGGAAAAAAGAAAAGCAGAGGAGACATTGCGAGTTCGAGGCTTAGCATATGTTGTAGTTGTTATTATGACATCCATTGGCATATTGATCGCCGTGAATCAGTTGTTTCAGTTGCGGATAGCAAGTTTTATGCCCGTAGCTTCAGGGTACTATTTCTATATATTGGCTTCTTTTCTCTCCATTACGTTTCTTCTCTATCCTGGACGAGATAAAGATAAAAATAGAATACCTTGGTATGATTGGATGCTTTTCTTTATTTGCATTGTGACTTGTCTCTTCTTTGGAGCCAATGCCTATAGAATTTTAACTGAGGGATGGGAATTTACAGGGCCCCCAAGCGCGATTATTGGCAGCTTTATCATGTGGATTTTGGCGCTCGAAGGAGTGAGGCGTACAACTGGTAACATACTTTTTTTGATCGCCGGTGTCTTTTCTTTTTATCCACTGTATGGCCATTTTTTGCCTAGCGTTCTCTATGGGGCTCCCTTCACCTTAACCCAAGCGGCATGTCAACATGCTATGGGCGGCATAAGCATCATCGGTATTCCTGTGAGGGTATTTTCCAATCTCATAATTGGTTTCATCATCTTTGGCGTAGCCCTTGTTTCCTCCGGGGGAGGTAAGTTTTTTATGGATTTCGCTATGTCTATTTTAGGCAGCACAAGGGGTGGAGCGGCAAAAGTCTCAGTTATTTCAAGCGCTTTCATGGCTAGCCTTAGCGGAAGTGTGATCTCAAACATAATTACAACTGGATCCATGACGATACCTGCAATGAAGAGAACCGGTTACGAGGCTAAATATGCAGGGGCTATTGAGGCTTGTGCTTCAACTGGCGGAGTTATTATGCCTCCTATTATGGGAGCGGCAGCGTTTCTGATAGCTAGCTTTATGAATGTCAGCTATGCGAATGTAATGTTGGCCGCGTTTTTTCCGGCCTCTCTTTACTACATAACGCTTCTTCTTCAAGTAGACGACCATGCTGCAAAAGCAGGTATAGGGGGGATGCCTCGCGAGGAACTTCCGGATTTTTGGGATACTATGAAAAAAGGCTGGTTCTATATCCTCTCCCTTCTTCTTTTGATTTTTTTACTTGTCTATATTCGGATAGAATCATGGGCACCTTTCTATACCATAATTTTTCTTTTCGCATGTGCTATGATTAGAAAGAGTACCCGTTACACATGGAAAAAGTTCGTTGATTTTCTGTTCGAAAGCGCGAAGCTTCTTGGGCAAATTGCGGGAATAATGGTTGGAATTGGACTAATCATTGGCGCACTCTCTTTTACTGGCGTTGCGAACTCCTTTTCAAGGGAGCTTGTGATTTTGGCTGGCAATAATTACTTCCTTCTCCTTATATTCGGTGCTATTACCAGCTTTGTTTTGGGAATTGGGATGACAGTGACTGCCTGTTATGTATTCCTGGCCATCATCCTTGTCCCGGCATTGGTAAAGGTCGGTTTGCATCCCATGGCATGTCATTTATTTGTGCTTTATTGGGGAGTGCTATCTTTTATAACGCCTCCAGTGGCAATAGGTTCAATGACAGCCGCTACTCTTGCAGGATCGGATCCTTGGGCCACGGGATGGCTTTCCATGAAATTAGGCTCCGCCAAATATATTGTTCCCTTTTTTTTCGTATTGAATCCTGCTTTGATAATGGTCGGCCCATTATGGATAGTGCTGGTTGCTATTATCAGTGCAATTATTGGTTGCATTTTTCTGGCAGCCTCTCTTGAGGGTTGGTTGTATTGCTATGGCAAGGTATCTCTTAGCTTGAGAGTCCCTCTCTTTGTCGCCGGATTATCGTTTATGCTTGCACGTTGGTACTCGATGGCAATAGGCGGTATCATTATATGTTTATTTATAGTTGTCACAATCTATTACCAGCATCCCATCCAAAGAGGTGAATAAAATATGCTAAAGGTATCAAAGGCAGATCTTGTGCATGCTTACTTCAGCTTTACTCGGGTACACCAATTACTCTGTCTGCTGAGGAGCAAAGGCAACGAAAAAGGATCATCATGCATTAAGATATCTGCATCACTTATAATTTAATAGAAGCCAAAAGGACTCTTTCGGCTATATTAAAAGTCTTATCATTGTAGGGTAATACCTCTGCTTGAACGAGCAAGAACAGCATATAATAAAGGATGCTTTAAAATTCTATAGAACTCGTGGAAGCCGATTGCCTGTAAAAGTTCCCCTGGAATAAGAGCGCGGGAGCCGATTGTAAATTTATGATAAAATGGTAACAAAACCTATATATACAATAATCTGTAAAGTAATTGATAATTGCTTGAGTTGCTATGAAGGTTCATTAAACTAAAATCTTAGAAAAAAGAGGGATTAAAATGGCTAATTCTATGATCACAGGGGGATTTGGATTTGTAGGTCGACATCTAACCAGGATGCTCTTGGAAAAAGGAGACAAGGTTACTATCTTTGATGTAGTTACCGGCTCTGAATTTCTTAATGATGTAATGGACAAGCTAACAGTTAAGGTGGGAGATCTTAGCAATTGGGTACATGTGGCCGAAACTGTCAAGGACAACAAAATCGATACGATATACCATGTAGGTGCTGCAATTCCTCCATCATCTGAAAACAACCCATCTGCGGCTTTCTATGCCAACATAGTTGGCACTTTTAATATACTTGAAGCAGCTAGGATCTTTGGTGTTGGCAGCGTTATTTTTACTAGTACCCAATCTTCCTATCAGGAAGGCGATTACTTAATACCAGATAACTTCCCACAGCGGCCTGATACATTCTATGGCATGACTAAAGTCTGCGGAGAACGTTTAGGTGAGGCCTACTGGCGGAGGTATGGTTTGAACTTTCGTGGAGTGCGCTATTGCATCGTCAACGGCCCCGGCCGCGGAGGAATTAACCCCGGCCAATTCGTCGTCTGGACACTCCAAATGGCAGCGTTGAACAGGCCTTTCAAGGTATTCGTGGAGCCAGATACTAAGGCAAGCACAATTTACGTGATGGATGCCGCTAAAGCACTGATCGACCTGAACAATGCGGAAGAGTCAAAACTTACGAGACGAGTATACAGCATTGTGGGCTATTCAATTACCGCCCAGCAACTTGTTGAAGGCATTAAGAAGTATTTACCAAATGCAAAGCTTACCTTCAGGGTCAACAAGGAGATGATGCAAAAGGTTCGTGATCTGAATTTAGAACGCACAATGGATATATCACCTGCACAAAACGATTGGGGATTCGAACCAGAATTCGATCTCGGAAGAACTATACAGGATTATATTAATGAGTGCACTAAAAATAGGCATCTCCTAGACTATCAGATCCCTGAATTTTAGGCACAAAACAGATGTCTTCAAGTCTGAAGGTATGTTGTGGCTTTCATATTTTAAAATATATCGAGACTCCCTTTAGCAATAATTTTTGAGATATTTGTTATTAGGGAAAGGACGGTTTTTTAAATTTCACGGAGATAATTTAAAACGGATTTATTGCTACCATGAAAACACAGTATTTGATTGGTACTCTATTCTGGATTGTGGTCGCATTCTTTATAGCCATCGAGGCCTATAGACTGGGTCTAGGACATTTTCACCATCCCGGCCCTGGTTTTATTTTCTTTTTTGGTGCTTTGCTTATCATAATTCTTGGCACTATCGATTTGGCAATAAATTTTACCATTAAAGAAAAAAGGGGGGAAATTAAAAAAATAAAACCTTTGTGGTCGGGACTTCAATGGGGAAAGGTGTTATTGGCGCTCAGTGGGTTAATAATTTACATATATGTTTTAAAGTATTTAGGGTTTTTTCTCTCTGTTTTTCTGCTCTCTGTTTTATTGTTTAATGGTGTAGGCTCTTCGAAATGGTGGATGGGGATCGGTCTCAGCTTGATAACCAGTTTGTTCTTTTATTTACTTTTTCAAATCGGGTTAAATATTCCATTTCCACAAGGATTCCTAAATTTTTAAGATTATTAATTTTATGAGAAATTAAGACATGGAAAGTTTAGATTTACTTCTTTTTGGTTTTTCCGAGATAGTTACAATTGAGAGGATAATTATCGTTTTTCTTAGCGTGTTTATTGGAACAATGATAGGAGTTCTCCCTGGGTTAGGCCCGGTAGCGACTATGTCACTTCTTTTACCTTTTACATATAATACATCCCTTTTGTCAGGAATGATAATGTTGTCAGGAATATACTACGGTGCTAGTTATGGAGGTTCAACAACCTCAATCCTTGTCAATATTCCTGGTGAAGCGAGTTCAGTGGTCACTTGCTTGGATGGATATCAGATGGCACGCCAAGGAAGGGCAGGGCCTGCACTGGGTATAGCAGCTATTGGTTCTTTTATCGCCGGAACCATGGGTTTGATTGGACTTATGTTTCTTGCTCCTCCCCTGGCCTCAATAGCGCTAAAATTTGGTCCTCCCGAATACGTCAGCGTGATGTGCACAGGTTTCGTTCTCTTAACCTATCTAGCCTCAGGTTCCACTATCCGAGCATTGATGATAGCAATAGTCGGAATTATGCTCGGATGCGCTGGATTAGATCTTGAAACAGGATTGCCTAGGTTCACCCTTGGAATTACTGATCTCTTAGGGGGGATTGAAATAGCACCTTTTGCTATGGGACTTTTCGGCATTTCTGAGGTCCTTATAAATATTGAGGAGGTTTTGAAAGAAAAAAGGAGTGTTTTTTCAGCAAAAATAAAGAATCTTTTACCAAATTTGCAGGATTGGCATGATAGTCTCGTGCCAATTATAAGGGGAAGCGTATTAGGCTTCTTTGTTGGAATTTTACCAGGTGGAGGAGCTGTTGTTTCATCTTTTTCGAGCTATGCAATTGAAAAAAAGATGTCCAAGCACCCTGAAAGGTTTGGAAAAGGGGCCATTGAAGGAGTAGCAGGCCCGGAGTCTGCGAATAATTCGGCCACAGCTGGAGCTTTCATTCCTTTACTCACTTTAGGAATACCTTCTAATGCGGTGATGGCCCTTCTTTTGGGAGGATTAATGATCCATGGTGTAACACCTGGACCGAGGTTTCTGCCAGAGCACCCTGATATATTCTGGGGCTTAATTGCAAGCATGTATGTCGGAAATATTTTTCTCTTGGTGATCAATCTGCCGCTAATTGGCATATGGGTTCATTTGCTGCAAGTACCATACAAACTCCTTTTTCCCCTTATTCTCATTTTCTGTCTTATTGGATGTTATAGTATTAACAATAATACATTTGATATTGGCGTTATGCTTTTTTTTGGAGCAATAGGATACCTTATGCGAAAGTATAAGTTTGAAGGGGCTCCTATGATCCTTGCTTTTGTTCTTGGGCCTATGTTCGAAACTAGCCTTCGCCAATCTTTGCTCTTATCTGATGGAAGTTTTCTGATATTCCTCACACGTCCAATCGCTGCTGCAGGAATTATTGTCTCAATCCTCATACTACTTTCTTCAGTAATTACGTTTATTCGAAAAAGAAAGGGGGTGATCGAGAAATGAAATGAGAAGAATTTTCGTTTAACTTAACACTGTTGGTTTTAATTATAAGAAAAGAAAGGAGTATATCATGAAGAAAAAAACCAAAGTATGTCTAGTGGCAACAATGATGTTTGGGATTTGTTTATTGATGTTGAACTCTACTGATTTAGTTAGAGCAAAAGATTCAGATTACCCAAAAAAATCAATTAAGTATATTATTCCCTTTGGGGCAGGAGGCACTACAGATGTTACTTCCCGCGCGCTCATAAAAGCTACCAATAAGTACTTAGTAGAGCCGATTATTGCTATAAATAAACCGGGTGGAGGAGGAGTCACCCCGGCCCTAGCGGTGATGAATGCCAAACCTGATGGATACACTATAGGTGCGTTTTCAAGCACCCACTCTTTAATGTTACCGAATACGGATGAGTGTCCGTACAAAGATCTCAGTGGATTCTCAATCATAGTGAGATACGGGAAATATTTGTGGCCTGTGGTGGTCAGAAGCGATTCACCTTGGAAAACATGGGAAGAGCTTGTAGCATGGGCCAAAAAAAATCCGAAGGGAGCGATAAAGTTAGGATGCACCTCAAATAGAGCTCGATCACCTGTTGGCCATTCCATCTTCACGGTTGAGAGGCATGAAGATTTTGAATTTACCTTTGTTGCGTTCAAATCAACGGGTAAGGTACTAAGTGCACTACTTGGTAACCATATTGATGTATATGCTGTTTCGACCACTCCTTCACTCATGGAATATGTTAAAGAAGGGACTCTCCGAATCTTGGCTTATATAGATGTGAGAAATCCTGAACACAAGCATATTCCTTCTTTTAGAGAGGTATATGAGTTTAAGCCTACCAACTTTGTTGGCATTTGGGGACCCAAGGATCTACCCAATCATGTTTTGGAAAAGCTGGGTTGTGCTTTTGCTAAAGGGATGCATGATCCGGAATTTCAGAAAACTATGGACAGATTGTATATGCCCGTTTCATACTTAGGCCGAAGTGAATTCCGCGAGGACCTCAACGAGTTCTTTCCGTTTGTCAGTAAAACTATGAAACTTTTAAAAGCAAAGGCGAAGATAAAGTAGGAAGTTGAATAAAGGGAAGCGGTTGGAAAAGGGCATTTGAAAAAGAGAAGCTAATGATTTAAGAATGCTTCAGTATGTTATTGCAACCTACCTTATCACAAAGTCACTCTCTAACCCTTCCTAAATATTTAGAGCCTGCTGTCGCGGGTATACTCTTGTTTCGTGATCGAATGCTTCAGCTGAATGGTTGAAGAAACAATGGAAGGTGAGAATCAAACCAATATACTAAAAACCTCCGCCCCTTCATATGCTTCAAAGGTGGATCTATATCGTATGGCCAATTTGGCTTCTGTATTGTAGTATTGGCGGACAAATCTATTGGAGAAGGATGCCGATGCGCAATACAGGGTTTACGAAGCCTTGCTTGGATTTAGAGATCTTTGGAGAGTAAAAAAGGTCGCGCATGATTCTGATGCTGGTCAGGTGATTTCTGGATAGAAGATCGGACCACAATGACTGCTGTTTGCTCGCGGACAGCAGCATGTTTGAGCCACCGAATCTTGAGTTTTGGAAGGATACAGAAATTATCCCTGGCACAAGAGTTGGTTTTTTAAAAGGCGCGGTGAAACGTCTTGAGCTTTCGATACCGGAAGGTACTCGTGATTTAGGTAGGTAAGGAGTAAAAAATGAACCATGAGCTGCGCAGTAAAAAATTGAGCCCTGAAACACCTCAATACTATATTCGCAGGGCATTGATGAAATCAATGGGATATACTGATCAGGATTTAGAAAAGCCCCTTGTAGCTATTGCCAATACATGGAATGAGATTCTTCCTGGATCATACCATTTGAATAGGATAGGACTTGCAGTGAAGAGGGGCATCCAAACGACAGGGGGGATGGCAACGATCTTTAATGTCCTGGCCCCTTGCGACGGCCAGGGATCGGGAAATGTAGGATTCAAATATTTACTTCCAAGCCGAGATCTGATAGCAGCCTCTGTAGAGATGATGATTGAGCACGCCAGTTACGATGCCATGGTGATGATCGGAACCTGTGACAAGATAGTCCCTGGTCTTATGATGGCAGCGGCGCGCTGCAATCTACCAACCGTTTTAGTAACCGGTGGTTGGATGCCGATTGGGCATTATAAAGAAGATCGATTGGATATTTCATCAATAGGCAAGTACTTTGTCATGTACAAGAATGGCAAGATTTCGAGGGAGGAGATGAATCTTGTTGAATCGGGCGCCTGTCCGGGGCCTGGGGCCTGCTCTATAATGGGAACAGCAAATAGCATGTGCATTGCTGCAGAAGCAGTGGGGCTTTCCCTTCCGAGAAATTCATCGCTTTGCGCTACCGATGCCGCCTTGGAACGACTGGCAGTAGAGGCTGGAGAAAAGGTCATGGAGCATTTGAAGCATGGTCTGAAAGCCAGAGATATCATGACAGAGGCGGCTTTTCATAATATGGTAAAGATCTCGTGTGCTACAAGTGGCTCAACTAACCTAACCCTCCACTTTCCTGCTCTTGCCCATGAATTGGGATATTCTTTTTCACTAGAAGAATTGGGGAATATCAGCAAGAAAACCCCGTCAATAATGGAAATAAAGCCATCCGATCCTCAATACAATATGGAAGATTTCAGTCGAGCAGGCGGTCTTCAAGCAGTCATGAAATCGATGGAAAAGTTACTCGATACGAGCGTCATGACAGCCAGCGGGAAGAGCTTAGGGGAGAATCTGAAGGAGGTTGAGATAAAAGATAGCGAAATTATCAGACCTATCTCTAATCCTAGAAGGAAGGAAGGTGGGTTTGCAATATTGAAGGGAAACTTGGGCATTGCGGTGGTTAAACAGACGGCAGTTCATCCTGAGATGTACAAGTACAAAGGCTTCGCACGTGTTTTTAATCGAGAAGAGGATTGTATCGATGCGCTTTTATCCGGAAAATATAAAAATGGAGATGTGCTCGTCATACGATACGAGGGTCCAAAAGGAGGACCGGGAATGCGGGAGATGGCTATGGCTACTTGGCTTATCGTGGAGATGGGCTTGGACAAATCTCTGGCGCTGGTAACAGACGGGCGCTTCTCTGGAACCTCTGGAGGGCCCTGTGTGGGACACTTATCTCCAGAGGCAATGGATGGCGGACCAATAGCCTTGATTCAAGATGGCGATATCATCGAGATTGATATTCCTTCCCGAAAGGTAAATGTGGAGCTAAGTGAAGAGGAATTGACCCGGAGGAAGAAACGCTGGACGCCACCAGAGCAAAAGGTCACTCACGGGTGGCTTGCACATTTTGCAAGGCATGCTACTAGTGCAGAAAAAGGTGCCTATCTTGAATAGTGCAAGTCCGGGACGAAGATATCATCGCTATTGGAATTCCTGACCGAATGTTGCATTTGCACGTATTCGATGAGGATGTCAAATCACGGCTTACTGATTTCATAAGGTCAGAGCCAAAATTTAACAAAAGATGCTTTTCGTCTATTCACGATTGACCGGGTCGGCCGATAAAGGGCCCATTTTTGAAAATAGCTTCAATGGCTGATATTTAGGACCTGGGAAAACTATGCTGTTTTTACTCAGGAGCAAACAGAACGAAATGGAATAACAAGGAGGAATGAAATGCCAAAGGTATATGTATGCAGAAACTGGTTCACTGACATATTAGATAGAATTACCCCTCTTCACGAAATGAAAGTGTGGGAAGGAGAAGATAGCTCGCCACGGGAGGTGCTTTTGGAAGAGATTCGGGATATTGAGGGGGTAATTTCGGTTGCCAGCCCAATTGACGCTGAGATAATAAATGCCGCCCCAAAGCTGAAGATAATTAGTTCTTGCAGCGTCGGATACGACCATATTGATGTGGCTGAAGCAACGAGAAAGGGTATTCCAGTCGGCAACACACCTGATGTACTAACTGAAACCACTGCTGACCTGACATTTTCCCTTCTCTTGGCATCTGCCAGAAGAATTGTAGATGGCGATATCTTTACACGACAAGGGAAGTGGAGAATGCATGCTCACTTGGACCTTCTTGGCGTTGATGTTCATCATGCTACCCTGGGGATAGTGGGGTTAGGGAAGATAGGTACACACGTGGCGAAACGTGCTAAGGCATTTAATATGCGGGTGCTGTATTATGACGCGATTCGGAAAATAGATATCGAAGGTGTTCTAGGGGTGGAGTATATTTCTGACCTTCACTCGCTTCTCTCCGAATCTGACTTCATAAGCCTTAACATGAATCTCACCGATCAGACAAGACATATGATTGGCGCCCATGAGTTTTCCGTAATGAAGCCCACTGCAATATTAATAAATGCGTCTCGTGGAGGCGTAATAGACCAAAAGGAACTCTATGAAGCACTGAAGTCCCGGCAGATTCTCCGGGCTGCTTTAGATGTAACCGAGGTTGAGCCAATCCCCCCTGACGATCCCTTGCTGAGTTTGGACAATTTGATCATTACCCCTCACATTGGGAGTTGTACCATCGCTACCAGGAGGGAGATGATGGGAATGGCGGTAGACCAGCTTCTCGCTGGTTTACGGGGAGAGAGAATACCTCACTGCGTTAACCCCATCGTATATGACAATCTCTAAGGATGTGTTAAGTTCAACCAGCCTTAGGAGATCGGGATAACGACTTAACGCAAGGCCAAATATTTATAGAGTTATCAACTTTAAACATAAACTAGTTGTTTGCAGGTAACCCTTTGCGTCACACCACAACCCGTTACCAAAGGATCAAGAATGGTATCACGACGCTGTTTGAACGGCGATTAAACCGATAGGAAAACTCGGCCAGATAACGATCCAGATGTTTGCTCGATATATGCGGATGGGTCCCCCGAATCCAGGTCTTGAGCCGAGCGATCACTCGATGAACATCAGGAAAGGTCTCCACTGCCCGCTGACCACTGCCGACGATCAGGGGATAGAGCGTTAGTTCCTGGGATAAGGAGCGGTATCAAGAGAAGCCGTCCGAGAGTATGAGAGTATTTTCTTCAACACGATGAACAAGAAAGTCTTTTGCCTGAAAGGACGTTATCGATGGTACATTGCTGCGTAACGCCATATGACCACAACCCTTGGACGGGACTCTGCCGCCACCAGTACCGGCACTTTACTCTTGGCACAACGGCCCCGTGTTCCGGGCTTCTTCTTACCCCCGATATAGGTATCATCGAGCTCGACCATGCCTCGGAGCGTGTAGCGGGTATTCTGATCCTCCATGGCCTTGCGGATCTTATGGCACCGGCTCCATGCCGTGGGATAGGAGATACCCAGGTCGTACTGGAGCTGATGGGCAGAAGAGTCCTTGGTTCGGGGCGCCACCTGAAAGATTGCCCAGAACCGGTCCCTCAAGGGATTTCGGGTCTTGTGGAAGATGGTATGGGCAGTGAAAGAGTTCTGATGGGTACAGTGCTTGCATTGATACTTTCTCCGCGAGCTGATGAGATAGGTCTGATCATGGTCACAGCGAGGACAGCGGAAACCATCAGGTCATTTGCGCTTGATAAGATATCTCAAGTAATAGCGCTCGATGCGAAACCGGCGTCTGAACTAACGGGGTGGCATTGATGTATACATGGATTACCTCCGTTGTATGACTGGTAACGGTCCATTGATTATGCAATAGAAGTACTATAATAATCAAATAGCTAAATAGTTAAATAGTGTATAATATGATCTAAATTGATAACTCTAAAATAAAAATAAGGGAGGATTAATCTATGGAAAAATGGAAAAAGATGGGTATTGAGTTAGACGAATTATTAAAATTAAGAACTCCTTCATTAGGAGTCAAGTTGCTCAAGCATATTGAGGATGTGCCACGGGGAATTGAGTCAATAGGCTTCACAAGCGCTGTTTGCCAGGCAACAGGGATTGCCCGCTACTATAACAAATCCATTTTGATTACAAAAGAGGATGGATGGGCCTGTCAAGTAGGTGGAAGAGCCTTGGGTTTCTTTGATCTGGAGAAAGATATGATAACAGGCGAACGTAACCCTGGTTTCTGGGCTGCTACCACAGAAGCCTGTGCTAAATTAGGAGAAGGCGATGCGATTGATGTAGGTACATTCTCTGCTGCTGTTATTTCTCCGCTGGCTCAAATGGAACTTGAACCAGACGTGATACTTACTTATGGAACTCCTGATCAGATGCTAAGCTTGGTATATGGAAACATCTGGAACGGCGGTGACAGAGTCAAGCTGCTTACAAACGGACATGGCAGCACCTGTCGCGAATGTATAGCGGCCCCTTATCTAAACAATGAACTGCGGCTGGCCATTACTGATATTGGAGAGAGGAAATTTGCTCTGGCCTATGACTACGAAATGGTGGCAGGTTTACCTTTTGGGAAATTCTCAGAATTCATGGATGGCCTTAGAGGAGCTCTTACCAAGGGTATTTATAAACGTCCCATTGCTCCGTGGGGACTGCGACCATGGGCAGAACCGGCCTTATACAGGACTGGATTGAAAGCCCGAATAGGGTGAGGTCTTTAATAACGTTGTATTCTGATAATTGTGGAATTTTATGTGAATCTTTTTTGACTCAGGTTCATGCTTGCTGAATGCGTGCTACAAATTATAGGCGAGGATCGTCGGCCGATCTTTGTCTTTTTTATAATATCCTGGAATTACACAAGAATTATTTGATATAAACCGAGTTGTCTTGCAGAGGGTCTGGGAACTTGTGAGTACAGCGTGAGGAGTACGAGCGTGATAATGGATAGATTTTGTCTCGATGGAAAAATTGCTGTGGTTACTGGTGGAACAAAGGGGATAGGCAAGACCATAGCTGTAGCCCTGGCAGAAGCTGGTGCTGATATTGCCGTGGTGAGGAGGAGCCCCCATCAGGATATTGAGAAGGTAATGCTCGATCTTGGTCGTAGGTTTACGCATCACGCCGCTGATCTTACCCAAAGAGATCAGACCAGGAACGTGATACCCACGGTAGCGGAGAAGATGAAAGATATTGACATCCTGATAAACAATGCAGGCATCATCCGGAGATCGCCGGCAGCAGAGCACCCTGAAGAGGATTGGGATGCCACCATGGAGAGCGATCTCACCGCCGTCTTCATCCTGTCTCAGGCTCCCGGCAGGGTCATGTTGAAGAAGGGGAAGGGAAAGATCATCAACATTGCGTCCGTCTTGTCATTCCAGGGAGGGATCAATGTCACTGCGTATGTAGTGGCAAAACACGGCGTTGCAGGGCTCACGAGGGCCCTCGCCAACGACTGGGCGGGCAAAGGGATTAACGTGAACGCCCTTGCGCCCAGTTTCTATACTACGGAGTTTACTGAATCTATTCAGAAGGATCCAGATCGGGCCAAATCCATCACAGCGAGAACACCGGCAGGCCGGTGGGGAGCTCCAGAGTATATCGCTGGGGCCACTGTCTTCTTGGCTTCATCTGCCTCAGATTTTGTTCATGGCGCGATCTTGCCGGTGGACGGGGGTTGGCTTGCGTGGTGAGCCTAAGGAATTGGGTTATGAGGATTAGTTCATGGAATAAATAAGAAAGGAAATTGTAAAGGAGGCAAGGCTGAAATGGGACGAACACAACAAGAACTTTTGGATAAGGCGTATCA